>Ga0208937_1000098_pt1 | contig 82991 bp, 70 predicted proteins | sample June2015DPH_11_5_FD_184705 | JGI IMG/M metagenome (GOLD analysis project Ga0208937, IMG submission 184705) | Peatland microbial communities from SPRUCE experiment site at the Marcell Experimental Forest, Minnesota, USA - June2015DPH_11_40... | ecosystem: Environmental > Terrestrial > Soil >... | reverse complement strand
TAGGAAGAGCAAATCGTATGAATAACTGGTTCCAGGGACAGATGGATTACATTTTTTTCTTCTGCGACCTGGCTTTTATCGGTCTGGGGGTAATTTGCTATATCCTTTCCAAGGAGGTCAACCAGCGGCTGCCTTGGGTATGGCTGGCCCTCTTTGGCTTCACCTATGGGTTAAGCGAATTGTTGGACTTCATGGTCCTTGCCTGGCCGGATTTGGTGTGGCTTGGCGCCTGTCGTTGGGCCGTCATGACCGTATCTTTTCTTTTCCTGTTGGAATTCGGCCGTCTCAGCCTGATCCGCCGCCGGGGCTGGGGACCGGGGCGCTGGCTTTTGGTCATTTTGGCCCTGCTTGCATGCCTGGGGGCTCTTTCGGGCTGGAACGGCTTGAACGCCACCACCCGGTATGTCCTGGGTCTGGTGGGTAGTCTGTGGGCCGGATGGGCGTTATACACGGAAGGCAGGCAGGGTGATCCCCAGCAGCGATTCTGGCTACTGGCTGGTGGTGTGGGTCTGATGCTTTATGGCCTGGTTGCCGGGATGATTGTTCCCCGGGTCCCGTTCTTCCCAGGCACCCTGGTGAACTCCGAAGCGTTCACCAGCCTCATGGGATTGCCGATTCAATTGGTGCGGGGCTTGCTGGCCTTGTGGATCGCCGCCATGCTCGTGGGCTACTTTCAGAGATCGTGGCCGGCGGAATATGAACAAAGCTACCGGGTCCGGGCTCGGTACCTGTATGGCGCGATTGCGGTTCTGGCGGTCGTCCTGGCCTCCGGTTGGGTTCTGACCCAACACCTGGGCAAGGTGGCCCGCAAGGAGGTCCTCCAGGATGCCGCCAACCATAGTAATCTCATTATCCAGCGCTTGCTGTTCGAACTAGAAGGAGCCGATGCCGCGGTGAAAGCCATGTCGGGGTCCCCCTGGATTAGCCCGGCATTGAGGTCGAAGTCGCCCCAGACCCTTGCCCAGGCCAACTCGGTGCTGGACAGATACCAATCAAGATTCGGGGCCTCGCCGGCATATCTCCTGGACCAGACCGGTACCGCCATCGCCTCTTCCAATCGAGACGCCCCGGACAGTTTTGTCGGCCATAATTATGCTTTTCGGCCCTATTTTAAACAGGCCATGGCGGGCGAACCAGGGCGCTATTTCGCCCTGGGGATGACCTCGAAAAAACGGGGTTTTTTTGCTGCCTATCCGGTGCGGGACCCGGTGGGGAAGATTGTGGGAGTGACGGCCATCAAAACGACCTTGGATAAATTTCAACAGGAGTTGCGAGATAGCGCTACCGCCTTTCTCATTTCTCCTGACGGGGTGATCTTCCTGAGCAGCCGTCCCAGCCTGGACTACGGTAGTTTGTGGCCTATTAATCGCCCCAATAAAGATGATTTAAAGGCCCAGTATGGTACCGCCGATTTTAAGGCCGTTTTTCCCCGACCCCCGAAGGATGGAACCACCGTCAAAATTGACGGGGAAAGTTATCTATTTTATCAGCGAGCCATTAACTCCTTCGCGACGGCAGGCTGGTCCCTAGTATTGTTGGCTCCGGTCAATCTGGTGGTATTCTATCGCTTTCTGGGTATCGCCACGGCGTTTATCGGCGTGGTGCTGACCCTGCTCTCTTTCGGCACCAATCTATCCATTCGGGAAGGAGCCAACCGCATTCTGGCCTCTGAGGCCCGTTTCCGGGCCATGTTCGTTGCGGCGCCCGAGGCGGTGTTTGTCTATGACCCGGAAACCGGCAAGATTATAGAGGCCAATCCCTTTATGACCCAGTGGCTAGGCTACGAGCCGGAAGAACTCATCGGCCTGGAGATCGACAAGGTCCAGGTACCGGAATCCCTGGGGCCTCAAGAGGAATTAGCCAGGGAAGGTTCAGAAGGTCCACACCTGTCCCCGGGCCCTCGTTATCGAAAAAGAGATGGTTCTCTGGTCGATGTGGAGTGCACTGCGGCCAAAATTCTCCACGGGGATCATATCCGGGAGCTCGTGTTTGTCCGGGACATCACTGAGCGCAAGCGGACGGATGCCGAATTGAAAGAATCACTGTCCCTCTCCAAGGCCACCCTGGAGTCCACCACCGACGGCCTCCTGGTGGTTAACCGCCAAGGCCGGATAGTGAGCGCCAACCAAAAGTTTGGAGAGTTGTGGCGTATCCCGGAAGGCATTACCGCTTCCGGGGACGCTGAGCAAACCTTAAATTACGTCTCGGATCAACTGCTAGACCCGGAGGGCTTCTTGCAGAAGGTGAAAGCGCTCTATGCCCAGCCGGCCGCCAAAAGCTTCGACGTTCTCCATTTTAAAGACGGTCGCGTCTTCGAACGCTATTCCATTCCCCAGTACCTGGATTGGGAAATCGTGGGCCGGGTCTGGAGTTATCGGGACGTCACCGAGCGCATCAAAGCGGAGGAGGAGGTCAGAGAAGCTAATGAACAGCTCCAGATCATGGTAAACGAATCGGAGCGGCGGACCCGGGAAGCGACTCTTATCACAAACATGTCGGAATTCCTGCAATCCTGCCTCAATTTCGACGAGGCCTACGCCATCATTGCCCAATCCGCCCAGCAATTGTTTGCGGCTGTGTCGGGGGGCTTATTTATGATAGACCCTGCCGGCAATTTCCTGGAGATGGTCACCTCCTGGGGGGAAACCCTGGCCGGAGAGCAGGTATTTGCCCCCAATAATTGTTGGGCCATCCGCCGCGGGCGGATTTATCTCTCAGGAGGTTCCATCCAGAATGAGCACTGCCGCCATCTCCCAGACAAAGCAGGAGGGTGTTATTTTTGCCTCCCCTTGATTGCTCAGGAAGGGGCGTTTGGATTATTGCATTTGCAGGCCCCTGGCGAGGGAGACAGCCCCGTTATTGACCACATAAAGGATATAGCGCTAACCTTAACTGATAACATCTCCATGGCGCTGGCCAACCTCAAACTTCGGGAAACCCTGCACCAGCAGGTGATTCATGATCCCCTCACCGGCTTATTCAACCGGCGGTACCTGGAAGAGACCCTGGAACGGGAGATCCACCGCATCGGGCGTAAGAGATCCACCGTGGGGTTCATCATGATGGACCTGGATCACCTCAAGCCCTTCAATGATATCTATGGCCATGAAGCTGGCGACCAGTTGTTGCAGGCCCTGGGAAAATTTCTGAAAACCCAGGTGCGGGTGGAAGACATCGCCTGCCGCTATGGTGGAGATGAATTCGTCCTGATTATGCCGGAGGCATCCCTTGATATTACCCAACAACGGGCAGAGGAAATCAGACGAGAGGTGCCGCATCTCCAGGTGGTAAGCCAAGGGTACCCCCTGGAAAGTTCCACCATTTCTCTGGGGGTGGCTATCTTTCCGGACCATGGCGCCACGGTGGAAGACGTGCTCCGGGCCGCCGATGACGCCTTGTATAAAGCCAAAGCTGCTGGCTGCAACCGGGTAGTGGTGGCGTCGGAGAGATACGTTTTATCTAATATTTCAAGCCGATGAAGATCATAAAACCGCTTCAATTAAACAGGGCTTGAAAATAGCAAGGTACTTGCCACTATACGCCCTTCCGCTAATTTTTCCATATGATTCATATATTGAAAAGGCTTAGTTCATCCTGACGATTATGAGAATGCGCTTGGCGATTCTCACAATCGCCTACTGGATATGGGAAGTTTTTAGAGCCGTGATAAGTTTCGGACCATAGCAGTTACGCGTATTGCTTCTTTGAGCATTCGCGCTGCCGATTGGTCTTTACGCTGCCTTATTCTTAGTCGCCTGATATTCTATGGCTCAAGGGCTCTTAACTGTGCTCACAAGCCGGTGTAACCAGGCCCGCATCCCGGGTGGAATCGAAGTGAAGTGGATAACATGGCGCTTGGATGACTCATCGAGAGGCTGAACCACCTTGGCATATAACTCTTCCGACTTTTCCTCCTCGGACTCAACCTCCAGTCGGAGCATTATGTTGGCGTGCAGTGGTAAATTGCCGGCTGCCTCGACTACCGCCCGCCGTTGGGAAATGGCGACTAGCATAGCTGGATGCATCTGCTCATCAAGATGCTTGTCGGTCATTACTACGTAGTGAAACGGTAAGGGGTCACTAAGCGTCGTGAAGATCGTTTCCTCCCCTTCGAGCAAGAGCTCCGGGTGGTTTTCGTGGCCCAGCAACTCGCGACACTTGAGGGGTTCTCGCATGCCCTTAGCGTGGACCTTGAGCTGGTCACCGAGGATAAGGCCGCGGTCAACGGCCTGCATCAGGGTAGGGGAGACGAGCACTTGCCCGCCGACGGTGAAGCTCTCGATGCGCGCCGTCAGGTTGACCGTCCGCCCCACCACTCCATACTTCGATCGCTTCGTCGAGCCAATATTGCCCACTACTACTTCTCCGGTATGCAGAGCGATACCCATTTCGATTTCGGGCCAACCCATTTGATAGTTATATTCGTTCACTCCGCGCATCCCCTTCTGCATCTCAAGAGCGCAACGGACCGCACGCTGGGCCGCGTCTGACATCGCCAGAGGTGCACCGAAAATTACCAGGATGGCGTCCCCGATGATCTCATCAATGGTGCCGCCGTTTTGGTGGATTAACTCGACCATGGCCGAGAGGTAATGGTTCAGCAAGGCCACCACCTCGGTGGCCTCCAGCCGCTCGGCCATGGCGGTGAAGCCGCGCAGATCGCACATCAGCAGCGTAACCTCGCGCTTTTCGCCGCCCAGCTTTAACCCTTCGGGCATGTCCAGAAGCACCCCCACGATGTCGTCGCTGGTATAACGTCCGAAGGTCTCGCGGATGAACTTATTGCGGCGCTCCAACTGCCTGTTCAAATCAACGAGTTGCTCATGGGAGTCCTTCAGTTGCTGGGTCATGCTATTAAAGGCTGTGGAGAAGTCTCCCATGAAATCCACCTTCTGCTCCAGGTCCCCCGCGGCGATCTGTTGGGTTTTCCAGGTGAGGTGCTTGAGGTTGGACTGGAGGGCCTTGATGGATTGGACCACAGCCATCTTGCTCGTCATCGGGCGAGTTTTCAGTTCTCCCTGGGCGATCTGCTCCATGGTTTCGGTGAAGATGGCGAACTCAACCAGGAAGCGGTTCACAAAGTTAATAAGCTGGCGGATCTCGTTGTCCGGCAGATCATCCGGTACAGGGATCGCTGGAGGGACTTTCCCGGTGCGCAGGTGATGCAATGTTGCCGTTATTCGGTCAATGAGTTCCTCTTCAACCGAGATCATCTCAAGGCCTCATTTGGGGACTACGGTGAAACGACAGACCCGCCCGCCTGAGCCCCAGCAGTCCACTTCCTTGACATGGAAGTCCTTTCCTGTGTAGGCAAGCAGCAGGCCGGCGATAAATCCTTCGTCATAGATGCACACTTCCTCAGCACAAACCGGAATGCCCGAGCAATCAAGGTCCTCTGCCACAGTTACTACAAAAGAGCCCTTATCGTAATCGGCCGATTCGACGCGGAAGATCCCGATGCCCAGCTCCTTCATGGTGCGTTGGATATCGGCAAAGAAGCTGGTCAGGTCATTCTTATCGGTGAGAACATTTTCGTAGTACTCTTCACCGGCTTTCTTGCCAGCCTCAAAGAAAATCCGGTCAGCATCCTCGACCCCAAAATCCCGAATAAGGACGTCGCGCAGCGTGAACTGCATCAGGCGATACACGGCCACGTGCACCATGGGGCCAAGATTTGGGCGGCCTTCTTCGATATCACCCAGCATATTCCAGGCGAATTGGCTTTCGTCCCGCTCTTCTTTAAACATATTCCACTCCCCTTCTTCCAATATTATTACAGTTGTCCCTTCGACAAAGGGACCTTCCGATTATGGTTAAGCAACCCTCCTCGATCTAAGCTTCCTTTTTAACGGTGATTTCAGGTACAGATTTATGATACAGAACGCGCTGGGGGAAGGGGATCTCGATATCGTGCTCCTGGAATCCCCTCCAGATCTCTAAGGAAACGTCACTTGTTACCCCGTGAATGCCATTTTTGGGGTCATTAATCCAGACGCGCAATTGGAAGTTAATAGAACTGTCTCCAAAGCCCATCAGCCGGCAGGAGGGTTCGGGAGTGGTCAAGACTCGGGGTACGGCTTTGGCTGCGTCCAGCATAAGCTGCATGGCCAATTCCAAATCCGAGCCGTAGGCTATCCCTATCGGAATCTTGAGCCGCACCAGGTTCTGGCTGTAGGACCAGTTGATCACTTTGCCTGTGATTAATTCTTCGTTAGGGATGAGATACTCGATGCCGTCTCGTGTAATCACCGAGACATAACGATTCCCCAAGTGATTGATCCAACCATAGGTCTCACCTACCTGGATGACGTCACCGGGCTTGATGGATTTGTCGGCCAGAATAATAAATCCGCTTGCCAGATTAGAAACCACCTTTTGCAGCCCAAAGCCCAGCCCTAAACCAATGGCGCCGCTAAACCAGGCGAAACTCCTGAGATTGATTCCCAGACCGCCTAGGACGAGGACTATGGCCAAAGTATAAAAACCAAATGCAAACAGCTTTTGTGACAGGGTTTGAAACGAGGGGGATAGTTTCGGCACAGTTTCAATCCAGGCGGAAAAAGAGGATGTTACAGCCCTGCTTAGCCACAGAAATAAGATTGATAACAAGCCGCCCCATAAGAGATGCAGTAAGCTGATGCGCAACGATCCCAGTTGCATATCTATTTTGTCGAGGATTGCTAAGATCGGGGATAAGAGGTCGGAAATTTCCAGAAGGGCCATAAGCCAGAGGACCAAAGTGACCAAAACCATGAGGACTTGGTGGATTTTTCCCAGACTTAAAGCAGTAGCGATGGTAATGATTAATCTGCTCACAATCCAGGTGAGGAGCAAAATTTCTCCAAAGTAAAACCAGCCCCGCGCCACCCCGTAATGCCTGGACATCCCATCCGCAATCCACAGGAGTAAAAGCAAGATTACTGGCAAGGAAAGGCGTTTAGTGAGTACTATCCATAAGCTGCCCGCAGTCAATCCCTCTCCTTTTTGTCGGATTTTTTCGTCGGCCCATGGAGAGATCCAAAACTGGTAGGCAATGGAGGCAACGATCAGGGCGACGAAGATCAAAAGCCCATGAAGCAAGAAGTTTTCTGTCAAGCCATGGGCCATACGCCATTTTTCTAAGAACTGGATGAGCAGAGGGACATTGGCTGATTGAGTCATTATCAACCTCAGGGAGGGTAAGTTAGTTGTCACTTATTCATTACTTCTGCCCATATTGGCCTTAGCGGCTTTTCAGCGCTTGCTTCAATCCCGGCGGTAATTCATTCCCTAACAACTCGGACCTGATGGCGGGGTGCAGGCTTGTCGATACGGCTGTGAACCTTGCCGGGCGCGCTGATCCCCTTCAGTTCTTTCCAGCTCCCTGAATCGCCTCGGCAATCTCCTGGCTGAGCTTGGCCAGCGTCCGGCTCTGTGCCGCAACCAAGGCGGCATAATCCGCACCACTCACCGGCTCGCGAATACTGGACCGATTAATCTTGAGCAGCTTTTTTTCCGGCCCCCCGAAGACGCTCCAGCGCGCCTCCAGCCAGGCGGCATCGCCCAACCGGCCATCGCAACGAACCACATCCACTACAACCTGGTAGTCGATCGGCACGGACATGCGCCAGGGATAGAGATAAATCCGTTCGGTCGACAGGAGAAAACCAATATTGTCGGCCAGAACATTAGTGAAGTTATCCTTGAAGGAGCCAACCCAGCGATCGTACTCGGCTTTTACCGCCTGATTGTCGCTCGTGCGGGTGACCAGCATAGACTGGTCGAGGTAATCGGCCAGCTTGACGGGGCCGATGCCGATAACCGCGTTTTGAGCCGGGCTTTTCCTTGAGATCACCTGGCCTTCCTGTATCGAACTCAAGGCGTAAAAATGCGGCGTTTGACTCCGGCAGCCGCCTAGAAAGATGGCCGCGATCGCCAGGATGACCGGTAAGCCGCGAGAAAATGGCACTACTCTCATGTTATTTCCCTCCAGGTTTCCCTTTGCCTCGAATCAGGGCTTCGGGATGCTGTTCCAAATAATTGGCCAAGTGGCGAATTGACCTGCTCATGGCAGAAATCTCCTGCAGCGTGTTCTCCAAATCTACCATCAGCGGTGAGTCTTCGGAAAGGACCCCTTTGGCCGTGGACATGGTATTATTCAAACCGGTCGCCACCCCTCCCACCCGGCTGTCCACATTATTAGCCAGCTTGCCGAAATCTTTGACGGTTTTTTTGACGCCGTCCGCCAGCGGATCCACCTGACGATCCACTCTGGTGAGGAGCTTGCTGGCGTCCTGAAGAGTATCTTGCAGGGCACGAATGCTGGCGGTCAGGTCCGGGTTGTTAACGAACCGATCGATACCGGCCAGGGCCGAGTCCAAATGCTTTTCCAGCCTCTTGAGATCCAGCTCCCCAAGGGCCTTGGCAAGTTTTTCGGCGCTGGACGCGCAGGTTGGAATCACGATATAGTCCTTATAGTCTTTGTCGAATTGTGCTGGAGCATAGCAGACAGCTGACCTGGGATAAAAATCAAGCTCGATCATTAACTGACCGGTAATAAAACTCTGCATAACCAGCTGGGCCCGAAGGCCCTTTTCGATGAGCTTCGTCGCAATTTTCCGGGGATTTCTTTCTCCGGCGCGCACCTTCCACCGATCCGGCTCGATTTCGATGATAACGGGGATTTGTGCCTGCAGCGTAACGAGGTCGGCTTGGATAACAATGCTTGTCACAGACCCGACCTGAACGCCCTGGAACAGCACCGGTGCGCCCACACTCAACCCCTTGATGGATTCATCGAAGTACAAAACGTATTTGTTGGTTTTCTGGAAGAATTTGCCCGAACCGAATACGACCAGGCTGGCGGCCATAATGATTACCGCGAGGACCACGAAACCGCCGATCATCATTCTGTTTGCTTGCTTAGCCATCGGTGCCCATCCTATCTGTTAAGATTTCTCGCCACGGGTTAAAAACAGGCGCAAATTGGGATCACGGGTTTCGGCCAAAAGCTTGTTCGGGTTGCCCGTGGCCGTCATGGTTCGTTGGGATACATCCAAAAATACGGAATTGCTGCCAATCGCAAATATGCTGGCCAACTCATGGGTCACCACCACCATGGTGGTGCCCAGGCTCTCACGCAGTTCCAGGATCAGGTCATCCAGACGGCGGGCGCTCACCGGATCCAACCCGGCTGAAGGCTCATCGAAAAACAGGATTTCCGGATCGAGGGCCATGGCCCGGGCTATACCAGCCCGTTTCTGCATGCCGCCGCTGATCTCCGAGGGATAAAACTCTTCGAATCCGGCCATCCCCACCAGCGCCAGTTTCAGTTTGACAACCTCACTAATCTGGCCCGGGCTCAAATCCGTATAGGTCTCCAGGGGCAGAGCGATATTCTCGGCCAGGGTCATGGAGCTCCAGAGCGCCCCGCTCTGGTACATCACCCCGGCACGGCGAATGATCCGGTCGCGGGTCTGTGGGTCGGCTCCCCAGAAATCGACGTCTCCATAAAAGACCTTACCCTTGGCCGGGGTCTTCAAGCCGATTAAAATGGTCATCATGGTGCTCTTGCCGCAACCGCTGCCGCCCATGACGATGAAGATGTCCCCCCGGTTTATGGTAAAGGTCAGGTCCCTCATAATGACAAAGTCGCCATAGGCCATGGTGAGATCCTGCACAGTTAGGTGGGCTTCTTTTTCCGTCATTTTCACTTTATCCTGAGGCGCGGTACCGGCATTCCCTTATATCCCCAGCACGTTGCACAAAATGGTGATCACCGCGGTGGAGAGGATGATCCCGACAATGGCGGTGACCACTGCGGAGGTGGCCGCATCACCAACCGCCGAGGCGCTGCGGCCGCACTGCATGCCCCGCATGCAGCCGGCCAGCGCCACGATCACGCCGAACACGGCGCCGGAAAAAAGGCCGATGCCCAGATTCCAGAGACCGACCGCCTTCGCCGTCTCGTTATAGTATTCTATAAAGCCGATATGGAGCATCCCTACCCCCACCACCATGCCCCCCAGTATGCCCATAATATTGGCGTAAAGGCAGAGCAGGGGCATCATCAGCGCCAGGGCCAGCATACGCGGCAGCACCAGAAACTCCATGGGCGATATGCCCAGGGTTTTCAGGGCATCGATCTCCTGGTTCACCTGCATGGTCCCCAGCTGAGCGGCAAAGGCCCCCCCCGTGCGGCCGGCCATGACGATGCCGGTCATAATCGCCGCCATCAGGCGAACCATGGCAATGCCCACCAGATCGGCCACATAAATTTGGGCACCGAAGAGCTGCAGCTGGAGGGCGCCGATAAACGCCAGGATCAACCCCACCAAAAAACAGATGAGGGAGACGATCGGCAACGCCTGGGCGCTAACGGATTGCATGATTAAGCCCAGATCGGAGCGGCGGTACTGGGCCTTGCCGCGCAGCAGACTCAGAACGGCAATGACCGCATCACCGATGAACTCCAGCAGTTCACCCGCGGATTGGAAAAAATAGACGGTTTGGTTGCCCAAACTGTTGAGAAACCACACCTGTCCCTCCGCCTTGCGGGCATCTTTCTTTTCCGGTACCGCCGAGGCCAATTCCAACAGTCTCTGCGCCCCTTGGGGCAGCCCGTCGCTGTTCAGGCTGATTTTTTGCCGGGAGCAGAATGTGTGCAAATTTATCAGGAAGATCAACAGCCCGGTGTCCCAATAGGCCAGCTCCCGGGTGTCGAAGACCAGGTTGCGAACCCCCGGCCTGCCTTCGAGCCTTTGCTGAACCTTATCGGCCCCAGGCAGTTCACCGCCCAACTTCCAGTACCCGGAAAGAATCACCTTCAGAGTGTCTCCTGAAGATTGCTCCATGCTCATTGCACCAGGGGCCGTCATTGGTTTTTTCCCATCATTATTGATAGTTACCGCATCAATGGGTACAGGAGGCATGTGGCAAGTCCCATCCTTAGAAACTCAAAACCGTCCCCAGCTTGACCGACTCGATGGCGCTCTGCCCAAGGCTTTCACTATAGACCTCACCCCAGGCCCGGATACCGGGCAGGTCGGCAACCTGGGTCTGGTCCAAGAGGTCCTCCGGCAACGGATGACGTACCTGAAGAGCCACGCAGCCCTGGAGGAGTATAAGCGCGGCCACGCAGGCCAGCAGGAGAAAGCGGCCGGGGCGCAAGGAGTCATTCTCTGAGAAGAAGTTCATTTTCTTTTTCTATGGCTAAAGTGGCATCCTAAAATGTGAACGTCGTTCGGCCCAGGATCTACTGACCGAGATGCGCCAGGGCGTTGCGCAGCGGGGCACTGGAGACTTTTATCAGCCCTTGGTACGGGGTGTCCAACTCTATGATCAGAAAGAGTGAGCCCGCGGCCGACAAGGCGCAGATGAGCAAAACGGTAATTACCGTTGCGTTGCGGGGGGAGAACAGGCCAAAGCTGGCGAAGATGATGGTGAGCCAGAAGACCATCAGCACAAAGAACGGCATCGGCAGCGTCCTCTGCCCTAACTGCTCGATGAGGAGCCAGCGCCCTTCGGCAATCTCACTGCTGATCTCCAGGGCCCGGGACTGAAGCCAGCGCTGGGCGTCGTTCCGTGGGGATAGTTGGCGGAGTTTGTCCTGGATAGTTTCGATATTGACCCTCCCCTCAGTGGACTCAGCAACCGCTTGCTCGATATTGTCTTCCGGCCATATCCGTTTGATCGTGGAGGCGATGCTGCGGCGCAGGAGATCGCGGGCTTCATTCGTCTCCGGTCCATAGTGGGCCATGACGCGGTCGAGCAGTATGACCCGCGAGCTAGCCTGCCTGAGCTCACTGCTCATCGTGTCATAATTACCCTTTGCCGAGGCGATCAGCAGGGCAAGGACCAGAGCAGCCATCGTCGCGATCATACCGGTCCCCAGCATCACGGCGCCCTTGGAATCATCACTCACATGATGTCCGGGTAGAATAGTGCGAAGAAACATGCCGAGCAGTGTGCCACCGAAGATGCAGGCAAAGGCGATCAAAGAAATTATCAGTGCGCTCACGTTTTACCTCCGGGTATAAGAGGTCGGCGTCCCGATCCCTAAAAACTGAAAACCATCCCCAGCATGGGGCCATGTAACCAGCCATGGACTGCGATATCATTAGTGCCGCCCGAAGCATAACGGCCGCGCTAGCCTGCATAGATATGAATGTTCTTACGCACCTGGTAACCCACCTCGGCCTCAAGAACACTGTCCACGTTGTTGTAAGCGACAACGCTGAAGCCGCCGCAGTCGGCCTTTAACAGGAGGTTAAGCTTCTGGGTAAACCAGAGGCCAAGGCGCAGACCTATGAGTGTTTCAACAACCGACAGACTGGCACCATCGGAAAAAAGATCCGCCCCTGGTTATTGCCACGTGGCCCAAAGGACCGGTTAAGGTGGCATTCAGGCCGAGGCTGCTGTCCTGTCAGCAGCCGCATGATAGCATGACTTTGCCTGAAAAAACCATCAAATTGTGCGGCATAATACAGGATGGATCACTCCAAGGCGCCCGTCTCTCGCCACCAGCCGGGACCCCAGGTATCCCAGTCCCAGGCGGCCATCTGGTCACTTCACCTTCTCGCTGCATATTTAAATCCTCACTGGTTTGGTATGTTTGTTTCGTGTTAATCATTCATGAATTCAAATTCAAGGATAGATCAGCGCTTCACGAATAATTCATCCTTTGCAAGGGACCTCTCTCGGAGGCTCCCCTTGACAACGGCTCAATGGGCACTAGTTTTTAGCTAATTATTATTGTTCCAAGTTTTCTCACCCTTAAGAGCCTCCTTCATGGCTAATGAAAACCTACCCCCTCGAATCCACGTGCTGGCCAAGCCCACCGGGGCGACTTGCAACCTGAACTGCTCCTATTGCTTTTTCCTGAACAAAGAACTGCTCTACCCCGGCAGTAGTTTCCGCATGAGTGACGGCGTGTTGGAGAACTATATCCGGCAGCTTATCGAGTCCCATCGCGCCAATAAGGTGACGGTGGCCTGGCAGGGTGGAGAACCCACCCTGATGGGGATCGACTTCTATAGGCGGGCCATCGAATACCAGAAAAAATATCAGCGGCCGGGCATGAGCTTCGAAAACACCCTGCAAACCAACGGCACGCTCCTGAACGAGGAATGGTGCGAGTTCTTCCGCGATCACGGCTTCCTCATCGGCATCAGTATCGATGGTCCCCGCGAGCTGCACGATGCCCACCGGGTGGACAAGAGCGGCAGGCCAACCTTTGACCGGGTGATGCGAGGCCTCCGGCTTTTGCAGAGGCATGGAGTGGACTACAATATTCTCACCACCGTTAATCGGCTCAACGCTGATCACCCCTTCGAGGTTTACCGCTTTCTCCGGGACGAAGCCGGCGCCACCTGGATGCAGTTCATCCCGGCGATCGAGCGCCTCAATGAAGAGGGGGTTTCGCTCTGCCAGGAAGGGACCACCGTTTCGGAGCGTTCGGTTCTGCCCGAACAACTTGGTAATTTCCTGAGCACCATTTTTGATGAGTGGGTACGGAATGACGTGGGCCGGGTGTTCGTGCAGACCTTCGAGGCAACCGTGAGAAACTGGCTGGGCCTGCCTTCCTCCGGCATGTGCGTCTTCGATGCCACCTGCGGTCATGGACTTGCCCTGGAACACAACGGCGATCTGTACTCCTGCGACCATTTTGTCGAGCCCAGGCACTTGCTGGGCAATATCCGACAAAATCACATGATGGAGTTGGTAAGCTCCGATCAGCAACGCAGCTTTGGCCGCAACAAGCTGGAGACGCTTACCCGTTATTGCCGGGAATGCGAGGTGGGATTTGCCTGTAAGGGTGAATGTCCCAAGAATCGGTTTCTCACCGCGCCGGATGGGGAACCGGGGCTGAACTACCTGTGTGCGGGTTACCGGGCGTTCTTCCATCACGTCGACCGCCCCTTGAAGATCGTGGCCGGTCTGCTGCGCCGGGGTTACCCGGCCGCGCAGGTCATGCAAGTTCTCGCTGACCAGGATGGCAGGCCGGCCCAGGCGTCTGCCAAAACCGGCCGTAATGATCCCTGCCCTTGCGGCAGTGGCCTCAAGTTCAAGAAATGTCATGGCCGGGAGGTAACTGACGAAGCCAGGAGAACTTCCCTGTAGTCAACGCGGCCCCAACAAATGCCGGAAATGCCCTGAACCAGGATTCCTGGCGCTATGATCAACACCCAACCCCCTCAAAGGAGAATTTATGCCAGCAGAGAAGCAACCAAACATTCTGGTCATCTGGGGAGATGACATCGGCATGTGGAACATCAGCGCCTACAGCCACGGCATGATGGGCTACCGGACGCCGAACATCGACCGCATAGCGGCAGAAGGGATCATGTTCACCGATTGCTACGGCGAGCAGAGTTGCACCGCAGGGCGTTCGGCGTTCATCACCGGCCAAAGCGTCTTCCGCACCGGATTGAGCAAGGTGGGGATGCCGGGGGCCGATTTGGGCCTGCGCGGCGAGGATCCCACCATCGCCGAGTTGCTGAAGCCGCTGGGCTACGCCACCGGTCAGTTCGGCAAGAATCACCTGGGCGACAAGGACGAATTCCTGCCCACCAACCACGGGTTCGACGAGTTCTTCGGCTTCCTGTACCACTTAAACGCTTGCGAGGAGCCGGAACTGCGCGACTACCCCACGGCAGCGGACTTTCCCAACTTCAGGAAAAACTACGGACCCCGGGGTGTGCTCCGCTGCTACGCCGACGGCCGCATCGAAGACACCGGGCAGCTGACGAGAAAGCGGATGGAGACCATCGACGACGAGGTCCTGGCCGCGGCCACGGAATACATCGACCGCCAGGTCAAGGCCGATAAGCCTTTCTTCGTGTGGTTCAATACGTCTCACATGCACTTCCGGACCCATGCCAAGCCCGAGAGCCTGGGCCAGTCCGGCCGCTGGCAGTCGGAATACCACGACGTCATGATCGACCACGATAAGTGCGTGGGCGCCCTGCTGAAGCAGCTGGATGACCTCGGCATCGCCGACAACACCATCGTCATGTACAGCACCGACAACGGCCCCCACATGAACTCCTGGCCCGATGGCGGCATGACGCCCTTCCGCAACGAGAAGGACTCCAACTGGGAGGGCGCCTTCCGGGTGCCGGCCATGATGCGCTGGCCGGGCAAGATCAAGCCCGGCACCGTGTCCAACGAGATCGTCAGCCACCTGGATTGGCTGCCCACCTTCCTGGCCGCCGCCGGCGAGCCGAATATCAAGGAGAAGCTCCTCCAAGGACATCAGGCGGGGGCCAAGACCTTCAAGGTGCATCTGGACGGCTACAACCTCCTGCCTTTCTTGAAAGGCGAGGTCAAGAAGAGCCCCCGGGTGGAGTATTTCTACTTCTCCGACGACGGCGATCTGATGGCCCTGCGGTACGATAACTGGAAGTTGATCTTCATGGAGCAGCGGGTGGTAGGCACGCTGCTGATCTGGCAGGAGCCGTTCGTGACGTTGCGGGTTCCGAAGCTCTTTAATCTACGCATGGACCCCTTCGAGCGGGCCGACATTACCTCGAATACTTACTGGGACTGGATGATCGATCATATCTACCTGTTTCTGCCGGCGCAGAAATTAGTGGGGGAATTCCTGATGACGTTCAAGGAGTTTCCCCCGCGCCAGAAGGCGGCGAGCTTTACCATCGACCAGGTGTTGCAGAAGCTCCTGGGGGGCGGCGGTAGCCACTGACGTTGCCCCGAAACAGGAAAACCTTGCCTCCGCAGATCCTCAGATCTCCGTGGATCTGCGGAGGCACTTTGCACCAGGCAAAAGGCAAAATTAGGTTGATGTAGGAAACCGCTAAGGTAAGAGGTTTGTATGGGTCTTATGTCGCACGTCTCAATTTCTGACGCGTTGATCTTCTTCTTTTTGACTCTGGGTCCGCTCAGAGCCATCGCCCCTTTCGCCCAGTTGACCCAGGGAACCGACCCTGCGTTTCGGCGGGCCGTGGCCTGGCGGGCTACAGCAATTGCCACCCTCATCGTTCTCGCGGTGGCCCTGCTGGGTGACCTCGTATTGGAAAATTGGCACGTTTCTGTTGCCGCGGTCGTCATCACCGGCAGCATCATCCTTTTCTGCCAGGCATTGCAGATGATCATGCAACCGCTGGCGGCAGCCTCCTCGCCCACCCCGCAGGGCGCTGGTCAGTCTCCGCCATCCCTGGAAATTGCCAGCTTTCCCTTGGCTATTCCTTACTTGGTCACTGCTCCCGGCATTGCGGCCATTGCCGGGTTCATAGCTATCGCCGGGGGCAACTGGACTCAAAAAGGCATCGTCTTCGCGGCGTTACTGGTGATCATGGGGCTGAACCTGGTCACCCTGCTGAACATCGAGGTGATTTTAAGGCACGGCTCCCCTTTGGTGCAACGGCTGTTTGGATGGGTGATGGCCGTGCTCCAGGCGGCCCTGGCGGTGCAATATATAATTAATGGCCTGGTTCGTTTAGGGGCGCTCTCCCCTCTGGTTTCCTAGGGATAAGATATGGATACGGACGAACATCCGAAGGAGATGAATGTTTCCACCGAACTTGCCAAAGAGCGGACTCGCGAGGCTGCTGACCGAACCCTTATGGCGTGGATTCGCACCTGCCTCTCGCTGATTGGGTTTGGGTTTGGCATCGCTAAATTCAGGGATATTTTGGTCGAAGGTGAACATATTCACCCAGCCGGCCACATTCACTCCACCCTGATTTTCGGGTTGAGTTTTATCTCCCTCGGGATCCTCGGTCTCCTCGCCGCGGTTATCCAACATTGGCGAATTCTGCAACATATCAAGCTTGAGAATTTCCAATATACCGGCTTCCGGCCAGTGGTAATGGTCACCGCGATCTTATTGCTGCTCATCGGTCTCTTTGCTTTCATCTCCATCTTGCTAAGGCTTTAACAGACCGATGAGAGATGAGAGTATTATGGTCCAACAGGATGGAATTGGTGTAAAGAAAACCCTAAGAGTCTCAAGAGGTTGCCGGTGCCTGAAGAATTGCTCTATGATGTGAAACTGTGGCTCATTCTGGTCGCCAGTATTGGTTTTTTCCTCCTGGCAACCGAAGCTGGATTTTTGCTGGGGCGTCGGAGACAGTCAACTACCGGCGATCACGCGATATCTCAGATATATACGATTCAAGGCGCGGCTCTCGGGCTGCTGGCGCTGCTTCTGGGGTTTACTTTTTCAATGGCGATGTCCCGTTATGATACGAGAAAGTAGATGGTCCTGGAGGAGTCTCATGCTATCGGCACCACCTTTCTGCGAGCGCAACTGCTGCCGGAGCCGCCCCGAAAGGAGGTCTCCAACCTGTTGCGCCGCTATGTCGAGGTGCCACTGGAATTTTATGAAGCAGGCAATGACCGGAAGATGTTGCGTGAAGTGAGAAACAAGACGGAGCGGTTGCAGAATCAGCTGTGGGCCCATGGTGCCGCCATGGGCGAAAAAGATCCGCGAGCCGTTACGACAGGATTATTTCTCCAGTCTCTGAACGAAATGATTGACCTGAACGCCAAGAGAATAACGGCCCTGGAAAACCACGTGCCCGAGATCACGCTGGTGCTCCTCTATTTTGTCGCGATTATGGCAACCGGACTGATAGGCTATGGATGCGGGCTATCCGGGGTACGAAAATACTTCGTGACGATAATATTGGCGATCATCATTGCCGCGGTGATTATGGTGATTATCGATCTCGACCGGCCACACGCGGGCCTGATCAAGGTAAGCCAGCAGCGGATGATAGATCTGCGCGATGGCCTGGCGAAGTATTAATCGGTGGTATTGATGGTTACTCTCCTGGCCCTACCGGACGTGCTGGGAAAGGATTCTGCGAGAAAAGTGTAACAGAGAGCACCTTTGACCCGGGGTAACTTTTAGGAGGCTGAGTCACCCTGACGGTGGCATTTTCCAGATGAGATAAATCGCCACTGCGACTATCATGGGCCAACTACCGAGCCTGGGAGGGCCTCGATGCAAGCTCCTGCAAAGTCTCGAATCGGCAAATTTGTCCCCCTGCTCCTGGGGGTAATGTGCATCGCCATGTGCAGTTCCGAAAAGCCCGCCCCGCCTGTGACGGGGCCGACCGTGTCCTTGCCGGCCCTGGAACTGGGGGCCTTTGGCGCCCTGCCGTCCTTGCCGCCCGAGGCCGTCGCCCCCGCTTTACAGGAGCAGGCCGTGACCCTGGATCGGGCGCTGAACTATAAGCAGGTCATGGCCTTTGTGGGGGTCCGGCTCACCCCGGGGCAGAAAAAATTTTTGAACGAGCATCGGTTCTTGCTCATTCCCAAAGGCACCACCCGTTTCAAAGGCCAGGTGAACCTTGGGAGGGAGGGATTTCATTATGATGAGATGCTCGGGCTGTTTGACCTTCTGACCGGAAATACAGACCCTGTGCTGCGCAAGCCGGAGAACTGCCGCTTCGTCAATCCGGATGTGATGTTGCACGCCTTCCACAAGTATCTGGAAAATTCCCTGGAGTATCTGGAAAAGACGGAGCTGGCCGAGACCCTGCGCCGCTTTCTGACCAATCTCCAGGCCAAGGCCCTGGATTACCAGGCTGCGGCCTCCGGCCCACTGGCGGAGCATTATGAGCTCATCGCCGCCCAGCTCACCGTTCCTCTGGTCATCCTGGAGAACGCCCACTGGCCCAGCCCCAAGGAACTGGAAGCAATCGCCTCCTGGCCGCCCAAAGCGCCCCTGACGGATGACGGCGACACCCTGGAAAACGGTCTCAAGATTCTGGACCGGTTCAAGGGCGAGTTCTCCGAGCCGATGTTCAATCGCATGGCCGCCGAATTGCGCTTGATCTACGCCGCCCGGGACCTGGCGCCCTCTCCCCTTTATGGCCAGTACGCCAAAGATAGGCCCGCCGATTACACCCAATTCACCCCCCGCAGCCATTATGTTAAGAGTTCCGTCCTGCGGAGTTATTTCCGGGCCATGATCTACCTGGGGAGAAATGGCTATCCCTTGAAGGATAACGGCGTCAGCGACGCCCTTTTGGTGACCTTCCTCCTGGCCAGCCCGGGCCCCGATGGGCAGCCGCTCCTGAAAGACTGGCAGCGGATCATGGAGATCACCGGCTTTTTCGCCGGGAAGTCGGATGACATCAGTTACCCGGAGTGGCGTAATTTCCTGGTCAAGGTCCTGGGCACGGAGAAGCTCGCCGCCGGAGAGGCCCTGAACCCGGCCACGCTGGCAAAAATTTCCCAGCGGTTGGGGGAACTTCAGGGCCCCCGGATTCTCTCCGAGGTGATCATTGACCCCAGCGTCTTTGCCGCGACCAAGGAGCAGCTGCTGGAGGCGACCAAGTCCATGCGCCTCTTCGGGCAACGCTTCACCTTTGACGGCTGGATCTTTAGCCGCCTGACCGCCGGCCAGGAGAAGACGCCGGTGCGCCTGCCCTCCATGCCCTCGGCCCTCTTTATCCCGGCAGCCCTGGGGGATAAGGCCGCCCTGGGCTTTGCGGACCAGTACCTGCAGAACCTCTCCCCCCCATTCTCTCCGGAGGAGACGGCCGGGTTCAACGGCCGGCTGCAGGAGGTGACCGCGGACCTGGGAAAGATCAAGGACCCGGAATGGTTCAGTTCCATGGGTGGCGCCTGGTTGAAGCTGCTCGGCACCCTGACGTCCTCCTACGGCCGGGGATACCCGCTCTACATGCAGGACCGGCTCTTTCCGGTCAAACAGGTGGAAAGCTTCCTGGGTTCGTACACCGAACTCAAGCATGACACCCTGCTGTACGCCAAGCAAAATTACGCCGAAATGGGCGGCGGGGGAGAGGAAGGCACCCCGCCCCCGGTACCCAGAGGGTTTGTGGAACCCAACCTGCCCTTCTGGGAAACCTTGGGGCGGCTGGTGGCCTACGTCGAAGCCGGCTATAGAAATTACGGGATTTTTAAAGGGGAACTGGAGGAGTACGGCCGCCTTAACCGCTTTAAAGAGGATGTAGCCTTCTACGCCTCTCTGGCCGAAAAGGAGCTCCAGGGCGACCTCCTCACTGAGGAAGAATATGAAAAACTGCGGATCAACCCGCTCTCGTACATGGCCGAGCCTCAGGACATCAACGTAATCTTGGAGGAAAAGGATATGCGCGCCGGCCTGATCGCCGACGTGCATACTGACGCATTGCAGGGGCAGATCCAATATGAAGCCACCGGCGAGCCTTACATCATGCTGGTCCTGCTGGGCAATGAGGGCGTCGTGCGCCTGGCCGTGGGCGTGGCCTTCAACCATTACGAGTTTGCCGGGCCTCTGGATACCCGTTACCGCGACGCCGATTGGCAGGGCCGGGTATACGAACACCGCGGCGGCTTGCCGGAGAAGAACTTCTGGTATCGCAGCCTGCTGATTAAATAGATGCGCCCATTCGCCTTAATCGGCCTGGTCCTGCTGCTGGTCGCCGCTTGTTCCGGAACGGACCAGCCCCCGGAGAAAGATGCCTTCCCGCCTCTGTTCCCCGACCGGGGGCTGTTTCTGGCCGCCATCGGCCAATGCCGGGTCAAACCATTACCCCAGAAAATCAGCGGCGTCACCGTTCCCCATCATCTCCTGGCCGCGGACCTCCTGGCCGGGGCCTTCGCCCGGGTTCAGGGCCAGCATTACCGTCGGATTATCATCCTCAGTCCGGACCATTTCTCCCGCAGCCGGAGCCCCTTCGCCGTTACCCGGAGAGACTTTGAAACCGCCTTGGGACGCCTCGCCACCGACCGCTCAGCGGTGAACCGCCTGCTGGCCAACCCCCTGGTGACCGAGTCCTCCCTCTTTTCCCATGAGCACGGGGTCCAGGCCCTCCTGCCTTTTATCGCCCATTATTGCCCTGGGGCCCTGATTGTCCCCATTGCCATCCGCGACTCCAGCCAACCGGCGGATTGGGAGGCCCTGGCCCAGAGCCTGGTGCCCCTTCTCGGCCCGGACACCCTCCTGGTGCAGAGCACGGATTTTTCGCATTACCTCACCGCCCCCGAGGCCCGGCGCCGGGACCAGGAAACCCTGCGGGTCCTGAGCGGCGGCGACCCCCGGGAGGTCCTGAGCCTCAGGGAACCGGACCACCTGGACTCCCGGGGTTGCCAGTATCTGCAACTACTTCTGCAGCGGCAGGTCTTTGGGGCCGGGCCCACGGTCATCGCCAACCGCAATTCCCAGGAGTACACGCTCGAGCCGGTAATAAAAACCACCAGCTATATCGTCCAGCTTTACAGCGCTGAGCCGTTGCCTGTAGAGGGGGTCCAGTCCTACTTCTTCGGGGGGGACACCTTTTGCGGGCGTCAGGTGGCGACACGGCTGGCGATCCCGGAAAGCCGGGAAGCCCTGCAGCGGCAAGTTCTGCGGATTACCCATGGGCAACCCTTGATCCTCAACCTGGAAGGGGTGCTTCAGGAGAAATGTCCGGAGGCGCCCGGTCCTTATACCCTGTGCATGGAAAGCTCCCTGGCTCTGCCCCTGTTATCGGGACTCCACGTCCGGGCCGTAAGCCTGGCCAACAACCACAGCTTTGATCTGGGAGAGGATGCCTACCGGGCAATGCGCCGGCATCTGGCCGAGCAGGGCCTTGCCTGTCTGGAAAACCGCCGGGTCCTGGACCTGGGCGCCTTTTACCTGGCCGGTTTTACCGATGTGGATAATCAGAGCGCCGAGAAGATCGCCCGGCTCACCCGGCAAGACCTGGAAAGCCTGGCCGGCTTGAAGAGAGACAAACCCCTGTTCGCCTTGATCCATTGGGGCCGGGAATTTGCCGACGCCGCAGGCCCCCGGGAGCAGGCCCTGGCCGCTCTCCTGGAAGAAAAGGGCGTGGAAGTCGTGATCGGCTGCCATTCACACCGCGCCGGCCACCTGGAGGGGACCCGGAGGTCCTGCCGGATCTTTTCCTTGGGGAATTTTCTTTTCGACCAGGGCAGCCCGCGGGTCTCCGGGATACTCCTGGAAGCCGTTTTTTTTCCTCAAGGCACCTACTTCCTCAAGGTGCACCCTCTTAACAATCTGTTTACTTCCCTGGGGAAATCTGGCTAAGTGGATCAGGTAAGCAGGACAACGCCAATGGCCTGTGCCACCCGGGTGGTTTCAATAAATTTTCTTCTATAGAATAATGCTCCCTTAATTGTAACAATGCCCTTTGCATTTACTTTGGGATTTATCTCGACAGTTCAGGCGCAAACTAATCCCGAGTTTAAGAGCTTTCCAGCATGCTTAAATGGTGCCCGATGGCTGGTACATGAAGATAGTGAGTTCAAAATTCTGGATAGAATTACAAAACAACACTTTAACGGAATGGGCTCACTGGAAAACGTATGGAACCACAATGAAACAATTTAGTATTAATTTGGTTAAACGAAGGTTTGTTGTTAAAACTGATAACTGGGCAGGTACGAAAAATCGGCTTGGAGGGCGCGTATGCCAAAAATAAATTGCAAAAACCTTTTTTGACTACCATGGCGTTGATAAGAGGACTTGGCTACAAAGGAGGAAACACGCCGGGGTTAGACTCGTGGAGAGGGCTCGCAAAACCGTTTTTTTACTGCGGTGGTCAAGCCAGCCGCATAATTTCGGTGAAGAACCTGTTGATCGCTATGTCTTCTTTTCTGCTTCCCAAAAATTTCTCAGCAATAATTTGGGCAACCAAAAGCGCATTATCCCCCGCACGATTATTCACCAAGACATTGACAATTATCCCTTTTTCGGCGAATTTGGCAAGTAACCGCTTATTCACCTTCCCTCATTTTTCTCTGGTTCCCCATTATGGGCGGTGCTGGACTGGGAGCCTTAGGCTGCAATTGTGAGATATATTTTTTCGTTGATGCTTTGGTATGTCTGGAATCTATAAAGATGTTGATTTTTTAATAAATATCATGCTATCCTGTTCCGGGATGCTGACCTGTCCAAAGCGGTTTTTCGCGAGGCCAACCTGGACGACACTGACTTCCTGGGCGCGGATTTGCGGGAGGCCAATTTCACCACGGCCCGCAACCTGCTGCTCTCCCAACTGGCCGGGGCCGACCTTTCCGGGAGCCGCTTGCCGGCAGACCTGGAAAAATTTGCCAGCCTGCCCCAGGTGGATGCCGCTACCCGGCATGCCCGGACCCTCTTTTTCACCCAGCTCCTGGTCTGCGTCTATTGCTGGTTGACTATTTCCGTTACCACCGACCCCGGACTGTTGACCAACACCATCGAAACCCCGCTGCCGGTCATCAACCCCCTGGGGGCGGGTTTAGGTCCCATTCGCACATAATTGCGGCAAAGGAGTAAAGCGATGCGAACTATCAGGTTTCTTTTGTTGATCCTGCTGAGCTTCACCATGACCTGTGCCTGGGCGGATATATTGCCCATACCGGGGGGACCGAGACCCCCTGGGCCCCGAAATCCGAACTGGCCGCCGAAGCCGGAGGATAAACTGTTGGGAAACCCGCCGGATTCGAAAGGTCCCGGGGCCCAAACTTCCGGAAATCCGCCGACGACGGCCTCGGAAGCCGGGGTCGCGCTGGCGGCGGCCAATGTGCAGATACGCATAAAGAAAGGGGAAGCCGCCACAGGAACACGCGAGAAAATCTCACGGCTGCTCGCCAATGTCAAAGGCGAATTCGACCTGGTGTGTTCCGCAGTGCCCCAGGAGGGCAAGGACCTTGACGTGTTCTTGGCCATAGCTTATGAAGATGAAGGTCCCCCCGTGGTACTCCGCTTCGCGGTCGCCATCGATGGCAAACCGGCTGCGGAGGTAAAAACGGATAATTTGTCGGTAACGGATGAGAACCAGAGACCGCGTACCCTGTTGGGCTATACCTGGCGCCTGACGGGTCTCAAGGGCGGGGAAAAGCGGCGGATCGCCGTACGGTATGCCATTGTCCTGCCAGAGAAGGAAGGCAAGGCGCAGTTCATTTACTTCCTGCGCTCGGGCGCACGTTGGGATGGACCCATCGGCAAGGAGGTAATCAACGTTAGGGCCGATCAGGGATTGCGCCTGGAAGTACTCAGCCCGGCGGCGCTCCAGCCTTCGCTGCGGTCCGCTACTTCGCTCACCTGGAGAATCAAGAACGCCAAACCGGCCGAAGACCTGCGGCTTATCATTGTGCCCGACGCCCAACCGTAAAAGGGACGTGATGGACTTGGAGGAAACCGGACTGGGCTGGAATCGCCTCGGGGCACAGGCCCCGAGCGCCATGGTGGGCAGGAGCGCCATGGGGCTGGCGCTAAGGCTCGGCCTGATCCACGCCCTGGTCGATGCCGCCTGCGCTGCGACCCTCTATGCCGAGGTGGCCCTCAATAGGCTCCCATACGAAACGCTCATCGTGCTGGTGCTTCTCTATAACTCGCTCGCCTTCGGTTCCCAATGGCTGGTTGGCATCCTGGCCGACCTGAGGGGCGCCTACCGGTCCACCGCCGTTGTTGGGACGCTGCTCATCGCGGCGGCTGCCGTTACCGAACCGTTAAATCCATGGACGGGCGCAGCCCTGGCCGGGATCGGCAACGCCTGTTTCCATGTGGGCGCCGGGGCCGCGGTGTTGCGGCAGTCCTATGGGCGCGCCGCCGAGTCCGGCGTTTTTGTAGGCCCAGGCGCACTCGGGCTGGTCACGGGCCTCTGGCTTGGCCTCAACTCAGCTCTGTGGCGCCTGCCGCTCGTTGCCCTGCTCGTTTGCTCAAGCCTGTGGTTGCCGCGTCTCATGCCGTCATTTGCCGCTCCTGCCGGGCAGCGGCCACGAGCTTCGGCATCCTGGCTCGCGCTCCCGGTCGCCCTGCTTCTATGTTCCGTAGCACTCCGCGCCGCTATTGGCGGCTTGTTGAGCGGTTCCTGGCGGACTCCGGCCTTTGCCGTCTTTGCGCTTGCCGCGGCCGCCCTGACCGGCAAATGTATCGGGGGGCTTTCGAGTGACCGCCTCGGCTGGCGAAGCTCCAGCACGCTCGCCCTGCTGCTTGCCGCGCCGCTGGTTGGCGCCGGGCTGCAGCGGTTCGATGCCGCCCTGACCGGCATGCTTGTCTTGCAGTTTACCATGCCGGTCACACTGGCCGCCGTCTACCTCGCTCTTCCCCGGTGGCCCGGGTTGGCGTTCGGCCTCCCGTGCCTGGCGCTGCTGCTCGGCGCACTTCCCGGCCTTACAGGTCTCCTCGACCCCGTTGCCTTTAAGCCGCTGGCTGCGCCCTTGGTCATTTTCTCTGCTCTGCTGCTTTTTGTGGGGTTGGGGAAACACCTGGACACCGCTAAAAATATGGGTCCGACAGGACTCGTTAGACGCCTCACGGCGGGTGCCCCTTAATTTGCTAAACCTGGGGCCTTCGCCGACGTCCGGCGGGCCCCCAACCAAAACACTTTTCCTCTGCCGACCATGCCCGTCCTCCTTCCGGTGATGCCCATCCTGGCCCGCCCTCTATTGATTAGGGTCATTTACTTTGGGCTCGACCACTGCCCCCAGGAATAACTGGACCCCGGTTTCACTATCGTCAATGGCCACGAAGAAAGGACGATCCACAACCATGGTGAATTCCTGCATTGGAGCCATGGAGGCCAAGGGCATATGCACGGCAGTTACCGCCGCCGCTTCGGTGCCCTCCTCATTGACCTCCACCAAGGTTTTGTGCTTCACCTCGCCAATATAAACGCCGGGCGGCGTCGGATCGAGATGGGCAAAGTTTGCTTTGTTGATATCAAATGCCACCTCCATGCCCATTGCCTTTAAAGGTTCGGTGAGTGAGGCTTCGTATTCCAACTTAAAGCGCGGCAGCACGATAGAGCCAGGGGTTTTATGAAAATCGGCCAGCCATCGCTGCCAATTGGCGGCGTTCAGTTCCCGCAAGAACTCTTTCAGGCTCGAGTCCTGGTCCGGTAAGAATATCTTCATGCTGAATCTGCCTTTTTCTCCATAAGGCAGGCTCACGGCCTGAAAGTTTTTGCCGCGGTAATACTGGTAGTTGCCGGCTTGTGACATCATTGGCGCCCGCTTTTGCCGGCCGTCCAACAGGGTAAAGGGTAGTTCCTTGGTCAGGGCTTTGTCAAAGGGTTTGGCCCACAACCCCTTGAAGTAAATGGCGTTAATTAAGAGGAGGGGAGGTTCGATTTTATCCACAATTCCGGTGATCTTCCCTGTGGTGGCCTTCGCTACCCAGGCATTGATGGCCGCAGAGGAGCGGGGATCGGCGAAATTGATGACCTCCAGGGTGGCGCCGTAGAACTCTTCATTGCATTTCAAGAACCCTGGGGTGAAGGCGAACCCTTGCTGAAGCCAAAGGGAGTTGGCCAGGTTCAGCTTAATCCTTGGGTCTGGATTCCCCAGCGCCTGCCGCAGGCGGGCATTCCCTTGGTTTAAGGCGTCCAGACTTAGACCCTGAATTTCCAAGGTTCTGGCCATGGCTTGCTGGGTTTCGCCGGCGGCGCCGTTGTAAACCATGGCCAGAGCAAAGGCCACGCTGGCCGGCGATATAAAGACATTTTGCTCTTTTTCTGCAATAAGTTTGCCGAAGAGTTTGAAGCCGAATTTCGTATAAGCCGTCGCCGGCTCTCCCTGTTTTTCTGCCAATGCTTCCCTGGCCAAAGGGAGTGCGGCAAGGCATCCCAGAACCAATCCGGTCAAAACGGTAATGATGGCCAGCTTCCTTCTCAATTTTTTTTGCCCTCCGCTTGCTATAAGGTTTGCATCGCCATGTCCTTGCGGGAATACGAGATGAAGACGTCCGACATGCGCCCCCCTGAAAACGGTGCCCGGAGGAAAACCGGATATCATCGCCCGTGCCTGGGACCGCTTTTTATGCCAGTCATGAATCAACGGCGCCCTTCCGGCGGAGTAGTCCTATTTAGTAATACTGCCAGGCTTGGGGCTGTCCGGGGCGCTGAGGGGTTTCAGGTCAAGACCCACCAAGTCAAGACCCACCAAGTGCAGATGATATTTTTGCTCGGCCTCGGCGATCTTTGCCGGCCAGGGCCTCCGGTCAGATAAAGGCGTCACATCCCACAGGCGCACGGTTTTATCCTCAGAGCCGGAGGCCAGGATTTTGCCGTCCGGGGAAAAGACCACCCTAAATACAGGTTTCTCATGCCCGGTGAGGGTGGCCAGAGGCTGGCGGCTGGCCACGTCCCAGAGGCGCACGGTCTTATCCCCAGACGAGGTGGCCAGGATTTTGCCGTCCGGGGAGAAGGCCACGCTGTTGATGGAATCAGAGTGAAGGGGGGGAGGCCGCTGCTGGGGCAATCACGTTGCTCCAGGAGCCGGCCGTAAGCCTGGGCTCGCTCTGCCGGGTCCCGGCCGGGGGTGAAGCGAGCCAGGGCCAGCAGGGAGTAGAGCCGTGATTCATTCCAATTCAAGGCCCGGGCGGCCTCTGCCGCCTTTTCGTTAAGAGCCAGCCCCAGGTGGTGTTGGGCCTGGCGAAGCTGGTGATTGGCCAGGAAGGCCCCGGCCCCGGCCAGGAAGGTGAGGAGCACCAGCAGGGCCACTGCAGTCTGCTTGAGGCGCCGGAAGCGCCGGGCCCGGGCCTGGGAGGCCCGGATGAATTGCTGTTCCGCCGCGGGCAGTTGGGCGTGGCCCGCGGTGATTAGGGGCAAAGCCTCTTCCAGAGGTTTGCCGGCCGGCAACAGCAGGTCCGGGCGGCGGTCTTCCGCCTGCCAGCGGTCCGCCGCCGCCTCTATCCGGGAGCGCACCCGCAGGTTTTCCCTTTCCTGCTCCAGCCAGTCTTTAAGGCGTTTCCAGGCCCGGAACAGGGCCTCGTGGGCCACCCGCACCACGGCCCGGCTGTCCCCGGCGCTGTCTTTGATGCGGTCGGCGCTGAACAGCCGGGCCGCCACCATGGCCTCCACCAGTTGCCGCCGGGCGGGAGTGGCGGTCAGTTCCTCCCAGGAGGCGCTCCGGGCCGCCACCCTTTCCGCCTCGCCCGCGGCGATGGCGGTCAGTTCCTGAAAGACTTCCGGGAAGGCCGCCTGCACCTCCGGGTCCAGGGCCGCAAAGACCGCTTCGGCCCGCCGGCCCAGGGCCCCCTCCACCCCGCCCAGCTCGGCGTAGGCCCGATAGGTGAGCCAACCCTCCGGGGTGTGCGCCGTTCATATAATTCTTCCAGGGTGTATTCCAGCAGGGGCAGTCCCGCCTCCATCCCCAGGACGGCATTAAAGATATCTTGATCCAGGGGCTCGCCTCTCTGGGGCTGGAGTTCGAAGCGCAGGCCGGCCATGGCCGCCGGCCGGGTGATGATCTGCTGCAATTCCGCCGGGCTGGGGGGCGCCAGGTCATAGGTGCCGTCTTTCTTCAGGGCCATGAGGTCGGGGAGTTCGGCGCAGCGCTGATAATAGTCGCTGCGCAGGGTGGCGATGATCCAGACCAGGCCGGACCGTGCCAGGGTGAGGAGCAGGCGGACATAGGCCTGCCGTTGGCCGGGGGTCACGGCGGCGTCGCTGAAGATTTCCTCCAACTGATCGATGACCAGCACCAGGCGGGAGGCGGGCTCGGATGCGGCCCCGGTCTCAGAGGCCGCGGGGGCCAGGCGGCCCAGGCAGTCGCTCAGGAACAAAAGCGCCGCCGCGGGGCTCTCCCGCATGGCCTGGGCCAATTCCGCGCCCCGGGAGGCCTGGGTCTGCAGCTCCGGCAGGGCGGTGGGGCCGAGGATTCCGGCTGCCAGACCCTCAAAGAGATCGCCCTGGCTCTGGGAGGGGGTGATGACGGCCCAGCGCCAGACCTTGACCTCGGGCATGGCGCCGTAGCGGGTGAGCAGGGGCAGCACCCCGGCCCGCACCAGGGACGACTTGCCGCTGCCGCTCCGGCCCAGGACCAGGGCAAAGGCGCAGCCGCCCTCGACCTGGCGCGAGAGCAGGTTGATGATCTCCATGACTGCCTGGCTGCGCCCGAAAAAGATGTCCTCGTGCTGGTAATCAAAGACCTGCAAGCCCCGGAAGGGAGCGCCTTCCCATAAGGGGCGGGCCGCGGCGCCTTCCGGGAGATATTGGGACAACAGCTCCCGCAAGTGGTCTTCCAGCAGGGATTCAAAGCCGGGGGATTCCTTAAACGTATGGAAAGAGCGGATGAATACCTGCTCCTTGGGGTCGTAGAAGCGTTGCTCGATGAAATCCTTGACCTTGTGGATCTGGGCCAGGATCTCCGAGAGCTGCTGGACTTCGTTGCGGCTAATTTTGCCGGGGTCGATGGGGGCTTCCTTGATGTACACCAGCATGGCGGGCTTGCCCGTGTCCCGGCGGGCCTGGAGGGAGACCTCAAACTCGTACTCGGTGCCGGAACCGTAAGGGCTGCCGTCGGGCTTGTGGAACTGGAGACCCAGGGGCGTCCCCAGGCGGGACCAGAGGATGAAGACCACCACGTCGGCCTCGGCCGGGGAAGAAATGCGCTCGATTTCGGCCTGGAAACAATTCGCCGCTTCCAGGGGCAGCTTTTCCCAGAACACCGGGATGAGGCGGAAATGTTGGACGAAATCGCGCTGAAGCCTTTTTATGACCCGGAAGGCCAGGGCCCTTTCCTGGCTCACGTCTCCGGGGGAGGACACGAAAATCCGTTTGGTGGGTTCGCCCATGCTGCGCCTCCGGCTTGGCGTTACCTTTGATTAAAAAGGTCCCCAGGTGAATGGCCCAGGGGTTTAAACTCGCTCCCTCTCAGATGTAAGGACCAGAAAAGTTTGCTTTTGGTTGAAACCGATTGTCTGGTGGAAGACATGATAGCACAAGTTTGCCCAAAATTCCGCCTCTCCACTCTCGAGCCTACCTGAGCATTATGACCGTGACACCATTGACTTACTCCCCAGGAACCTCAGGAAGATCGCGGCTATCGTGCCAAATAAAATAATTTTATGAAATATCAATTATTAATGGGGGCGGAAAAGAGATTAAATTCCCCCTCACCCTTGCCCTCTCCCCGGTCCAAACAAGGGGGAGAGGGGATAAAGATGGAACCCCTTTCATGCTTCCGTTAATAAAAATTACGGATAGATCTGAATATTGGAATGTGGTGTTGTGGAGGGGGGCAGCACTGTAAAACTCAAAAATGAAAGATGTCAGGTGATATTAAACATTGATTGAGAGGTTGTCTGCTCGTTCTGGCCATTATTAGCTAATTTCAAAGTATCATTGCCGGAAACTAAAAGTCGAAACTGGAAATTTGCAATCAGCCAACTCTCCCGGCATCCGGGCGATGGATACCTGGGCGGCCCGCCGAGCCGGCAGCAAGGCCACCGGATTGCCTCAAGGTTTAAAGTCAAAGTGCCTCGCCGAGGTTACTTATTGCACCGGCAAAGTGAGGATTGGGGCCCCTTGTGCGGTGCCGGTCTCCGCCATGCTTAAGATTGCTGTGATTGCGGAAAAAACCTCTTTAGAAACCAAGTCCGTATCCTCGATATAAAACCAATAGCCGCGATTCTCCACGGCTACAAAGGTGTCCCTGGGACGTTCTTTACTAGAGTGAATGGTGAACATAATCGGTTTGAGCGCATTCGGTCCATTCAATGGTTCTGTAATAAAGCCCTCTTCCGTTGTATTAATCATAAAACTCGCTTTTGCCCTGTTTTCTTTAAGATGCTGCGGCGGTACTTCGATGAACATTGAGAGCACATTGAGTATTTCCAAAATTGAGCGGGTTTGCAGGACAATCTGATCACTATTTGGACTCAGAGCTACTAGTTTTTGGTTTCCATCAATTACTTTGTATTGCTGCAAATTTCCGTCGAGTCCAAGAAACTCAATGAACTCCTTTAACTCGCTTTTCAATTCAGGAGTGTCGGCGCGCTCCTTCACAACCACTATAAAACCATGATTTTTTTTAGGCTTTTCCTCTGGGGTCTTTTCCTTGTCGGTCACCACCTTAATGGTGATGGTGCTATTTGTCGTCTTTTGTAGCCAATTAGCCGTGTTCTGCGGCTCGGCATTCTCAGGTACTGCGGAGTCAACAATAATTTGAATGACACCGGAGCCCTTGAGATCGCGAATATCGTGGGCGAGCCGGAAAAACTCAGGATCTCCATGCTTCCCTGTGATGGAGCGGTTTCGAAGGTGATTGATGGATTTGACGCAGCAAGAGTAAATGTAAGCCACATCCCAGTTAGTCTGGAGACTAGTTAAAATTTTATAAGGGTCTAGAGGCTCGATCATGGTTTTCGCCAGCGCCTCGCCCCTGATGGGGGAGTATGAGATAGTAGGATGATCTTGGTAAGTACCAGTGCCGCCGACCGTGAGCGCATTACGAAACCCACCCGTCCAAGAACCTGCCGGGTTCGTCGAATGAATTAAGTGCCAGAGTATCGGATAATTAGCGGTTAAACCAGCATCCAGGGCATAAGTCGTGTTGATGGAGTTCATTTCGAGGCTGTTCAAGGTGTCGCCGTAGCGCAGACTGACCAGATTAGTGAGGAGTTGTTCCTTCCAGGAGGTGGAGACGGCATCAAGATAATTTATCCGGTCCACGGGGATTTTTTGCGGTGGTACGAGAGCGCAGCCGGCGCTGGCCAGGACAATCAGCAAGAGGACGAGTGCTGTTCTGGGCATAAGAAGGTTCCTTTTTCGATGGGTAAATAAAGTACTGGTCTGCTGAGGGTCTAATTGATAAGGCCTGGCCGATACTCGTCTTCAAATCCCATAGATAAACTAAATTGTCAAGAAGTATTTTCTAAGCCGAGGCGATAGCGCAGGGCCGGCGGGAAGCACTCCGGCAAGGAGGAGTCCGGTTTATCGGAGGCATTGGGTTCGCCGTCCACAATGACCGCCAGGATCTGGTTCTCCCGTCCCACGGCCTTGAAATATTTGATCTCCTCGTTTACCCAAATTGACGTCGCCGCCTGGGGCGAGCAGATGACGATCAGATAGCGTGATTGGCGCAGAGCCAGATTGATCTGTTGGCTGAGATCGGCGGAGGTGGGCAATTCTTCCCGGTCCCGAAACACGGGAAATATTTTCTTGGGTACCGGAAAATCTCTTTCTTCCCGCCCCACCAAGCGCGGGGGGGACCCCGTAGGTTTCCAGGCCTTTGTGCAGCCAGGCGGCCCATGGTTCATCTTGATGACTATAGCTGATAAAGGCCCAATATTTATATTCGGGCGGTTTCTCCTCATCGGCTGCCGGCTGCACCGCGCTATCCATACTATCGACCTTTCAATCCTGAATTACTTACGGTCCCTTAAGAACATTTTGCTGTTTTGGCAGTATCCGAAAGATTTGAAAACCTACTCCGGCCAAAAAGACAGGGAGGCTTCGAATCGCTTCACGGTTATACTTCTTAACATCCTCGGATAATTTATCCCAGTCTAATAGAACAGGGCTTTTCTTTCGCTCAAGGTCTTTTGCCCCTGGATCATAAGTCCAGCCCTCATTTCTACGTTCGTTTAACCAACGCTCGTGTTCCATTCTGGCCAATATCTCAATTTCTTCGGGAGTGAACTCAAACAATTCTGCATCCCAGTCCGTCAAAGGCATCATGTCGCAATGAACCGTTTTTAGCTTTTTGCCGATATCATCGGCCTGGCGTCGATTCGATTCTTTGATATGTTCAGGAAGTTCATTCCAAGGAACTAAAGAGGGATTGGTTTCCAGAGTCATGCCCATATTTTTTTGAATGACCAAGTAATCCTGATGAATAGCCCGAGCCAGCGTTTCATGCATGCTATACAATAGCAAATCGCTCTTGCATTTGTGGTCAAGCAGCCCAAAGGAATGAAGGTTCGCAAAGCTGCCTCCAGCGTTATCCTCGTCTTGTAATAATTTTGCCAGCCCTGCGTTACTATCCATTTGCACTACAATGGGAACGTTCTCATGTCTTAAGTGTTGGAATAGGGCCAGAGCAGCGGCTAGACTGCGGGAATCTTCTTCCAGGCAAATGTAGGCCGCGGTGATAAAACATCGACCCTCTCCATCCCAGAGGAATTTCCCCTGATGGAACTGGGGCGAATCGGTATCTAATGTTACTGGAATAAGTTCCCAAAAGTCGTTTAATTGATGATAATTCGATTGGAAAAATTCTTTTTTCCGATCCGCATCTTTATCGACAATTGTAATAGCCAATTTTTCTTTTGATTTTTCGGCCGCGATTCTCCAAAGCATACCGGCATGAAGTGTCAGGCTTGTGCCCATCGGTCCCAGACCCACAATAAGTAAATGGGATCGGGAGCTCCTGGCGCTTTCACCAAATCCAGGAAATTCCTTAAGTATTTGCCGAGCCCCACTTTCAAATACGTTCAAAAATTCCATTCTGAAGGAATGGACTTTTTGGCTCATGATCTCACGTTCTTTGAGTAGGGTACAAAGGCGCGGATTGGTAATGTGCACCAAACAGGTCAATACTCTATGGTGCGCATCTGAGACAAGTGCACGGGCATTAACCGCAATTTCAGCGTTATCCCCGTCATTTTCACATACGGCCACAAGATATTGCGCCTTATGCACCCGCGCTTTTTGTAATATTTCTATGTCAGTGGGATCGCCCATTAAAACCAAGATGTTGAGATCTCGAAATTGCTCAAGGTTGCTAATATTTTTATCATTTGATATTAGAACCACCTTATAACCATCTTCATAAAAAGACTTAATAAATAATGAGGCTTTTTTGCCCATTCCGCAAACCACAGCGTGGTCATTGGTTAATTTTAATCTTACTGCTTGGATTTGTGGCTGGAATACTGTCCTAAATACCTTTATTGCTGCAAGCACATAAGTCATAGATGCGGCACCAATTGCTGTCCGAAATAAGGACCAAGACCGCTGGGCAGGTGCTAATATTTTAGTAAAGGTTGGCAATTCGATATAAAGAATTATGGTGAATAGAATCAGTCCACCCAACACCACCCAATGATAATCTTGCCAGACAGGGCGCAGCTTTCTTCTCCAGATAGCCCTAATCCAATGTCCCAATCGATTTTTCTGGAAAGGTATTACGTCCATCAGTCTTTTTCGCGTTTTATTTGCCCGGCCCTAGTTGGTGCTGGTCCAAAGGTCACTGTGGCTCACTCTGGCGTCGCGCTTTTCGTGCAAACCATGCCTTCATGATCGAGGCGATCACAGACTCATCCCGTCAACTGCATGATAGCAAAATTTTCCCTGGAAAAGTTTTTTTTGTGAATTATTATGGATGCCTAACCCTCAGAACCCAGAACTGTAATTCTGTCTGTAAGGTTTACAGACCAAAGGCCAACGAGGGCACATTTGCACTAGTTCGGACGGACCAGGTAGAGAGGCACCACACCACTCGATTTAGGTAAAGGAATCTGGCACCAAAGATGCAGTCCCTCCTGATCCGTCTCCTACTCCGTCATTTCACTCTACCAGGGGTAGGACTTCGGTGTCCAGCATCTTCGCCCGCAAGATAGCCAGACCATCCTGCAGGAGATTGGCGTATTGATAGGTCACTTCGCAGGGCTTGAGGGGGATTCGATGCGATACCCCCACGCCAGGATGGTCTTGATGATTCCCAAGGAGATTTTCCGGTCATATTCTTTCTCTGACTCGGGAAGGTCTTGATAAGGAACCAGGCCGGGGTGCTCCTTCTTCTGATCATCCCGATGCGGTCCATAACGCCACCCTTCCGCCAGACGTTGTCTCGCCCAGGCGTCATGGGTGGCCTCGGCCAGTTGTTCCACCAGCCTGAGTAGATCGGAAGGAATTTCGATATCGGGATGGTCTGGAGAATTAGGGTCGTAATTCATGTTGTCCTCAGAAGAGCCGGATAAGGCTCCCAAGTCACGGCTGGACAGGCTTGCAGAAAAGATCTCGACATATTAAATCAAGGCGGCGTGGGGCGATTCTGCGACGGGTGGGGCGTGGCGCAGACGGCATCAGCCGCATTTTTATCTTTCACTGAATAACTGATGAACACCATGGCTCATTTTTTTGTATGTTCCGCATGTTTTCTTATAAATTCGATTCTTCCTGTTATTGCTTCGTGCTTAATTTCGCAGGGACCCCTTCCGAAAGACAGCCTCTCTCCTTTGGAGCATGATAGCAAAAAAATCCTAAGAAATCACGTCTACTCCAATTTCGAGCGCCTCAAGACCATCAGTGTCTGGATATCGTCTTTTGGTGGCCTTTGAAATCCTGGCGAGGCCCTGGTGATAATGGTGCCGGAACCGAGGGAAAGGTTTGGGGAGCGACCGGAGCGTTGCGGGTACAGGAGAGGAAATCTCTATCCCTTCTAATTCTCCGCCAAATTCCCCCCGCAGGAGGAGCCGGCGGCGGCGGTGCAGCCGTAGCAGTGGTCGTCCAGGTGGATGGTTCGATGTTCCAGGCTGGGGAGGTTGAATTCCCAGATGGTCTGGGGCAGGTCTGCGGTTAGGGGCAGGTCGAGGGCCTGGTTGAAGTCGCAGTCGAAGAGGCGGCCTTCCCAGGAAACGCTGAGGAGGCTGCGGCACATGAGGCCGGTGACGGTGGCCGGGTTGAAGCTGGCCTCTAGTTTCCCCATGTAGCGCTCGTAATTTCTCGATCCTTCCAGGTATCCCTTGAAGCGCCCGATGGGCATGTTGAGCAGGGTATAGAGGCGGTTAAAAGTGATGCCGTAGCGGCCCTTCAGCTCCTGCTGGAAGCGCTCTTCCAGGGCGCCCTGCTCGGGCGGCAGATAGGCGCCGCCGGGGTTGTACATCAGGTGCAATTGCAGGTCCGAGCCCGGGGCGCCGTAGCCCACCCGGTTCAGGCGGTGCAAGGCCTCCAGGCTTTTGTGAAAAACTCCCGGACCCCGCAGGCGGTCCACCGGGTCCGCCAGGAAATAGGGCAGTGAGCAGACCAGCTCCACGCCGTGGTCCCGGAGAAACTCCGGCAGGTGCTCGCGGCCGGGTTCCAGGAGAATGGTAAGGTTGCAGCGCACCAGGAGATGGGTGCCCAACTGGTGCAGGCGGCCCACCAGGTATTCGAAATGAGGATTGATCTCCGGGGAGCCGCCGGTCAGGTCCACCACCGGAAGGGCCCAGCGCTCCACGGCGGCGATGACTGCCCGGACCGCAGCCAGTCCCATCTGTTCGGGGCGCCCGGGGCCGGCGGCCAGATGGCAATGATGGCAGGCCTGGTTGCAGCGCCAGCCCAGGTTGACCTGCAGGGTGCTGACCCGCTCGGCCCTGAGAACCGGGTAACCGATCTGTCCAAGCTTTCGGGCAAAAGGCACCATGAATGCAGCTCTTAAATGGTGATCTTCTCTACGACATTGTGGACCTGGAGGCCGTGGATCAGAGTGGCGCCGCCCCGGATGGCCGCGGCCACGTGGATGGCTTCGGTCATCTCTTCCATATTGGAGCCGGCCTCCAGGGAGCCCCGGGTATAGGCGTCGATGCAGTAGGGGCATTGCACCGCGTGGGCTACCGCCAGGGCAATGAGGGCCTTCTCCCGCACCGTCAGGGCCCCGGCAGCCATGACCCCCTGGTAATAGTTCATGAAGTAGTCGAAGAGCTCAGGGCGGTGCTTGCCGATCTCATTAAACCTTTCCAGATCGTTTTCCTCATAGTAATGAGACATGGCTTCTCCTGGAGGAAAGAATTGGCGGGGTCTTATCAAAGCAAGGACGGCTTGACCACCCGCCCCTTGGATGCTCGGGAAAGATGCGGCCCTCTCTGAACCGGGATTAGGCAGCAGCCTTAGCCACCGCAATCCCAAAAAGGGTTTTGGGGACTTCTTTGCTTCGGTGAGAATCTCCCCAAGGCGCCATTTCTGAAGCCGCCCGCTCTCATCAACGACATAGTACCATAAATTGCGCGGCAAAAATAATTTTTCCCTGAATTTTGGATACCCCGCACCAGGCTACGGTTTCCCTTTCCCGGTAAGCCACTTCACCTGCTCCAGCACTGCCTCGGCTTCGGCTTTTTTCCCTTGCTGGCTATAGGCCAGGGCGAGGTTGCGGTAGAAGCTGACATTGGTAGGGTTGAGCCGGATAGCGTGCTGAAATTGCTCCACCGCCTCGTTGAACTTACCCTGTCTGGCATAGACGACGCCCAGGTTATTGTAAGCGTGAGAATAGGAAGGATCCACGGCAATGGACTTTTTGTAGGCGGCGATGGCCTGGTCCCATTTGCCCTGGTCGGTGTAGGCCATGCCCAGATGGTGATAGGCCATGTAGTTGTCCCCGGTAACGCGAATAGCCTCGAAGTAGAGGGACTCCGAGTTCCGCCAGTAGGCTGCCTGCATCCAGGTGGAGACCAGACAGGCCAGGAGCACCGCCGCGGCGCTCAGGGACAGGATGGTTTTCCGGTGCCGCCAGCCGGCGGTGGCCTCGGCAATCCCCCAGGCGGCGATGATAAACAGGCCGATAAACGGCACGTAGGTATAGCGGTCCGCCATCGCCTGCCCTCCCACCTGGACCAGTCCGATTACCGGCGCCAGGGTGATCAGATACCAGAGCCAGCCTACCCCCAGGTAGGGATGGCGCCGGGCCCCGTAGAGCAGGAAAACCGACAGCAGCACCAGCGCCAGGCCGGCCCACACTGCCTGCCACCAGGGTATGGGGGCCAGGGGATAAAAGAACGCTATTGGGTAAGGCCAGAGCAGCTTCACCAGGTACTTCAGGTAGGCGACCAGGGCGTTGGCGATGCGGGCGTCCAGCGGCCGGATGGCCAGGGGCATCACCGAGCCGCTCCCTTGTTGGGCCAGCACGGTAATCAGGCAGGAAAGGGCGGCCAGGGCGAATAAGGGGATTTTTTCCCTGAGCAGCGGCCAGTAACTTTTCTGCGGTAGCCCTGTCAGTGGCGGGCTCCCCGCGATGGCGCCCCGAGGCGGGGCCACCCCTGCGATCCGGCCCAACGGCCAGTAATCCAGGAGAAGCAGCACCAGGGGAAGGGTGACCAGCATGGGTTTGGCCATCAGTCCCAGGACAAAGGAAAGGACTACGGCCAGGTAGCGCCTGAGTGAGGGTACGGCCACATAAGCCCCGTAAGCCCACATAGTGACTAGCCAAAAAAAAGTGCTCAGGACATCTTTTCTTTCCGAGACCCAGGCCACCGACTCCACGTGCAGGGGGTGCAGGGCAAACAGAGCCGCCACCATGGCGCTGGGCCAAAGGGCGCCGGTCACTCGGGAAAAGAAGAGAAAGAGGAGAATCGTGTTGGCCAGATGGAAAAAGACATTGGTGAGGTGATGCCCCCCTGGCCACATTCCATACAGTTGGCAATCCAGCATGTGTGACAGCCAGGTCACGGGATGCCAGTTGGAGGAGTGCATCGCGGTAAAGGCCCACTTTACCCCCGGCCAGGTGAGCCCGGCGCGGACCATGGGGTTTGCAGTGACGTACATGTCGTCATCGAAGGTGATGAAGTCGTGGTCTTTAACCTGGATATATGCCAGCAAGGTTGCCCCAACCAACAACAGGCAGAGGAGCAGTTGCAAGCCACCCGTGGTGCGCCAGAATCTGCTCCAGGTGAAATGGAGGCGCAGGGGGGAGACTGTTTTCCGCTTTCTGTTTTCTGTTTTCGGCATGACCAAGACTGTTTTCTGTTTCCTGTTTTCTGTCTCTGTAGGGGCGGGTTTAAAACCCGCCCCTACAGAGACAGAAAACAGTAAACAGTAAACGCAGGCTAAAGCCTGCGGCTACAGATACAAGGGTGGGCACTGCCCACCAATTCCTTGCCGTGCTCCACCCGGTTGAAGTGATCGCCTGTTTTCGGGTCTGCGAATAATAAAGAAGTAGAATGCGGCCTTTCTGCCGGGGTTGAAAAGGTTTCCGTATCCGGCACCTGCTTAAGCGAGACTATGACCTCCACGTAGTTCTCCTTTCTTCAGTTGAGTCACAAGAGACGCTTAGATCGAAAAATTCATAAAAACTTGGGCTGGCGCTTTTCCAGAAAGGCCGCGGCGCCTTCTTTGGCGTCCGGAGAGGCAAAGCACAGGGCAAAGGCATCGGCCTCCAGGGCGCAGGCGTTTTTCAAATCCAGGTCAAAACCGCGGTCAATGGTCTGTTTGGCGGCCCGCAAAGAGAGACGCCCTTTGGCGGCCAGGCTCCGGGCCACCTTGGTGCATTCCTCCATGAAGCTGGCGGCTGGGAAGACCCGGGCCGCCAACCCTATGGCCCTGGCCTCGGCGGCGTCAATGATGCGGCCGGTGAGGCATAACTCCTTGGCCAGTCCCTTACCCACCAGGCGGGCCAAGCGCTGGGTGCCGCCAAAGCCGGGGATGATTCCCAGGTTGATCTCGGGCTGGCCGAATTTGGCCTCTTCCGAGGCATAGATGATATCGCAGGCCATGGCCATTTCGCAGCCGCCCCCCAGGGCAAAGCCATTGACGCAAGCGATCACCGGGATGGGCAATTGCTCCAGCTTAGCGGCCACTACCTGGCCAACATCGGCAAATTGTCTGGCCGCCAGGGGATCTAATTTGAGAAATTCATTGATGTCCGCCCCGGCGATGAAGGCCCGGCCCTGGCCGGTCATCAGCAAGACCCGGATATTCGGGTTCCGGGCCGTCTGATCCAAGACCGCGGCAATCTCCGCCATGGTTTCGGCATTCAGAGCATTCAGCCTTTCGGGGCGGTTGAAGGTCAGGGTGGCGATCCCATCCTCGACGGCGAACAGCACAGTATTGTAAGACATCACGACCTCCTGATCCGGAAAGGATTCCGGCTGCAGAAATTTTCCAGGGGCAGCAGCGGAGATAATCGCCCTTGGCTGGCGCCAGAGCAAATCTCAAAGGCGCACCCCGCCTGCCTCAGGTATGGTGGAATTCGCTTCCGGCCAACGCCAGCGATTTAATCATCAAGACTATATCAGATTCCTGGCCGTCCTTATCCATGGCAAAGCCTTCCAAGACCGCAGCCTTTTCAAATCCCGATTTTTCAAACAGGTAAAAGGCCTTGTCCAATTTCGGCGGAATCTCCGCGGCAAGCTGCTCCAAACCCATTTTGACCGCCTGCAAGGGTTACCTTCTGGGGATATGCTTCGAACATGTCCTTCTTTCGCTAATATCCTGAAATACAAATATAAAAATCTGCCACGGAAAAAGTGGGGCCCAAAACAGGGTCTAGCAAATGCTGCAATTTTTACCCCGAGGGCCGAGCAGCCATCCAGGTGAGTGATAAGAGCAAATATTACTGCAAGTTAAGAAGTCAGAGGATTAGTTTCACCTCTGTAGTATATCAGACAATGCCTCGTAACCGGTTTCTGTCCGTCAGGTCATGGATTTGCCCCACGCTTCTTTCAGACCCCCCCTCACGGCCGCGCCCTGGCGCTTCGCTAACCCTTCGCCTCCATCAGGTTGGGTAGAGGAATTCCACCTCCAAGCCGATGTGCAGGCCCGGCGCACAATAAAGGCGGCCCGCAGGCCGCCTGTTAAATCTCTGCAAGTAATTTAAATTAGAAGTGGTAAGCCACCCAACTTCGCCGCTGAACAGGTTGTAAGTAAGCTTGGGGGAGAACTAGAATTCATTAAGGGGGGAATTTCATGAAAAGCTACACAGCTTATGTGGGATTTTTATCTCAATTTACCATTCACCCCATGATCAAAATGGGTATATTTAGGTGGGTGCAATTATCTTCGTTGGATACGCAAGGGCGCCTCTTAGGCGCCATGCCGGTGGGGCGGGCGTCCCGCCCGCCCCACGTGCAATGTGGGGTGCGTAAGGCGCACCCTGGGCAAGCCTGGTGGACCAGGCTTCCCAGCCGGCGCAGTGGTAAGGCGATGGCGCCTGCATGAGCCAAGAAGCCCCCGGACCTGCCATCATGCCCATAAAGACCGAAGACGATCGGGGCCGCCAGGACCCGGGGGACCAACCGGAGACCTCGTCGTTCTGGGGACAGGCCAGGGGCCTGCCCTGGCCTTTTTGGGTGGCCAACATCATGGAGATGATCGAGAGGCTCGCCTACTATGGCGTGCGGGTGGTCATCCCCATATACATTGCCCAGGCGGACGAGATCGGCGGACTCCACTTCAGCCAGGGCGATAAGGGCTTCATCTTCCTGTGGTGGGCCCTGGTGCAGTCTTCCCTGCCGGTGGTCAGCGGCGGTTTTGCCGACCACTACGGCTACAAGAAGCAGATCGTGGTGGCCGTTATCTTGAAGGGACTGGGATACCTGATGATGGCCAGCCAGCGTGCCTTTTGGCCGTTCTTTGCCGGCTGCCTGCTACTGGCCGCGGGAACCGCGGTCTTCAAGCCTCCCATTCAGGGAACCTTCGTCAAGACCCTCACGGATAAGACCTCCGGGGCAGGCTGGGGGTTTTTTTATATGGTGATCAACGTCGGCGCTTTCCTGGGCCCGCCGCTGGCGCATTTTCTCTATGGATACTCCTGGCCCATGGTCTTCTATGGGTGCGCCGTGCTGGTCTCGCTGAACCTGCTCTGGCTGTTCTCTTATCAGGAAGTTAATCCGGGGGCCGCCAGTTCTGGCGGGGTCTGGCAGGTAATGGCGGCTACGGTCCGGGAAATCCTCAACCCGCGCCTCCTCGCCTTCATTCTCATCGTTTCGGTATTCTGGGCGGTATTCGAGCAGCTCTGGGACATGCTGCCCAACTTCATCGTGGACTGGGTCGACAGTTACTCCCTGGCCCGACACCTGCCGGGGTTCATGCTCTCCCGGAATCTCTCCAGAGGCCCCCAGGTGGCCCAGGAGTGGGTGATCAACCTCAACCCGCTGCTGATTATCCTCATGGTCGCCCCGCTATCCTGGTACGCCAACCGGGTGATGCGCCGGCTCACCTCCATTTTTTTCGGGTTTATCTTCGTCAGCCTGGGTATTTATCTGGTCGGTTCCAGCATGTCCATCTACCTTTGCCTGGCCGGCATCGTTTGCTTCTCTTTCGGGGAGATGATGTGCTCCCCCAAGATGAGGGAGTACCTGGGGGTGATTGCGCCGGCGGACAAGAAGGCCCTGTACATGGGCTACGCCAGTATCCCCTATGCCTTCGGTTGGGGCTACGGGTCTTTTCTGGGAGGGCAGATCTATGCACGCGCCGGAGAAAAGGCGGGTTTGGCCCTGCGATACATGTCCGAGGTGCTGAAGGTCCATGAACTTCCGGACCGCTCCCAAGCCTTCGCCGCCTTGACCGGGATGCTGGGGCAGACTCCGGCAGAGGTGACCCGGCTCTTGTGGGACAAGTACGACCCCAGTTGGGTCTGGACGCCCTTTGCCATCGCCGGTATTTTCTCCGCCCTGGCCATGTTTGCCTTCATCCACTTTGCCAGGCGGTGGCAGGATGTAAACGCCTGACCAGCCCCCGCGGGATAAAGTTTTTCCCCGGCAAGTTATTGAGTTTTGCCGCTTAACAGGTAAAATGTGCCATTATGCGTCTTTCTCTTAACTGGCTGGCGGATTTTGTGGAGCTCACCGTGGCCCCGGAGGTCCTGGCGGACCGCCTCACCATGGCGGGCCTGGAAGTGGAGGCCATTGAACGGGTGACCCCGGAATTTTCCGGGGTCGTGGTGGGAAGAGTAACCAGGGTGGAGCCCCATCCCCAGGCCGATCGCCTGCGGCTGGCGGAAGTGACCAGCGGCAGCCACAGTTACCGGGTGGTGTGCGGCGCCCCCAACCTGGAGCAGGGCCGTCTTTATCCCTTTGCCCCGCCCGGGGCGGTCATCTGCGGCGGCAAACGGATCAAACCCGCCAAACTCCGGGGCATCGCCTCCGAAGGGATGCTGCTGGCGGAAGACGAACTGGGGCTTTCTCCGGATCACCAGGGCCTGATGGATCTCCCCCAGGACCTGCCGGTGGGCCAGCATCTGGCCGCGGTCCTAAACCTCTCCGAGGTGGTCCTGGAAGTGGCGGTGACCACCAACCGTTCCGACTGTTTGAGCATCCTGGGTCTGGCCCGGGAGGTGGCGGCCCTGCTGGATGTTCCCCTGCGCCACCCGGAGGTCCGGGTGGAAGAACATCCCTTTCCGGGATCCGGTATATTCGATGACTTGTTGGGGCCGGAAATTATCCGGCCCCAAGTCACCATTCTCGACCCGGTCCACTGCCCCCGCTACGCCGCCCGCCTGTTGACCGGCCTGGTGGTGCAACAGTCACCCTTCTGGATGCGCCGGCGCCTGCAGGTCTCGGGGATCCGGGCCATCAACAATCTGGTGGACGTCACCAACTACGTGCTGCTGGAGTTTGGCCAGCCCCTGCACGCCTTCGATTTCCAGCGCCTGAAGAATGGAGAGATCGTGGTGCGCCTTTCCAGTCCGGAGGAGGACCGGTTCACCACCCTGGACGGCCAGGAGCGGCAATTGGACCAGGAGACCCTGCTCATCTGCGACGCCGCCAGGCCGGTGGCCCTGGCCGGGATTATGGGGGGACTCGATTCCGAAGTGACCCTGGGAACCCGCCAGGTCCTCATCGAAAGCGCCTATTTCAACCCGGCCACCGTGCGGCGCACCGCCAAGAGGCTGGGCCTCAGCACCGAGGCCTCCTACCGCTTCGAGCGGGGGGTTGACCCGGAGGGGGTGATCCACGCCCTGGAGCGGGCCGCCCAGCTCATGGCCGAGGTAGGGGGCGGGCGGGTGGTGGGTCCCCGGTTGGATGAATACCCGGCGCCCTTGCAGCATCCTCGCCTGGGCCTGCGGGTCTCCCGGACCAACCAGGTGCTGGGGACCGACTTCTCCACCGGGACCGTCGCCGCTTTGCTGAAACGTCTGCACCTGCCGGCGGAGTGCCTGGACCGGGAAAATTTGGAGGTTCAGGTGCCCTCTTTCCGCAACGATTTGCTGAGGGAAGTGGACCTGATCGAGGAGATCGCCCGTCTGGCCGGCTTCGAGGAAATCCCGGTGACCCTGCCCCGGGGTCAGGTGGACACCCGCCGTCCCGGGCCGGAAGCGCGCCTCCGGAACCAAACCCGGCAACTGCTCCTGGGCCTGGGCTTCTTCGAGGTGATCAACTACGCCTTCCAGTCGGAGCACCTGGAGGGTCTGGCCGCAGCTAAAGGCGCGGCGCCCCTGGTCCTGGCAAATCCCTTGAGCGAAGAGCAGGCGGTGATGCGCTCCTCCCTCATCCCGGGTCTGCTGGACAGCCTGAGGCGCAACACTCTGCAACAGGCCCAGGATCTGCGCCTCTTTGAAACCGCCAAGGTCTTCCTGCCCCAACCCGGGGCTAACCTGCCCCGGGAAGAAGCCTGGCTCGCCGGGCTGATGTACGGGGCCCGGGAGGAGGTTTCCTGGGCGGTGACTTCCCGGGAGGCGGTGAATTTCTTCGACCTCAAGGGGGTGGTGGAGAGCCTGCTGGAGGGCCTGCAAATCCCTGAAGTGAACTTTCGCCCGGAAGCGCTGCCACCCTACCTCATCCGGGGCGCCAGGGTTTATGCCGGCCCCCGGGAATTGGGCTGTTTGGGAGAGGTGGCGCCGGAAATCGGCGAAAGGTTGGACCTGGAGGGGGCCATCTTCGTCTTCAACCTGGCCTTGGAGGCCCTGGCCCAGGCCGCTACCCCGCCGCTCTTTTCCCCTCTGCCCCGTTACCCCGCGCTCTACCGGGATCTGGCCCTGGTCCTGCCCGAGGCAGTGGCCGCGGCCCAGGTGTCCGAAGCCCTGTATCGCCATGGCCGGCCCTGGTTGGAGGAGGCCCGGCTATTTGACGTCTACACTGGAGACCAGGTGCCGCCGGGGAAGCGCAGCCTGGCCTTTCGCCTCACTTACCGGGACCAGGAGCGGACCCTGACCGACGACCTGGTGAATCCGCACCATCAGGCCCTGGTGGAGGCCGTGATCCGGGAGCTTAAGGGGGAGCTGCGTTAGCCGGCGTGGAAGAAGACACCCCTCGCAAGGCCTTCTACACCATCGGTGAAGTGAGTCACCTCACCGGGGTGCGCCCCCATGTATTGCGCTATTGGGAAGAGCAGGGGAAGCTCCTCAAGCCCAGCCGCCGGCGCTCCCGCCATCGCCTTTACCGCCCCGCCGACATCCAACTGGTCCTGGAGATCAAACGCCTGCGCCAGGAAGAGAAGTGGAGCCTGGCGGCCCTGCGGCGCCAGTTCAGCCGCCGGCCCCAGCCCAATCTGCCTCCCGACTCTCCCGCCTTCCCCGCCTTTCCCCCGCCTGCAAACCAGGTCAATTCCCTGCTCCGGGCTATCCGGGATGAACTCCTGGCCTTGAAGGAATTCCTGGAGTAGGGTAAATTCTGGTTCCCAAGGTTAACTTGGGAACCAGAATTAAATAAGACCACCCGGAATGGTAATCCTCGCAGGGGCGGACCTCCTTATCCGCCCTGACGATGAGGGGTGGCCCGGCAGGGCCCCCCGCGGTCGTAGGGTGCGTCTTACGCACCAATAATGGCGCGTAAGACGCGCCCTACGTGGTCCAGTGTTTGTGAGCCAGCAGTAGGGGCGGCCCGCCGGGCGCCCGCCTCGACGGCAGGGGCCCTCGCCCAGACTGGCTCACAAAACTTTCTCGGGGGATGGTCATTTGAAAACGAATGCTTACATTTATCAGGGTTAAGGAAATCGGTATAATATGTTGATATCGCTGAAATTATAATGGTCTAGAGTTTAACTGCGAGATAGTGTGAGTTCTTCATGCAATTTTGTTAGCCGGTCATTGCTGCTTTTATAAAACCTTTTGGAAAATTCAAGGAGCCGGGCAAAAATCAAAAATATTTTCCCTTCTTTGCCTTAAGTCAAGGCCGCCGTGCGCTGCGGAGATTAGGTTCATAGAAAAGGGCGGCGGCGCGAGCGGCCTTGGCGGCGCAGCCAGCCATAACCATGAAGCTCCGCAAAAATTATCAGTCGGGAGGAGACAGATGTTCTGTTACCAATGTGAGCAAACGGCAAAGGGCGTGGCCTGCACCATCCAGGGAGTTTGCGGCAAGAACTCCGAAGTGGCTGGCCTGCAAGACCTGTTGATCTATACCCTGCAGGGGCTGTCCCAGGTGGCGGTGGCGGGGCGACGGCTCGGAATCAGCAACCGGGAGGTCAACCTCTTCACCGTCAAGGCTGCCTTTTCCACCCTGACCAACGTGGACTTCGACCTCCAGAGATTCGTCGGCCTCATCAAGCAGGGCGTCCAGCTCCGGGAGGGTCTCAAGGCCGAGGTCCGGGCCGCGGGCGGCCGGGTCGATTTCCCTGCGGGTCCGGCCACCTTTGCGCCGGGAGCCGATAAAGAAGCCATGCTGCAACAGGCCGAGGCGGTGGGCCTGAAATCCTACCCGGCGGCGGACCCGGACGTCCTCTCCTTGAAGCATACCTTGCTGTTCGGCATCAAGGGGATCTCTGCCTACACCGATCACGCCCAAATCCTGGGCCAGGAGGACGACAAGGTTTACGCCTTCGTGCACGAAGGGTTGGCGGCCACCGCAGCCGAGGGCCTGGCCGTCGCCGATTTGATTCCCCTGGTCTTGAAATGCGGTGAGATTAACCTCAGGGCCATGGAGCTGCTGGATGCCGGCAATACCGGGAGATACGGCGACCCGGCGCCCACCCAGGTACCCCTGGGACACAAGAAGGGCAAGGCCATCCTGGTCTCGGGCCACGACCTCCTGGACCTGGAGGAGATCCTGAAACAGAGCGCCGGCAAGGGTATTTACGTTTACACCCACGGCGAGATGCTCCCCTGCCACGGTTATCCCAAACTCAAACAGTACCCCCACTTTTATGGCCACTACGGCTCCGCCTGGCAGAACCAGGCCAGGGAATTTGCCCGGTTTCCCGGGGCCATCCTGATGACCACCAATTGCCTGCAAAGGCCCGCGGAGGTCTATGCCGACAACCTCTTCACTTGCGGGCTGGTGGGCTGGCCGGGGATCAAGCATATCCCGGACCGCAACTTCCAGCCGGTGATCGACAAGGCCCTGGCCCTGCCGGGTTTCCCCGAAGACGGCGACGGCGGCATGGTCAACAGCGGTTTTGCCCGGACCGCGGTGCTGGGGGTGGCCGGCAAGGTGATCGAGGCCGTCAAAAATCAGCAAATCCGCCACTTCTTTCTGGTGGGCGGCTGCGACGGCGCCAAGCCCACCCGCAATTACTACACCGAGTTCGTGGAGAAGGTGCCCCGGGATTGTGTGGTCCTGACTCTGGCCTGCGGCAAGTTCCGCTTCTTTGACCAACAACTGGGCGACATCGGCGGCATCCCCCGACTCCTGGATATCGGCCAGTGCAATGACGCCTACTCGGCGGTACAGATCGCCGTGGCCCTGGCCCAGGCCTTCGGGGTGGGCGTCAACGAGCTGCCCCTGTCCCTGGTGCTCTCCTGGTACGAGCAGAAGGCGGTGGCCATCCTTCTCACCCTGCTCTACCTGGGGATCAAGAACATCCGTTTGGGTCCCTCACTGCCGGCCTTCCTCACCCCCAACGTCCTGGAGGTGCTGGTGAAAAACTTCAACATCATGCCCATCACCACCCCGGATGAGGACCTGAAGGCGATGCTGGGCTAGGGAGCCGGCGGCGGGGCCGGGGCCGGGAATACCTGACGCCGCCGGGGAAAGCAGGGTCCAGCCGGGCCCTGTTTTTTCTGCCAGAACTTGATCAGCCCGCATCCCGGCTGGCTGCCAATCCCCCCCCGCATGGAGGACGATCATGAAATTATCACGTATCCTGCAAAATATCTCCCTGACCTTTGCAGCCGGCTGTTGGGGAGGGCTGCTTAACGCCTTGTTTGTCTGGTTTTTTGGGGCCAGCGGCCTGACCTGGGCCCTGGGGGTGAAGCTCGCTCCGGCCTTCACCCCGCCCTGGCTCTATCAGCGCCTGGTGTGGGGCGGCATCTGGGGCTGGCTCTTTCTCCTGCCGCTGGGGCTGTCTTATCCGGTGCGGGGCCTGCTCTACAGCCTGGGACCCTCAGGCGTAGCCTTGTTGGTGGTTCTTCCCTTCCAGGCTCAAAAAGGCTTTTTCGGCTGGCAGCTGGGCTACCTGACACCGGTTTTGGTGCTTTTCTACAATGCGGTCTGGGGGCTGGCCGCCGGCTGGTGGCTGAAACTGACGGCAAGGAAGTAGATCACTTTTGCCCGCCGGGCCTCATCTCGCCGGCCTTTGCCTTGGGGAGCAGATATCTTAAACTTCCTTAAAGCGGTGGAGTATGGGTATGCGGAGTTCGCGGGGATGGAAAGATTAGGACAAGCAAGGACGGCTAAGGATAAAGGAAAATCAAGAGGTTATGGCCGTCACCCCTAAAATGGGATATGGCGGGAAACGCAGTGAAATGGGGGGATATTTTCGGGCAGATGTTAACAAATGTTATACAAGGCGGTCGAAGGGGGGGAAACCAGACCCCCTTCATGTTTGGCAAGGGCGCGGTCCCCGCGCTGTCCCCCGGATTACTCCTGCCCCATAAAATAGATTGACAGCTCCTAAAATCAGCGTTATAAGCATACTTATAGGTTTATAAAAATAGAGGAGATGAAATATGAAACTGACCTTTGGCAGGAAGGCGGTTATGGCCCTGGTGGGTGTTAGTAAAATGCAACTGGAATATTGGGACAAGAGAGAGATTGTTAAACCATCTAAGGGGGCAAGGGGCAAGGGGACCCGGCGGGAGTATTCTTTCAAGGACCTCGTGGCTCTGAAAACCGCCAAGAGGCTCAAGGATAAAGGGATCAGCCTGCAAAAGATCAGAGCGGCCCTGACTTGGTTAAGGAAACATTTTCCTGATCTAACACAACCTTTTGCCGAATTACAGTTTGTGACGGACGGGGCCACCATCTTTGTGTTGGACCAGGACCGGGAGAAGATTTTAGACACACTCAAGCGGGGCCAGATTGTCTTTTTCATCGCCCTGGGGGGATTGATTGAGAAACTCCGGGGAGAAGTAAAGGAGTTTTCAAGACCGATGGAGAGGAGGGTTGCCGTGGGAGGCCAAACTTTTACCGTGGTGTTGACCCCGGACCTGGAAGACGGCGGCTTTGCGGTGCAATGTCGGGAAGTCCCTGGGGCTATCTCTCAGGCAGAATCGGAGCAAGAGGCCGTCGATAATATTACTGAGGTTTTGGAGGAACATCTTGAATATGTGAAAAATGTAGAAGCTGGGAAATCCCAAGCGCAGGAGAACCGCCGACACGGGTATGCGGAGTTCTCAGGTGCTGCGCACTCTTGAACTGGAGGGTACCCCCCAAGAGAGAGGGCGGCGCCATGGGCAAACCCTGGGCGCGGAAATCCGGCAGCTGCGCCGGGCCCTGCTGGCTTACCTGGCCCGGGTCAGCCTTTATGCCGGGGCCTTGCCGCTCTTTGGCGGGCTCCTCCTCCTGGCCCGGGGTTTTCTCCCCCAGACCCCGTCGCGTCTCAAGCAAGAGATGGCCGCCTTGGCTGCCGGGGCCCAGGTGAGCCCCGGGTCGGTCCTCCTCATTAACGTGATCGACGATCTGGCCAACTCTAGCCCGCGTTGTTCGGCCCTGGCGGTGGGGGAAGGGCATACCCGGGACGGCAGCTATCTTATGGGGCGCAATCTGGACTACCCGTTGTTCGTCAACCTTCTGGCGCAGCTCCAAATTTTATTTCTCCTTGATCCGGATGAGGATCAGGCCCTGGCGTCCCTGGCCTGGCCGGGGTACGTGGGAGTATGCACCGGCATCAATAAGGCCGGGGTGGCCCTGGCCCAACTCTCTGCCCCGAGCCGGGACCGCTCCCTGCGGGGCATGCCCGCGGCCATGCGCTTCCGGCTGGCCCTGGAACGGGGGGCCAGCGCGGCGGCGGCGGCCGACCAGGTCCTGCGGCTCCCGGGCACCATCGGCAACAATCTCATGCTTTGCGACCCCAGGGAGGCGCTGGTGTTGGAACTCTCCGCCCGACGGGGGGCGCGGCGCCAGCCCCGGCAGGGCCTGATCACTGCCAGCAACCATTATCAGAGTCCGGCCATGCAGGCCGTGAAAGGCCGGTTTCCACCCCGGACCCCCTATTCGCCGCTGGCCCCCTACTATTTCACCGAGGCTTACAGCCAGGCCAGGGACCGGCGGTTGCAGGAATTAGCCGTCGGCCGTCGCCTGGCTCCCCATGACCTGGAAAAAATTCTGGCGGATGAAGCCGTGGCCAATGCCGGCACCGTGGTGTGTGTGGTCTTTGCCCCTGGGCAGAGGACCATCTGGGTAGCCCGGGGGGATAGGCCCCCGGTGAACCGCGGGCCCTTTATCGCAAAAACCTTGTGGTAATTGCCCGGCCCCAAAGTTTACCCAAACTCCTCCCGGGAGCGTGGTACTCACCCCACCCTCCTTTCCTCACGCCCTCCTGGCAAACTGACAAGATTGTCCTTAATTAAATCATTGTAATTACATAATTGTATTATTAGAGACCACGAGGACCCTCAAAGGCTGGAGGGAAGAGGGGGGCGGTTCTGGTAAATACTGATAATTCTGGGGCCTGGTCGGGTTCGCCAGGACAGGCATATTTCTTGCTGTTAATTTTAACTATGGAAGCGGAAGCCGCCCTCCCAGAACTCCAAATCCAGGTTCTCTGTGAGGTTGGCCAGGCCCTTGGCCAGGCCCTTAGTCTGGAGCAGGCCCTGGAAGCCCTCCATGAGATTCTATGCCGCTCCACGTCCTTGAAACATGCCAGCGTCACCCTCAAGGACCCGGAGAACGGCCAATGGCGCTGCCGCGCCTCCCGGGATCTCCTTCCCGAAGGGCAGTCCAGGGCCGGTTGCCGCCCGGGGGAAGGGTTGGCCGGATCGCTCCTGATGACCGCCCAACCCTTTGCCATCCCGGCCATGGGCCAGGAGCCGGTATTTTTCAATCAAACCCAGGCCCGGCAGCTCCATAAGGAACAAATCTCCTTTATCGGCGTCCCCCTGCTGCGCCACGGCTCGCCCCTGGGGGTGCTGCTGGTGGACCGCCTGTTCGGCGACCAGGTCTCCCTGGAGGAAGACGTGCGCTTCCTTATCATTGTAGCCGCGCTCCTTTCTCCCTTCCTCGATCCGGAGAAGACGGAGAGGGTGGGGGAAAAGAGCCTGGAGCTGGAAAATCCTTCCCTGCGCCTGGAACTTTCAGGTAAGGCTCGAAATTTCTTCATCGTCGGCCAAAGCCCCGCCATCCTCAAGGCGCAGCAGCTGCTCACCAAGTTGGCGCCGGGCCGGGCTCCGGTCCTGCTGATCGGAGAATCAGGCACCGGCAAGGCCCTGATGGCCCGGATGACCCACGAATTGAGCCCCCGGGCCCGATATCCCTTCCTCAAGATAAATTGCGCCTCCCTGCCGGAAAACCTGCTGGCCGCGGAGCTCTTGGGCTATGAGAAGGACGCCATCCCCGGAGCGGTCAAGGCCCGGCCCGGCCGCCTGGAAGAAGCGGACGGAGGCAGTATCTTCCTGGAGGAAATCAGGGAACTCCCCCTCAACCTCCAAGCCAGGCTGGTGCGCTTCCTGCAAGAAATGGAGATCCAGCGTCTGGGCAGCAGCCGCGCCCGGAAGGTGGATGTCCGCCTCCTGGCCGACACCTTCCAGGATCTGGACGACGCGGTCCAGGCAGGCTCCTTCCGGGAAGACCTCTATTATCTCTTGAGCCATGGTTCGGTGCGCATCCCGCCCTTGCGGGAGCGACGGCAGGACATCCCTTTTCTACTTAATCACTTCCTGGACAAGGTTTCCAAAGAAAACGGCCACAGGTTTTATCTGACCCAGGAGGCCCTGGAAGTTCTCCATGATTATGCCTGGCCCGGCAATGTTCGGGAAATGGAAAACCTGGTGGAACGCCTGGGTATGGTGGTTGCAGGCCCCGAAATCGGGGTCAAGAGTCTGCCCCCTTATCTGGCCCCGGCGCAGAAGGCCCAGGCCGCCGACCAGGCCTTTCTCGCCCGCTTAAAAGACATGGAAAAACGGGAAATCCTGGCCGCCCTGGAGCGCAACCGCTGGATCCAATCCCAGGCGGCCATGGACCTGGGGCTGACCCTGCGGCAAATCGGCTATCGGGTCAAACAGTTCGGTCTGGAAAGGTTCATCAAGGAGCAGCGGGGCCACAGCCGATCAGAATAGTCAAAAAAAAAACCAGCAAGCCGCCAAAATGAGAAATTCCCCTGAAACTGAGCTCCAGGGGAATTTTCCTTTCAGGCGTTTGGATTCGCCGCCCTCACCTCATCCCAAAGAATTCAGCACCATAGAGATGGGCTTGTTATCGGCGCAGGGGCCGTTGAACTGCATGGGCCCCGGGAAGCGGTAATGGTCCTCCCTGGCCCACTTCTCCCTTTCCCGGGCCAGGGCCAGGAAGGCCGGCGACTCCAGGTCCACGTTCACCTTGGCGATCACCAGCTCCAGGCGGCCTTTGCGTTCTTCCAGGTGCATCAAGGGGGCCAGGGGGATGCCGATGGGCCGCCAGTCCGCCACCTGCCGGTGCAGATCCTGGATGCCGGCCATGTAACCGCTGGCCCCGTCGGCCAGCAAGACGTAGGCGGTCTGCCCCAGGTTGTAGGCATAGTCGCAGTCGAATTTGGTGGGGAAGGTGCCCCGGCCGTCGTAGCCATAGTAGTGGTTCTGGGTGCGGAAGTTGCCCTTGTAAACCCCCTTGGCCTTCTGCTTCCTGAGGTAGGTGGCTACCATCTCCAGGAGGATGCGTTCGGTGTTGACCATGGCGAACTGGAAGTTGCCGTGGCCGTCCCGGGGCAACATCAGCCCCCGTTGCAGCAGGAAGGGGAACCCCAGGAAGACCCGGCTGTCATAGTCCCGCCAGATGTCGTGGTTGTCGATGAGCTGCACCTGGTCTTCATAGGAGAGCTGGTGAAAGGACTCTTCCTCCGAGGCCTCCCGGTTATAGGCTGCGATGATGTAGCTGATCTTGATGATCAAGATGTTGATTTCGTGAATGAACTCCAGAATGCCCTCGGGAATCAGGATGGTGCCGTAATTCTTGCCCAGTTCAGCCCGCTCCACCACGGTATCGGCAATGAGGCGCACTACCTGGTGGATGGTGAGATCGTTTTCTTCGATCTCTTCACCGATGAGGATGACGTTGGGATGGGTCTGCAAGGCCACCTCCAGGGCGATGTGGGAGGCGCTGCGGCCCATGAGGCGGTTGAAATGCCAGTACTTCAGATCCGACTTGCAATCGGAATTGAGGTTGCCGATTTCGGTGGCAAAGGCCATGCAGGCGGAGTGGTAGCCAAAGGGGAGCTGCAGCAGGCCGGGGACCTGGAGGTCGCCGTCGATGGTCTTGGGAATGCCCACCACCCGGGTGCCTACCTCCCGGAGGTTTTCCGCCAGGAAGGCGGCATTGGTATTGGAGTCGTCCCCGCCCACCACCACCAGGCCGTCCAGCTTCAGGGCGGCGCAGGTTTGCCGGCATTGCTCCATCTGCTCCGGGGTCTCGATCTTGTCCCGGCCGGTGCCCAACATGTGGAAGCCGCCGGAGTTTTTATAAAGGGCCACCATCTCCGCGGTCACTTCCAGGTGGCGGTTGCCGATGATCCCCTTGGGGCCGCCCAGGAAACCGACGACCTGGCTGTCGGGATGGCCGGCTTTGGCGGCCTCGAAGACCCCGGCGATGACGTTGTGTCCCCCCGGGGCCGGCCCCCCGGAGAGGACGATCCCCAGGCGCAGGGGCTCCCTCCGGGGTCTGCCGCCGGGGATGATCTCCAATAACCGATTTTGGCTGACGAAGGGCAGTTGCTCCCGGGCCACCTTGAGGACTTCCAAGCCACCGCCGTCAAGGGGGCGGGTAATCCCCCCACCGGCCAGGGCCGGGCATAGGCCCGGCTGATAGGCCAGCCGCTCCTTCTGGAACCCGGTTTCGGTGGCCAGCAAATCCTCTATTTGCCTGGACGCCGAAATCTCGGCCTGGATGGTTCTCTCCACCGTGGTCTCCTTCTCCATTAGTTCATCAACTCCTTCAAGCGGCGGACATTCCCGGCGAGGTCACTGCTGCCGAAGATGCCGGAGCCCGAGACCAGGACGTCGGCCCCTGCGGCCACCAGGTCGGCCACCGTGTCGGTCTGCACCCCGCCGTCCACTTCGATGAGCACCTGCAGGGCCTCGGCGTCAATCCACTCTCTGAGCTGCCGCACCTTGGGCAAGACCCCACGGATGAATTTCTGCCCGGAGAATCCGGGGTTCACCGTCATCAAGAGAACCATGTCCACCTCCTTGAGGACGTAATCCAGCCAATCGAGGGGAGTGGCCGGATTCAGGGTGGCGGTGGCCTTGGCCCCCAATTCCTTGATCTGTTTGAGCAAGCGTTCCAGGTGATTGGTGGCTTCCACGTGAATCCCCAGCCAGTCGGCCCCCGCCTCCACGAAGCGCTCCAGGTAGAGTTGGGGGTTGTCGATCATCAGGTGGACGTCCAGGGGCAGGGAGGTGACCTTGCGGATGGCCCGCACCACGTCGGGGCCGATGGTGAGGTTGGGGACGAAATGTCCGTCCATGACGTCCACGTGAATCCAGTCCACCCCGGCCTGCTCCGCCAGCTGAACCTGTTCCGCCAGGCGGCCGAAATCCGCGGATAAGATAGACGCCGAAAGCTTGCTCATGTACCTGCCGACCTCCCTGAGCCGAAGAGCACCGGCTCCCCTCGCTACCATACCCCCGGTCCGGGAGAAAAATCAAGGGCCGACTTAAGAGGTTTTCGGTTCTTGATTAAAAAAAATACCTGAGTCAACCTGACCGCGGAGATATTCCCGGCTCAAGGCCCCGGCCGCGGCCCTATCCAGGAGCCAATGCAGCGCTCCCGGCTGCGGATTAATGAGCTGGGCCGGCAGGCGCCCGGGGTCCCGGGGACCCTGGATCACTTCCCGGACCACCGCCGCCTTGGCGGCCCCCGCCACCAGGAAAACCACCGCGGCGGCGCCATTGATGAGGGCCGCGGTGAGGGTTAGACGGTGCAGCTCCTGCTGGGCCACGTAGACCTCCGCCACCCAGCGCTCCGACTCGGTGAGCGCCGGGGTCCCGGGAAACAGGGAGGCGGTGTGGCCGTTTTCCCCCAAACCCAGCAGGATGAGGTCGAAGCAGGGCGAACCAGGGGCGGCCAAGGCGAAAAACTCCCGGAGCAGCGCTTCATAGCGCCGGGCGCCCTCCCGGGGAGAGGGGCGGCAGTCCATGGGATGCACCTGGCCTGCGGGGACGGGCACCTGCCGGAGCAGCGCCTCCCGGACCAGGCGGGCGTTGCTCCGGGGATCGTCTTCGGCGACGCAGCGCTCATCCCCCCAGAAGATGTGGGCCCGGGCCCAGTCCACCTGCTCCCGGTAGGGGGCCGTGGCCAGCAACTCATAAGTGCGCCGGGGGGTGGCGCCCCCCGACAGGGCGGCGCTGAAGCGGCCCCGGGCCGCCACCGCCTGCCGGGCGATGTTGACCAGCAACTCCGCCGCTCCCCGGCTCAAGGCCTCCGGATCATCGAAGATGCGGATCAAGTCTGCCCCCTGGTTGGTAATCTGTGGGTTTTTTGGGTTTTTTATTTTTTTTGTAAGGGCCGCCCTCGGCTGTCATACGCTATCTATCGCAATGTTTCAAAAATATCTTTAAAAAAATATCTGGGGTTAAGGTAGCCGCAGGCTTTAGCCTGCGCTCTCGTTTTTCCTAATTATTTCGCAAGCTAAAGCTTGCGGCTACATTTTAAATACTTATGCATGCTGGAATTATCTAATAAAGGTACATCTGAAATACGATACTATCTACCGGCGAGGCCGCCTGGGTAGTGTCCTAATTTGATTTTTACCTACCATCTATCCAAAAAGCTGGGACGAGAAGCGTTATACCGTATCCTTGCCGACAAAACCTCCCTTCTGGTGATACACCCGCATATTTTCTTTATTGCATCCAGTCATTCGCCCGCAGTGGGGACATTGAGCCTGGTTTCCTATAAGGGTAGATGTGTCAAAAGAATCGCTGTCTCCAAAATAAATCGGAGAAGGAAACCACAGACCACAATTAAGACACCTGATTTCGACTTGGTTAACCTGAGACATTTGGTCCTCCTAAACAATCTACGACTAAGGGGATCAATCAAAGAAAGAAAAGGAACATTCCGAATAGTTTTATCTTAACTTCCCCGCCCTATGATCGTGAACAATCGCCGCCCTAACTGCCTTCTCAGCTTATAGGGCGGGCTGTGCCCGCCGTTCTAGTCTATACTTGGATCTTCGCGGAGGTTTCAACTTTGGCCTCAGTCCTCGTCCCACTGGACGTGGAAGGTCCCGGGGGCGTCCAACCTCTCAAAGGTATGGGCTCCGAAGTAATCCCGCTGGGCCTGGGTCAGATTGGCGGGCAAGCGGGCGCTGCGGTAGGCGTCGAAATAGGCCAGGGACATCATCAGCCCCGGGGCCGGCAGACCCAAGTCGGCGGCGACCCCCACCATCTCGCGCAGGTCCCATTGCCGGGCCAAAAATTGCCGGCCCAGCCTGGCGTCCAAAAGCAGGTTGTCCAGATCGGCCCGGGCCTGAAAGGCAGCCCGGATATCTTCCAGCAGGACCGCCCGGATGATGCAACCGCCTCGCCAGATGCGGGCCACGGTTTCGAGCTCCAGTCCGTAGGCGTAAATGCTGGAGGCCCGCTTGAGGAGCGACAGTCCCTGAGCGTAGACGACGATCATCCCGGCGAAAAGGGCGTTTTTCAGTTTGGCCACGAACCGCCCCCGGTCCCCTGCGAAGGCAGGGTTGGGGCCCGACATAGCCTGGGCCGCCGCCACTCGCTCTTTCCGGTAACCGGAAAGGTCTCGCATCACCACGGCGATGTCGATGTCGGGGGTAGCCACCTGGAGGTCCATGGCGTCCCAGGAGGTCCACATGCCGGTGCCTTTTTGCTTGGCTTCATCCCTGATCAGGTCGATGAGGGGCTTCCCCGTCTGCTCGTCCTTTTTCAGGAAGATGCGGGCGGTGATCTCGACCAGGTAGGAATTGAGCTCCTCCTCATTCCAGGCCGCATAGACGGCGTGCAGTTCTTCCGGTCCCAGGCCCAAGCCCCGCTTCATGAGATCGTAGCTTTCCGCCAGCAGTTCCATGAGGCCGTACTCGATACCATTGTGGACCATCTTGACATAATGGCCGGCGGAGCCCCGCCCCAGGTAGGCGACGCAGGGTTCGCCGTTGACCCGGGCCGCGGCGGCCTCCAATACTGGCCCCACCCGATCATATGCCTCACGAGGGCCGCCAGGCATCAGGCTGGGCCCGAAGCGGGCCCCGGCCTCGCCGCCGGAGACTCCCAGGCCCATGAACAATATTCCTTTGGCCGCTAGGAATTTGCTTCTCCGATTGGTGTCGGTGAAATGGGAGTTGCCCCCATCGATGAGCAGGTCACCGGGTTCCAGGACGGGCAAAAGTTCCCGGATCATAGCGTCCACCGGTTCCCCCGCCGAAATCATGGTGATCATGGCCCGGGGTTTGCGGAGCAACCCGGCGAATTCCTTCAGATCATAGCCGGGCCGGATATCCCGGGAACCCACCTCTCGGGCCATGAATTCCCGGGTCTTCTCGGCGGTGCGGTTGTAAATGGCTACGGAAAAGCCGCGGTCCGCGAAGTTCAAGACCAGATTGCGGCCCATGGTCCCCAGACCTACGACGCCGATCTCACATCCCTGCTTGGGCATAAGCGAATCTCCGGGTGTCGGCCATGGCGGGCGAGACGCCCGCCCCACTTGCAACCTGGGGGCGGGGTCACCCCGCCCTCACCAGCGATACTCCCTCGCCCTTAACCCTCCAGCGACAACCCGAGTTGGGCCAGGGCAGCCCGGGTGGACTGGTAACCGGTGTGATGGATACCGGCAAAGCCCAGGCCCCGGCCCACCTCCACGAACATGAGCCGGTCGTCCAGGTAGACCACCTGCTCCGGCAGGACCTGGGCGCAGTCCAGGGCCAGCCGGTAAAGGTCAGCGTCCGGTTTGCGGTGGTGGACGAAACACGAGCAGATGAAAAAGTCCACGTAGGCCCCCAGGTTGAATTTCTTGATGCGGTAGCGGGTAAGTTCGATGCCCTCATTGCTCACCGTGGCCACTTTAAGGCCGTATTTGGCCTTCAGGCCTTTGATCAGCCCCTCGGTTTGAGCCATCTCCGGCTGCTGTTGGGACTGGGTGAACATGAAGGTCTTGAAATCTTCCCGGGTGAAGGGCCGGTCTTCGTAAAAGACCACACGGGCCAAGTATTCATCCAGGCTTAGTTTGCCTTCCTCGTAAGTGTCGAAGGTGAGATGGTGGCGCTCATTCATCTCGTCGTAATCCAGGCTGAAGGTCTCCGCCGCCAGCCGGCGCATGCGCCGGTCCCAGCCGTTGGTGAGCAAGACGCCGCCGATGTCCAGAAACATGGTGGTAATGTTCATTTCTCCCCACCCGGCAGGGCCGATGCCACCGTGAGCCGCAATTGCTCCGGGGCCGAGGAGAACTCGCCGTGCAAGTGGAGGCGCATTACCCGCCGGCCGTGTTGCCGCAGGGATTCCAGGTCCCTCAAGGCCTGGGCCCGCCTGAAGATGCCGAAAATGTATGGCTGCCCGGGAACCGGCAGATCCTCGGGCTCAGCTACGGCCAACTCCACTCTGGCGCTCCCTTCCCCCATCCGGGGCCTGCCGGCGCTTGCCCTCCAGGCTGCGCATCAATTTGTCGTAAGGCTGGATGAATTTTTCCACCCCTTCGTCTTCCAACTGCCGGGTAACCCGGTTGAGGTCGATGCCCAGCTCTGGCAGCCGCTGCAAGATGGCGGCGGCCTGGTCTGGACCCTCGCTCAGGCGGCTGGCCGGCTTGCCGTGGTCCCGATAGGCGTTTAGGGTTTCCAGGGGCATGGTATTGATGGTTTCCGGCCCGATGAGGGGCTCCACGTATTTAACGTCGCTGTAGGCCGGGTTCTTGGTGCTGGTGCTGGCCCAAAGCAGGCGCTGGGGCCGAGCCCCCTGGTCCTGCAAGGCCCTGAAACGGTTGCTGCCGAAGACCTGACGGTAGATGGAATAAGCCACCTTGGCGCTGGCAATGGCCACCGCCCCCTCGAGGGAGGCCGCGGCTCCGGCAATCCGTTGAAGGGTCTGATCCACCAGGGTGTCGATACGGCTCAGGAAGAAGCTGGCCACCGAAACCGCCTTGAGGTGCTGCCCCCGGGCGACCCGCTCCTCCAGCCCGGAGAGGTAAGCCTCGGCCACTTCCCGATAACGAGGCAGCCCAAAGAGCAGGGTAACGTTAACATTGATTCCTTCGCTGATGAGCTGCCGGATGGCCGGCAGGCCCTCCAGCGTGGCCGGCACCTTGATGAGGACGTTGGGCCGGTCCAATTTGGTCCACAGACGCCGGGCCTCGGCAATGGTGCCGGGGATGTCGTGGGCCAGGTGAGGATTGACCTCCAGGCTGACGAAGCCGTCGGCGCCCTCCAGCCCGCGGAACACCGGGAGGAAGAGGTCCGCGGCCCGCTGCACGTCGGACACCGTCAGGGTCTCGTAAATCTCCTGGATACCCTTGCCCTGCCGGGAGAGCTTGCCAATATCGTCGTCGTAATCCGGGCTGCCGGTGATGGCCTTTTCGAAAATGGCCGGATTGGAAGTCAACCCCCGCAGGCCGTCTTCGTCGATGAGGCGCCGGAGTTCACCGGAATTGAGCAGATGCCTGCTGAGCAAGTCCAGCCAGACGCTCTGACCGCAGCCGCTGAGTTTGAGCAGAGGGTTCTCTTGCATGCCGATCTCCCGTTATGCTAACTTCCGCAAAGGGCTGCTATCTTGTTCAGGCGGCGCTGGAAACGCGGGGCTGTCTGGAAACGAGACTTCAAAAAGATCTGAATGAGGTCCCAGGCCAGGGCGTAGCAGGTGACCCGCCCCCCCAGGCATATGACGTTCATGTCGTCATCTTCCACCCCCTGGTGGGCGGAATAGGCGTCGGTAATGAGGGCGGCCCGGACTCCCGCGATCTTATTGGCGGCCACCGAGGCTCCCACGCCGCTGCCGCAAATGGCGATACCCCGTTCCACCTCCCCCTGGGCCACCGCCCGGGCCAGGGGCACGACAAAATCGGGGTAATCGTCCTGGGCGTCATATTCCTGGGCGCCGTAATCCACGGTCTGGTGGCCGGCCGTCCGGAGTTCCTCCAGCATCTTCCCCTTCAGCTCAAAACCGCCATGGTCCGCAGCCAGACCGATGCGCATAACAGTCTCCTCCAGGCAGCGATCCTTAAACTTCGTGGCTTCAAGCCACTCGGGAGCAGGAGAATTGGTCCATGACCAGCGCGGTGGCCTTCCCTGGCCGCCCGAATTTGGGTTGTTACTGCGGTCCACCCGGGGTGCGAGTCAATGACTCATCTCCCCTTAGCCGGCCGCCAACCTGAACTGGTGCAGGAGGTCCTGGACTTTCTTGATGATGGCTCCGTGGGAGATGCCCTCATAATCAAGGAGTTCTTCGGGCTTGCCGCTCTTGGGCCTCTCATGCACCGCCAGGGAATAGACCGGGGTCGGGGTATCGGCCAGGGCGGCGCGCACCGCGTCCCCCAGCCCCCCTTCGGGATAATGGTCCTCCACCGTGACCATGGCCCGGGTAGCCGCGGCCGCCTCTTTCAGGGTCCTCTCATCCACCGGCTTGACGCTGTAAAGGTCGATGACCCGGATGGAAAATCCTTGTTGCTGCAGCTCCTCATAGGCCTTCAGGGCCTCGAAAACCGTGATCCCGGCCCCGATGACCGTGACCGCATCCTGGGGGCTATGGCGCAGCACCTTGCAGCCGCCGATGGTGAATTGTTCCTCCGGACCGTAAAGAATAGGGGTCGCCATCCGGGTAGTGCGAAGATAGACGATCCCGCGGTGCCGGGCCGCCGCCGCCACCAGGTGCTCGGTGGAGACGGCGTCGCAGGGGTAAATCACCACGCTGCCCAGGATGGCCCGAAACATAGCCAGGTCTTCCAGGCCCATCTGGGAGGGGCCGTCTTCACCGATGGACACCCCGGCATGGGAGCCGCAGAACTTGAGGTTGGCGTCCGAGTACTGGCTCATGCGGATCTGGTCGTAGGCCCGGCTGAAAAAGGCCGCAAAGGTGGAGACAAAGGGGAGCTTGCCCCGGCACTGCAGCCCCAGGGCCACTCCCACCATGTTTTGCTCGGCGATGTACATCTCAAAGAACCGCTCCGGATGCGCCTCCTGTAAGATCTCGGCATAGGTGGAATTACTCACCTCAGCGTCCAGGACCACCATCCGGGGAAATTCCGGATAAAGCCGCCTCAAGGCGTTGCCGTAAGCCTTCCGGGTGGCCACCGGTTTGTCCGGAGGGTAGGACGGCAACGCGGCTGGTTGGGGTGGAAGCTCGGCGGTCTTCAGGTCCTCCGGCTGGAGCACGGTTCCCCGGAGCGACCGGTCCACCGGGCCCAACTCCGCCAGGGCCCGGGCCAGTTGCTCGGGATCCAGGGTCTTGCCGTGCCAGCCTTCTTGGTTCTCCAGGAACGACACCCCTTTGCCCTTCACCGTCCTGGCAATGATCATGGTGGGTTTGTCGGCCACCAGGATGGCCTGCTGATAGGCTGACAAAACCTCGGGGAAGGAGTGGCCGTCGATCAGGATGGTTTCCCAGCCAAAGGCGGCGACCCGTTTTTCATAGGCCATCAAGTTCCAGCCATACATGGTCTCGCCCCGCTGGCCCAGCCGGTTGACGTCCAGGACTCCCACCAGGTTATCCAGTCCATAATGGGCCGCCAGTTGGAGGGCTTCCCATTGGGAGCCTTCCGCCATCTCGCTGTCCCCCAGGAACACATAAGTCATATAAGGCAGCTTATCCAGGTACTTGGCATTCAGGGCCTGGCCCACCCCGATGGACAGGCCCTGCCCCAGGGAGCCGGTGGCGGCCTCCACCAAGGGGAAGACCGGGGTAGGATGGCCCTCCAGAGGGCTGCCGAAATGGCGGTAGGTCATGAGTTCCGCTTCCGTCAATTTCCCCGCCGCGGCCCACAGGCCATAAAACAAGGGCGAGGCGTGCCCCTTGGAAAAGATCAGCCGGTCATTGTTGGGGTGCTTGGGGTGGTTCAGATCATATCTGAAGATGCCGCCGAACAAGAGACCGGCCATCAACTCCACCCCCGACAGGGAAGAGGTGGGGTGGCCGGAGCCGGCCTGGGTGGACATGGTGAGGATGTGGTATCGTATCTGAGTGGCAATCTTCTTCAAGGTTTCCAACTGTTCTGGATTAGCCATAACTGGGGTCCTCCCGGCAGGGCGCCTGGCCGTGGGGAAATGGGTTTTCTTAGCTGTCAGCCGTCTCTATTAGCTGTCACCTATTAGCTTTCAGCTTTCAGCTTAGGAAATGCAAAAAACCCTGGCCATAGTAGCGACCCGTTGGGTCGCCCGGGCGATCCAGCGGATCGCCCCTATACGGATAGCTGATAGCTATCGTTTAACTTAAGACCTAAAGTCCGATTTTCAAGGTCTTGTCCCATCCCTTCAGTCCTGGCGCAGCGGAAAGGCCAGGGTGGCTCCATACCAGCCGATGAGGCTCACCAGGGGCCACAGGGCGAAGATCAATCCCAGGTAAACTTTGCCGGTCCAATCTCCCAAAGCCGCCAGGACTTCCGGGTTAAGCCAGCGCCAGGCAAAGGCCCCGGCCCCCACCGCCAGCATAATGGGAGTCAGGGTCAGCTTGATGACCACCGGCCGCAGGGGACGCCACTGATAGTTGTACCACCAGGTGGCCAGCCCGGTGATCAGGGCCACTGGTGTAAAGAGCACCCCGCCCCCCAGGCAATGGAAGCCGGTGACCTCGAAGGACCTGACCCCGGTGAGTAGATAGAGCAGGGTGAAAACAGGGGCGGAGACCAGGAAGGCGATGGGAAAGTGCACCACCATGGGGTGGGGATGGCGCCGTAGTATGGGAAAGCGCTGCAGCAGACGGCGCCACCTCCCGGGCGGCGCCGCGGGGGCTTCTGCTTCCTGGGCTTCGGAAACCTTCCCAGCCGAGGCTCCTATGCTACTGGGGCTCCCTTGCAGCACCCCCACCTGGGGATAACGCAGGAAGACCTCTTCTCCGTGGGGGGCCGCGGGCAGCTCGAAGGTGAGGTCGGCCCCGGCCAGATGGCCGGCCATGTGCTTGCCCCACTGCCACAGGCCGCTGTCGCTAACATCATAAACCCGGCCCTGGTAGGCAATGTAGACGGGCTGGCCGTCGGCGCCGTTGAACTGCGCCAGCTCTTCCGGAGTAAACCTTCTCTGGTCCTCAGGCAAATTCTTTTTCCTTAATGCAGTTGGCGACTTAAGACCGCCGCCACGATCATGACGAAGGTTTTGAGTCTTGCGGTTCCAGGGGGAAAGTCAGCATACCCCCGAAATAGCTGATGAGGGTCACTAACGGGGTCAGCGCCAAAACCAACAACAAATAGAGGAGGTTCACACCTTGCAGGTCCCGCAACACCTGGGGGTTGAGCAGCCGCCAGCTAAAGGCCCCGGAGGCCATTGCCCATAGTAGATACGACAGCCTCTTTTCCAAGCCCAGGGTGGGGCTGGGTTCGGGATAATTCAGCCTTTGGCTGAACACTCCGGTGGCAATGGCCGCCGGGGTGGCCAGCACTCCGCCCCCCAGGCAGTGAAAGGCTGTGGTTTCAAAGGACTCCACCCGGGTCAGCAGGTAAAGGACGCTGAAGAAGCTGGCGGCCAGCATAAAGGTAATGGGGAAGTGGGCCACGGCGGGATGCGGGTAGCGCCGCAAATAAGGGTGACGCGCCACCAGTCCCGACGGCCAGGGAGACAGCTGCCGGCGGCCTGCCGCTCCCTGCTCAGGCCCCTGTCTGCCTCCTGCCGTCAGCGCTTCGGAGTCTTCGGTGGCGTCCATGTCCTTCCCGCGTCTTTTCCCTTTCCGGCCATTCTTAGCTGGGCTCATTCCCTCACCGGTGGCTTTGTTGGCCCAGTGGCAAACCGCCCTTAAGCTATCACCCCGATGCCGCTCGATTCCCCAAGTCCCCATGGGATAAGACCTCAGGCGACCAGGCTCAGCAGAACTACGGCCAGCACCGCCAGGGGATAGTAGCTGGCCCGATTGAACAGGGTCGCCGCCCGGCTCCGGGCGCCGCTCCGGAGGAGACCCCAGGCCGGCAGCAGCAATAGATAGATTCCTCCCCCAAAAATCAGCATCTGCTGGAAGAGCGAGAACCGGGCCGGGGACATATGCAGGATCACCAGGGAAAAGACCAGGCTTAAGCCCAGGAAACCCATGGCCATGACCCGGGCCTTCTCCAGTCCGTAAACCACCGGAATGGTCTTGGCGTTGAGGCCCCGGTCCTGTTCCAGGTCGTGCCAGTCCGCCGGAATATTCTGGCCGCCCAGTTCCCAGAAAAAGAGCCAGAGAAAGAGGACCGCCAGGAACCGCGGCGAAGGCCGGGGGTCCACGGCCAGGACCGCGGCCAGGGGTCCCAGGCTCTTGACCACCCCGGCCACCAGCAGGCGCAGATGGCTGACCCTGAGCAACAGACAATATGCGGTCTCCAGGAGGCAGCCGGCCAGAAAAATGAGGGCGCACGCCGGATTCAGGCAATAGGCCCCCAGGAAGGCTATCAGGGCCCAGGCGCCGGTCCACAGGAGCCCTTCTGGAAGGCTCACCTGGCCCGCGGCCAGGGGGTGGCGCAGGAAGACGGCATCCAGGTAATAGTCCGCCCCAGGCCCCCCTTGCAGGCGAAGTTTATCCCGGTCCACCCGGCAATCCACCAGGTCGTTCAAGGCATAGACCGCGGTATAGCCGGCAAAGAGCGTCAGCAACCCCAGGGCCATAGTCCCCGGGGGCGGGAGGCGTCCCAGCCAGAGAAGCGCGGCCAGGGCCGGCGCCGCCAGGTCCAGCAGACCATGGGGCGTGCGGGACAGGGCCAGGAGCAGCTTGACCCGTGAGAAACCCACCGCCAGCGGCCCCGGCGCCAGATCAGCATTAAGCACAGTCGAGTCTTTCATGGCCTTGGGATTTCACCGCCGGCTTGCTGTGGTCAATTTTCAGATAGAGATCAGGATCGATTTCTGCCAGCCGCTTTAATGTCCAACTACAACCGGCAAATACCGAATACCCCTGCTCACCAAGATAAGGCCAGGGTAGGGTCTGTCAAGAACCGCCAGGGTTCCGCCGCGGCCCGGGAATCCAGCCCCGGGTTGACAGACTGGCGGCGGGGGCTTAAAGTTTTCTACACGATCGCAGGATAGAAGTAAATTGCCGAATCCCGGCAGGGCATAATTTTATGAGATTTTCCGGCAAGCCTGGGCGCCACGAAACCGGCTTCAGGGGCGGCGCCCCCGGCAAGGGGAAGGTATGCCGCCCTTAGGTCCAGCCTGGAGCCCTTGGGTTCCGGGCCTCCTTAGCCTGGTGCTTTACACTGCCATGGTCCTGGGCTTGCTGGCCCTGCTCCTGTTCCTCACCCGCTGGCTGGGGGAACGGAAGCCCGATCCGGAAAAGGCCCGCCCGTTTGAATGCGGGGTAATCCCCACCGGCTGGGCCCGTTTCCGTTACCCGGTCCCCTTTTACCTGGTGGCGGTCTTCTTCCTCATCTTCGACGTGGAAGCCGCCCTCATCTTCTCCTGGGCAGTGGCCCTAAAAGAGCTCAGTTGGCGCGGCTGGCTGCAAATCTCCTTTTTCATCGTGGTCTTGCTCGTCAGTCTCATATACCTGTGGGCCAAAGGAGGGCTCGATTGGCAGTCCCGGTCACCACGAAAGGCGTCACCACCGTCGAATTAGTGCGCGGTCTGGAAGGACTGGCCAAACCCCGCTTTCCCGAGGCCGGGCCGGACGGCTCCCTGGTGGTCCGCGGCCTGGACCGCCTGATCAACTGGTGTCGGGCTTACAGCTTCTGGCCGCTGTTCTTTGGGCTCTCCTGCTGTTTCATCGAAGAAATCACCGCCTGGACGCCCCGCTACGATATCTCCCGCTTCGGGGCCGAGGTCCTCCGGGGCACACCCCGGCAAGCGGACCTGCTCATCATCTCCGGCACCTTCTTCAAGAAGATCGCCCCGGTGGTCCTGCGCCTCTATGAGCAGATGCCCGAGCCCAAATGGGTGATCTCCATGGGTTCCTGCGCCAACTGCGGCGGCATGTATGATTGTTACAGCGTGGTGCAGGGGGTGGACCAGATACTGCCGGTGGACATCTACATCCCCGGCTGCCCGCCCCGGCCCGAGGCGGTGATGCAGTCCATCGTGCTGCTCCAGGAAAAGGTGCGGTCCGAGCGGCCCACCCGCAAGATTCTGCACCTGTCCGGGGGCAGCCAGGGGACCCAAACCCCCATCCTGGTGGACGGCCTCAGCAAGACCCGGGACTCCCGGGGTCCCGGCTTTTACGGCGTCCCGCCCCGGGGCACCTCGGTGACCCCGCCCCTGTTCTGGGATACTCGCTCCGACCTGATGTGGACCCCGCCGCCCCATTGGATCGAACTGACGGAGGCGGACCGCTCCCTGGCCCAGACCTTGAAGGACAGATTCGGGGAGGCGGTGGCCCAGACGGAGCAGACTACGGACATGCTCACCCTTAAGGTATCGCCGGACCGGGTCAAGGAGGTCCTGCGGTATTTGAAGACCGAGGCCAGGCCTGGGTTTCCGCGCCTGGACGATTTGACCGCGGTGGACGAATCGGCCCGGCGGGAGCGGCAAGATTATCCGGATTACACCCTGAACTATCAGCTCCTCTCCTTTGAGTCCGCCTCCCGGGTGCGTTTGAAGGTGCCCCTGGCCGGCCCGGAGCCTAGCGTCGGCTCCATCACCGATATCTGGCCGGCGGCCAACTGGTATGAGCGGGAAGTCTTTGACATGTTCGGCATCCTTTTTGCGGGCCACCCTCGATTGTGGCGCCTCCTCATGCCTCATGACTGGGAGGGCTACCCCCTGCGGAAAAGCTACCCCGACCGGGCCACCGAGATGGCTCCCTACACCCATTACGACGCCCAGAAGCAACAGCCCCTGGACGCGGCCGAGTTCCTGGCCGGCCGTCTGGAGGAAGACCAGTTTGTCCTGAACATCGGCCCTCACCACACCAGCACCCATGGCCTCATCCGTTTCATCCTGGCCCTCCGGGGCGAGACCATCACCGCCCTGGACACGGACATCGGCTATCATCACCGGGCCGCGGAGAAGATCGGCGAGCGCCAGTCCTGGCACCAGTATATCCCTTACACCGACCGGGTGGACTATCTCACCGGGGTGGCCAACAATCTCACCTACCTGCTGGCGGTGGAACGGCTGGCCGGCATCCAGGTGCCGGACCGGGCCCAGTTCATCCGGGTGATGCTCACCGAGTTCTTTCGCCTGAGCAACCATCTGGTCTGGTTTTCCACCTATACGGTCGACACCGGCGCCATGACCCCCAATTTTTACTGCTTCGCCGAACGGGAAAAGATCATGGACATCGTGGAGCTGATCACCGGGGGGCGGCTCCATCCCGCCTGGTTCCGCCTGGGTGGGGTGGCCATGGATCTGCCGCCGGGCTGGAAGGAGCTGGTGGACGATTTTATCAAGATCTTCCCCAAGCGCATTAAGGAATTCGAGGCCCTGATCACCAAAAATCCCATCTTTGAGGCGCGCACCCGGGAGGTGGGCTGTCTTTCCCGGCAGGACGCCATGGAGTGGGGGATTACCGGCCCCAACCTGCGGGCCTGCGGCCTGGAATGGGACCTGCGGAAAAAGATGCCTTATTCCGGTTATGAGGCCTTCGACTTCGAGGTCCCCACAGCCGCGGCGGGGGACTCCTACGCCCGCTACCTGGTGCGGGTGGAGGAGATGCGCCAGAGCGTGCGCATCATCGAGCAGGCGGCCAACCACATGCCGCCGGGGCGTTGGCTCAGCGACGACTACCGCTATATCATTCCTCCCAAGGGAGAGACCCTGACGGACATTGAAACCCTGATCCATCACTTCATCAATGTCACCCGGGGGGCCAAGATCCCTCGGGGCGAGGCCTATATGGCCACGGAACACCCCCGGGGCGAGCAGGGAGTCTATGCGGTGAGCGACGGCCTCAATATGGCCTACCGCCTACGCTTCCGCTCCCCCGGCTTTGCCCATGTCCAGGCCATGCCCCTGATGGCCGAGGGCCACCTGCTTTCGGACCTGATCGCCATCATCGGCTCCATCGACTTTATCTTGCCGGACATCGACCGGTGAACGGATTCCCCTAGATGATCCCAGCGGAATTGCGAGAATCGCTTGCAGGCGAAATCGCCGCGGCGCTTCACCCCCGGGAGCAGGCCATCAATGTCATGTACGCCTTCCAGCGGCATTACGGCTACTTCTCGGATGAAGCCCTGGTGGAGGCCGCGGAACTCCTTGGTCTAACCCCCCTGGAGCTGGAGGAGCTGGCCACCTTTTACGACTTCATCTACCGCCAGCCGGTGGGCAAGTTTGTCATCCACGTATGTGACGGCGTGGTCTGCTGGATGTTCCATGAGAACTCCATCTTCGATTATCTTTGCAAGAAGCTGGGGGTCTGCGTCGGGGGAATCTCCGAGGATGGCCTGTTCACGGTGCTGCCTACGGCCTGCATCGGCTTTTGCGACCGCGCTCCGGCAATGCTGATCAACGGCAAAATGTACGGCCCCCTCACCCCGGAGGGGATCGACGAGATCTTGGAAAGCTTGAAGACCCAACACTGCGAGATGGTGATCAGCAAGTGATGAGGGGCGAGACCTTCATGTTCGAAGAGGTGCTCTTTAAGAACCGCCAGCCGGAGCGGCCCGCCACCCTGGATGAGTACCGGCGGAGCGGCGGCTATCAGGCGCTCATGGACGCCTTGAAGAACCGGACTCCGGAAGAGGTCCGGCAGTTGGTGATGGACTCCGGCCTCCGGGGCCGCGGCGGGGCCGGCTACCCCACCGGCCGCAAGTGGGCCGGGATTCCTGTCCAGGCCGGCTTCCCCCGCTACCTGGTGCCCAACACCGATGAGATGGAGCCCGGTACCTTCAAGGACCGGATACTGGTGAATATCGACCCCCACCTGGTCCTTGAGGGCATCATCCTGGCGGGGTACGCGGTCCGGGCCGAGGCCGCCTATTTTTTCATCCGGCCCTCCTATGAGCTGGACGCTCAGCTCATTGAGCGGGAAGCGGAGGTGGCCCGGCAGGCCGGATTCCTCGGGAAAAATATCCTGGGGAGCGATTTTTCCTTCGACCTGGTGGTGCACCGCAGCGCCGGGCGCTACATCTGCGGCGAGGCCACCGCCCAGGTCAACGCCATCATGGGCCACCGGGCCCACCCCATGAAAGACCGCCACATGGCCCAAGACGGGCTCTGGCACCGCCCCACCATCGTCGACAACGCGGAAACCCTGGCCTGTGTCCCTCCTATCCTGCGGCATGGGGCGGCCTGGTTCAAAGGCCTGGCCCGCAGCGAGGCTGGCGCCGGCACCAAGCTTTACTGCGTCAGCGGCAAGGTCAACCGGCCCGGCTGCTACGAGTTGCCCATCGGCACCCCTCTGCGGGAAATCCTGGAGGGGCCGGCCGGGGGGATGCTCCCGGGCTCGGAGTTGAAGGCGTTCATGCCCGGCGGCGCCTCCACCTCCTTAATGCCCGCCCAATACTACGACGTGGAGATGGATTTCGAATCCCTGGAAAAGGTGGGACACCGTTTGGGAACCGCAGCCATTATGGTCTTCGACCAGAAGACCTGCCTGGTGGGCGCCACCCTGAACCTGATCGAATATTTCTCCCGGGAATCCTGTGGCTACTGCACCCCCTGCCGGGAGGGACTTCCTTATATTCGGGACTTGCTGTGGCGCCTGGAGGCCGGGGAGGGCCGGGAGGAATTTATCCCCATGCTGCAGCAGATGGCCGGGCACATGGACAAGTCCTATTGCGCCTTCGCCCCTGGCGCCGCCGAGCCGGTGCTGGGCCTGCTGAAATATTTTATGGATGAGATCCGGGAACACCTTAGCCAGAAAAAGTGCCCCCTGGAGGCCGATCAATCCCGGCGGACGCTATGGTATCCCGCGGTCTGAAATTTTCTTAAAGGGTGGCCCTTCCGGCCGCCGGCCCGGGCCGGCGAAATTTAGAAATCGAGAGGATCATATGCCCAAGCTCATCATCGACCGGCGGCCCATCGAAGTCCCGGCAGGGACCAAGGTGATCGCCGCGGCCGAAAGGCTGGGGATCATGATTCCCCGGTTCTGCTACCACCCCGGTCTGGGTTCCTTCGGGGCCTGCCGCGTGTGCGCCGTGATGTTCCTGGAGGGCCCGGTGAAAGGGGTGCAGATGAGCTGCATGGAAGAGGCCAAGGACGGCATGGTGGTCTCCACCACCGACCCCGAGGCGATGGAATTTCGCCGCTACGTCATCGAGTGGCTGATGATGCACCACCCTTTGGATTGCCCGGTGTGCGACGAAGGCGGCCACTGCCTGCTGCAGGATGAAACCATCTCCGGCGGCCACGGCCTCAGGCGCTACCTGGGCCCCAAGCGCACCTATCACGACCAGTACCTGGGAGACTTGGTGCAGCACGAGATGAACCGCTGCATCCACTGCTGGCGGTGCCGCAATTTTTACCAGGAGTTTGCCGGCTACCGGGATTTCGGGGTCATGCAGATCGGCAATCGCATGTATTTCGGCCGCTACCGGGACGGCCCCCTGGAGAGCCCCTTCTCCGGCAACCTCATTGACGTCTGCCCCACCGGAGTGCTCACCGACCGGCCGGCCCGCTTCAGCGGACGGCGCTGGGATTTTGAGAGGGCCCCGTCCCTGTGCCTCCACTGCTCCCTGGGGTGCAACACCACCGGCAGCGCCCGCTACCGGGCCATGGTGCGCCAGGAGGGCCGGTTCCAGGAAATGGTGAACGGCTACTTCATCTGCGACCGGGGACGCTTCGGCCTGTTCTACGAGAGCCACCCGGAGCGCCCCCGCCGGGCCAGGATTTCGGGGGCGGAGGTGGATGGGCGGGAGGCGGTGGCCGCGGCCGCGGCCAGGCTGGCGGGCATCGTGGAGAGGTTCGGCCCCGGGGCCGTCGCCTGCCTGGGTTCAGCCCGCAGCAGCCTGCAGACCCAGGCGATGCTGAGACGCTTTTGCCTGGCCCTGGGTTGGCCGCAGCCCCGGTTCTTTGCGGTCCCCTCCCGGGAGGGCAAGGTGAGAGCCGCGGTCTCCAGCCTGGATGCCCGTCTGGCCGTGTCCATGCGGGAGATGGAGGAGGCCGATTTTATCCTGGCGGTGGGCGCCGACCCGGTCAACGAGGCCCCCATGCTGGCCCTGGCCCTGCGCCAGGCCTGGCGCCGGGGCGCCAGGGTAGCGGTGCTTGACCCCCGGCCGGTCTTTTTGCCAATGGCGTTTGAACATCTGCCCCTGCGCCCCGGAGACCTGGAGACAGCCCTGGCCGTACTGGCGGCCGAGGCCCTCGGGAAAGAGCGGTTGCCCGCGGGGTGGGGGGAACTTCCGCTAAATGGCTACTTTTCTTCCCCGGTCCAGGACCGTCTGGCCGCCTTGGGGGGGCTCCTGGGCCGGAGCCGGCGTCCGGTGCTGATCTGCGGCACTGATATCGTCCGGGGGACCACCCCGGCCCTGGCCGCGGACCTGGCCCTGGGGCTCCTGGCCGCGGGCCTGGCCGCGGGGCTCTTTTATCTGCTGCCCGGGGCCAACGCCTTCGGCGCCGGCCTGTTGTCCCCGGTGGAGGGCCAGAGCCCGCTGCTGGAAGCCCTGGAAGCAGGCGCGGTTAAGGCCTTGATAGCGGTGGAAAACGACCCCCTGTGGGATTACCCGGATCGAGAGCGCCTGGCCCTGGCCCTGGATAAGCTGGAGTTGCTGGTGGCCCTGGACTACCTGCCCTCTGCCACGGTGCAGCGGGCGGACATCGTCTTCCCCACCCTCACCCTGTTTGAGAAGAGCCCCTCGGCCTTTATCAATCAGGAGGGGCGCCTGCAGCAGGCCCAGCCGGTGCACCGGGGCGGCGCCCCTATTGCCCAAATCAGCCCGGAGAAACATCCGCCCCGGACCTATCTGAACTTTATTCCGGGAGGGGAACCCCGGCCTTCGGCAGAAATCTTACAAGATTTGGCTGCCGCCATGCCCCAATCAGTGGACCTCCCCCTGGACGACCTTTGGGACTGGCTGATCCGGGAAAACCCCATTTTTGCCAAGATCGACCTCCTGTTGGCCGCGCCCGCGGGGGGACGCCTCCTTCCTGAGGCCGTCCAGGCCCGGGCCGTTTCCCCGGCCGCGGCGCCGCCGCCTCCGGATCACCTGGAACTCCTCCTGGTGGAGGCAACCTTCGGCGCCGAGGAGCTGGCCAGCTATTCCAAGCCTATCCGGGAGGTGGAGCAACCCCCCCGGCTCCTCATGCATCCCGGCGACGCCGCCAGGTTGAGCCTCAACTCCGGGGATCAGGTTGTTCTGCGGCTTCCGGGCGGCGAATTGACGGTGGCGCTCCAGGTGGCGGAACAGATGGCCCCGCAGGTTTTGGTGCTGCCCCGGCACCGCCTCTTGAACTGGCGCCTGGCGCCGGACTATCAAATAATGGTCGCTTATCATGATCTGGTCAAGGTGAACGCCTGATGTCCGCCTGGGTCGCCGGCCTCATCTTATTGCTCCTTAAGCTCCTGGTGGTGCTGGTGGCCCTGTTGCTGCTGGCCGCCTACCTGATTTACGTGGAGCGCCGGCTCCTGGGGTTTATGCAACTGCGCCTGGGTCCCAACCGGGCCGGGCCCCAGGGCCTGCTCCAGCCCCTCGCCGACATTGTGAAATTGCTGGCCAAGGAAGATTTAGTCCCGGCCGGGGCCGACCGGGTCATCTTCCTTTATGCGCCGGCGGTGGTGGCGGCCAGCGCCCTCCTCATCTTCGCGGTGGTCCCCTTTGCCCGAGGCTGGACCTTTAGGGGCCAGGAGATCCCCGGGGTGATCAGCGACCTCAACGTCGGCCTGCTCTTCGTCCTGGCCCTGTCCTCCCTCGGGGTCTATGGGGTGGCCCTGGGAGGCTGGGCCTCCAACTCCAAGTTTTCCCTGCTGGGGGCTATCCGGGGCGCGGCCCAGATGATCAGCTACGAGCTCTCCCTGGGGCTTTCCCTGGTGCCGGTGGTGATGCTGGCCCGCTCCTTCAGCCTGGTGGAGATCGTCCGGGCCCAGGAGCGCCTGCCCTTCCTCATCCTGCAGCCCCTGGCCTTCCTCATCTTTTTCATCAGTTCCGTGGCGGAGATGAAACGCACCCCCTTCGATATCCCCGAGGCGGAAAACGAATTGGTGGCCGGCTACCATACCGAATACAGTGGTATGCGCTTCGGCTTCTACTTCCTGGGAGAGTACGTCACCATGGTGACCCTGGGGGCCCTGGTGGCGGTCTTCTTCCTGGGCGGCTGGCGGGGGCCGTTTCTGCCGCCGCTCTTTTGGTTCCTGATCAAGGTTTCCCTGGTGGTTTTTACCATCATCTGGATCCGGGCCACTTACCCGCGGTTGCGCTACGACCAGTTGATGGAATTCGGCTGGAAGATTTTGATCCCGCTGGCGCTGCTGAACATCATCATCACCGGGGGCGCCATGCTGGCCCTGGGGTGGTAGGGCAGCTGCCCCGGCCACCCGTGGATACAACGTTTAAAATAAAAAAAGTCTCCGGCAAAGGCAAGACCTCAGATGGTACGAAGGAGGGTTGAATGATCCACACCCCGGATGCCCCCAAAACCAAGCCCCCTGGCGCTGGGAAAAGCAGCTTCGACCTCATCGAACCGGAAAAGCTCCTGGGGGAACTGCCTTTGAGGAAGGACATGCTCTTCCTGGACCTGGGCTGTGGCGCCGGCGACTATACCCTGGCGGTGGCCGAAGTCATCGGCAAACACGGGGTGGTCGTGGCCCTGGATCTTTGGGAAGAGGGAATCGAGACCCTGCAAGAGCGGGCCGCGGCCGCCGGCCGAAACAACCTCCGGCCCATGCAGGTGGATATCAGCAAGCTGTTGCCGTTGGGCGACGGTAGCGTCGACCTCTGTCTGATGGCCACCGTGTTGCACGATCTGGTGGAATCCGGCAGCGCCGCCGGCGCCCTCAAAGAGGCCCAACGGGTGCTGAAGCCCGGGGGCGCCCTGGCCATCGTGGAATTTGATAAGGTGGCAGGTCCGCCGGGGCCGCCCCTCTGGATACGGCTGACTCCGGAGGAAGTGGAAAACCTCGCGGCCCCCTATGGTTTCAAAAAGAGCCGGATGGCCAGGGTCGGACCCTATAATTACTTGCTTCTCTTCACCAACGGGGAGATCTAGATTTGCGGAGGCTACATGACGGAAGTTAAAGACCCCGGGCTGGGCCGGTTAAGTCCCTGGACCGTGGCACTAAGAAGCGTCGCCGGCCTGTGGGCCGGCCTGGCCATGGTGTTGCGCCACCTGGGGCGCCGGCCGGTCACCGAGCCATACCCGGAGTATAAGCGGTTCCTGCCGGAGCGGGCCCGGGCGCGCATCATCCTGACCCGGGATCCGGATGGCGGCGAACGCTGTGTGGCCTGCTTTCTCTGCTCTGCGGTTTGCCCCACCAGTTGCATCTCCATGGAGTGTGGAGAGCGCCAGGATGGCCGCCGTTTTGCCCCCTGGTTCCGCATCAATTTTGCCCGCTGCATTTACTGCGGCCTGTGCGAGGAGGCTTGTCCCACCCTGGCCATCCAGCTCACCCCTTTTTATGAGTTTTGCGAGGCCGATCTCCTGACCATGGTGGCGGAGAAGGAAGACCTGCTGGCGGACCACGGCGGCAAGAATCTCGAATACAACTTCTACCGTTTTGCCGGGGTGGCCATGGTGGGCGGCAAGGGCAGCCACATCCAGGAGGCGGCCCCGGTGGACCTCAAGAGTAATTTGCCCTGAGGGCGGGCTTGTGGGAATGGGATGAATCTTTACGCCGGCACCTTCTATCTCTTGGCCGCGGTAACCCTGGGGTCCACCGCCCTGGCCGTCACCCGGCGCAACGTGATGCACGCCATTATTTATCTGGTGCTGTCCTTTTTCGGCACGGCCCTGCTCTTTTTTCTGCTGGGGGCGCCGTTCCTGGCGGCCCTGGAGGTGATCATCTATGCTGGCGCCATCATGGTGCTGTTCCTCTTCATCGTCATGATGCTGGAGATCCGTCCGGCGGAGCAGCCTTTGGGCTCATACCTGCGCCAATGGCTGCCCGCCGTGGTCTTGGGTGCCCTTAGTCTGGCGGCCCTGGTCCTGATTATCTTTGAATCCGGCGGGGACCTGTCCCTGCCGTTGGCCGCGGCTTCGCCCCTGGAATTCGGCCGGTTTCTCTTCCAAAAATACTGGTTTTCGGTGGAGATCGTCTCCTTTCTGCTCCTGGTGGCCTTGGTGGGGGCCCTTTATCTGGGCCGGCGGGAGGAGTAGGGGCGGGTCTTAGACCCGCCCCTACAACCGGGCAATTTGAGATATTTGAAAAACTGGGCGATTACTGCGGCCCGCCCCACCGAAGTACAACCTGTGGGGCGGCCGTATATGTCCGCCCAGCAAAGGAATTACTATTAAGGCAATTTCATGAACAGCATAGTCCCTTACAGCCAAGTCCTGGTCCTGGCCGGAGGCTTGTTCTTCTTGGGCGCCGCCTGCGCCGTGGCCCGGCGCTCGCTGGTGATGATCCTCATCGGGGTGGAGGTGATGCTGAACGCCGCCGGGGTGGCCCTGGTGGCCGCCTCCCTGCGCTGGCAGCAGTTGGACGGCCAGGCGCTGGTGATCTTCATCATGTGCGTAGCCGCGGCTGAAGTGGCCGTGGGCCTGGCCCTTATCGTCTATTGCCAGCGGCGCACCGGCACCCTGGATGCGGACCGCTACAATCTTATGAAGGGTTGACGTGAAGACCGTCCTGCTACTCCTCCTGGTTTTGCCCCTGGGCGGCGCCCTAATCAACGCCCTCTTGGGGCGTCGCCTGCCCCGGCGGGCGGTGGAGGCGGTGGCCTGCGCCGCGGTATTAGGGGCCATGGTCTGTGCCGCGGTGGCCCTGGCCCTGGCCGCTGACCGGGCCCACGACCTCACCTTCTTCGAGTGGTTCAGGGTCGGGGAATTCTCCGCGGCCATGAATGTCCACTATGACCCCCTGGCCGCGGTCATGGCGCTCATGGTCACCTTTGTGGCCAGCATCATCCACCTCTATTCCGCCGCCTTCATGCGGGAGGACGCCGATTACGTCCGCTTTTTCTCCTATTTGAACCTCTTCGTCTTCGCCATGCTGGTGATCACCACCGCGGACAATCTGATCTTCGTCTACCTGGGCTGGGAGGGGGTGGGCTTCTGCTCCTATGCCCTGATCGGTTTTTGGTATCGGGACGAAGCCAACGCCGATGCCGGGCGCAAGGCCTTCATCTGCACCCGCATCGGCGACATCGCCTTCGGCGTGGCCCTGGGCCTTTTCTTCGCCTATTTCGGCAATTTTTCCATCACCTATATCAATAGCCATGCCATCGGACTCAGCCCCACCCTGGTCACTATCCTGGCCCTGCTGCTGCTCTGGGCCGCGGTGGGTAAATCGGCGCAACTGCCCTTGACGGTGTGGCTGCCGGACGCCATGGCCGGGCCCACGCCGGTCTCGGCCCTGATCCACGCCGCCACCATGGTCACCGCCGGCACCTACCTGCTCATGCGGCTCTTTCCGTTGGTTTCGCTTTCCCCCGCGGCCATGCTGGTCATCGCCTGCATCGGCTCTGTCACCACCCTGTATGCCGGCTTTGCCGCCCTGGCCCAATGGGACATCAAGAAGATGCTGGCCTACTCCACCATCAGCCAGGTGGGCTACATGTTTCTGGCGGTGGGAGCCGGCGACATCGTCGGCGGCCTCTTCCACCTGGTGTCCCACGCCTTCTTCAAGGCCCTGCTCTTTCTGGCCGCGGGCATCGTCATCCAGACCCTGGCCGAGGAGCACAACATCTTCCGCATGGGCTCGCTGCGCCGCCGCCTGCCCGGGGTTTACTGGCTCTTTCTGATCGGCGCCATCTCACTGAGCGCCTTCCCGCTGCTGGGCGGCTTTTTCAGCAAGGACCGCATCCTTTTGGCCACCTTTATCCATCCGGGGGGCGCTTATAAAATATTCTGGTTTATTGGCCTGGCGGCGGCCTTTCTGACCCCCCTCTATACCTTCCGGGTCTTCTTCGTAGCCTTTTCGGAGCGGACCGACGGCCGCGGGGGCGAACAGATCCAGCCCACCCCCAGGTTCATGGCCTGGGTCCTCTGGCCCCTGGCGATTTGCGCTCTGGGCGACGGCCTCCTCAACCTGCCTGGGGGCATTGGCAAGAACTTTTTGGGCAATTATCTGGCTATCGTCCCCGGGGCCCGGCCGGATCTTGGGGCTGGGGTGGCCACCGAATGGGCCATGGGCCTGATAAGCGCCGCCACAGTGGTGGCCTCCATGACCCTGGCCTATTTCCTGTATCATCGCCGGCCGGCCCGGGAACCGGCGCTGGAAGGCTACTGGGGCCTCCTGTTTTCCGGTTTTTATCTGGACCGGTTCTATCAGTCGATTTTCGTCCGGCCTTACCAGGCGATGGCCCGATTTCTCTGGCGGCAGGTGGATGACCGCTATGACCAGCAAGTCATCGTCGGAGGCGCCCGGGCTCTCTTTCGGCCTTATCGGGCCCTGGCGAAATTCTGCTGGCTCCAGGTGGACGAACTCGTCATCGATGACGGAGCGGAGAAGACCGCCGGCAGCCTGGTGACAGTTTCCCGGGGCCTGGGGTACTGGACCACGGGGCGGCTTTCCACCTATCTGAAGATGCTGTTACTGGGGCTAACCATTTTTTTCTGTGCCCTGGGTGTCAGCTGGTACCTGTGGTAACGGAGGCATAAAACATGCTTCAATTTCCCATACTTTCCGTAATCATCTTTTGGCCGATCTTCGGCAGCTTTGTCGCCCTGGCCGCCTTCCGGAATGTCCGCCTGGTTCGCTGGCTCAGCCTGGGGGTGACCCTGGTGGAGTTAGGCCTGGTGGCTTCCCTGTTTTTGGGGGACCTGACACCTCACTCCGGTCCCCTGGGGTCCTGGCTGTTGTTGGAGGACTACCCCTGGATCGGGTGGTTGGGGGCGCGCTACAGTTTGGGCCTGGACGGCATCAGCCTGACCCTGGTGATGCTCACCGCCTTCATCAACGTCTTTTGTGTACTCATCTCCTGGGAGGCCATCCAGGTCAAAGTGGGGTCTTTCTTTTTCTTCATCCTATTTTTGGAAGGGACTCTGGTCGGACTCTTTTTGGCCAACGATCTGCTGCTCTTTTATCTCTTTTGGGAAATCCAGATCATCCCCATGTTTTTCCTGGTGGGTATCTGGGGCCACCAAAACCGGGTGCACGCGGCCATCAAGTTCCTCCTCTACACCCTGGCCGGCAGCCTGTTAATGCTCATCGCCCTCATCGACCTTTATGTCATCCATGGGCAGCAGACCGGAGTTTACACCTTCTCGGTCTACCAGTTGACACAGCATGGACCCCTGGGGCGCACCACCGAAATCCTGCTGTTCGCCGCCTTTTTATTGGCCTTCGGCATCAAAATTCCCCTGATTCCGGTGCACACCTGGCTGCCGGACGCCCATACCGAGGCCCCCACCGCCGGCAGCGTGGTCCTGGCGGGGCTCCTCCTGAAGACCGGCATCTATGCCCTGTTGCGCTTCGCCATGCCGCTCTTTCCCAACGCCACCCGGCTCTTGGGGCCGCTGCTGCTATTCCTGGGAGTGGGCGGGCTGTTCTATGCCGCCTGGATCGCCCTGGCCCAAACCGACATCAAACGGCTGGTGGCCTATTCCAGCATCTCCCACATGGCCTTGATGGTCATCGGCCTGGTCGTCTGGAACTCCATCACCCTGAGCGGCGCCCTGCTGCAAATGGTCAACCACGGCCTCTCCACTTCGGCCCTGTTCATCATGGTGGGCATGCTGGATGAGAGGATTCACTCCAGGGACTTCGCCGTCTTAGGAGGCCTCTGGGGCAAGATGCCGCTATTTAGCGCCTTTTTCCTGCTGTTTGCCCTGTCTTCCCTGGGTCTGCCGGGCCTCAATAATTTCGTCGGGGAGATGCTGATCCTGGTGGGCGTCTTCAAGGCCAGACCGGTGATCGCCATTTTGGGTTTTATGGGCATCGTCTTTGGGGTGATCTACATCTTGAGGATGGTCCAGGATGCCCTCTTCGGCGAACCCCGGGCCGAGCACTTCCTCTGGGACGTGAACTTCAGGGAGGTCGCCATCCTGGGGGTCCTGGCCCTGGCGGTGCTCTTCATCGGGCTGCACCCCGGACCGCTGCTCCACCTGCTGGAACCTTCGGTGCAAACCATGGTGCAGCAACACACCACCCAGTTGGCCAGGGTGGCTGGCTTTTAGGGCGACCTTGGACCATAGGGCGGCCCTTGACCGCCACTAAGCGGCGGGCAGGGCCCGCCCTACACAAAATGGTTATTTTCCGAAAATCGGAAACGAAATTCTATGCCCACTGATTGGCTCGGCTTGATTCCGGTTCTTATCCTGGCCGGCGGCGGCTCCCTGGTCTTCTGCGCCGGGGCCTTCTGGCGGCGCCAGCCCTCCTGGTTGCTCTTTGCCCTGACCTTGCTCGCGGCGGGGGCTGCCGGGGCGGCGGCCGTGGCGCTGACCCCGGGCGGGGCCACCTCCGGAGACATGCTGGACCTGGGCGGCTATGCCCGGTTTTTTACCTCGCTGTTCATGGTGATCACCGTGCTGACCACCCTATTCTTACGTCAATACGCCCGGACCCGCGGCTTTGCCGGAGATGAACTCTACGGCCTGCTCCTCTTTGCGGCCCTGGGGATGGTCCTGGTGGCCGGGGCCTTGAACTGGATCATCTTTTTCCTGGGACTGGAACTCCTCTCCCTGGCCCTCTATGTGTTGACCGCGGTGCGCAAGGGCGAGGCGGCCTCCTCTGAAGCCGGCCTGAAGTACTTCATCATGGGCGCGGTGGCTTCGGCCTTCCTCACCTTCGGCATCGCCCTGCTCTATGCCATGAGCGGCACCCTCCAGGTGGCCGGCTCCCTGGCCGCCGCCCTGGCCTATCCGGAGCACTTGCCGGTGATGCTTTTGGCCCTGATCCTGATCCTGGTGGGCATCGGCTTCAAGACCTCCCTGGTGCCTTTCCACCTATGGACTCCGGATGTCTACCAGGGGGCCCCGGCGCCGGTCACCGCCTTTTTGGCCACCGGCTCCAAGGTGGCCCTGTTCGCCGCGCTGCTGCGCTTTTCCTGGCTGACGGCCCAACCGCTTTGGGACTACTGCCTGCCGGGGCTCTGGGTCCTGGCGGTCCTCACCATGGTGGTGGGGAACCTGACCGCCCTCTACCAGACCCGGGTCAAGCGCCTCTTGGCCTACTCCTCCATCGGCCAGATGGGCTATCTCACCATGACCCTGGTGACGGTCAAACAGGGAGGCCTGCCGGCCCTGATGTTTTACCTGGTTGTCTATGCGGTTATGGACCTGGGGGCCTTCGGCCTCATCGGCAGCGTATCGAAGGCTCAGGCCGGCCCCGACCTGGATAAGTTGGAAGACTATCAGGGTCTGGGCTATTCCCAGCCTTCTAGGGCCGCCATCCTGGCCGTTTGCCTCATCTCCCTGGCCGGGCTTCCCCCCAGCGCCGGCTTCATGGGGAAATTCGCCCTGTTCCGGGCGGTGCTGCACTCCGACTACGTGGTCCTGGCGGTTATCGGCATCCTGACCGTCATCATCGCCATCTATTATTATATGAAAGTGGTGATCGCCATGTATATGCGGCCGGCCGCTCCCGGCCTCACCGTTCCCGGGGTTGACCCGTCTGGCCGTCTGGCCGGCGCCGTCATCCTGGCGGCCATTATTTTTCTAGGCCTCTGGCCCGCGCCCCTGTTCACCCTGACCGCCCGGATGGCCGCGGCCCTGCCGCTTCCCTTCTGAGCCCGCGGCCGGTCCTGGCCGTGGCTGGCCAAAGGAGACGAACCTATCACCCAGGGCCGTTGACGCTGGGGATGCGACTGCGCCCTCGGCGCGATAACCGTGCAAACTTCACCCCCATAAGCGTGGGGACAAGAGGAAGCCAATAAAAGACCGAGAAAGCGGCGGGGCCGTCCACCAAAGAGCACATATATTCTTGATATAGGAGCTTTTTTGGCTCTGTTATAAGTGTCGGATCATAGCAGCTAGATGGCACCCTATGACGCCTAAATAAAAGCACATTATCCTATGGATTTTTCCCATTTCCCTCTGCTGCTTTCTTATGAAGAGGCTGCAATTCCCCACACGGGGTGAACAGCGGACAGCTCTCTGGAAAATCCTCCAAGGAAAGGTTCTTGACTAAGTTAAAGGCCTTGGCGTTTTCGTCTGGCTGGGGTCCACCGGGGGGAGACTGTTGGAACGAATTGATCCTGCCTTGCAAAAACTCGCCGTTTTTCGCCAGTTCCACGACCAACAGCGGGGCATAACCACTTTCATCAATTAGGCTTATGCCTTTGTAAGTGCAAAAGTTCCCCAGGCTGTAAACGATCAGTCTATTCCGATAAATCTCCATGGCCCTGGCTACGTGGGGGCCATGACCGATTACCAGGGCCGCGCCTTTATCTATGGCCGCATGGGCAAATTTTACCGGGTTTCCACGAGGCTCCCCCAAAAAGTATTCCGAGGCATCCTCCACATGCTGGGCGCTTCTCCCCTCCCGGCCCCAATGGATTGACACTAACAGCATGTCATACTTTTTAGCCAGCGACTCAATCTCAGCCAAAGCCTCCCCAGGGTGAACGATGGAGCGGGGCGCCGGCCCGAAGGCTAGGGCCACCAGGCCCACCTTGAGACCCCGGATCTCCATCTCCGCCACCTCTCCGTCCTTGCTGGAAAATTTTAACCCTGCGCCGGTCAGGGCGCGCTTCGTGGCGCGGCACCCGAAGTCACCAAAATCCTGGGCATGGTTATTGGCCAGAGAGAGCACCTTGAACCCGGCAGCCGCCAGGTTGGACACAAATCGAATAGGGGTACGGAAGGCATAGACGTTGGGGCTGTCAGTGTCTTTGGCGCAAACTCCTCCGTCGCACAGGGGCCCCTCTAAGTTGCCGAAGGCAATATCCGCCTGCTGCAAGGTTCCCTTCACTTCACTTAGCAGCGCCCGGCCATCATCCGGAGGGAGATTATTACAGGGAAAATCCGTTCCCATCATGATATCCCCCACCGCGGCGATGGTGACCGCGGTTTGGGGGGCGGTTTCCGCAACCGAACCACTGACGCAACATAATGCCAGCAGCAGGACCACATAGATCTTAAAGGCTGTCATCCGGACAAAGTCCTTTTCTTCCTGTTACGGGAGGGGAGGAATCATTCCCTGGGATTATTTTTTTGTAGCCAATTTGTCTTGTGGGCAGCATGATAGCACAACCTTCGCCGAATGTGAAATTTCAAGGCCAGGGCCTATCTCTGGGGGGCATCTCCCAGACCCTCGCCAAAAACCCCTTGCCCACTCCCTTTTTCGCCTCTCAGAAAATGCGTGAAGTATTTGTAGGTGGTATTCTTACAGGCACAGGTGCCCAGGCGATCGGGGAGAAATTTCAGAGAAAAAAATTTGGGGTTAGCCCCATACCAGCGGGGCCTGTTCCTATTTTCCCCTGATTAAAGTCCGGGAAAGGTATTTTGGGAACAATTCCCGGACGGATCATATTAGACAGGGGGGGACCACCCTTGATCCCTGGGTTTGCCTTCCTTGGCCGAAAATCCTTCGGACCGCCGCGAGGGACCGGCGGCCGACCATTGGCGGATGCCATAGGTTCAGAGCCGAGACTGCCAGGCAAGGGGCGGTGCCGGATGTTCCCCCGCTGGGGCCGAGAAACCCAGGCGGCGGCGCCTTTACCTTTTTGCTAAAGTTGTGCTATGATGCCCCCGCCGAGAGCGTTCGGCTTCAAGGCGAGAAACTTTGGGGATTTTTTCCGGGCAAGAGGTCCCAAAAACCGTTTTTGGAATTCGGTGGCCTAGGTTGCCGCATAATCTCGGTTTAAATGAATCGGAGACAGGGTAAGGCCGTGGAAAGAACCAGAGAAATTTTTCAGGTAGGCGGAAGTCAACTCAAATCGTCTGAAGATGCCCCATCTATCTAATCAATTTATATGCTCATGCAGCCTTAATGGATAAAAAATAAGGCTTATTCCAATGACAATGATAAAAAAGCCAACCATGACATAAGCAAGCAACAAACCTAATATCGTCTTCATAAATCCTCCTTTAAGCTCTTTATTTCAATCTCCCACACTAGGTAGAAGACCTGTTGCGAATCGGCGCATGCTTTGATGGTAATATGGTTCATCGGTGGAAAAAGGTAAATCAGGATTTACCCGATATTTACCTTCGATAATTATTAATTTGGGACAGGGGAATACAGGAGATTATTGAAGAATGTTTAGAGACGGACTTTCAGAAAATCATCTCTGAAATGCCTTTTAAATTAGATATTAGAGTTCACTGCTGTCCGGCACGCTAATTGAATAGCAAAGGTTGTCGGATATCTGGTGGTCGAAGACCAAGAATGGCCCACAGGTCAAGGCGTTCCAGGAGCATGATTTGGGTCAAACGGGTGAGTTCCAG
>Ga0208937_1000095_pt1 | contig 83855 bp, 74 predicted proteins | sample June2015DPH_11_5_FD_184705 | JGI IMG/M metagenome (GOLD analysis project Ga0208937, IMG submission 184705) | Peatland microbial communities from SPRUCE experiment site at the Marcell Experimental Forest, Minnesota, USA - June2015DPH_11_40... | ecosystem: Environmental > Terrestrial > Soil >... | reverse complement strand
GAGCGCGGGTGGAAAAAGAAATTGTTGGCCGTAGTCGGGAGCGATGGGTTGTGCCATGCCTCTCAGACGCCAACCGCCGCAATTCATTCAAAAATTTGCCGGAGTTTTGAGACAGTCTCAGCCGCACAGCCCAAACTTTCACCGGGCGGTCTTCCAAATCGTCACCAGCCCGCCCAGCCCGAACAGCAGCAGCACGCTCACGGCCGCCGCGCCGCTGCTGGCGTATTGCGGCAGGAATTGCAGCGACGCCGCGCCGACGCCGGGCCCGATGAAATTGCCCACGCCGATGGCGGCCTCGTGGATGCCGCCGTGTTCGCCCTTGTCCTTGCCCGCATCCATCGAATAGAACAGCGACGAGTAATAAATCAGGCCGATGGCGATGCCGAAAATGATCTGCGCCGCCAGCACCGCGACGAGGCTCGGCACAATCAGAATCGTCGCAAACGAGACGATGAGCAGGGCGAACGCCGTCACGAGCCAGCGAAAATGGTAATGCCAGTCCGTCCACAACCACAGCACGACAAACGTGCCGAGCCGCACAAAGCCCCACAACGAGCACGCAAACCCGGCGAACATCGGCGTGAGATGAAAATGCGCGGCCAACGTGGGCAGCATGGGGATGAACGTGTTGATGGCGATGTAGGCAAACGGATTCGCCAGCCACGCCATGCGGAGAAAGGCCTTCGTTTTGGCGGGCGAAGGCCGGTGCGGGTCGGGCGCGGGCGCGGATTCGTGGCCGTTGGTGCGTGCGTCGTTCGCGTGTGTTTGCAGCCAGAAAACCAGGGCCAGCAAGGCGATGAAAACGGCGATGGGCAGGAAGAAAATGGTTTTGAATCCAAATTTTTCCGCCAGCGTGCCGCCGCAAAAAAGCGCCAGCGCGTTCGTTGCGGCCCAGACGACATTGTAAATGCCCACCATGCGCGGCAGGCCGGCGGCGTCCTCGCCTTCGCTCACGAGCGCCTCAATCGTCGGCCAGATGAAACACATTCCGACGTTTAACACCCCGGTGGCCAACACCAGGCCGAAGGCGGAGTTGAATTGCAAGCCGGCGGCCAGCGCCAGAATCATTACGCCGAAACCGACTTTGAGTGCGTTGAAATAGCCGCGCCGTTGCCCGAACCGCCCCCCCTGCCACGCGGAAAAAGTGTAAATGAGGCCGTTCAACGCGGCAAAAGCGAGATTGTCCCGGCCGCTGAAGCCAAACTGGTCCCGCATGAAAAAATAAATGTAGTAGGAATAAAGGGACACGGAGAAGGAACTCATGCCTTCGATGGCAAAACAAACGGTCTTAAACTGACGGCTTTCTCGGGTGCTCATATCCGGCTGGAAATCTCCCTGATGGCGGAGCGACAATACCATTTCACCGCGTCCGACATCGGCGGCCGCAGCATGTCCAATTCCGCGGCGGAACACCAGCGGATGTCGTGATGCTCGCCGGTCGCCAACATTAGCTTGCCGCCCTTGGGCCGCGCCCAATACATCATGCCGATGTGCTCGTGGGTTTCGTTAATGCGGTGGATGTCCAAAAAGCGCGGCGCGATGAGCGCGCGGGTGCCCGGCCCGGTCGTGGGCGGGCGTTCGCCGAGCAATTCCACGTCGAGACCGCTTTCTTCCTTCGCCTCGCGCAACGCGGCCTGCTCCGGGTCTTCGTCCAGTTCGATGTGTCCGCCGAGCGGCAGCCATTTGTCCAGCTTGCGATGGTGGATGAGCAAAATTCTGCCGTCGTGAACGACAAAAATGGCGACGGTGAAATCAATTTTTTCGTGGAGGTGAGGCATATTTTCGTAACGGCGTCTCGGCAGAGCGCCGCAAAGCATAAAAGAAAGTGCGGCGCTCTGCCGAGCTGCCGCTACGCAGCTCAATAATCATACAAACCGCTGTCTTTCGTGTACCCGCCGCCGCAGCCGCCACCTTCCGGGCCGCCCATGAAATCGCCCAGTACGTCGCCCATGTCAGCTTCAATCTTTTCCGGGTCTTCGCCGGCTTCGAGACGTTTGATGGCTGTGTCGAATTCTTTCGGCACTGAACCTGGAGGCATGAGGTCTTTCATTTTTTTCATCATGTGCGCCATGTGCCGCGGGTTGTTTTCGTCCAGATGTTCCATGTCGCGTTCCATTTCCATCATGGCTCGCTCGACGCGTGGATCATCGAAATCGGGCAGGGGTGGACCTTCCCCGGCCATTTCATCTTTTGCCGCCGGTTCCTTCAGCCCCTTGGTCATGGCGAACCGGCTGATTTGCCGGGACATTTTTTTGCCGCCGCACTTGGGACAGACGGGAAGACGGCCGGGATTCACGCGCTTCGACAGGAAGCTGAAAATCCGGCGGCACTTCGGACAGGCAAATTCATAAATCGGCATACCGGGATTTACGATTCACGATTTACGATTTACGCGCCACAAAAAAATCGCGGCACAGGTTACTGTGCTTTCTCTTTCAGGGCTTCAGCAACGTAATCAACAACACTTTGAAAAGTAGTCATTTTTTCTGCCGCTGAATTTGGAATTTCTATCCCGAATTCCTTTTCGATTTGGATGACAAACTCCACCGTGGACATGGAATCCAAATCATCCATCCGCAAATCTTGAATGAAACGGTCCGAGGGTTTCATTCCCGATAAATCGACATCCATGAGATTGGTCAAAATTTTTCGCAGTTTGGCGGCAATCTCCGCGCGGTCGGATGAAAAATATCGCAAGCCAAATTCCTGTTCGGTCAGAGATGGACGCCTTGCCATGTGTTCGGCTACTCTCTGTTTTACCGCCGTGTCGCTTAATCTAACGGCAAAAAAGGCACAGACAAGCGCGCTAAGAAAACAAATTGCGCACGCCCACCACGATAATGGCCACGCAAAAATTGTTGGAGTTATTTTTGTGGGCAGCAAAACCAATCCGAGAGCAACCAAAATCAAAACGACTTGGGCAAAGTTCAAGAGCCAGGGATTTTTCGCTTTCATGAGAACTATCTAAAAACAACAAACGCCCCGATGCAAGCTGGGGCATTTGTGCGGGAAGAATTTACTTCAGCCGGTCGAAGGTCTTCTGGAGAATCTGCCAGTCTTTCAAGCCTTTGACTTTTTCCATCATGCCGCGATTGATTTCGGCCTCCTTGGCGTTTTTCGTGGGCTTGTTGATGTTGTAGAAAATGCCGAAGTAGCCTGGAAAATCCGTGCCGGCGAGCTGGTAGGCGGCCGTTTCGTCAGTCGCGTCGTGGTCCTTCGGAATTTCCTTGAACATGCCGCCTTTGCGGGGATTCGCGGCGTCAAACGCACCTTCGTAAAATTCCACGCATTCGCTCAGACATTCGATGAAACTGAAGCCGTCGTGGTCCATCGCGGCCTCCATCATCGCCAGCACGTGATTGGGGTTCGTGGACGTGGTGCGGGCGACGAACGTGGCGCCCGCGGCAATGGCCTGTTTCATCGGGTTGATGGGATAATCCACCGCGCCCCAAGGGTCGGTCTTGCTCTTGAAACCGAGCGGCGAAGTGGGCGAAGTCTGCTTTTTCGTCAGGCCATAAACCCAGTTGTCCATGACGACATAGGTGAGCTTCACGTTTTTGCGCGCGGTGTGACTGAAATGATTGCCGCCAATCGAATACGCGTCGCCGTCGCCGCCGAAAGCGAACACGTGCAAATCCGGCCGGGAAAGTGAAATGCCGCTGGCAAACGGCAGCGCGCGCCCGTGGATGAAATGCACCCCGTGCGCCTGCACAAAATACGGAAACCGGCTCGAACAGCCGATGCCCGCAATGCTGACGAATTGCTCGTGCGTGAGCTTGCGCTTTTCAATGAGCTTGAAGTAAAGCGCGAGCACCGAGAAATCGCCGCAACCGGGACACCACGTCGGGTGATCGGCGGCAAGCTCCTTTTTCGTCAGCCCCTTGCGCTCGGAACCGGGCACCGGCGCCATGGCAGGAACATCCACCCGCACGGGACTTTCGGCAATCATTTCGCTCATAACAATTTTTGGCTTTAACAATTAGACGGTTTTGGCGGCCTGGCCGTTCGACGACAGTTTCATTTTCACCGCCGCGAGAATCTCCTTCACCTTCCACGTCAGGCCGTCGGTCTTGTTGATGCCCCGGATCCGGGGATCGCAATAACGGGCGCGCAGCATGCCGGCAAGCTGGCCGTATCCGTAAAACCCTTCATCGTTCATCTCCACGACGAACACGTGGTGGAAGCCGGAAAAAATGTTGTCCAACCCGTGCGGCAGCGGACTGAGGTGTTTGATGTGCAGCGATGAGATGCTGTCGCCGGCGGCACGGGCGCGGTCCACGGCTTCGCGAATCGGGCCTTGCGTCGAACCCCAGCCAACGAGCAGGACGTTGCCCTCCGGCGGACCGTAAACCTTCGGCACGGGCACCGTCGCCTGGAGGGCCAGCAGTTTCTTGCGCCGCTTGGCGACCATGGCCTGGTGCATCTTGGGCGCAGCGGTCGGGTGGCCGGCTTCATCGTGCTCAAGGCCGGTCGCAACGGGATATTTGCCGCTGGCAATGCGTGTGCCGGGCACGACGCGCGGGACAACCCCGTCCGGGGCGGACAAATCATACGGCGTGAAATCGGGAACCGTCGTCAGGTCGGGCGAAATGTCCTGGCAGATTTTTTCGAGGTCCGGCTCTCGAAACGCCTCAATGCGCGTGGCGATGGCTTGGTCGCTCAAAATGAAAACCGGAACATTATATTTGCGCGCGATGTTGACGGCCTCGATGGCGATGTAAAAACAATCCTCGACGTTGGCCGGCGCCAGCACGACGCGGGGCGAGTCGCCGTGGCTGCCGAAACGGGCAATGTTCAGATCGGATTGCTCGACACTGGTCGGCAAGCCGGTGGACGGACCGCCACGCTGGACGTCCACAATCACCAGCGGCACTTCGGCCATGACCGCCCAACCCAGAGCTTCGCTCTTCAGGGAAATGCCGGGGCCGCTGGAACCGGTGACCGCCACCCGGCCCGCATAACTCGCGCCCACAGCCATGGAGATGGACGCGATTTCGTCCTCGCACTGGATAAACGAGCCGCCGTATTTGGGCAGTTCGCGCCGGAGCAATTCCATGACGTCTGTCCAGGGCGTGATGGGATAACCCGCGCCGAAACGGACTCCCGCGGCAATGAAACCATAACCCAGTGCTTCATTGCCGTTCATGACGACCTGATGGCCGCCCTTACCCGGGCCTTCGGTGAATTTGAAAGTTTCCAGCAAATTACCGATGTCGTAGGAATAACCCGCGTGAAACGCCACGAGCGCATTTTTCACGATGCTTTCATCCTTGCCGCCAAAGCGTTCGGCAATCAGTTTTTCCAGTTTCGGCACGTTGAGATCGAACGTCCGCGCAATCAGGCCGAGCGCGTAAATGTTTTTGCCCTTGTCCTTGGCCGTGCCGCCAATGGCCTCAACGGCCAGAGTGGAAATGGGAATGCCGACATGGCGGTAATCCTTCTGCCATTCGGGATTTGGTTCGACGTGGTCGGCATCAAAAAGCACGATGCCGCCTCTTTTGAGCGAGCCGATGTGGTCTTCGTAGGAATGTTGGTAAAGCGCCAGCAACACATCGGCCTCGTCGCCCGCGCTCAACACTTCGCCCGAACCGATGCGCACCTGGAAAATCGAGGGGCCGCCGGAAATGGTGGGCGGAATCGTCATGAAGGTCATGACTTCCTGCTCGCTGCGGCCGGCCAGCCGCGCGAGGAATCCACCGATGGCCTGGATGCCGTCCTGCGAATTGCCGGCGATGCGGATCACCGCCTCGTTGATCCTCGAAACCTTCGGCGCGCCACCCGGCGACGCGGCTGTCATTGTATCACTCATGGAACTCCGCGGTTAAATTTTTCTGCGACGCAAGGTGAACTGGCTGCTGAAGATGAATCAGCGCGACACCGTTGCCATGTCACAGTAAGTCAATTGATGCGAACGTGTCAAATTCTAATGGTAGATTTATCTCGTTGCAAACAAGCAATTTACAACGCGCACGTGAAACCTATTTCAATCCCTTAGAAATTTGATTAGCAATTCTGATTAACGCTGGCTGCCGGGGGAAATTTTTCTTTTGGCTGATATTGTCGCCGCTTGCACAAACCAGGTTGTGTGCGTAGCGTTGCGGAGATTGAGAGTCACCCGGCGCAATACAAATCAGGCGACGGCGTGATGGAATCAAAATCCGCAGCCTGAAATTTTAAATCGAATGAAGACGGCCTACGAACTCGCGATGGAACGGCTCAGCAAAGCTGCTCCCGCCATCAAACTCACCAGCGCGCAGAAAAAACAGCTCGCGGAGTTGGATTCAACCTACGCCGCGAAGATTGCCGGGCGCGAAATCGCATTGAAGGACGAAATCGCTAAGGTGGCGATGGCGGGTGATTCCGAGAAGGTCGAAGCGCTCCAGCAGCAATGGGTCAAGGAACGCAAATCCCTGCAAGCCGAGTTGGAGGAGAAAAAGGAACAAGTTCGCCGCGGCACGGTTGCGAAATGAAACTTGGGACCGGCCTGCCGGGCCATGGTTTGCAGCGTTTGAGAAAATGGCCTTCGCCCGCCTGCGCGCTTTGCGCTACGGCGCGGCATTTTTCGCTCCGCAAAAAATGGTGCGCGCGAGAGGACTTGAACCTCCAATCCTTTCGGAACCAGATCCTAAGTCTGGCGCGTCTGCCATTCCGCCACGCGCGCAACCGGCATCAAGTTGCGCCGCGCGCCGCGGAATCTCAAGCCCGGTTTTGCAGCGCGCGATTGCGCAAGCCGGAAGGTTTGTTTAGGTTCATGTCATGTCACTTTGGTTCAGGTTGGTGGGCGGCGCATGCGCTGTGGGCTTCGCCGTCGCGTTGAGTGGTTGCACGCCGTCAGGGCGAAGCCAGTTGAGCGAGGAAAAAGAGCCGCATTTCGTTCTGGGCAAAAGCCGCGTCAACGCGATGGATTTTCAAGGCGCGATTGAAGCGTTCGAGCAATCGCTGGAGGCGAATCCCCATTCAGCGACGGCGCATTTTGAACTCGGCTGGCTTTACGATGAAAAGACATCCGAACCCGCCGCGGCGATTTATCATTACCAGGAATATTTGAAGTTAAACCCAAACGCCGACAACGCGGACGTCATCAAACAACGCATTTACCGCTGCAAACAGCAACTGGCCGCGGACGTTTTGCCGCTGCCGAGCGCACCCGCCGCGCAACAACAGTTGGAAAAACTCTCCGAGCAAAACCGGCAGTTGCAGGACGAAGTCGGCAAATGGCGCGCGTATTATGCCAGTCAACTGGCGGCGGCCAAAACCAATACGACCCCAACGCTGATTTACAGCACACGGGAGCCAACCGCAAATCCAACACCGGTTCAACCGGCGCAAACTATTTCCACCACGCCAGCCGGTGCGAACACGGGCCGTTCCGCAAATCCGAAGCCAACCGCCGCCGGACCGCGTACGCACACGGTCGTCACGGGCGAAACGGCGATGGGCATCACACGCAAATTCGGCGTGAAACTCAGTGCGTTGCAGGCGGCGAATCCGGGCGTGAACCTAAGCCGGATTCACACCGGCCAGGTCCTGAACCTTCCGTCACCGTGATCGGTCCGTATGATTCCGCGTCTCACCTTTCTTTCGATTGCGGCATTTTGGGTCGCGATGAACATCCTGTTATGGCGCTCGGAATATGGTTCGCGCGGCAGTGGCATTCCCGTGCCGGTGGATTTGGTGTGGCGGAAGGTTTTGACCGCGCCGGACACCTCGTCACTCACGGTTTATCAAGACGGGCAAAAAGCCGGCTTCTGCGAATTTTCCACCAGCGTCGAACAAGCCATGGCCGTGCTCGATGAAGACAAACCGCCGCCGGAAGGCATCGTCGCGCGCGCCGGCTACCAGATCCGGTTTGATGGCAACGTAAGTGTCGGCGAATACACAAACCGGCTCACCTTCGATGGCCGCATTCAATTTTCGTCCAGCCGCGCCTGGCGCGAATTGAATCTGAAATTATCATCGCATGGCGCCGCGGTGGAAATTCATTCGGCAGCCACCAACCAAACCATTCATTTGAAAATCACCGGCGACGGCGCGGTCATCGAACGGGATTTCACCTTTGCCGATTTGCAAAATCCCAACACGTTGCTGCACACGTTCGCCGGGGATTTCGGCGGCGGACTGTTGGGCGATCTGGATTTGCCTGCCGTTCCGCAAACACCGACTGCACTCGCCAGCAGTCTCCGCTGGGAAGCCCATCACGACCGGCTGAGGGTGGGCCGCGAGCCGGTGTCGGCCTACCGTCTGGAAACGCGTGTGCTCGACCATCCGATCGTCATTTACGTCAGCACTCTGGGCGAAATTTTGCGCGTTGAATTGCCGGGCGGCATGACCGCGGTGCTCGACCAGCTTGGCGGTACCTGAAACGCGCGCCATGATCGAATTCATCCATCTCGTCAAGAAATTCGGCGACCTCGTGGCGGTCAATGACGTTTCGCTCACTGTGCCGCGGGGCGAATTTTTCGCAATGCTGGGACCGAACGCCGCGGGAAAAACAACCACGCTGAAAATTCTCGCCGGCCTGATGAAACCCACCTCCGGTTATGCGCGGGTGTGCGGTTTTGACATGCAATTGCAACCGTTGGAAGCGCGGCGGCGCATTGCTTACGTCCCCGATTTTCCGTTTCTCTACGACAAGTTGACGGCTTGGGAATTTTTCCGCTTCACCGGCCAGTTGTTCCAGATGGATGACACAAGAATCGAGGCGAACGCGCAGGCATTGGTCGCGCGGTTTCATCTGGATGAATTCGTGAATCACCCGCTCGAAGGCCTTTCGCACGGCACGCGCCAGCGCGTGGCCATCGTGTCCGCGCTGCTGCACGACCCGGAGGTGTTTGTGATTGACGAGCCGATGGTGGGCCTTGACCCGCAGCACGCCCGCGTGGTGAAGGACGTGCTGAAGGAACGCTCAGTCAAAGGCATGACCGTGCTCGTCTCCACGCATCAGTTGAGCGTGGCCGAGGAAATGGCCGACCGCATCGGCATCATTCACAACGGGCGATTGATTGCGGTGGGCAACCGCGATGAACTGCGCCGTCAAAGCGGCGCGTCCGGCCCGCTCGAAGACATATTCCTGGCATTGACGGCAAACGGAAAGTGATGCGGCAAACTTTTATTGGGAGAGACGGCGTGTCGCCGTCCCGAATTTTCTGAGCGTGAATTCAGGGACGCCGACACGACGTCCCTCCCGGTTTTGAATTTCCGTTGTGCCATCAAAGCCCATTTTTGATTGACAAACCTTTTGGCCGCGCCAAATTGTCACGCTGAAATCTTGATTTCACTCAATGCCAGCGCCCAAATCCAGTTTTCTCGACAAAGTGCTTGGCCGCATCGGGCGGCTGGACGCGGAAGGGCTGCAAACTGTCGTCCAGCGGCTGGCGCGGGAGCGCAGCTTCCTCGAAACGCTCTTCAACACGATTGAAGACGGCGTGCTGGTCGTGGACGAACAGGGTCACGTCATTTATTTCAACCAGGCCGTCACCCGATTGATCGGTTTGCAACCCAGCGTGGAAGGACAGCACATCACAACTTTGCTGCCCGAGGCGGATTGGGAAAAGATTTCGCGGGCGGATGACACCGGTGGTGAACGCATCACCCGCCACGAATTTGAAGTGCATTATCCGCGTCCGCGTTTTTTGCGGCTCTATGCCGCGCCGCTGGACCCCGAAAGCCTTCGGGGCCGCAGTTCCGGTGTCGCGCTCATTTTGCACGACGCGACCGAGGCGCGGCAGAAAACCTTTGAAGCCATTGAGAGCGAACGCGTGCAGGCGCTCACTCTGCTCGCCGCCAGTGTCGCGCACGAAATCGGCAACCCACTCAACGCGCTGCACATCCATTTGCAACTCATGGAGCGTGAGTTGAAAAAAATGAAAGTGGGACAGGCTTCCAGCCTGTCAAGAAAAGACAGGCAAGATGCCTGTCCCACTACCGAATCCTTCCGCAGGCTCGAACAATTCCTCGACGTGGCCAAAGGCGAAATCAACCGGCTGGATTACATCATCACGCAATTTTTGCAGGCCATCCGTCCCGTGCCGTTGCAATTGAAAGTGACTTCGCTTAATGCCGTGGTGGAAAAAACGCTCGAATTGCTGCGGCCTGAACTCGACAATCGCGGCCTTACCGTGAAGCTCAAGCTGGCGCGCCAGTTGACCGCCACGCCGATTGATCCCATACAAATGCAGCAGGTTTTGGTGAACCTCGTCAAGAATGCGATACACGCGATGACCAAGGGCGGTACGCTCACGTTGCAGACTGGCGAAGGCGCGGATGGCGTCTGGATGAGCGTTGAGGACACCGGCGGCGGCATCCCGCAGGAGCAAATCAACCGCATCTTCGAGCCGTTTTTCACAACGAAGAAAACGGGCACCGGCCTCGGCTTGATGATCGTGCAGCGCATCGTTCGCACGCACGGCGGCAGAATTGAACTCGAAAGCCACGTCGGTCGCGGCACAACCTTTCGCTTCTGGCTGCCATGGCACGAACGCAAACCGCGTTTGCTTGAAGAAAAAACCGCTGACGCACACCACTGAAATTTGTGACCGAGAAACCGACATTATTGATTGTGGACGACGAGAAGCCGACGCGCGACGGACTGCGCGCGGCGCTGGAGGATCGTTACGACGTTTACGTGGCCGAGGACGCCAAGGCGGCGATGGAGCTGCTCGAACGTGAAAATTTTGACGTGTTGCTCACGGATTTTCGCCTGCCGAACGAGGACGGCTTGAAGCTCATCGCGCGCGCCAAGTCGCTGGCCCGGCCGCCCATCTGCATTTTGATGACGGCTTACGGGTCGGAGGAACTCGCGGTGGACGCGATGAAGCGCGGCGCGGACGATTACATTGCCAAAGGGCGGCTGCAAATTGACGAATTGGAAATGCGCATTGCCCGGTCATTGCAGCGGCAAAATCTCGAAGTCGAAAACGTTTCACTGCGTCAACAACTCGATTCGAAGTTCGGCCTGGAAAATATCGTTGGCGAATCGCCCGCGATGCAGGAAATTTTTGAAATTGTCCGGCAAGTTGCGCCCACGCGCGCGACGGTGTTGCTGGCGGGCGAAAGCGGCACGGGCAAGGAACTGGTTGCCAAGGCGATTCACCAACTCAGCCCGCGTGCGAAACAGCCGCTGGTCACGGTGCATTGCGCCGCGCTCGCGCCGACGCTGCTGGAAAGCGAGTTGTTCGGCCACGAAAAGGGCGCGTTCACCGGCGCGCACGAACGGCGCATCGGCCGCTTCGAGTTGGCCCAGGGCGGCACCCTGTTTCTTGACGAAATCGGCGAAATTGACGCGACGATCCAGGTGAAGCTGCTCCGGTTTCTCGGCGAACGAACATTTGAGCGCGTCGGCTCAAACAAGACTTTGACTGCCGATGTCCGGCTGATCACCGCCAACAATAAAAATCTGGAGGAGCTGGTCAAAGCCGGTAAATTCCGCGAAGATTTGTTTTTCCGGTTGCGCGTGGTGGAAATTCAATTGCCTCCGTTGCGTGAGCGAGCGGGTGACATTCCGCTGCTGGCACAAAGATTTTTGCGCGATTTCGCACACGAGAACGGCAAGCCGTTGAACGCTTTCACGGCAGACGCGCTCGAATGGCTGATGAATTATTCGTGGCCGGGCAACGTGCGCGAGTTGCGCACGGCCATCGAACACGCGGTGGTGTTGTGCCGCGGGGAAAAAATCTCGGTGCGCGATTTGCCGGCGCCGGTGCGGGCGGGCGGGCAATCCGGCAATCTGGCGCCATCACTGGCGCGAAATGATCTAACGGTGAGGGAAGCGGAGAAACAATTAATCATTCGCGCCTTGAAAGAAACCGCTGGCAATCGCACACTGGCGGCGAAAAAAATTGGCATGAGCCGGCGAACGTTTCATCGCAAATTACACCTATACCATTTGGAAGGATTTTAATCTATGCCACTGCGGGAGTTGATTCAGAAACTGATTCACATGTCGGAGGTCGGCGCGGGGTCGCGTTATCTGCGGTTCCTCGTGTTGGGCCTGGCGGTTGTGGGTCTGGCACTGGTTTACAATTTGCGCGCGTATCGGAATCTCGCCACGCAAGAAGCAATGGACTCGGCGCAACTGGCGCGCAACATCGCGGATGGCAAAGGTTACACCACGCTGTTTATCCGCCCGTTCAGTCTTTACCTCGTGCAAAGCCACAACCAGGCCAAACATGCCGCGGCACCGGCAACCACCAACCTGGATTTCGCACAAATCAAATTCAACCCCCACCCGGACCTGGCGAATCCGCCGGTGTATCCGGTTGTACTGGCCGGACTGATGACTGTGCGGTCATTTCGATACCCGGTTGAACTCATGAAACCTTTCTGGAGCGACAACAGCCATTTTTGGCGTTATCAGCCGGATTTTCAAATTGCGGTGTTCAACGAGGTTCTTTTGCTGGTGGTGGTGGTGCTGACCTTTTTTCTCGCGCGAAAATTGTTTGACGTGAACGTGGCGTGGTTGGCGGCGCTCTTGACCATCGGCTGTGAATTGCTGTGGCAATTCAGCGTATCGGGTTTGTCCACGTTGTTGCTGATGGTGATTTTTCTGGGGTTGACGTGGTGCGTGTTGCGGATTGAGGAAATGGTGCGCGAACCGCAGCCGCGCCCGAACTGGCTGCTGGGGCTGGCCCTGGCGTCAGGCGTGTTAACGGGCGTGGGTGCGTTGACCCGGTATGCGTTCGGCTGGACGATTATTCCCGTCGCGTTGTTCCTGTTTTTCTTCAGCGGGCAACGGCGGGTGTTGCACACGCTGGCGGCTTTAGGCGCCTTTGTGGTTGTATTGATCCCGTGGGTGATCCGCAATTACGCAGTCAGCGGCACGCCGTTTGGCACGGCGGGTTTTGCCATCGTTGAAGGAACGGGGTTGTTTCCGCGATTCCAATTGGAACGGTCGGTGCATCCCGATTTGACACACGCATTGTGGCTCAAGCTGTATGTGACGAAACTTCTGGGGAATGCGCACGACATTTTGGTAAACGAACTGCCAAGGCTGGGCGGCAGTTGGGCGAGTATTTTGTTCCTGGCCGGCTTACTGTTGGGTTTTCGCGGGATGGCCGTGCGGCGAATGCGTTATTTTTTGCTCATGTGCCTGGGCACGTTTATTGTCGTCCAGGCGCTGGGGCAGACACAGCTTTCGAATGAATCGCCGGCGGTGAATTCCGAAGACCTGCTTGTGCTGCTTGTCCCGTTGGTTTTTTGCTACGGCGTGAGTTTTTTCTTCACGTTCCTGGAACAAATGAAACTGCCGGTTTTGCAACTGCGCTATGCCGTCATTGCGGTATTCGCGGCGCTGTCATGTTTGCCGATGATTTTCACGCTCGTGTCGCCCAAAGCGTCGCCGGTGGTTTATCCGCCGTATTATCCACCGGACATCCAGAACACTGCGGGCTGGATGAAGGAAAATGAACTGATGATGAGCGACGTGCCGTGGGCCGTCGCGTGGTATGGTCGGCATCAATGCGTTTGGCTGACGCTAAACGTGCAGGACGATTTCTTCGCCATCAACGATTACTTGAAGCCGGTGCAGGCGCTCTACCTCACGCCCGGAACGATGGACGGCAAATTCGTCTCCGAGTTGTTGCGCTCCGGCGAACACAGTTGGGGCAGTTTCATCGCCTTGGGCGTGTTGCAAAATCAAATTCCGCAGGGTTTCCCGCTCCGCAACGCGCCGACCGGCTTCTTGCCCGACCGCCTGTTCCTCACAGACCGGGAACGCTGGAAAACAGCGCCATAAATCACGCTGCCGCGCGCCGCAACCGGTCGGCAATGCCCGACCATTCCGGCAATGCCGGCGGCGTTTCGACGACGATCAATTCCGCGCCCGCTGCGTCACAACGGTGCAACTCCGCGTAAATCGCCCGCGCAAACGCCTCGGCGTCATGCGGAATCACGCTCACCCGCGCAAAATGTTCCGCCGATGGAATGTGCGTATGGGCAATGACGTGGCAATTCAAAAGTTGAGACTTGAAAGTTGAGAGTTGAGAGTTCAAATCGGCATCGGCGTGCCAGCCCAGAACCAACAACCTCGCTTTTGGCGAGTAATGCCGTTCCAGCAAACCCGGACTGCGCAACGCGGTTTTTGAACCTTGAATCCGGAACCCGGCCCCCTGGACTTTGTCGCAAACGGCGGCGAGAGATTCGGCATGAATCATCCCCGGACGCAAAACTTGCGGCGGTGACACCGTCAAATCGAGCACGGCGGACTCGATGCCAACTTGCGATTGGCCGCCATCCACGATCAAAGAAATTTTATCGCCGAGCTGCCGGTGAACATGCTCGGCGTTCGTTGGTGAAACACGCCCGGACAAATTCGCGCTCGGGGCGGCGAGCGGAAATCCGCATTCGCGAATCACCGCTTGAATAAACGGATGACCCGGCCAGCGCACCCCGACCGTCTTGCCGCCGGCCGTGACGATGCCGGGAATTTTCTTTGCGCACGGCAGCACGATTGTCAGTGGACCGGGCCAAAATGCCCGCGCCAATTTTTCCGCCGGGTCCGGCCACACCGTGACGCAGCGTTTTGCCATTTCGACGCTCGCGATATGGACAATAATCGGATTATTCGCCGGCCGGTCTTTGATTTGGAAAATTTTGGCGACGGCCTTTTTGTCCAGTGCGTTCGCGGCCAGGCCATAGACCGTTTCCGTCGGCAGTGCCACAACTTCACCTGCACGCAACAATTCCGTGGCGCGCTTCACCGCGGCGTCAAACAACGCGGGCGTGTGCGTGGACAGGACTTCAGCGATCACACGCTATTCATAGCGCAAGGCGTCAATGGGGTCGAGCTTTGACGCTTTCCACGCCGGGTAAAATCCGGAGATGACGCCGATGATGGCGCTGGAAATGAACGCGATGGCGATCCAGGTCACGGGTGTGACGGTGGGCATGTCTTTTAAGCAGGCGACAATTTTTGAAAAACTAACGCCGCCGACGATGCCGATGGAACCGCCAATCACGCTCAACGTGACCGCTTCAATCAGAAATTGCACAAGGATGTCCGCCGCGCGCGCGCCCACGGCCATGCGGATGCCGATTTCGCGTGTCCGTTCCGTAACACTGACCAGCATGATGTTCATGATTCCAATGCCACCGACAACGAGCGAGACGGCGGCGACGCCCGCGAGTAGAAATCCCATCGTGCGGGAAGCCGCCGAAACTCTTTCCATCAAATCCGCCTGGTTGCGAACGGTAAAATCGGGTTCTTTGCTGCGATGCCGGGCTGACAGCAAATCGGTGATTTCATTCTGCGCTTGATTAATGGTTTTGTCACTGGAGGCCTCGGCCAAAATATCACTCACGAACGTGCGGGTGGTTATCCGGTGCATGTGGCTGGTGTAGGGAACGACGACAATGTCATCCTGATCTTGACCGAAAAGATTGAAACCTTTCGGTGTGAGCACGCCGACTATCTGAAACGGGATGTTGCGAATACGCAGAATTTGTCCAAGCGGGTTTTCGCCGGGGAACAACTGGTCAGCCACGGTTTTGCCGATGACTGCGGATTTGGCGAGGCTGCGCACATCTTGATCACCAAACATCGCGCCACTGGCTATGCTTCGATTGAGGATTTGCGGATAATCCGGCGATTCACCCATCACTTGCGTATTCCAATTCAGGCCGTTGGCGAGAATTTGTGCGCGGTCACGAACTTCCGGGCTGACGGCGAGAACATGCGGCAATTGTGCAATTGCCAGTGCGTCGGCCACCGTCAGCGTCGGCGCGCTGCCCCAGCCGCCGCGCATTGCGCCGCTGGTGAAATTGCCGGAAAAAACCGTGATCACATTTTCTCCGAGGCTGGCGACCTGATCCTCGACTTGTTTGGTTGCACCAGTAGTAAGGCTCACCGAGCCGATGACGGCACCGACGCCGATGATGACACCGAGCATCGTCAACAGCGAACGCATCTTGTTCCGCCGCAGGGCCCGCCCGGCGATTCTTATTGAGGCGAAGATTCTCATGACGCGAGTTTGACGGCCTGTTGTGCCACGCGAAGCTGCTGCAATTCCTTTTCCCCGAACGAGCGGTTCTGCACCGGCTCGTCGGTGACAATTTTCCCGTCGCGCAGGATGACCCTGCGTTTGGTGAAACGCGCCACGTCCAGTTCGTGGGTGACCATGACGATGGTGATGCCCTGATCGTTGAGTTTTTGGAACACCCCCATGATTTCGATGCTCGTCTGGCTATCGAGATTACCGGTCGGCTCGTCGGCAAGCAGCAAGGACGGCTGGTTGACGAGCGCGCGAGCGATGGCGACGCGCTGCTGCTGGCCACCGGAAAGCTGGTTGGGATGGTGGTCGGCGCGATCGCCGAGGCCCACCAGATCGAGCGCGTGCAGGGCGCGTTCGCGCTGTTCATGCGACTGGATGCGATGACGGTGGTAAAGCATCGGCATCTCGACATTTTCCAGCGCCGACGTGCGCGAAAGCAGGTTGAAACCCTGGAAGACAAAGCCAATTTTTTCGTTGCGGACATCAGCGAGCGCATTGCGGTCGAGCGTGGAAACGTCAATGCCATCGAGCAAATAATTGCCGCCGGTCGGGCGGTCCAGCGCGCCGATCATGTTCATCAGCGTGCTTTTGCCGGAGCCGCTCGCGCCCATGAGAGCCGCGAATTCGCCCGGAAAAACTTCCAGCGAAATCCCGCGCACTGCATGGACCTCCACTTCGCCGGTGTGATACACCTTGTGGATGTCCGCGAGCTTGATGACGGGATTGGTCTGCACGGCAAATCGGATCAACGCATTCTGGGGAAGCCGCCACCCAGCGGGTTCGCCGGCCTGGCGGCCTGTGTGCCGGCTAAAACCACGCCGGTCACAACCTGCGCACCCTCGTCCAGCCCCGAAAGCACCTCGGTCGAAATGCCGTCGCTGATGCCGGTCTTGATCTGCACTGCCTGCAACTTCGCCTTATCCCCCATGCCTGAAAGCACATAAACCGTGTGAAAAACCGGGCGTTCGCCTCGCGCGTGGCCGCTGCGATGGCCCTGCCCGCCGGACGTGCCGGCAAAATTTCCACTGTTGGTCGCCGGCGTAGTTTGCGCCGCCGCCGAGTTGGTCAGCCCCCCGGCGTTTTCCGGCGGACGGAATCGCAGCGCACCGTTCGGAATGGTCAACGCGTTTTCGCGTTGGGCGATGATGAAGGAGATGTTTGCCGTCATGCCGGGTTTCAACTTGTAATCGGAATTGGTCACGCTGACGACACAATCATAACTGACAACATTGCTGGAATTGGTCGGCGCATTGCGGACTTGTGTGACCGCACCGTAAAACGTTCGATACGGATACGCGTCCACGGTGAAATCCACATCCTGGCCTTCCACGATGCCGCCGACATCCGCCTCCGCCACGCTCGAATCAATCTGCATCTTCGTCAGGTCATTCGCGATTTGAAAAAGCGTTGGCGTGTTGAAACTGGACGCCACCGTCTGGCCGAGGTCTATCGCGCGCAAAATTACTATGCCATCCACCGGCGAACGGATTTTGCAATAACCCAGATTTGCGTTCGCGTTGGCCAGCGCGGCTTGTTTGATTTGCACCGTGGCTTCGGCCTCGTGCAAGTTGGCGATGGCCGTGTCGTAATCGGAACCGGAAACCAATTTGTTCGTGAACAACTCGGCGCTGCGCTCCGCCTCGGCCTGCTGCAATTCCAAATTCGCCTTCGCATTGGCCAGATCGGCTGTGGCTTGCTCGACCGCCGCCTGATAAGTCGAAGGATCAATTTCCGCGATGACCTCGTTGGACTTCACCATGGAATTGTAATCCACATTAAGTTTATTGATGATGCCCGAAACCTGGCTGCCCACCGTCACGTTCACCACCGGATTCAGCGTGCCCGTCGCCGTCACCACCTGCGTCAAATCTCCCCGGGTGACCTTGGCGGTCTGGTAATCCGGCGCGTCGGTGTGGCCGCGATTGAAATACCAAACACCACCGGCAATGACCGCGCCGGCGGCCACAATGACGATCGTCCACTTCATCCAATGATTGCTCCGATTTTCTGCCATATGATTGCAATTCGTCGGCTGTTGCCGTTTTAGACAACGCCAGCGCCCGACACGTTACGTGATTTTGCGCAACTGTCCATGCTTTCATCCGCGCGCACTTTCGGTTTGAGCCGGCCGCGACAAAGTTTAGAATCCCCCGGTGCTTGAACAGCTCACTCAACAACTCGGCGCGGCGCGATCGCTCAACGACGAGGAGGTCCGCCAGGCAGTGGAACAACTCGCCGACGAAAAAGTTCCGACCGTGGTCAAGGCCGATTTCCTGACCGCACTGGCGAAAAAAGGCGAAACCACCGGCGAAATCGCCGCTTTCGCCCGCGCCCTCCGGGACAAATCAATTTCACCACCGCTCGATGCCGAAACCCGCACTCGCGAAATCCTCGACGTCGTCGGCACCGGCGGCGATCACCTGAGCACCTTTAACATCTCCACGACTGTCGCGCTCGTGGCGGCGGCGGGGGGGGTGCTGGTTGCCAAGCACGGCAACCGCGCCAGCACCTCGCCCATCGGCAGCGCGGATGTCATGGAAGCGCTGGGGATTCCTTTTGATCTGGGACCGGAGGATGCCGTCCGTTCGCTTCACCGGCACAACTTCGCTTACTTCTTCGCGCCCAAATACCATCCGGCGTTTCGGCATATCATTCCGGCGCGCAAGCTCTGCGCGGAACGCGGCCAGACCACGATCTTCAACTTCCTCGGCCCGCTATTGAATCCGGCCCGGCCCACCGCGATGCTGGTGGGGGTGCCGCGCCCGGATCTTTGCGAACCGTTCGCCCGCGTCCTCCAGTCCCTCGGCGTCCGCCGCGCCATGGTGGCTTGCGGCACAGTGCGGGATGAAGCCGGGTCCCTTCGGCATCTCGATGAACTTTCGCCGCTGGGACCGACCACGATTGCCGAGTTTTATCAGGAACGCGGGTTGGCTTGTTCAACGCTGTCGCCCGAGATGTTTCCCCTGCAACCGGCCGCGCTGGCCGATCTCCGCGGCGGAGACCGCGAAGTAAACGCCACCATCATCCGCCGCATCTTGCGCGGCGAGGAACGCGGCCCGAAGCGCGACGCGGTTTTGTTAAATGCCGCCGCTGCGCTGTTCGTCGCGGGCAAAACGGAGTCGCTGGTTGAAGGCTGGGATTTGGCCGCTGAAATTATTGATGACGGGCGTGCAAATGCGAAACTGACAGAACTCGCACACTGATGTTCACGGCGATTCTTCGGCGGCTTCAGTAGTTTCGGCGATTTCCTGCGAGGCGTAGTGCAGCCCGAGGTTGTGCTGGGCGGTTTTGTCGCCTTGCCGCGCGGCGCGGATGAACCACTTCACGGCCTCCTGCTGATTTTGCTCCACGCCGCGTCCGGTCTGGTAACAAAGGCCAAGATTGCACTGCGCGGGCGCGCATTCCTGTTCGGCGGCGTCGCGATACCATTTGACGGCCAGTTTGAAATTTTGCGGCACGACCTGGCCCGTCTCGTAAAAGACTCCCAGATTGAATTGTGCCGCCGGGTAGCCGCGCTCCGCTGATTCGCGATACCATTTCACCGCCTCGGCGTAATTCTGCGGCACGCCCTGGCCGGTTTCGTAAAGCATGCCGAGGTTAAATTGCGCGGCGGGGTCGTTTTGTTCCGCCGCTTCGCGCAACCATTTGGCCGCTTCGCCGAATTCCTGCGGCACGCCCGCGCCGTTCAAATAACACACCCCGAGGTAACATTGAGCGACCGGGTCGCTTTGTTCCGCCGAACGGCGAAACCATTTCACCGCCTCCTGATAGTCCTGCGTCACGCCCTGGCCATTCTGGAAACAGACGCCAAGATAGCACTGCGCCTGCGCGTCGCCCTCTTCGGCGGCGTGGCGCATCTCTTCAAATGTGTCCCAGGTGCGGCGGTTTGCCATGGCGTAAAAATTTAAAATTCAACAACCTTTTCTTGCCGGACTTAAAATAGATTGTATTCGCGCGAATTCAAGCCGCGAATTCGTCACGTGTTTTCACTTCCGCTGCGCAAACCGGCCTGCTAAAAAGCTCCCATGGCAACTTCATTAACCATCGGCTTTCTCGGCGCGGGCAAAATGGCCACGGCGCTGGCACGCGGCTTCATTCGCGCGGAAATTGTCTTCCCCAGGGAAATCATCGCCAGCGATTTGTCCGAGGTGGCGCGCGCCGCCTTCACCAAGGAAACCGGCGCCAAAACCACCGCGTCCAGCGCCGACGTTTTGCATTTCGCGAACGTCCTTGTTCTCGCCGTGAAACCTGATCAGGTTGCCGCGGTTCTGGCCGAACAGCGCGGCAATTTCACAAACGCACATCTGCTGATTTCCATTGCCGCTGGGGTGACGCTTGCCAAAATGGAAGCGGCGTTGCTCGCTGGCACACGTGTCATTCGCGTCATGCCCAACACGCCTGCGCTCGTGGGCGAGGCGGCGGCGGCGTTTGCACTCGGCAAATCCGCGACGGCGGCGGACGGCGAACTGGTAAAGAAACTTCTTTCCGCCGTGGGCATCGCGTTTCAAGTAAAGGAATCGTTGCTCGACGCCGTGACGGGCTTGAGCGGCAGTGGCCCGGCTTATGTCTATCAATTCATCGAGGCGTTGAGTGATGGCGGGGTGGCGGCCGGTTTGCCGCGCGACATTGCGACGAAGCTTGCGGCGCAAACGGTTTTGGGCGCGGCCAAAATGGTTTTGGAAACCGGCCAGCATCCCGGCGCGCTCAAAGACCAGGTCACCAGCCCCGGCGGCACGACCATTGAAGGCCTGCATGAATTGGAGAAGGGCAAAATGCGCGCCACTGTGATGAGCGCCGTCCGCGCCGCCACCGAGAAATCGAAGAAGCTGGGGCAGGGTTGAGCGGCAGCGTGAGACGGAAGTGAAGGAGAATACGTCGGGAGGAATTTGAAATCTGAAATCTCAAATTTGAAATGCCGGTATGTGGGCAGCGGAAAATGCATTTCATCGTGACTCGGGACCGGGGAAGACGAACAGAGAAACAAAGCTGGGAATGGAAAGGGACATCCTATGACTTATCAGCGCTTTGAAGACCTGCCGGTGTGGCAGGAAGCGGCCACGCTATATGATCAGACCGAGGCGTTGCTCGAAAACCACACTTTCAAGGCCACGTCCGGCTTTCGTGACCAGTTGGACCGTGCGGCGCTCTCGGTGTCCAACAATATCGCCGAAGGCTTCGAACGCGGCACGACCAACGAATTGCTCGCGTTCATCTACATCGCGCGCGGCTCGGCGGGAGAAGTGCGCTCGATGCTTGCCCTGAAACTGCGCCGGGCAGACAAAACCGGCTGGCCGGCGGATTTGAAATCTGAAATTTCAAATTTGAAATCCTGCGCTGAAAGCTGTTCGCGCCAGTTGCGTGGCTGGGCCGACTCGCTCCAAAATTCCGAAATCAAGGGCCAGCGCCACCTCAACGACCGCGTCCGCAATGAACACGATCAAAAACAGCGCGCCGCCGCGTTTCAGAAGCGGCTGCTGGGAAACCTGCCCGCCAATCATCCGCTGCGCCGGCAGGCGGAAGACAAGGAACGGGAGCAATCTAAAATCTGAAATTTCAAATTTGAAATGAAAAAGTCATGGGTCGAAATATTGGTGATCTCTGCGATCATTCTGATGCCTGTATCCATTGCGTTGAGACTGATCTATGGGAGACAATGGCGGGAATGGGAATATGAACTGGCTCAATCTTGGGGTGTCAGCGACTGGGTGTATGATTCGATCAAAATTGCGATTCTCCTTGGCCTTACGGCGTATTACCTGATCCAACGAAGGAGAAAACGAAAGAAAGAAGAGGCTCGGTTTTATCAACTACCGAAATCTTGATGACTTAATGACCCAAAAAACGGCGCAACAAGCTGCTATGCGTAATTACCAGTCTTGGTGTCGTTTTTTAACGACCCCGACGTTCCAATCAGTTCCCGCACATCCACCGCTTCCATTCCGGCTGAACGAATCGCTTGCATTCCCAAATCGGTGTCTTCGTAGGCGCGGCAAAATTTCGGTTCCACACCGATGAGCCGCGCAGCTTCGAGAAAAATATCCGGCGCGGGTTTCTGGTTTTTTACCATCTCACTCGTCACGATGGCATCGAACAGATGCCGGATGTTCAGGCGTTCCAGCACGAGGATGATGATTTTTTCCGTGCCGCCGGACGCAACGGCCATCGGGATTTTGCCGTGATTTGCCTTCGCAATCTCCACGACGGCGTGGATGGGTTCGACTTGCGAAAGAGTTGTCAGGTAGGTTTCTTCCTTTTCGTGCGCGACGGCGATGTGGTCGAGCGACCGGCCCTGTTCCTGCGCGAGCAGCTTGAGAATGTCGCGCGCCGGGACTCCGCCGAGCGAATAAAAACGGTCTTCGGGAAAATGAAGGCCGTACCGTTGCGTGACCATGTGCCACGCACTCCAGTGCAACGGCATCGTGTCGGCCAGCGTACCGTCGCAATCGAAAATAAGTCCGCGCGGCTGGAAAGTTTGCGGGCGGGGTTTGTTCATCTTGTCATTGTGCATATTGCGTGTTGCGTCAAGTATTGATCTGAATTCACTCCACCGCTTGACGAAACACGCAAAACGCAACACGTCTCATGTTTTCAGCGCCGCCAATTTTTCCTCCAAATCATGTGTCATCAGCGGCTCGAGCAGCGGGTCGAGTTCGCCTTCAATGAAATTCGCCAGGTTATACAACGTCAATTCCACGCGGTGGTCGGTGACGCGGTTTTGCGGGAAATTGTAGGTGCGGATTTTTTCGCTGCGTTCGCCGGTGCCGATCTGGTCCTTGCGCTGCGCGGCATATTTAGCGTTTTCCTCGGTGATTTTGCGTTCCAGCAGGCGCGAGCGCAGGACTTTTAACGCTTTCACCTTGTTCTTTTGCTGCGAACGTTCATCGGCACAACGAACGATAAGGCCACTGGGCTTGTGAATGATCTGCACGGCCGAGTCGGTGGTGTTGACGCCCTGACCGCCTTTGCCGGAAGCGCGGCAGACGTTGATTTCCAATTCCTCCGGTTTGATTTCGATGTCCACTTCCTGCGCTTCGGGCAAAACTGCGACGGTGCAGGTGCTTGTGTGGATGCGGCCCTGCGCCTCGGTCGCCGGCACGCGCTGGACGCGGTGGACGCCGCTCTCGTATTTGAGCCTTTTGAAAACGTCCGTGCCAATGATGGAAAAGATGATTTCCTTGAAACCGCCAAGATCGGACGGGCTGGAATCCATGGTTTCCACCTTCCAGCCGCGCGCTTCAGCGTAACGACAATACATCCGGTAAAGATCGGCGGCGAACAACGCGGATTCCGAACCGCCGGCGCCGGCGCGAATTTCGATGATGGTGTTGCGCGAATCGGTCGGGTTGGGCGGCAGAATGCCGAACTGGATTTGCTGCGCGAGACGTTTCCCCTCGATTTCAAGCTGTGTAGCTTCGTCTTTGGCGAGTTGTGCCAGTTCGGAATCAGGCGGCTCGCTTTTCAACAGCGCGCGGTTCTCATCCAAATGGGCGAGTGTTTTCAAATAGCTCCCGCCGTCCGCGACCAGCTCCTTGAGCCGGGCGTATTCCCTGGACAATTCCTGCGCGCGTTGCGGGTTGTCGAAAACTTTTGGGTCGCTTAACGCGGCCTCGACCTCGGCAAAGCGCCTGGAGAATCTTTCTATGTGCGGTCGCAGATCCATTTGGGATTTACGATTTGCGATTTACGATTGATGAATGGCCGCGCGAAATACGCGTCAATCGGCAATCGTAAATCGTAAATTTCGCAGGCATTTGCTTTGGAAAAAGAAACCGCCTGTATTCTGCCAAAACAGAGCGCAGGCGGATAAATGTCGGAAAGCTACTTCTTTTTCTTCTTTGTGGCGGCAAACGCTTCCTGGGCGGCTTGTGTCTTGGCGGCACGTTGCTGGAATTTGTCCACGCGGCCGGCGGTGTCCACGAACTTCTGCTGGCCGGTGTAGAACGGGTGGCACACGTTGCAAATGCCCACGATGATCAAGGGCTTGGTGGAGCGGGTCTTGATCTCATTGCCGCAGGCGCAACGGATTTCCGCGTCCACATATTTCGGATGAATGTCCGTCTTCATAAAAAGGGGTGCAAACTTATCAGGAAATCGCCGTATGACAAGAGGGAATTTGATTTAAAGAACGGATTGATTTTCGTCTGCTGATTGATTAATGTATCTGCAATGAACGGCATGAGCGAATACTGCAAAGACGCGCTGAAACTGGCGGTGGTAAAAAAACTCGGCGCAGGCGAGGGATTTTCCGCAAAAATCCCCGGTTTTGCCGGTCTGGTTGTGTTTGCTCCGACGCGCGCCGAAGTGATGAATGAATTGAAATCCGCGCTGGAAGGCTGGGTGGAATTGTCGCTGGCGCGTGGCGATGGTTTGCCGGCGCTGCACGATCTGGCCGTTGTCGCTTAACCAGCCGAAAGCCAGTCTTCGCGGCTGATTTCCGTTTCCCTCAAAATTTCACTGACCATTCCCACGCCCAAAACGCCGCCGTGCGGATTGGGAATCGGCAGTTTCATGGCGCCGCGAACCATGAACTCATGCTTGCCGCCGGAAAACGGGCCGTCCCATCCGAGATTGCGGAGCCGCTTTATCAATTCCCGCCGCGTTATCGGTGTTAATCGCATATAATTTTTGCTTTCTCTTAAATTTCAAATTGCCGTAAAAACGGTTTTCTAGGCCGTCGGAAAGAAATTTATCACATAGAAAATTGGCCTAGTTTACTGGTATTGGATGCGAAACTGCACCTTTGGCGATGCGTAATGTCACTTTTTGGAATGCGATACTGCACTTTTTGAAATACGGAATGATGCGAAACTACAATTGTCAGGATGCGAAAAATCACTTTCCCGCCTTTTTGCCTCTGTCAATAGATTTTTCTTTTTGCCAGCGTTTTTTTGCAGCGTCCCTGCGTTGCTGGATTCTATTTTCTTTTCTCCACATTTGGAAACCTTGTGCAATGGAATTGAACCAATGCTCGTCCACGCCATCACGGGTGAATTTTTCGACCATTTTATCAGCCATTTGCTGCCGGCCTTCGTCTGTTTTGTTGTCGTCCCCATAAGCCGGCTCGCTGCCGAGGTCGGCATAAATTTTTAGCATCGCGCACCAATACTTTCTAAAAAAATGCAAGCAATCACCAACGCTTCTTCCGCCAATAACCCGGCGCAAACACTCATTGAATTTCATTGGGAACTCCGGCGTTTTTGCGTTGGTGACAAACTTCCGGCAAATCTTAGATTCAAAATGAGGCACCCATTCTTGTATTTTCCGAATCCATCCTTCGGCTTTATCTTTGTCGTATAGCGTCGTGTGTGCTTGTGCTACTACTTGGTCAACTTCTTCGTCTGTTGGTTGGTGCCCTAGTTGTCCCCATAAAATGTCCCGCTCAAACCACCGATAAAATTTGGACTGAAACTTTTTTGCCTTTGTAAGGCATTGCCAAACGCAGCAATTGTTCCAGTGTGATTGGATATTTAACCTCACTTGGCATTTGTGGGATTTTCTTTATTCCACCGCTTGGCTGCGGCTTTTTTTGCCCGCGCCGATGGCTGTTTAGCTCGCCACGCAAGAAAATCTCTTGCGTGCATTCTGTATAGTTCTTCAGAACTGTAAATTAGTTGTCGGTCTTTTTTCATCACCGATTCTATTTCATCCAGCGATGCGGGCGCAGCTAGTTTTTCTGCATCTTCAGAAGACATTACGGCCTGTGCGTATTTTTGGCCGGCGGACTGCGGATATTGAATTTGGCTGACATGCCCCCTCCGAATCATTTCTTTTACATAATCGCGGTAAATTTTCTCTCTGCGGTCTTTGTGTCTTCCGCCCACATTCAGCCGTAAAAATTCATCAAAAGTAACAGGGAATTTTTTAGGGGTTGGAATTTTTATTGTCTCACCTGGAAAAAGACCTTGCGTGAATAATCGTGCCATTTCCTTTTCAGTCTCACGCCTTAACTGAGCAAGCTCATCTATTTTCGCGTTCCTGATGCCTTCGCACGCATACCATAATTTTATAGCTTGGTCTGCAATGGCCGACGGATGCTCTGGGGCTATTGGATTTCCATTTGCGAGGATTGCGGCTATATGTGCAATTCGAGGGGTTGAAGGGACAAACTGTAAAACCTTTTGCCGACATTCCTCAAGCGCCTTTGCTTCCTCCCCACTTTCAGCGAAAGATGGATTTGGTTTTTCTGGTTTGGTTTTTTTGGCTTTGATTTCAGAATAAAACGCGGGAAATCAAGGAAAGTCCAGCAACAATCCGCGCCCCCATGACCAAATTTTGACTACACGCCGCCAATCCACTTGCGATCCTCCCAAACGGCCTTGATGGAAGTCAGGTTGCGGGAATCGAATATGTTTTTTGCGGCGGAAAGGAGTTTGCCCTTCTTCAAATTGTTGAAGGCGTCGCTGGCGCTGATGGCGACGAATTGCAGCACGCTCGGGTCGCGGTAACAGTCAATCATGCAGCGTGTGCAGCCGTCGCGAATGAGTTTTGAGTCATCCCATTCCCAAACCTTGCACATGGGCTTCTCCCAGAAATGACAGCGGTAAAGGTCCAGTTTCCAGTCGAGGTAAAAATATTTATGCCCGCCGAGGCAGCCGAACTTCTCCTTTTCGCCACGCAGATGCCGCTGCATTTCGGTAAGCGATTCCGCCGGATTGACAACCGGGAAACCGCTGCGCTGTTTCATCCGTTTGATTTTCTCAAACACCTCAATCAATTCATCCTTCGAGTAATTGACCAGCCCGCTGTCGCTGAAGCTGAGATAGCTGCTGGCCAGCGAAGTCAGCGGATAACTGAACGTGCAGCTTTTGAAGCCCAGGGTTTCGAGAAATTCCGGGAGCCGGTCATAATCGTCAATCAACCGGCTCGCCGTGATGCTGGCGGTGGTCTGGATGCCGGCCGAGTGGAAGAATTCGTTGGCGCGTTTGATTTTCCTGCAGACATCCGGCAGGCCGCGGTTCTTCTCGTGTTTGGAAACATCGTGCGCGTCAATGGACATGATCACGCTGCTCAGGCCGTCGCTGGCGAGGCCGCGCATATTTTCCTCAGTCCAAAGCCCCCCGTTGGTGCAAATCATCGGATGAATCCCGCGCTCCGCCGAGTATCGCGTCATGGCACGCAAATCGCGATGCACCATCGGTTCGCCACCAACGAACAACAGATAGCCGATGCGATTTTTGACGGCGATGTCAATGACGTCACGCGTTTCCTGCAATGTCACGCTCTGCCGGGCTTTGGGATCAAACTTGGAGCGGGCAAAACCGCAGAAATCACAGTCTGCATTGCAAATGTTCGTGATGGCAAACTGGAGATAGCCCGGCCCGCCATGATTAAGCACTTCGGCGGCAAGCTTGAGCACGCCTTTCTTTGGCCGCCTGACCGGCTTGGAAAAGTCTGATGCCGGCGCAGCCGGAGGAACGGCTGCGACAACACGCGGAGTTGTTTCAACTGAAACTTTGTTCATTACGAATTACGACATTCTGCGGGCAAGTAATGTTGCGGGCAAACCTTCTTTCTTTGCAAAAATCGTTATTAGTGATTTTCCCTTTGCGCGAATGGCACGTAAGGTTTAATGTTTTTTCGGCTTGTCCGATGGTGTAATGGTAACACAGCGCCCTTTGGAGGCGTTATTCATGGTTCGAATCCATGTCGGACAGCCAATAATGTCAATGAAAATGCGGGTTCTGTGGATGTTTGCACAGAATTTGCACAACAACCGGCACGAACTGCTGACCGTCGCGTGAGATTCCCCGTCACCATCCGACACCGCGCCAGCAGCGCGAAGATTTACGCGCCTGCCGGGAAGTTCGCTTACTACCGCGTCGCCTACGCCACGGCGGGCAAACGCCGGATGCAGACCTTCGCCGCCTATTCCGACGCCAAGACAGCCGCCGAACGCATCGTGCGCGAACTGGCGAACGGATCACAGGCCGCCGCCCTCAACGCCAGCCAGTCCCGCGACGCCCTTACCGCATTTGAACGGCTGGATGGCTATTTCAAATCCAAAGGGAAGCGCGTCAGCCTCAATACCGCCGTGGCGGACTATCTGGACGCAGTTGGCAGGTTGAATGTGCCGTTGTCCGCTGCCGTGACGGGCTATTTGAACACCGTGGCGACGGTCAAGCGCGTGGACTTGGCCGCCGCCGTAAAGGAGTTTGTTGACGGGCGCGAGGCCGAGACAAAATCGGTGAACGGCAAGAGGCCGGAATTGAGCAAAAATTATTTTCAGATCACAAAACTCTGGCTTGGCTGGTTTGAAAAAACTTTCCCGGCAACGGCGGTTTGCGACCTGACGAAAGAGCATCTCGACAAATTCATGGCCGGGCGCAGTCACCTTGCCGCCAAGTCCAAAAATCATCTTCGCGCCACGGTAAAAATGTTTTTGAATTGGTGCATCAAGAAAGACTATTTGCCCGCGAACCACCGCTTGCTGGATGCGTCTGGCATGAAGCGGCAAAAGGCTGACAGCGGCGAAACGGATTTTTACCGTCCGGCTGAATTGCAGGCGATGCTGGATGCGGCGGACGACACCATGCGCCCGATTATCGCGCTGCAAGGGCTGGCCGGAATACGACTTCAAGAGGCGCAGCGGCTGACGTGGCAGGATGTTTTTGGCACGGCGGAACATATCGCCATTTCCGCCACGAAATCCAAGACGCGCAGCCGCCGCTTGGTTGAAATCTGCCCGGCATTGGCCGCATGGATTGAACCCTATCGCCAGCATGAAGGCGCGTTGTGGACACAAAGCCGCGACACCTACCACGCGGCATTTGTCGAACTCCGTGAATCGCTAAAAATTCCGGCGCGGAAAAACGGATTGCGCCATGCGTTTTGCACCTACCACTTCGCGCTGCATGGCAACGAAAATTTGACGGCGGCACAAGCTGGAAACAGTCCCTCCGTGATTCATCAGGCATACAAGGGACTGGCGACTAAAGCAGAGGCGGAAAAATGGTTCAAAGTTCTGCCACCGAAAGCGGCAAAGAACGTGATTGCGTTGAAAGCTGCTGGCCTGACGCAATGACAAAAAATCCGAAATCCAAACCACAAAGTCCGCCGAGGAACGCGGAAGCAAAAGCGGTAGTAGAATGGGCTTACCGCAACTTACGTCAAAACAAAGGCGAGCAATTTCCATTTGCTTGTCAATTCCAGTTCCAGCCCGCTCGCACGGTAAAGCTGGTGACACGCGACGAAACCACAAAACTTTTTTCCGTTGCTGAAATTCGTGAGCGAATTGAGGAATTGAAAAAGTTGGCAACCGACACTGGGGAGCAGGCAGAAAAAATTTCCGCGCTCGATAATCCCGCAAATGCAAACAGGCTTGTGGAAAGTTTGGGCGGCGTTGCCAAACGCGCAAACGAATTGCTCTTGCAACTCGCCAGAAATGGCAACCAAAAAGCCGTTGAACAATTGGCTTTTCGCGCCCTCGCCGTTGCGGGCGAACTCGCAAAACTCACGCGGAGCAATTTGGAATTGGTGAAGCCAATCGCCCGGCGATGGGGTGCATGGCCAGTGGCTTACAGTCCGCATCGAGACAGCAAACACGAACTGGAAGCGATGGTTGAACAGTTGGAAGTTGGCCATGCCGCCGAAGAAAACGTGCGGGGCAAATGGAGTAACAAAAAGACGGACTACCAGCCGTTCAAAGAAATTTTAGGAACTTACGCGGCTCGCATCATGTATGGCGTCCTGCACCGTGCATACGACGACACGCCAGCATTGCGTGACCGATTGTTTGCGGAAGTGCGGGGGTTTTTCGCAACGCTTGGCGAAAATTCCAAACCGCTGACAAAAGAAGAAAAACGACTACTCATTGAACGCGGCTGGCCAGCTTGGATTGTGGACTTGGTAAATCTGCCGCCATTTTCAAACGCAACCGCGAAGGATTGGTTTGAAGTCGGCTGGGCAGCATTGAAAGCGTCGGCGGGCGGCAACGTGACAACTATTGAGAAACTGCGTCCCGTTGGTGAATCACGCGCAAAAGTTTGGCGCGACTATGATGCGACGCCGGGGCAGCAAGAGAATCAGCGCGAACGGCAGATTCACGACCGCTTGCTCGAAGCTTTTCTCATGCGTTTCAAGTTCGACGAATAAAAAGTTTTCCGCCCTTCAAAGCTGGTTTATTCGACTGCCCGCGCCCGTGGGAAACTGCGGGCATGATTCAGCGCACAAAGCCCGAATCCGCCACGAGCAACACAAAGTTGGCGGACAAATCGCAACCGCAGCACACGCCCGGCAATGACCTGCCGCACGGCGACCGACAATTCCTGACCAATAGCCAGCTTCAGGAAATTCTCCCATTGTCCCGCCGCTCAATTTTCGAGTGGCGGCGCAAGGGGATTCTCCCCTCGATTCAAGTCGGGTCAAAAATTCTTTACCACCGTGAAAGTGTCATCGCGGCATTGCTACGCCAGCAACGTGGAGGTGGTGAATGAAATCCGAAACCATCGGCACACGCGAATTGTCGGCATGGCAGGTTGCGTCCGGCGTGGTGTGGGTGCAAACACGCTCGCCCCAGTTCGCCCGCAAACTTTTGCAACGTAGTGATTCTCGCCTTGTCGCGTGTGGTGTCGCGGGCGGTTATCTCCGCACCTTTGAATTTCTGCACGGGCTGGCATGGGCGGGACGATTGATTGCTCGTTACACCAAAAACGAGACGGCGACTAATGCGCGGAAAACCGCGCCCGTTTGTCCGCTCCGGTGACAATTGGCAAAAAGCCGGATGACGACGCCCGCCAACATCTCCGCGCCCATTTCCTTTGGCTTGGACGTGACCAAGCCGGGCAAGCTGGAAACGCGCTCCACCGGCGACGTGTTGGTGGATATTCAGTCCGGCGTGTGGCAAGAACCCGTTCTGCGCGTCCGTTCGCTACCGCACGACAGCGACGAGCAAAAAGCCGCTAAAAAGTTGCTGCCTTATGCGACATGGGCGGGCGTATTCGGCTACCGCGCCAATGAAAGATTGCTCCAGCACTCCGGTCAAATCGGCGTTGATCTGGATGACCTGGGCGAAGCCAAAGCCGTTAGCACAATTCAAAACGCCGTCGCCGACAGATTTTGTCTTGCCGCGTTTCGCTCCATTCGGGGTGAAGGTGTCCGGTTGCTTTTCAGAATTCCGCCTTGCTCGCCGGAAAATCACGCCATCGCTTTTGAACAAGTTGCCGAACACGTCCGCAACACCTACGGCTGCGAGGTTGACGAATCTGGCAAGGATGTTTCCCGCGCCAGCTTCGTCAGCTTTGACTGTGGCTTGTGGTTAAATCCATCTGCCAATGTCCTGCCGATAATCCTGCCTGTGTCACACAGCGGTATTGCGGCGATTACTCGCTGTGTGCCATCTGCCTATGGTGGACAACTGGCTTTGACCTGCTGGAATTGGTTTGGACGGAATTTCGCCAACATTGTGCCAGTGTCCGGCGATACGGTTAAAACGCACAAAAACATTTTGGATTTGGGCTTGGCCATCGCGTTACACGCCGACCGGATTCAAGAGCCTGTGACCGCACGGCTGATTGATTCGGCTTTTGAATCATGGTTGCGTGAACACCAGAAGCAGGGTGTCCGGCTGCGTTGCTCACCTGACGAATACCGGCGTGAACTGCGCGACAGTGTTGAAGGGGCGCGGCGCAAAAGCTGGTTCAAATCCGCTGCTGAAAAATGGCTTCGCTGGACGCGGCACAAAGATTTTCCGCACTCCGCCATGCCGCCAGAAAAGATTTTGTTCGCCATCCGCCAGCATTGCGCCGAATCCAAGAGCAATGATTTTTTCATCGGCGCGCGGGACGCTGGCCTAGTGGCGGGCGTCAGCTACCGCACGGCTGCCCGTGTCATCCGAAAACTATGCGATGAGGGCCAGCTCAAAAAAACCGGCGAACGGCGACAACTCCGGCACGCGCAAGACTACCGGCTTAAAACATGAAAACGACCAAAGCACCAGTGGTTCGATGCGGCCAACGTCGCCCCTACGCCAAAGGCACACAGGCGCAAATTGACCAAAGGCGAGGTTGTGTGGCACGGATGCTCTATGCTGGCGCAACCAAGACTGAAATTCATCGCGCCATGCGACAACGGTTCAACATCGAATGGAGGCAATGTGACCGCTACATTAAATGGCTTGCGTGCGTGCGCGCGGAACATCCTCAAATTTCGCTTTCTGAATGGCTGAAAAACATCGAAAGCCAATACATTTCAAATAAATTGCACCAGCAAACAGCGGACACAAATCCATTCGTCAAATGACTCGCGCCCGCGCGCACGGGACATTGCTAAAAGTAAGTTTATTTTGCGCCCGACATGACTCACGCGCGCCTGCGCGGAATGTTTCAAAAGTTGCACTTGCTCCGTCTCGCCGTGAGTGGTTCAATCGCCAGCGTCAGTTAAAATTAAAGACCAGAAAACACACAACATCCAATTTGCGGCTTCGGCTGCTGTCCGCTACGAAACAGACATTTCCCGGACTCAATAGTAAGCGCTGATGCACGCCCCGAACGGGCGTGTCTGAAAGCGTTCTATTGAAGGCATGTCTGTGCCTGTAGCGGGGCGTGAGTAGGTCACGCCCCTTTTGTTTGGACAACGGCTTGGCCGCACTGGAGCCAAAGCCATGAAAACGACGAAGTTTTTCCTCCTTATCGCAGTTGCCGCATTGCTCGGCTTGCCAGCCAACGCACAATCTAAAATGGTTCAAGGAAAGATTTATTCCGTGGATGACCCCGCTTGGGCTATTTTCAATTGCAACATGGAAGTCGCTCAAACTTCCGGGAATGACTTGATCTGCAAGACTTTTCAGACCGTCTCTTCCTCTCACACGGTAATCGGTCATAATGTAAACGGGCGCACCGCCGCTGTCGTTAACGATTCTCACCGTGTTTATGGAAAAACCATAGCTTTGAGAAATTACTCTAATTTGCCCGTTGGTTACATTATTGACTATCCCATTAAAGCCATTCACGTCGGAAAAATCAGCGTCATTTCAACCGGCAGAACTGGCGGAATGATAGATGAAACTGCCAAAGCATCCCGCTCCTATGAACTTTATGACATGGGAACGGATTACTTTCCACCCAAGCGACCATTGACGCCCGAAGAGAAAAAGGCCCAAGCTCAAAAAATAGCCGAAGCAAAAATTAAGGCTTTGGAATCTGATAAAGGTCAAGCCAGCAACGGGGTTTCCGCCGCTCAGTGTAGGCTTGGACTAGCCTATTTGAACGGCCAAGGCGTCGAAACCAATCGGTCTTTGGCCATCGAATGGCTTGGAAAATCAGCGACTCAGGGCAATGTCGAGGCACAAGAAGCCCTGAAAAAGATTTCAGAAAACAGCAGCACCAATTCTCCTTAATACCTTTCGTTGGAACAATCCGTTCACACACGACCTTCCCATGAGCAACCCGCCAAACGAACCACCGAGTTTTGTAACTTGCCCGTGTCAGTATTGCAGTGGGGGGATCGAATTTGACGCCACCGGTTTTCAAAAAGGGGAGACGCGCAATGTAACGTGTCCACATTACCAGATACGTCTTCGCGATTGAGCCGCCGGACGCGCCACGACCCTAGGGTCAGTAGCGGAGCATCCGCCAACATCTTTGCAAAGCAATTCTCCGGGCGCAGAATCATAGAGGCAAAATTCCCGGAGCCGGGCGGCGGGTCAATTTGGAGCGCAGCCGGATTAGGCGAGCAAGACATTGACGCGACGACCGGCGACACATAATCGGCCTCTGATTCACGCGCACGACCCCACGCGGCTGCGCCATGATTAAAACAGCACATTGCATCGGACAAACCGTCGGACATCCAGGTGGATGAAAACCGGCGGTTGGTTGGGGGCATACACAGCGGATGACGTGGCTCATAACGTGGCAACCAAGTTGGCATCAGGCGTGGCATCGAGCGCAACACCCGACGCCGCATTGGGGTTGGCCTCGCACATCGTACTGATACGCATGGCGTGACGCAACTTTCACGCCGCAATGAGCGGAGCAAAAAAACCTTAATCTGTTAAGGGGTTCGGCTTGCCGTGCTCAAAAGCGTTATTCCGTAATTTACGGATGCAGATTCGGTGAGCGGAAACCGGCAGCAATTTGACGCGCTTTGCGGATGCAACGGCAACAATCGGGTGAACATTTTGGCTGCCGCATGGCGAGTGGCTTGCATCCTTGTTTTGGCGTCCGAACCGGCCTCGCGTGCCTGCGCAAAATCTTCGCTGGTTACGTCCAAAATCTGGCACGTCATTTTGTGTAAAGATTACACGTTCGCCCGTCCTGTTTCGCGTAGAGTCGTCAACTACGATGAAAAGGAGATCGGACGTATGAGCAGTGAGCAAAAGGATTTTTTGGGCGTCATGCCGCCTGCCAGACCAGATATGCGGGAAACTGGCATCCGCGCCGAACAAAACCAAACACCGGCAGGCGAGACTGGTTTTATTAACCAAAAGCAATTGCTGGCGCGGTTGCCAATTAGCCGCCGCACGTTGTTCAACTGGCGCACGACCGGCAAAATCCCCTGTGTGCGGCTGGGCGGGCGTCGCATCCTGTTTCACTGGCCAAGCGTCGAAGCCGCACTGCTGCGTTACCAAAATCCGCCGGCATGACAATTCCCCTGATTGACACTTTGCCCGAATGGCGCAATCTGTCCGCGACGTTTTTGGAATTAAAACCGAGATGATTCAATGGCATGAGCGCAAATGAAAATAAACCCGGCGGCGAAGTGATCCTGTATCAGACCGAGGATTTGCAGACTCGCGTGCAAGTGCGGCTGGACGGACAGACGGCCTGGCTGTCTTTGAACGAACTGGCGGAGTTGTTCCAGCGGGACAAATCGGTGATTTCCAAACATCTTAAAAATATATTTGAGGAAGGCGAACTGTCGGCAGCGGCAACTGTTGCAAATTTTGCAACAGTTCAAAAGGAGGGCGGGCGCACGGTTGCGCGGAACATCGAGTTTTACAATCTGGACGCCATTATCGCCGTCGGCTACCGCGTGAAATCGGCGCGTGGCACGCAGTTTCGCATCTGGGCGACGGCGCGGCTGAAGGAATATCTCGTGAAAGGTTTCACGATGGACGATGAGCGGCTGAAAAATCCGCCGGGCAAGGGGCACACGGATTATTTCGACGAACTGCTGGCACGTATCCGCGACATCCGCTCCTCGGAACGGCGGTTCTACCAGAAGGTGCTGGATATTTACGCGACCAGCGTGGATTACACGCCGGATACGGATGCGTCCCAGAAGTTTTTCGCCACGGTGCAGAACAAAATGCACTGGGCGACGCACGGCCACACGGCGGCGGAAATCATCCATGAGCGAGCCGATGCCGGGAAACCGTTCATGGGGATGCTGACGACGCGCCCCGGTGGGCGCGTGCGGAAAGAAGATGCGGCGATTGCCAAGAACTATCTCACGGAAGACGAATTGCAGGTGCTAAATCGCATTGTGAATCTTTACATCGAATACGCGGAGCTTCAAGCACTGGCGCGGAAGCCGATGACGATGCTCGACTGGATTACAAAACTGGATGAATTCCTGAAAATTTCCGGGCGCAAGCTGCTGGATCACGCCGGGAAAATATCGCACGAAGCGGCGGTGGCAAAAGCCGAATTGGAATTTTCAAAATTCCGCGTGCTGGAAGATGCGAAACCGTCGCCGGTGGAAAAGGATTTTGAGGCGGCGGTGAAAAAGTTGAAGCAATTGAAGCCGGGCAAGAAAAAGCCCTGACGTTCAAGCGAAGTGTTTATTACGGGGTTTGGAATTTTTTCCAGACTGCCCTTTGTGTTTCGCTAATAGGCGGCCAAAATGCACGAGTGGCAATGTGAATCCGAATGGGGGTGGGGCATATATGTTTTTTCACCGTGGCAAACCCCTCACCGTGCCGTCGCCACGCGCCGCACTTGCCCTGTGGCGTGCGTTCGGTTCGTTCCGCGAGTGAAGCCCCGCCCATATCCAGCGCGGTGAAAATCTTTGCACAGAATTTGCACAAATCCCGGCCAGACATTTAGTTTGCACAGTTTTTGCACAAGCAAGCGGTTTGCACTAAATTTGCACTAAAAAATCTGCCGAAAGTTGCCCAAAAATGCACGAATTATATTGCAATCATTAGGTTTTATCTGTTACTCTATGGGCAATGAAAACACAACTAGAGGCAATTGCGGGAAGCGGCGAGAACACCCTAAATCATGGTTCGAATCCATGTCGGACAGCCAAATAATCACTTCACTTTAACCGTCGAGTTCCGATTCGCAAGCACTGCAAATTTCGGCATCGGCTGATAAATCGTTTCCTTCACCGGTCCTGCCACAACGCTTCAACCAAACCATGAGGATGCTGATGTCCGCAGGCGACACCCCGGAAATTCGGGCCGCCTGGCCGATGGTGGTTGGACGAATTTTTGAAAGTTTCTGGCGGGCTTCAAGGCGCAAGCTGGGCACCGACGAAAATTCAAATGAGTCGGGAATCTGCTTGTCCTCCAAGCTCTTGAATTTCTCAACTTCCGCCTCCTGCCGTTCGATGTAACCGGCATATTTGATGGCAATCTCAACTTGCTGGATTACTTCCTCGGACAGAGTGTCATTGCGATTCGTCAAATCTTTGTAGCCAACTTCAGGTCTGGAGAGTACTTTTGCCAAAGAATTGTTTACATAATATGTTGAATATAAACGACTTAATTCTTCTAATACAGCTTTCTGTTTGGAGCAAAAAATTGAATGCTTACGTTCGGATAAAAGCCCTATTTCATGTCCGATGTCTGAAAGCCGCATGTCGGCGTTGTCTTGGCGGAGCAAAAGCCGATATTCAGCGCGCGATGTGAACATACGGTAAGGTTCAGTCGTGCCTTTAGTAACCAAATCATCAATCAGGACTCCGATATACGCCTGATCGCGCCGAAGGATGATTGGATCGATGGAATTGACTCTTCGGGCTGCATTAATCCCGGCGATGATTCCCTGAGCGCCAGCCTCTTCATATCCGGAGGTTCCGTTGATTTGTCCGGCTAAAAACAGATTCTTGCAAGCCTTTGTTTCCAAGGACGGCAGTAATTGTGTCGGATAAGCGAAATCATATTCCACAGCATAGGCTGGACGCATGATTTCAGCATTTTCGCAGCCTATGATTGTCCTGACCAATTCCACCTGGACTTCAAACGGCAGACTTGTTGAGAAGCCGTTGACGTAGAATTCGTCGGTTTCAATCCCCTCCGGCTCAAGAAAAATTTGATGCCGCTCCTTTTCTGGAAATTTCACAACTTTATCCTCAATTGACGGACAATATCTCGGTCCTATTCCTTGAATAGTGCCTGAATATAAAGGGGATTTGTGTAAATTTGAGCGGACTATTTCCGCAGTCTTTTGTGTAGTAAATGTTATGAAACAGCTCAATTGACCGTTTGTTTTGTCGAGAATTGAGTTTGGTGGATACTTGCCATTGGAACGGCTGGCTTGCGGCGTTTTCCCGGGCGATTGTTCCATGTGGAACAAATCATCCTTCCAGAATGTGAAATAAGGAACTGGTTCGTCTCCCGATTGAACTTCTGTTTTGGAGAAGTCGATTGATCGTCTCAAAAGTCGTGGCGGAGTTCCGGTTTTTAGCCGGCCAAGCTCAAGGCCGATTTCTTTAAGCGACGCTGACAAGCCTAGTGCTGCCGAATCGCCGGCCCGTCCGCCTGGCTGCTGGTTCGATCCAACATGCATCAATCCCCGAAGAAATGTCCCCGTCGTTATGACAATTGTTTTTCCGAGGTACTGGACTTCAAGGGTTGTTTCGACGCCGAAAGCTTCCCCATTCTTGTGAAGAATTTTCGATGCCTGTCCCTGTTTTACATCCAAATTTGGCTCCGATTCGCAAACCCATTTCATGCGAAACTGGTAGGCCTTTTTATCGCACTGAGCGCGCGGAGCCCAGACAGCCGGACCTTTTTTGGTGTTCAGCATCCTGAACTGCAACCCGGTCATGTCCGTGTTCCTGCCCACCTCCCCACCCAAAGCATCAATTTCGCGCGCCAGATGCCCCTTGGCGAGTCCGCCGATGGCAGGGTTGCAAGACATCTGTCCGATTGTGTCTGCATTCATGGTAAGCAGCAAGGTTTGACAGCCCATTCTGGCAGCAGCCAATGAGGCTTCAATCCCAGCGTGACCGGCACCGACAACAATGACGTCGTATTGTTTTGGGTAAACAAACATGAAAATCAAACCAATGTGTATTTATTACGTAATATGTTGCTATCAAGTATATTAGAAATTTTTGTATCTTGGTTTGCGGACAGGTGTTCGCAAATTTTGAAGATATGCTCAATGTCTTCCTCCATTCCGATTCCCTTGGAGATTTCCTCAACGGTGAACGGCTTGCCGGGTTGCTTGGAGAGGAAAACAAATACCCTGCACTGCGTCTCAATCACCTTGTCGGCCGCTTTCTTGCCAGCCTCAACACCTGGCTGGTGGTAGGCGTTGACATTGATTAGCGAAGCATAAAGCCCCACAGCTCGTTCAAACAGGGCGATCAACATCCCAACAGTGTAAGGCGACACATCTTTGACTGTGATTGTAATGGATTCCCGTCCCTTTTCGGCCAAAGCTTGGCGGGTTCCCAAGTAAAACCCATGAAGATAATCCCCGGATGTTACCTTTGGCTCAACTTCCAGGCTTTGCTTTTGTTCATCCTTCAAGACCTCAATAAAGGTGGCGAAGAAGTTGTTCAGTCCATCCCTGAGCTGCTGAACGTACGAGTGTTGGTCCGTCGCCCCTTTGTTTCCAAGTACGACAATTCCTTGGTTGACCACGTTACGGTCCAAATCATGTTCTTTCCCAAGCGACTCCATCACGAGTTGTTGAAGATACTTTGAAAACAGCTCCAGACGGTCTTTATAGAGTAAAACGACCATATTTTTAGTTCCTTTACCGTTACCTGACTCGTACAAAGCCAATGCGAGCTGTGACGCTGGGTTTTCTTTAACGTTAGCTATCCGTGTCGACTCGTCACATTTACAAGCGCCTAGAATTAAACTGTTTATGTCAATTCCTTGTAATGCGGCTGGCAATAGCCCGACAGGCGACAGTTCGCTGGTTCGGCCGCCGACCCAATCCCACATCGGGAATCGTGTCAACCATTTGTTCTCTACTGCCCGCTTGTCGAGGGCGCTGCCAAGGGTGGTTATGGCAACAGCATGCTGCCCGAAATGGAGACCTGCGCGCTTGAAAGCATCTTCGGCAATGAGCATACCGTTGCGGGTTTCCTTGGTGCCGCCGGACTTGGAAATGATGATGCAAAGCGTTCGGTTCAAGTCAGATCCAATGGATGCCAGAACCCGGTTCATTCCGTCGGGGTCGGTATTGTCAAAAAAATGCGGCTTCAGCTTGTCTGTGCGCGGATCGCCCAAGGCGTGGGCGACGAATTGCGGTCCCAGAGCTGATCCGCCAATCCCGATTAAAAGGTAATTCTTGAATGGCCCACCAGCGCCGCAGACTTCATTTGCGTGAACCTTACTGGCAAAATTCTTGATCTGGGCGATGGCATTTTCAATTTCCTTGCGAATGTCCGGCGTTGGCGCAAGTGAGGGATTTCGCAGCCAATAATGCCCAACCATCCGGTTTTCATCAGGATTAGCAATGGCTCCGGCCTCAAGCTGTGCCATGTTGGCAAACGCCTTTTGGATCTTCGGTTCCATTCGGGCGAAGAACGCGTCGTCCACATTCATCCGGCTCAAATCCACGGCCAGGCCGAGCTCGGGAAACTCGGTGTAATACTTTTGAAAACGTTCCCACCACTGCAATTTCGTATAATTCATAAAATAAGTCTCAAATAGTTTGAAATAAACCGGACAGCAAATCCTAGCAAGAAAAGAAAATCCGAAAAGACATTTGAACCTCAAACCGGCAGATGAGATGAACCGCGAAATACTTGGCACGGCAATGGCCACAACCAAATGGAAACCTAACGCAGAGAGGCAGAGGACGCCGAGGACCGCGGAGGAAATCCACTGTGCTGTGGCGTTTTTGCATTCCTTTGCGGCGAGTTTTGTTCCGGCCCGTCGGCAGCCTCGCCCACCGGAATCCGTGTTCATCCGTGGTTAAAGATATTTTGCGTCTTTTGTGCTTTTTGTGGCAAAGAAAATTCTCGTCTGGGTTTGGGTTTATTGAGCCAACTTCAACATCCAAACGCAATTGTCGTTCACCCGCACTCCAGATGCGCCCGACGTTTGAATGCCGCCGGAAAGGTTGGGACGGCAGGTTTGAATCCGAAACCCAACTTGCGAATGGTCCCGAATTTTTTACTTCACCGGCAGGGTGATGCGCATGGTCGTGCCGCGACCGGGGCGCGACAAAATCCGGATTTGTCCGCGATGAGTTTCGATGATGCGACCGACGATGGCCAGGCCAAGCCCGGTTCCTTTGGCCTTGGTCGTGCCCAGAACTGTGGTGAAGGCCCGGCGCTGAACTTCCCGGCTCATACCACGGCCGGTGTCCCTGAATTCCATGGAAGCGTGCGTTGCGCTCGGGTTGCCGCGCGGCAGATGAACTGCGCGGGACTTGATGGTAAGCGTGCCGCCCTCCGGCATGGCCTCGGCGGCATTGAGGATCAAATTCAGGAACACTTGTTCCAGTTGCGTCGCGTCGCCCATCACGACCGGTAAATCGGGCTGCAATTGGCGGATCAGCCGGATGTTTTGATTCGCCAGCTTGTGACGCACCAGCAATCCCAGTTCGTCCACCAATTCATTCAAATTCACCGGCGCGAGCCTGGGCTCGGTGGTGCGCGCAAACGCGAGAATTTGCTCGACGATCTTGTTCAGGTGCTCGATTTTTGCGTCAATGATCCGGGCATCCTTCGCGCGCGGGTCGCTGTCGGGAAACTTCAAATCCAGCGAGTGATACAGCAGCTTCATCACCGTGAGCGGATTGCGGATTTCGTGGGCGACCTCGGCGGCCAGCAGGCCGAGCACGGAAAGCTTTTCGTTCTGACGCAATTGCTCCTCGACGTCCACGACGCGTTCGTACAGCCGGGCCTTTTCAATCGCAATGGCCGACAACTCAGCCAGCGCGCTCAAGATGCTGATTTCCTCGTTGGAAAAATTGTACGGTCGGCCCATATAGACGCTCAATGTCCCAATCGCCTGACCGGCAAAGATCAGCGGCACGCTCAGCAGCGAAACCAATCCTTCGCACCGCGCGACTTCGACGTGCTGATAACGGCTTGACGTCTGGACGTTGGCGACCTGCATCGGTTTTTTGCGGCGCACGACCACGCCGAGCAGGCTGTCGTCCACGGGCAGCCGCGGTTTGTTGAGGTAGGCTTCGCCCGCGCCGTGGCTGGCGCGCAAATCAAGCCATTCGCGGCTTTCATCCAGCATCATCAGCGAACACACCCGGGCCCGCATGAGCAGGCACGCTTCGCGCGTGATGACCTGCAACGCCTCGTCCAAATTCAACGTGGAGTTGATCGTCCGGCTCACGCTCGCCAGCGATTCAAACAAATGAACCTTCAGCCGCAACTGTTCATACAGCCATGTGTTTTGGATTACTTTGGCCGCTTGGATGGCCAGTTCCTGGAGCAGTTCCTGGTCTTCAGCCGTGAATGCGTCCGCGCGATCCGAATCCACATTGAGCACGCCGCGCGTTTCGCCGTTCACTTCCAGCGGCACGGCCAGTTCCGACCGCACGCCGCGCCGCGCCATGACGTAACGCGGGTCCTGCGTCACGTTGCCGACGCACGCGGGTTTGCCGGTGCGCGCAACCCAGCCGGTGATGCCTTCACCAACGCGCAATTTGAGCCGCGTTGCCGCCGCCAGCAGGTTCTGCGACGCGTGGATTTCCAGAAAGCCCGATGTGGGATTGATCAAGACCACTGAACCGCTCGACGCGTGCATCAGCCGCACCGCTTCGCTTACGATCAATTGTAGCGCTTCCTGGGGTTCAAGCGTGGAATGAATGACATTGCTCACTTGATAGAGCAATTGCAGCCGCTCGTAACGCGACATCCGTCTGGAAGGCTCGTCACTCATAAATTGGAATTCAGATTCATCGCACGCGTGCCGTCAGCACCAGTCCCATCGCCCCAAAAAACATATTGGGCAGCCAGGCCGCCAGCCAGGCGGGCAGATGGCCGGCGGAGCCCAGCGCGAGACTCACCTGCTGGATTATAAAATAGACGAAGCAAATGAAAATGCTGCCGGCCACGCCGACGAAAAGATTCCGGCGGCCCGAAGCCGCGCCAAACGGAATGGCGATGAGCACCACAACCAGACACGTCCAGGGCGCGGCCAGACGTCCGTACAATTTCGTGAGCAGCCAGCTTGCATCCGCCCGCGGCAAATTCGGATTTAGCCGCAAATGATGATAAATGACTTTGAGCGGAATATCCGCCCGGCGAGAATTGCGGAGGCTCTGATAGCTGCTGATTTTGATCTCGTCCTCAATTTCCGCCGGTTTTTCGGTGAATTCTGGCATTGCCAGCACATTTGTTTGAAATGATGGCAACAGCGGCGCGCTTGCGTTCGTCTGCGAGTATCCCGCCGCATTGAAAAAAGTCCAGACGCCGGTGATGCGAATCGCGCGGTCGGCATACAAGCGGTGGCTCGAACCGTCAGGCAGCGTCCAGTTCACCTGCGGCTTCAGCATTTCGGCGGTTTTTACGCGATATTCGGCAATAAACCATGTGCGATGATCACGCGCATTGGTGAAGCCGAAGTTGCGGAAATCGTTTTGCGTTCCAACATCGCCCGGCTTTTGCACATAGCGGGTCTTGATGCGGTCCGCCCAATTCGCACTGCGCGGCACGCACCATTCATTCAGCCAGAACAAAACCACGCTCGCCGCCAAACCCACGACCAGATAGGGCACGCACAAACGCCACAAACTCACGCCCGCCGCGCGCATGGCGGTGATTTCGTTGTGGCGCGTGTGATTCGTGAGCGTGTAAAGCAACGCGAGCAGCAGCACGACCGGCAGTATCGTCACCAAAAATTCCGGCGTCATCGCAACGGAATACTCGATGACATCGAGCAAATGCAGTTTGCGTTCCTGCATTTCCTGCAACTCGGTGAACAGGTCGTAGGAAGTCCAGAAAATCAGAAAACCGCCGAGGCAATACGCCAGCGGCGTGAGCAGTTCGCGGAACAGATATCGGTCAAGCAACCGCATTGTGTGGTCAGAGTAAGCGGGGCGAGTCGTATGGAGCAAGTTTTGTCGTCAGCGCAAAACTAATCCGCCGGACGAAGCTCAAAGCGTATCGCTGGTTTTCGCCCGCCTGTGCGCTACGGCGCGGCAGCCTTCGCTCTTCGTTCTGGCTCGCCGAGCCGCAACTCGCAGTGGAACGCCGGATTTATCCGGCAGGCGGACGAACCGCGCGTGGGGCTAGCCGGATGAATCCGGCGTTCCGGCGGCAGTAGCGGGTTGTGTCTACCAACCGGATTACCACCGCAAAAAACCTTGCGTGACAGCGTGGCTGTTTTAACATGATAATCTTCGGCCCCTTGGTGGGTTGGTAGCTCAGTTGGTAGAGCAGCCCCGAAAGTTTTCGGGGTTGGTGTGGGGTTTAAGCCCCCGCTTTGATGGGTAATTGTTTTTGTGGGTTGGTAGCTCAGTTGGTAGAGCAGTGCCCTTTTAATTCAAAACCGCGAATTTTAGCTATTTTTAGCCATTTTTAATTCGCCTTTGCAATCATTACGGAACCCTTGATTTCATTGACGATTTTCGATGTTGCGATGTCATCCCTTGTCATCTCAAAAAATCCAAAATTTTTCAATCGGGTTACAAGAAAGGTGCAAGTTTTTTTGGTGCCTTTAGGGCATTTTTCGCGCCCAAAATTTGCACCCACTTGCACCCGTAATGCGACGCAACCCTTGTAATTACTGGCTAAAAATGCGGGTGCAAGTTTTTCAAATTTTAACACTGCAACTGTGGCGCGAGCTTTTGCACTACAAAGTTAGGGGCAGCATCAAAAATGATGCTGCCATGTGTGCCAATTTTATTCAGCCGTGTTTAGGAGCCTGATCAACTCTGAACGTTGCACCAGAAACTTTCCGCGAAGCACACGACACGCTTTCAGTTTCCGCCGTTGAACCAGCCGATAAACGGTATAATAATTCAAGCCGAGCATTTTGGCTGATTCCTCAATCGAATAGGCTAGGCGTTCTGTGGTGGCTTCTGCTGGTTCCAGTTTTTGTTCATTTTCCATATCTTTTCTGTTTAGGAATGATTGAACGATTCCGTTCAAATCCGCAATCGGTTCGGCGTTGTGCCTCACCTATTTTATTGCGAATGAACACAAAATTTCACAGGCCGGAAGGTCAATCGAAGTAAAATCGCGCGGCTGATTGTCCGCCTGCGCGGTTGGTTATGCTCACGAATTGGAAGCTGATTCCGCCAATTCCATTGTCAGAAATTTATATATGTTTTCCTGACAAAAAATCACCCTCAAATCCGAATGCCGCGACTCTGGCTTTGAGTGTGCAATCGCGTTTCGGAAATGGCGCGCGCCATTTTGATTTCAAATGATTCGACCACGATGCCCATGTCCTGGCGGGGATATTTTTCGTCAAGATGTTCCCTCACTTGTGCCTTCAGGTCTTCTTTCCAGAGGTTCAAAACCTGCCGTTGATCACGCATGAACGCTTGTAGCACTTCCCTGACGCTGTGGCCGCTGTTCAAAACCTCTTTCATCTCCCCGGACTTCAACGGCAGGCATTCGACGACCGCAAATTCCAAGCCTGTCGCCGTGCGCCGGTGGCAAACCGACGTGACCTTCGACAAATCAATGTCATGCTGCCATTGCGTGCCGTCGTCGGTTTGGATGACACGACCGGGCGAAAGCAGGGCGGATTTGAGGGCATCGTTCGCAGTCGTTGATAGATTACATTCGATGTTGCGAAGTGCGGCACAGTTCGCCTTGAATTGGTTCAAATGTTCCGCGAAATGCTGCATGGCCTCGATGTTGGCCTGCTCTTGAAGCGGTGTGGGTCTTTCGTAATAGTTCATAATTCACCTCATTCGGTTCCCAACAATTTCAATAATTCGGTTCGTGGCACGAGCAATTTGCCGCGCAAGGCGCGGCAGACTTTCAATTTGTTGCGCTGAATCAACCGATACACGCTGAAATAATTAACGCCGAGCATATCGGCGGCTTCTTGAATTGAATACGCCAGCCGTTCGGTTGTTTTCGTCGCTTGTGATTCTTCAGTTTTTGGAATTGTTTCCATACGTCTCCACTGGTTGTGGGTTTTTCATTGGGAAAGAAATCAACTTTTCAATCTGTTTGCCCCAATCAATTTCGGAGAGGAAATCAATCGGTCGAATGCCAAGCGCGGAAGCCAGGTAACACACCTGCGTCAGATCAATCCGCAAGGAACCGTCCTCGATTTTGGAAATGGTGCTGCGCGTGGCGTCATGCCAGCCCGCGAGCTGCAACTTGTCAGCAAACACATCCTGCGTCCAACCGCGTTGGTTGCGCCATCTGCTGACCAGCCGCCCGATGAAATTCCGCTGCTTCATTCTTCAACCGGCTCAATGTCCCATTCGTCCGCCATTTTTTTGTCCAGTTTTCTGGACGAAATGGCGTTCCGATTCATTTTCTGGTGCCGTTTCATTTTCGTTGTCCCCGATTCGGGACAAAATGACTTTGCGCTCATTTTCTCATGCGTTCTCGGCGCGCGCGTTTCATTTTGAAACAAAATTTTGCCGCCGTTTTTACCACAATTCCGGTTTCCCGGTTGTGATGAAATCTTCACAACTTTTCGGGATTTAAAAACCGACTTCCCAAGGCATGGCAAAGCCATGCGATGGGAAGTGGGGGTCATCAAACTGACAGCAAAACCGGCGTCAGTTCTCGCCAATAAGCCTCAATTGAGGGAGAAAACAGGCAATGGTGCCTGACCCATTATGGGATGAAGGGCATTATCGCATCGGCTTTCGCCGACCTAGCCAAGATATGGAGAACCAGGATTTTGTCCTGCCTCACTGAAACCAATAGCACAGCCGAATTGAAACGCAAGTTGCAGAGAATGATTTATTTTCAGCCGTGAAAAATCCTCCGTGCGCGAAATCCTAAACAGCAACTCCCCGGAGCCGGGCGGCGGGTCAATGTGGAGGCGAGGGCAGCAGGGCGCACTACATTGACGCGACGACCGGCGACATATAATGAAACATTCGATTCACGCGCACGGCTCAAGTTCATGCGATGTTGCACACTTCAGTATTGACCATCCGGCTCAACCAGTCGGTAACTGGTATTCCGGCCTCCACCCTGGTCTTGGATGAGAATGCCCCGATCGAGCAAAATTTTAATATCCCTCAACGCCGTGTCCCCGGAACATTTAGCGAGTTTGGCATATTTCGATGTAGAGAGCTTGCCTTCAAAACCATCCAGCAACCGGTTGATTACCTTGCGCTGCCTTTCATTGACCTGTGACTGGCTGTTGATTTGCTCCCAAACTTTTGCTTTTCGCAGAACGCTCGCCAGACCAGCTTCCGCCCCGGCTACAGCACGACCGAGACAAGCCAGGAACCATTCCAGCCAAGAAGTAATGTCCACTCCACCTTTTTGGCTTCGCTCCAGGTTTAAGTAATACTCGTTTTTTTCGGCTTCAATCTGCGTGGACATGCTGTAAAACCGTTCAATTGTGCCTTCCGCCCGCGCCAGTGCCATGTCCGCTATCGCCCGGCTGATGCGCCCGTTGCCATCCTCAAACGGATGGATGGTCACAAACCAAAAATGAGCAACACCTGCCTTCAGCACCGGATCAATTCCCTTCGTCGTTTCAAACCAGTCCAGAAAGACCGACACCTCATGCTCAAGCCGATCCGCCGTTGGCGCTTCAAAATGAACCCGCTCGCGCCCCATTGGACCGGACACAACCTGCATCGCGCCAATGTCAGCCGGACGCCACGTGCCGACCGTGATTCGCCGCATACCACTGCGGCTTGTCGGGAATAATGAAGCGTGCCAACCAAATAATCGTTCAGCGGTCAACGGCTCGGCGTATTTTTGGGTGGCGTCCAGCATCATCTCAACCACGCCTTCCACGTCACGGCTTGCCTTCACGTTGTCTCCAAAACCAAGACCCAGCCGGCGCGCGATGGAAGATCGGACTTGCGCGGCGTCCAGCAGCGAACCCTCGATGGCACTCGACTTGATGACATCGGAAGTGAGCGTTGTCAGACTGGCTTCCGCGCGCAGCCGAAAACCAAGACCCTCCATCCGTCCAAGCAGACGCCCTTGCCGATGCCGGACATCCGCCAGCAACGGCAAAAGCTTGGCGTTGTCCCACCGTAAATTCGGCCAATCTGGATTTTGGTGGATGTAGTTCACAGTTTTATTCTCCGCTAAATCTGCGGTGATTGCAACAACTATTCACCGCATTATATGCGGCGAATAATGCGCTTATTCACCGCACCATCACCGGCTTACTTTGTCTGCGGGCTACATTATTATGATTTAAGTGTTTCATAATTTAATAATAGTGTTTCATATTTCAATTAAATGTTTCATTTTATGTTGACATCGTTTCACAGCAATGAGATATTTGGCGCGTGACAAACAATGCACATCTTTCGGAACTGTTTCGTATTGTTGAAGGCGCGATTAGGATGGATGGGGTTAAGGTCAGAAACTACGCGGCGCTGTTGGCTGACAAATTGTCCGCAGAAGGCGACGATGCGAGCGCACAACGTTTGAGAAAGATTCTCGATGCAAGGGCGGTGCAATTGCATCCGACGAGGGTGGAACAGCACGCCCCTCCGCCTGTTGATGGGGAGAGCCGATTCCCGCTTGTCGAAAAGGTTGAAATTCCTGAATCTGTCAATAGGCATCTTCTCACAGAATCGCAAAGGACATTTGTTGAGGATTATTTATCGGTGGTGCGCTCAAGGGCTGAATTGGAACAAAAGGGAATTTCATCCGGCACAAACCTTCTTTTGTATGGGCCGCCCGGCTGTGGCAAAAGTCATCTGGCTTTCTTCATTGCGAAAGAGTTGCAATTGCCGCTTTACATGGCGCGGCTTGATGGGTTGATTTCCTCATTTTTGGGCAGCACCGCAAAAAATATCCGCGCTGTGTTTGAATTTGCCTCACGAATGCCCTGTGTCCTATTGCTCGATGAGTTTGATGCCATCGCGAAACTACGCGATGACCAGCAGGAACTCGGCGAACTGAAGCGTGTTGTGAACAGTTTCATCCAGAACATGGATGGTCTCGGACGTGACATCACTCTTATTGCGGCGACGAATCATGAGCAATTGCTCGACCCTGCTGTGTGGCGAAGATTCCAGTATTTGCTGCACATTGATCTTCCGAATTTGGAACAACGCGACGCATTTTGGGAATTGTTCTCCGAAGGGCTTAATTGGAGTTCCAAGGAACTGAAAGTGCTTGCGGACTTGTCCGAAGGATTTTCAGTTGCAGCAATCGAAGGCGCGGCCAATCGGGTAAAGCAGCAAATGATTACACGCCAAACAAAACCCAATCTTAATACGGCGGTGACGGCGCTTTCATCGCTTGTTCGTGGTGAATCGTCCACGAAAGCTGTTTTGTCGTCAATGCGGCTGGACGAACCGCACGCATTGGCAGAGCGTCTGCAAAAGCGGAATCCACAGATTTATAGCCTGTCGGTGGTGGGAGAAATAACCGGATTATCCAAGGCAACAATGAGCCGCCATGCCGGTAATGGCAGATCCAAGCGCAAGGAGAAATGATATGGCCGATGAAAGACTCTATGTAAAAATCGTCATGCCCAAGCAGGGTGTAGAACGGCCAAAACAGGGCGGTAGCGGCGAGATCAAAAATTTTCACACTGTCACTCCTGCATTGCGAACCAGATTGACTACTGGACTTGATTCTGCTGAACGCCTGCTTGTCAATCTGCCTTCGAGCCGTCCGGTTGTGCCGCTCAAAGCAACTGTTGTTGCGAAGGCGCTCGCTAAAAGCCACTGGCACGATGCGCTTTTTGACCAGAAAAGTTGTCCTGTCATCGGCGCGGGCAAACCGGGAGAACTTTTTCTGAAAGGTTCACGCGAAGGCATTCAAACTTTGAAAAGACGGATTTTGCATGGGCAAAATAAACAAATGGTGAAAGAAATCTCGGCATTAAAGGAGTTGCGTCCTTTTTTGCCGGAAGACCGACTGAATGGCGTTTCATCCGATAAATTATTTTCTGTCGCGCCAGAAAATAATGGCCGACGGGCACTCAAGGTAAAGTTGTTCGATTATTCCGATCCAAAAATTCAGGACAGCGAAATCGCCGCGTTTGAAACGCGCCTTCAAAGCAATGCCCTGTCCTTTATCCGGCATCCGCAATACAAAGGGCAGGATATTTACACGGTGATGTGCAAAACGGAAAAAGATGTTGGCCTTTTGTCCAATCAGCTTTCGGTTCGGAGCGTGGGACTGATCCCCATGTTTCGCACATTAAAAGAAACGCGCCTGAATTCACGGCCAGTGCCGGATTCAATTTTTACTTCAGAGACAGACCCACCATCATTTCCGGTTGTCGGCGTTGTGGATAGTGGTGTGACCACGACCGTTCCAGAATTGGAAAAATGGATTTACGGCCGTGAACGGTTCGTTGCCAAGGCCGAAGAAAATACTTATCACGGAACATTCGTTGCCGGTCTGCTGATTTGGGGGCATGTGTTAAACGCAACTCATGCGGAAATTGGCAGACATCCTTGCCGGGTTCTCGATATTCATGTTTTGCCCAATTCCGATCCAACTTTTGGCGCGGTGGGAAACATCACTGAATCAGAACTGCTGCAAGATTTGGAACAGGCGCTTGTCAAATACTCAAACGAGGTCAAGGTCTGGAACCTGTCACTCGGCAGCGATGAAATTTGCGAATTGGATCGCTTCAGTGATTTCGCGGTTCAACTCGACAATCTGCAAGAACAGTTCGGTGTGACATTTGTAATTGCAGCAGGAAATTATCAACATGCTCCACTCCTTTCATATCCCCGCGACGAAGCCAGCGCGCGAATTGGTCGTATAACCAGTCCGGCGGATAGTGTTCTTGGAATTACTGTCGGGGCAATTTCTCAACATGACCATCCAACGTCTGGCACACGGCGCGGCGAACCATCGCCATTTTCAAGAAATGGCCCCGGACCAAATCACATTATTAAACCAGACCTGGTCCACTTCGGCGGCAACATTGGGAAGGATTTTAGCCATTCACTCGGCGTGACTTCACTCGATAATGGGCCGCAAATTGCGGAAGATGTTGGAACGAGTTTCGCCACGCCGCTGATTGCCCGGCAACTGGCTTCCATTCACCATCGCATTACGCCGATGCCGTCGGCAACGCTGGCGCGGGCGATTTTGACCCACAACGCCGTGGACATCCGCACCAGGGAACGGGTTAAAGACCTCGACGATCATTACCTCGGTTTTGGCACGCCATTGGACATCGAACGCGCGTTGGAATGTGACCCGTGGAAAATGACACTCGTGTTTGAAGAAGTGCTGCGACCCGGATACTTTCTTGAATGGGACAACTTTCCTTATCCCGAATCACTGACTTCAGGTGACAAATTTCGTGGAGAAATTTGGATGACGTTGGCATATCCACCGGCACGCAATCCAAGTTTCGGCTCGGAATACTGCGAAACACACGTCAATGCCAGTTTTGGAACTTACAATGAACGGGAAGAATTCAAGGGACAAGTTCCGGTTGAGCACGCAAACAAAGGGATGCTCTGGGAATCGTTTCAGGTCAAAGCGTTGCGCAAATGGGCGTCGGTGCGAACATACCATCGTTTGGTTTCACCGCCGGTGCGTGCAAAACGCTGGCGACTCCGCGTTGAACTGCTTTCGCGTCATGGCGTTGAAAACACCAGAGCCAGCAATCAGCCATTTGCACTTTTGCTGACGATTTCCGACCCCGAACACAGAGCGCCTGTTTATGATGAAATGAGCCGAAGTCTGCGGACACGGTTCCAAACGCAAAACCTGACACTGCGCGCAAGCGTGCGAGTGCAATCACAGATATGAATAAAGACGAAGCGGTGGAAATGATTGCCAAACGATTGCACGTGGAAAAACTTTGGCCGCCAACTGCGTGAACAGGTAACAATATGACTTCTCTGCACGCTTTGCTACAATTCCAATTACCACTTTCCAACAATGCTAATTTACCATCTCTCAATCAAAAACTTCCGCGGCATCCGTGCGCTCGACTGGCATTTGAACGGGCGCGTGCTCTGCCTAATTGGTCCTAACGACTCCACCAAGACCACGGTCCTCGACGCGATTGAACTCGTTCTGCTCCCGCGATACAGCACCACGATTACAGATGCGGATTTCTACAATGGTGACCCAACCATTCCGATTGTCATTGAGGCTACGGTCGGCGACTTGCCGCTGGAATTGATCGTGGAACCGGAAAAATTTGGCCTCTGTCTGCGTGGATATGATAAAACCAAAGGGATTCTTGAAGATCCGGTAGATGGGGTTGAGCGCGTTCTCACCGTCAGGTTCGAAATCGGAAAGGATTTGGAACCGGCGTGGACTGTTGTGAAGCAAGGAATGCCGACGCCCAAACGCATCGGCTGGCAGGATCGCGAGCGTCTGAGTGTCAGTCGGTTGGGGGACGACGTGGAAAGGCATCTTACGTGGGCGCGTGGATCAGCTCTTACGAAACTAACCGCCAAGAACACTACCGCAGCACAGACCTTCGCGAAGGTGACTCGCGAAGCGAAGAAGATCGTCGCTGAATCCAAAATGGAGGAACTGAACGCTGCCGCCGTTGCCGCGAAGACCTCTGCCGCCCTATTTGGTGCAGGTTTCGACGACCTGAAGCCGGGCCTCGACTTGACTGGATTCTCGCTCGGCACTTCTGTGCTGGGACTCCATGAAGATGCGGTCCCGGTCCGTCTATGGGGGCTTGGCACGAAGCGGCTTGCAGCACTCGCAATTCAACAAAGCGGCGTCGGCCAGAATTCGATCCTCCTCGTGGACGAGTTGGAGCTTGGGCTTGAGCCACATCGAATTCGGTTACTGTTGGAACGGCTAAAAGCTGCGCCGGACGGGTCGGATCGAAAGGATGGACAAGTAATTTTTACGACGCACTCCCCGACTACAGCGATGACGTTGCCAATTGACCAATTGCGCTTTGTTCGGTCGAACGGTGGCACGACCATCGTCGAAAAAGTCCGCCCGGAATGCGGTGATGACTTGCAAAGTGTGGCGCGAACTCACGCGCACGCATTTCTTGGCCGCAAACTAATAGTTTGTGAAGGTGCGACCGAAGTAGGTCTTTGCCGAGGTCTCGCAGAAACTTGGGCGCAGGCTCATGCTGGTCGCCACCCCTCGCTCGTCGGTTGCGTGCTCTTAAATGGAGGGGGCCGAACAAAAGCACCAAGCGTTGCCTTGGAACTCAAACGTGTTGGATACCACGCCGCGTTTCTCGGCGATTCCGATAAACCTTTGAAGCCTACGGCGGCAGAACTGACGGCTAAAGAGGTAAAGGTGTTTCAGTGGGAAGGAAATGTCTCGACCGAGGAACGTATCGCCGCCGACCTCCCGCTGGACGCTCTTCAGAAGCTCCTTGATGCGGCTATCGAGCAGTTTGGCGCTGCTACCGTCCTGAGCCATGTCTCGCATTTCGGCGGTGTGAATGTGACTGCGGCTGGCGAACACTTGGCCGCATGGATTAAGCCTGAGTTCCCGGAAACAGCGGTTCGCGATGCGATTGGCAAAGCCGCGAAGAATGGAAAGATCGGAAATAACGAAGGGTGGTTCAAGAATGTCACTATGGGCACCGGACTTGGAAAGATTGTTGCGGCGACAATCCATAATATACCCGATAGTCCGCTCGCTAAAAAACTCAGCCAAGTCGCCGAGTGGATTTATGCCTGAGGATGTGGCCAAGCAGCTTGCCAATAGCCAGCGCGCGCTCGTGGTGGCACCGGCAGGATGTGGCAAGACCCACCTCATTTCGAGTGCGGTGGCGTGCGCGACTGGCCGCCAGCTTGTGCTCACGCACACGCACGCTGGGGTAAAGGCAATTTGCGAACGCATGTTTGAATTACGAGTGCCCCCATCGCAATATCACGTCTGCACCTTGGACAGTTTCGCACTTCGTTATGCTGCGGCCTTTCCTACTGTTTCCGGTTGGACCGTGCCTGAACCTGAAGGAGATCAATGGGCAGAACTCCTCCCTGCTGCGGTTTCGGCACTAAAACTAAACGCCGTCGAGGAAATTCTGCGCGCCTCCTACAGAGGTATCTTTGTGGACGAGTATCAAGACTGTTCGACAATACAGCACGAACTCGTGCTCCGTCTGGCATGCGTGCTGCCCTGTCGGGTTCTCGGTGATCCGCTACAGGCCGTGTTTGCAGAGTTGAATAAGGCAAACGCACTTCCGTGGGCTGAAGTCGCGAAGACTTTTCCCCTGCTGCACCAACTCAATTATCCGCACCGATGGCAGAAAAAGAACGAGGCGCTGGGCAGATGGCTGCTCGACATTCACCCCGCACTAATAAAGGGCGAGCCAATTGACGTGAGCCGAGTCTCGTGTGTGAAATTCGTGGAATCCAAGCCGGGTGTGCAAATCGGCCAGTGCAAGGGACTACTCCGATATAAACAAGAGTCCATCGTGGCACTGCGGAAAATGCGACCTTCTTGTCATTCACTGGCCGGGGACTTAAAAAACCTCTTCACCGTTTTTGAGGATGCTAACGGGGAGGACATTCTGAAGGCAGCGCGAACACTTGATGATGCAATCGGTGTGCAACGAGTCGGAGCACTGCATGGCCTAGCCAAACGGTGGCTTACTTGTCTGCCGACCCAAGCCATTGCACCTCTCGTAGCGGATGTGATTGCAGGAAATCCAATCAAGGTCAGGCGACCGGACTTGATTGTGCTTGGGCAAACGCTGGAGCGAGTCCGGGATCAGAACGATTTTCGCCCGGTGGCCGACGCCTTCGACGCCTACGCTGTGCTAAAAGAAACACCCACGTTCATGAGCAAAGAACTCTGGCGCGGGATCACAGCCGCTGCACGACATGCGGCTGGCACCATTGGCCTCACTCTACATGACGCTGTGTGGCGTCAGCGTGACATGCACCGCCAGAATGGTCGCCATCCACCTCGACACTGCCTTTCGACGCCACTCTTGGTAAAGGGTCTTCAATTCGATCATGGCGTGATACTCGACGCCGCAGATTTTCCCGGAACTGAAGCACTGTATGTCTCAATGACGCGTAGTTCCAAAAGTCTCACCATCGTCGCGGAGAGCCCATTGCTCTCGACTACACGAGTCGCTCCATGAAGAGGATTGCAGAAATAATCCCGAACGACAATTCAACATCGGTCGCAATATCGCAGGTGGAAATTTACACGGACGGCGGATGCGAACCGAATCCCGGCCTGGGCGGTTATGGCTTGGTGTTGTTGCATCCCAAGAAGCGCGCACAAGCCAGCGATGGCTTTCGTTTGACCACCAACAACCGGATGGAAACGTGTCAAGTTGAGGAAGCCAAGCGGTTCGTTGAACCGCCATCGTCTCTATTTTGATAGCACAAAGTCGTTGGCAAGATTCGTGGAACTCGTCATTTACTAAAATCTGCGGTGAAATAATCGTCCGATGGGAATGATTTTTAGTGTGGGTTGGATGTCGGCCCCATCATATTCAGGAATTTTTCCGTGCCTCCCAGGTTTGCAACAAAAACGTGGCCATCGTCCCGGCGAGGTTCACGGCCAGTTCGGCGTGGCGTGGCGCTGGCCGCGCGACTGCCACTCCTTTGCCATGAGCGTCGCTATGCCGGTTTCGTAATGCGCCCAAGCCCTCCACGACTGTCTGACAGCCGCCGAGAATTTGTTTGAATAGTTGCTCGGTGTGCTGGCTCGGCGACAAATTGAGCTGTCGTGAGGTTAAACCGTAGAGCTTCGGCAGGTCGGCGCTGTCACCGGTCACTTGAAAACCAGCCACGAAAGGTCGAATTGATCCGGCCACTGAGTTTGCATAAACGAAATAAGCATTTTCATTCCAAAAAGCTCCATAGCAGAGCGTTACGGGGAGTTTTTTGGAATGAAAATGCGAACTTACGAAAATTGACTGGCTGGTTTGATTCGACCCTGGCTGGCCGGTTTGTGGTGACCGCTGACATCGGCGCTGTCGTCATACGTCACGCCAGCCCCATCGAGAATATGTTTGCACACCGATTCCAGCAATGTCCGCGATGCGGTGATTGCGCCTTCGGGGTCTGTCGCTCTGCGTTCTAACGCCTTCTGCCACGTTTCTTGGACATAGCTTGAACTGATGCGAGCCACCGTCGCAGTGACGGAATCATCGCCGGGCGAACGGGCTACCGCTTCCAACATCGCCAACAGCGGGTCAAATTCTTCGCGGATAAATTCCCGGCGCTCTTGGTAGTGTGCGAATTTGGGCTTAATAAAACCCCAAATCTCCTGCAAATTTCTACACGTCTTGATGAAAAGCGGCAGCTTTTTGTTTATTTCAGAGTCGCGCATGAAACCCATTCGGATTGAGCCGTAGTCTCGACTGTCATCGCGCGAACCTCCAACCGCACAGTTTGTCACCATGTTTTTCAACATCTCCGCCCGTTCCAGATTTGAAAGGTTTTCAATCATGGTGGGCAACATTTTTATTGGCCTCGAATTCTTCTGCTAACTGGTTACAGATTGCCTCTAGTGCTTGATCGAAATCATCAAACTTTGGTTTTTTAAGACGCCGCCCAGAGTTCTGAAAATGAAGGTCGAGAACAGCAAACGCAAACGCCTTTATGTCATGACTGTGTGGACTTTGAAACCGGTTTAGAACAGATTTTAAGCGAGCATAAGAATATGGATGAGTATCGCCGCCAAGATGTCCACTATAAAGCCCGATGCTCGTCACAATTAAAAATGCTTGGACTATTCCCAACATCCGCTTCACAAATTTTGGGTCTGTCGTTTCAATGCCGTCCAATATCCACTTGGCGGCTGCAATATCGGCATCCTGCTCCTGCTTGATGCTCACTTCATCATTTACACGCTCATTGTGTCCAAGACGCAAGTGCGCCAATTCGTGATGAAGGAAAAATGCACACGAAACCAAACACAACTCATCGGCAAAATTTTCGTTAGATTCCTTTGAAGCTACTTCAATTGGGCGGGGCAGGTGGAGTGGCCAGTCATCGTTGTTGTCACCATTCAATTGACAGTTGAGTGACCAGCGCAGCAGTTCCATCGCGTCACGAACAATGGGGTCAGACTGCGGATCAATTTGCGTGGGTTTGTCGAAACGCTTTCCCTGTATGAGTCTTTCATAGAAAAGCAGGTGCGCCAAGGAAGCGCACCAAATCAATTCAATTGCTCCACGACTCACATAAATTTTCCGTGTTTGGGGATTGACGCAGAATTCCCAAGGTCGTTGACCAAGATAAATCAGATTGAAATTGGAGAGTGTGGTGCCAAATTCCTTTTCGTGTTCTAGTGCGATTTTGAAAACTGAATCGCCAACGTGCTTGTTTATCAAGAACCGGATTGGCGACTTCATCGTTGCCACACAACTCCGGTCAATTCGCGGCATGGAGGGGCTGCTCATATTTTTCCCCGGAAGGCTTTGGCCAGCAGCGCGGGCGTGAATGACGCCAGATCCGTTTCCGCTTCCCGATGCAACCGCTGCAATTGAAAATGGAGCTTCCGCAGTCTGGCGAAGCGGCGCTGGTCCTCGATGGGCGGCACGGGCACGGGGATTTTTTCCAGCTTCGTGATGCCCAGCGTGCGGTTTCTTCCGGCTGAACCGGGTGATGCGCCACGGATTTGTTCCAGGCCGCGTTCGGTCAGAAAATAGTAGCAAAGAAATTCTGCGGTCGCCTGATCTGGCAAAACTTCGTGCATCATAAAACGGTGCGACGCCACACGGCCATCGTCTTCCGGCTGCGCGACGGCGATTGCGCCCTCCCAGGCGAACACGTTCATAAACACAAGGTCGCCCGCTTTGATGCGGCAAATGCGTTTCGTCCCAAGCTGTTCGCCCGTGAGCGCGGGTTTGTGGAATGTGCCCTTGCCAAAACTGCGGATGCCGGTTTCTGGATAATTCTGGTCGGGTTTGGTTTTGACCCAGCGGCGAACGAGTTTTGCCACGTCGCTAAATGGCTTGGTCGGTGCGTCCTCGGCGATGCGTTTGTATTCAGCGCGCAGGAGGCGGGTCATGTCTTCAACCAATGATGAATTTGCCCTGCTCAATTTTTGGGAACGATCCGTCAAGGCTTCCACCCGTGCCACAATCCGTTTCTGCTCTGTCAGTGGCGGAATGGGGATATTAACGGCGAGCAGCGCATCTTTCATGAACGCTGACTGGCCAATGAATTCAGTGCAATTCGTTGCGAAGAAGCCACGCAACCGTAGGTCGTGAAGGCATAAAAAAAGCCACTCTGGAATGAGGCGGTCTGGATTTGGGCGAAGCTGCGTTAAGTGGTTGCTAAACGCGCACGGCTCATCCCAACCATCAAAAACGCAACTCTTGCCGACAAGCGCGGTGCTGTTTGTGTTGGTAAAAATCACATCGCCTCGCGCCAAGAAACGGTTTTGCTTTTTGGCGATTTCATGTGGCACTCGTCTGATCAGTGCCATGTCGAGTCGCCCGTCCTTGGACACATTATTCATTCGCAGATGCGGCACACCGTTGGCGACATCTTTTTGACCACAGGCATAGCCCGATTGGACAATCAGCAAAAGTCCGTCATCGCCCAGTGCAGTTCTTTTCCACTTTTTCATTCAGTAGCCAAAGCGGTTCGCATTTCTCGGATTATGTCCAAAATCTCTTGCTCTTTCTTGGAGACGGACAAAAGAATTTCCTCCGGCTCGGCGTGATCCATTTTTTCTGGTTCAACGAGGCCAAGATTAGCGAGCGCAAGGCTGTAGTCGGCGGCGATAATTTTTTCAGCGGGCACGCGCCATGCCACACCATCGGCGGTCTGACGCTTCGGCCATTTTTTAAGCAGGTCGGGAAAGTCGTTGCGAAATTGTGCGCCGAACTTGCGCGCTTTTGTCAGCGATGATCCATCGCCTTGAACATTGTAAAACCACGTCTCTTTTGTAGGCCGTCCTGTCTTTTGAAAAATGAGAAAACAGGTGTTGTTTGGCGTGTATGGTTCAAACATCCCCTTGGGCAACGTGACCACAGCCTGCAAATCACATTCAGCGAGCAGGCGTTTTTTCACTTCGACGTGCGCGTTTGTGTCGCCGAACAAAATGCCGTTGGGCAGGACGATACCAGCTCGTCCGCCAGGACGCAGGCTGCGAATTGCGGCAGCCAGAAACAAAACATATTTTTCGCCTTTCTCGACGCGCAAGGAACGCTTGGGTGATTGCGCCGCGCCGGAGAACGGCGGATTTTCCAAAATGCAATCGAATTGCACTTCGTCCCACTTGTCCTCGCCGCCGCCGATGGAATCGCGCCGCACGATGGGCGACTGGTCAAAGCCGTGCAGCACAGCGTTCATGGCGGCCATGCGGATGATGTCCTTGTCGCCCTCGAAAATGTGAATCGTGCCGGACTGCAAAAATTTCCACTGCGACGGCTTGAGGCGGTCGCCCATGCCGCGCTTGACCGGCAGGCCGTAGGGCGCGGGAACTTCGCGGATAAATTCGGGCGAACTATTCGCCAGCAAAATGTGTTCGTAGGCGGCAATGGCAAATCCGCCCGTGCCGCCGGCGGAATCGCACACGGTCTGGCCAATCTGCGGATTCACCATTTCAACGATGACGCGGATGAGATGACGCGGCGTGCGGAATTGCGCGGCTTTTTTCTGGCTGCCGAGATCGTTGACGAGGATTTCAAACAGGTCGCCCTTCACGTCGGCATCCTCGCTCAACAAATTCTGGCCTTTGAGCGTGTCCACGGCTTTGCGCAGCGTCGCGCCGTCCGGGATGACGACGGCAGAATCTTCGAACAAAGCGCGAGCGGCGGGCGACAGCGCGGGGTGCAGCGCGAGTTTTGGGAGCAGGGTGCGAAGCGTTTCGAGCATTCGCCCGTTGTCGGGGTCGGAAGTCAGCGCGGACCAGCGGAGTTTGCCGAAGTCCACGGCTTCGTCGCCAATTTTCACTTTGGTAAAAATCGTCTGGCGGCGGGCGTTGCCGTTGTCCGCCTGCTCGGTGTCCATTTCTTCGAGCATTTTCAGGAACAGCAGGTAGGAAATTTGCGTGACGTAGGTGATGGGGTTGGTGACATTGGCTTCCCACATCACTTTGCAGAGACGTTTAAGCAGATTTTGGAGCGAGGCGTTATCCATGAAATTATGCGGCGGCAATGAGGTCGTTCAATTCCTGCATGATGACGTTGAGGCGGTCGCGGCCAAACAGGGCTTCGGCGCGGGCGCGTCCGCCCTGGTAGGTGAATGGCGGGCGTGTGAAAATGGTCGGGTCGAGCGGAACGTATTTGGTTTCGCTGACGGCGGCGACGACGACGTTGCGGAGCAGCCGGAGCAATCGAGCTTGGTCGGGATTGATGCTGTCGGAATGTTCGGCAACCCAAGCGTTGAAGGTATTTTGAACTCGCTGCTCACGGGTCGGCAGTTGATACAGGCCCAGCGCAGCGCGGATGAAATCGGACAGCGAGCCGGACGGTTGCTCGAACGCTTTGCGGAGCGCCGGTTCGTCAAACCAAAATTCGGGCGCGTTCAATTTGTGCGCGAGTTCTTCCCACTCGTTTTCCGTCAGCGTTTCGCCGGCCATGATTTTCCGCACGACGGGATCGGTATCGCGCAATTCCTGAATCCGCTTAAACCAAGTGTCCTGATACGTCTTGCGGTCAATCGCCATTCCCTCCGGGCCGACGTGAATGAGTTCGCGGCGGCGCATTGAATCCTCCTTTAAGCCCATCGGAATGACGGTAAATTCGCGCGGCGGGCCGGGTGGCGGCGGGGGCGGCGGGCCTGGCTCTGGACCGGGTTGAGGTTCTGGCTCGCCCGGCTTCGGACGTTTGCCGACTTGTTTTGGCCGATGATACTGCGCGCCGGGGTCGTTGAAGCGCGAATGATTGCCCACGAAATCGTAAATCAGGAACGAGGTTTTGCCGATGCGCGGACACAAGCGGCTGCCGCGCCCGCGCATCTGTGCATATTTGATGGCGGAGTTTGTGGGGCGGAGCATCACCAGATTTTCAATTTCCTTGTGGTCGTAGCCGGTGTCGAGCATATCCACGGAAACCGCGATGATGGGCAGCGGGTCAAATTTGAAACGGTCAATGATGGGCTTGGGATTGCCGTTGTTCGAGTAGCAGGTGATTTTCTGCGCGAAACTCTGGCGGACTTCGGCAGGCGAGCGGTTCGTCTGTTGCGCGATGCGCAGGCACGCGGCATCGGGTAGAAGCAGATTGAACAGCCGTTCCAAAATGACGGCCTGCTTTTCGCTGACGGCAAACACGATGGTCTTGCGCGGGTGCGGCTGCGGACGTTCTTCCTCGATGCGGAAGTATTCGTCAATGATGAGCTTGAGCCGGTCTTCGCTTTCGGCGTTGCGCCCCCAATCGCTAAAACCAATTTCTTCATCTTCCCAATCCGTGCCCTCGAACGTGAGAACGGATTCGGCGGAATAAATTTTATAGTCGGCGAGAAATTTTTCTTTGATGCCGTCGCGGATAGCATAGGCGAAGGTCGGTCGGCCTTCCTGCGCGGCGCTGTCCCAGCAATCAAAAAACATATAGGTGCTGCGGACAAGCTGGCGTTCATGTTCGCTCACCCAATGCAATTCGCCGGGATTCGGCGTGGCGGTCAGGCCAACGTGGATGGCGTCAAAGTGCGCGAGCGTGGCGCGGTGCGTGTTGTAAATGGAACGATGACACTCATCCGTTATGACCAGATCAAAATAGGCGTGACCGAAGCCGCCCGGCCCAAGCTGTCCCGCAATCGTATCGAGCGTGCCGACGACGATTTGGCCTTCGAGCGATTTTTTGCCGCCGAAAAGAATTGTCGCCGGATAATCGCGCAAATAGTCGTCGAAAGTTTCTTTTGCCTGTTTTGCCAACTCAATGCGGTCGGCCAGAAAGAGGACGCGCGAGATGGCGGCGGATTGAAACCACCGCTTCATCAGCATGGCGATAGTCAGTGTCTTGCCCGTGCCGGTCGCCATTTCAAACAGCATCCGGCGGCGTCCGGTAATCAGCGCGTCATCGGCGGCTTTGAGGCAATGAAGTTGATAGGGGCGTGCATCCACGTCCTCGCCCTTGAAACGGAAGCGCGTCGGCATTGGCACTGCCCGGATGGAGGTTGCCAGGTCGCCTTGACGATGTTGACGGAGATTGGCGCGGCTTTCGAGGTCGGCCTGGGTTGGAAAACCGATGATTGGCCGGGCATCGCCATTTTCGTAATCCCAAAAATAGTGCTCGCGCCCATTACTCAAGATGATGAACGGAGCGCCGAGGCTGACAGCGTATTCTTTGGTCTGCATCTTTGCCGAATATGGATCAACTGAAAATCGTTTCGTTTCGACGACGCAGAGAGGCCGAGTGCGGGAATTTTTCAGGAGATAATCGGCCCGTCCGTCCGCTGCGGCTTCTTCCGTGGAGACGAGTGACTTGTTTTCAATGTCCCAATCCGCCTCGCGCAAGAGGCGGTCAACCACAATTCGGGCGTCGGCTTCAGTGGGCATGGATGGTTGAAAATTCGGCTTTGAAACAATCAACGATGTTGCCATGTCGTTGGTTGTCCCTGATGCCTGAGTTGTTCAGCGGATTTGGCATAAGCCGTCTCCATGATGATAGAAACTGTCTGCCAGTTCAAACGGATTGATTTTGAGGAAACGCGAATTTATGCCATTTCATTTTGAATCGGGGGGCTTTTCAAGCTGGAGCGGATTTTGGCAGGGTGGCCAGTTTGACTGAAATCTTTCATTGCACTACCATCGAAAGCGATTTCGATCACAAACCGAAGGACAGCAATGGAGCAGCGCGTCAGCATAATTACTCTGGGCGTGTCAGACCTCGACCGCAGCCGGAAGTTTTACGAACGTCTCGGATGGCGGCCATCCATACCGGACACGAAAGACATTGTGTTTTTCCAAGCAGGCGGCATGGCCCTCGCCCTGTTCCCGCGAGCGAACCTTGTGAAGGATGCCCGGATTTCCGCCGATGGCCAAGGCTTCGGCGGAGTGTCACTCGCATATAACGCCCGGAGCCGTGAGGAAGTTGATTCCGTCCTCGCTGAAGCTAAAGCGGCTGGCGCAACTTTACCAAAGCCTGCTCAAAACGCATTTTGTGTCAGCGGTCACCACAAACCGGCCAGCCAGGGTCGAATCAAACCAGCCAGTCAATTTTCGTAAGTTCGCATTTTCATTCCAAAAAACTCCCCGTAACGCTCTGCTATGGAGCTTTTTGGAATGAAAATGCTTATTTCGTTTATGCAAACTCAGTGGCCGGATCAATTCGACCTTTCGTGGCTGGTTTTCAAGTGACCGGTGACACATTTTGGGGCGGGTATTCAGGATATTTCTCCGATCCCGATGGTTTTCTGTGGGAGATTGCTTGGAACCCATCTTTTCCCATTGCCGAGGACGGCAGCATCCGTGTTTCTGGCTAGGCGGCTCCACTTCTACGTTTTTGATAGCCCTTCGAGGAAGGTTAATAATTTTTTGGTTTCCGCTTCACAATCGTGCCACCAATCGGTTGACCAAATTCGGTAAAGCGTCCAGCCCAAACCTTCGAGAATGAGTTGACGCAGCTTGTCACGGTCACGGGCCGTCGCAGCCCGATGATAAGTCGCCCCATCGCATTCCACGCCGAGTTGATACCGACCTGAATTCGCCGGATCAACGACACCCAAGTCAATCCGATACCCTGAGCAGCCGACTTGATGATGAACCTCATATCCCGCCTCTCGCAGCCGTTTGGCAACCATCCGCTCGAATTCGGAGTCCGGCTCGCCATTTTGGGATGCTGACGTTGCTGCTGCCAGCGCGCTGGGACCACGTTCAGCATAATCCAGAAAGTATTTGAGGTCGCGCACACCGCGAGCACGAGTGCGAGTCAGATCAATCTGGTCGGCGCGCAATCCGCTGAAAACGACCACTTCGTGCTTTGCCCGCGTGATCGCAACATTCAAGCGGCGTTCCCCACCATCACGGTTGAGCGGGCCGAAATTCATCGAAACGCGACCGGCTTCGTCAATCCCGTAACAAATAGAGAAAAATATCTCATCCCGTTCATCGCCCTGCACATTTTCCAGGTTCTTTACAAAAACGGGTTCGCCTTCGACCGGCGGTTCGTCTCCGAAATGAACTTCGATTTCAGGATATTTTCGCCTTTCTTCATCGAGCAGATTTTCGATGAGTTGCTGTTGTGCCAGGCTGAAGGTAACGACGCCGTATGAATGGCCACGACCATCTGAATTCCGAAGCCGCGCAACCAGTTCCGCCACGAGAGCCTCCGCCTCTGCTCTATTAGTCCGGGATTTCCCTTTGTCATAGCGCGCTTGCGGAAGATACTTAAACTTCACACCACCCAGCGTGGTCTCCGCCGACGGGAAGGTTAATAGTTCGTTTTCGTAATACTGACGGTTGCTGAAAGCAATCAACCCCTCGTGCCGGCTACGGTAGTGCCATTGCAGTCGTTTGTGGCGCAAACCTTGAGTCATCAGTTCATCCAGAATGCTTTCCAAATCCTTGAATTCTTCTGGAGCGAGGCTTTCATCGTCATCAACCGCACTGTTAAAAAAGTTTGTTGGCGGCAACTGTTTGGGATCACCAACGACAATCAGTTGCTGTCCTCGCGCAATGGCTCCAATCGCGTCCCAAACCGGAATTTGCGAAGCCTCATCAAAAACAACCACGTCAAAAATAGCGTGTGACGGCTCCAGGTATTGTGCAACCGAGAGGGGACTCATCAATACGCAGGGTTTCAGCCTCGGAAGAAGATTGGGAATCCGACTCAACAATTGTCGGACCGGAATATGCCGCATCTTTTTGCCAATTTCGTGGCGCAACAGGCCAATCTCCCCTTTGGGAATATCATTCTTAACTTGATCGCGTGGTATATGAGCCGCAAGCCGGGCACGAATAATTTCGCGCACAAGTCGGGCAATTTTAGCATCAACCTCGCAGAAGCGGTCAATGCGCTCATTTTGTTCACGGCCAAAAAACTCTCGCAAGCTGGACTCATTTTCGATGGTCGCAAAAAACAGGTCGCGGCGGAAGCTGCGCTCAAACAAGGTTGGAATATCCAGGGTCTCACCGTTGGGCGCTTCCAAAGTGGCAATAATCGGCGCAAGGCCAAGCTTCATACCTTCGTCTCGAACCTTTTGCCAAAAGCACCACTCTCGGATTTGATGCCATGCAGCCGGAATTCGTTGTAGTAAATTTTGAACCGTCGGAAAATAATCCGATGCCGCGTCTAGCGGTTCTTGGCGAAGGCGCACATCTGCGGCCAGCGTATTCAAGGCGGATTGGAATTTTGTTTGCGCCTCTCGAAAATGCAGCAAGCGGTCGCCAATGGCCGTGCCTGTCGCATACACCGACGGACCCTCACTAAACAGACCTGCAATCAACTGGCGCAATTGTCCCAGCCACACGAGGTCGTCTCCAGCACAAGCGAGCATTCGCGCATGGAGCGGTTCTCCCCAAGTGCGCGCCCTGACTAGGGCTTCGACTGATGGCTCACCTTGCGCCCATATAGCGCCCAAGCAACCCTGCGCTTCGCCAGCGGTCGCATTTAATTCATTGTCAATCGCTCGAAGTCGTGGGGCACATTGTTGAAACAGAGTGAACGCGGAAATAACCGCTGATAAATGATCGGGGGCTTCATCCAATACACCGCGATGCAAAGCAGCGGATTCCGACAGTGGTTCGTATGCAGCGTCGAATTGAGTGATGGCGTCACGATAACGATTGAGACGGTTGCCAATTGCGGTTCCAATCTCATAGGCCGTCGGATCTTGTTTGAAGAGGCTGGCAATCAATTCGCGCAACCGGGGCATCCACTCTTTGTCCTCGCCAACCAGCGTAGCCAGTCGTTCATGTAATGCCGCACCCCATGCCCGAACCTGAACAAGATGGTCGAGTTGGGGTTCGCCACGACTCCATACTGGTCCCAACAGCGTTTCTGCTTTGGAATTGGCTTTTGCCAGTTCACCATTGATTGCCCGAAGACGTAGTGCCGCTGTAATCACTTCTCCCATTTTAGTGGGATCAGGTCGGGTTTGATCAGGACGTGTGGTTCGGAGGCGACGGCGAATGTATGTCAACCGGAGCCATTTGGGGAGAAACCACGCCTTCTGAGCGGATTGCCATTTTTGATTGAGTATGTCCAGATCAAGAGCGAGGAGCTTTGGCTCGTCATACCCTGCCAGCCGCGCCCGCAATTCAATGCGTTCACGAACCAGTGCTATCCATTGGTCAAATTCTGCCACCCATTCCCGCCACTCGGCTGTTGCGAATTGCTCTCCGACCGGCGCGGGCGCAAGCAGACTGTCCACCACGGCCACAAGATGAGCAATGTCCGTTCGTGTGGCGGCTTTACGTGGAAAGCTGATCCAAGTATGTAAATCAGCCGCCGCTTCAGTTGCCTGCCGGGTTAAAGCATCCATCTGGCGGCATTGCTTAAAGATTTCCTCCGCTTCGCCTGACGACCAGGTCTCACAAACGACCGATTTCTTCCCCTGAACCTGTAACTTGTGAATCTCCGCCAGCTTGTCCCGCAACTCGCATCGTTCGCGAACAAGTGAAATCCATTTGTCCAAATTTGTGGATAATTGGTTCCAAGGCGTCGTCGCAAAAGCACCTCCAACCGGCTCAGGTGCAAGAAGGCTGTCCACCAACGCGGACAAATTAGTGATGTCGGCCTTCGACACAGCGGAAGATGGACAGCGAAGCCATGAGCGAAGTTCGCCGGTTGCGTCAGCGGCTGATTTAACGAGCGGGCCAAGTTCACGAATATGGCCAAGCACACGATCCGCCCAAGCTGGCGTCCACTCGTCGCAGCCGAGCAATGAAAGAGGGTGGTCGGCCAACGGAATCAGAGGGCGTGAACGTTGTTGCAATAATTTGGCCACTTCCCTGGCCCGTTCGAGCGTCTCTATTGGTGTATTCAGGATGGACGGCCACGAATCGAGATGCACCATTGGTTCCTTTTGCCGCGGCAAAAGATAATCAAGGCAGCGATAAGCACTAAGCCCGCAATCATGGAGGCGATGCAATGCGCGGGCATAGCCGTTTAGCGTATCGCGCAATCGCTCCAATTCTGCCGCGCGATGTTCCCAATCGGTTGCGCCATCGTCATTGATGAATCGCAGGCTTCGGTCAAATTGAGCCACCACGTCGGCTTTGCCTGTTTTGTTTGAATGCAATTCAAGGCAAAAGGGTTCCAATCCTTCCTCCCGCAAGCGCCGGAAAACAACATCCAGCGCGGCCCGCTTTTCCGCCACAAACAAAACACGTTTTCCGTGGGCGAGGCAGTGGGCAATGATATTGGCAATTGTCTGGGATTTGCCTGTTCCCGGTGGCCCTTCCAGCACAAAGTCGTGACCAGCCGCAGCGGCCATGACGGCGGCAAGTTGGGACGAATCCACGCTACGCGGACAGAAAATGTCGCGCGGATGAAATTCGTAGTCGAGTTGTTCGGGCCGAATATCTTCAGAGGGGTTCGGATATGGCGTTCCAGCCTCATTCACCAGATGATTTACAACACGGTTCCGCGTCAGATTGTCGAGTCGGTCAGCAAGGTCTTTCCACAATAGAAACTTGGTGAACGAAAATTGGCCAAGCCAAACTTCCGTTTTTACCTCCCAGCCCGGCAGATCACGAACTGCGTCACGAAAAATCCTGAACACCAAATTCACATCCACGCCGCTCTGATCTTCTGGCAACGGGTCAACGCCGGGAATCTCCTTCTGGAAATGTTGCCGCAGCATTTCCATCAGTGTGACATTGAGCCGCGTTTCTTCATCCAAACGCCGCAGGGCAAAACCCTCGATTACGGATTTGCGTTTTAACTCGACCGGAACCAGCAAAAGTGGCGCCCGAAAAATCCGGTCGCTAAATTCAGTTTCACGCCATTCGAGGAAGCCCACGGCCGCAAATAAGGTGTTGGTGCCGTTTTCTTCGATAGCGTTGCGTGCGGAACGGAATAGCTCAGTGAGACGGCGGGCGTGTTCAGATTCGTCAAGATTTGTGTGCAGCCGGCCATGTTTGAGTTCGTCGGCCAGATGCTCCGCCAGGGCATCGGCACGCTGCTGCTGGGTATAAACTGCTTCATTCCGTGGATCGTCCTCGCTCATCACTTTGGGCCGGGGCCGCAGCGAAAGTTCGCGTTCCGCCGCAAGTTCATCTTCGATCCGGTCAGGCGAAGTGGATACGATGCGAATTGTGGATTTTGTCTCTCGAAAATTCAGCAAGCGGTTGCGAAGACTCAAATCGAGCAAACGACTTTTCCACTGGTCAATTCGTGTGGTGGGTTTCGCCGCCGGCTTCGGCGTTATTTCCAATGGGGCCGCAAACTCACGTTCGCCGATGCCAAGTGCAGGCGCGGGCTGAACTGTTGCGCCACCAGTGCTGGCCGGTTCTCCCGCCTGGTTTGGAATCCCCAATTCACGAAAAATGGCAGAGGGTCTATCAAGACTTGTTTTGCCGCCACATGGGATAATCGAGAAACCGGCGCTTTCCAAATCCACGTTCATCAGCGACGCCATTCCAAGAATCGCGGCGCGGTCGTCTTCGCCTTCCACCAAAACAGCAACATCCGCAAAAAATCCCTCACTCATCCACGGCGTCATAATGGCTTGCAACCGGGGCAGAAGTGTTTCGCCGGTGTATTTGTTCCCGTTTGCGCCGTCGGCAGTCCAAATTATTTCGGCAATCTTGTCGAGCGCGGTCCGCACGATTTTGGAGATTTTAGGCTTTGTCGCTTCACCGTTAATCTTTCGCAACAGACGGATTTGTTCGATTCGATCAATGCCAACGAACAAAGGCGAATGCGTTCCGTAAATGATTTGAGTTTTATCAGCGACGCCAGGCGTTTTTCCACTGGATAACTGCATAAGAATTTTCGCCAAATGTCGCTGACGGTTCGGGTGCTGATAAAGTTCGGGCTCTTCGATGGCCAAAACCAGATTGGGAAGTTTTTTGGTCGCAACCGCAGATTCGCCCTCTTTGGCTTCAACCGCTTGCGACTCGCCTTGTGTTTGAGCAAAGGCTAGATGTTGCAGTAGCGTCAATATAAATGCCCTTTGCAATCCGTGGCCCGTTCGCATCACCGCTGACTTAAAACCATCTTCCACGAGCTTGACATCAGCTTTTGGCATTGGGATTTCGATTTGTCCCAACGGCAACCAGAGCAATTCCACGCCAGCGTCAGGGACAAATAATTTAAGGGTCGTTGTCATCCGATCTGACAAATCCGTCAACTCGGTCAGCTTTGACGGATCGAGGATTTCTTCATACTGACGCTGTGTGTTTTCTTTTAGCTTTTTTACCGCATCTTTGTTGGCGAGCACGCTCCGCACAACTAAATCCATGAGGCCAGAAAGAACAGACCCTCGTCCTTCTGCGGCATCATCGGCAGCATCCCGAACGGCAGGTATAAATAGAAAACGGGTAAATTTGCCAAGATAACCTTGTCCCACCTCGCCAAAACCGAAAAACTGGCCGTCATCCCGCTGCCGTGCGCATCTGTCCGGATTGGCAGCTTCCCATTGCCTCAAATTAGGTTCGACCGCACCGATTGTTGACCATGCTGGAAGCCCGGTGTATTCGGCTTTCACGCGAAGTGAATTGTATGCTTGTTTAGCTGTCGCTCCTCTGTCCTTTACGGCAAGGCCATCGCGAACCGGCTGAAATTCGGGACTCTGAAGGCTTGAGCCATGATATTTCGCCGTTACTTTTCCTTCTTGCCACGAAAAAACCCGCTCCACCGTCAACTTTTCACCCTGAAGATACGGTGAAAACAACTCCTTCGCCTCATTGGACAGGTTTTTGAATGTTACTCCGACGACAATCTCGCTCGCCGTGTCGCGATTGTAGAAATCTTCGAGGTCAATTCTAGGTGCGGTTGTGTAAAATACTTCCAGTGCCCGTAAAAATGTGGATTTACCCGCTCCGTTCGCGCCCACTAACGCGGTGAGATTCTCGCATTGCAAAGTTTCGTCGAGCACGGACCGAAAATTCTTTGCCTGAACTGATTCGATGATCATGGTTTTTTCCTATTAGATTTTTGTTTTACCTTTGCACTGACACATATCATCTTCCTTCACTTGGGGTTTTCCGAGTTTTGGCCGGGGCATCTTCTATGGCCTTCAGCTCTAAACCTTCAATCTCCTGAATTGTCTTGCCGGCGATGCCTTGAAGGTCGCCATACATGCCAACCGTTGACTGCATGACACGCTCAATTTGTTCCTCGCGCTTCGCCCATTGTTTCAAAATGGCCTTTTTCTCCTTATCGAGGTCTTCTTTCATTGAGCCGAACGCTTCGACGATGGCCTGAACCCGCTGACGAAATCGCGGGCCGGTGAGGTATTGATACACCAATTCCATTTTCGTCTGCTGCCCCTCGGATGCCAGACGCGCGGTTGCAGTCTCAATCAGCGTATAGCGCAACGCCACAGCCACTGGCAGCGCCGCTTGCGGGAGTGCAACCCAAACGCCGTCAACCAAGCCAAACGTTTCGATGTCTTTCGGAACCACTTGACTGACGATGATTGCAATTTCTGCCTTTGCCGTCCGCTGGTCGTCGCGGAGTTTGGCCAGCCAGCCGTCACTCCAGTTTTTCGTTCGCTTGGATTCCCACAAAATCGTGCCGCATATCTGCCCAAGCGGGCCGAGCACGCGGTGCAAAACGTCACCGCCGTGTTCGCCTTTTGGCACCGGCTCAACGGTGTCTCGTGGGAATTTTGCTTTCAGCAAGGTCTCCAATTCTAATTCCTGAACCTCGCCTTGAAGCTGCTGCGAACCTTGCTCTGCCCTGCGCTTCAATTCTTCAATTTGTTTTTGCATCGAGGCGATGGTCTGTTCCTTCTCGGAAACCTTGAGCCTCAATTCATCTTCCGCCTCCTTCCGCGCCTGCTGGCGCGTGACGGCCAGATTCTCCTGGACCCGTTTTTCAATGGTCAATTCAAGCTCGCGTTTGGCGTCGTCAAGCTCGCGCTGCTTCTTCAGCAAATCAGCCTGTGTTTTTTGTGCCTCCGTGAGCTTTTCATCCTTCTGTTTCAAAATCTCCTGAAGATCGGCAACCTCTTTTGTTTTTTGTTCAATGTCGTTGGACAGGGCAAGTTTTGCTTTTCGGGCTTCATCAGCGGCGATTTTTGCGCGTTCGCTTTGAAGCTTTTCGGCAACCTGCGCATCAACCGTTTCTTTGGATTTTTCAAGCGCCTGTTCGCGCTCTTTCAATGAAGTTTCCCGGCTGGCAAGATCAACATCCTTTTGGGCCAGACGTTTTTCATAATCGCGGCGCGTGGACTCAATGAGCGGCGCAGCCAACGATTCCGTCAGCTTGATTTCATTTTTGCACTTCGGGCAAGTGATGGTTGGCTCGGCCATAGAATGCTGCTTTCAAGGGAGCCAATTGTGCGCCCTGTGTGCGACTCGTTCAACCTGAATGTGACGACGAACGAACGCCGTGCGGGCGTGGCTTCGCAAGCGTCCGTCATCCGCCGACAAGAGATGGATTGATGCGCTTCGGTCTGGCGTTGGCGGCGGAAAGCGGCAGACGGTCGGCGGAACGGTATGAGTGAAGCCGCGCGCCGGAGCGGCGACGCCAATGATAGACGGAAGCGAACGCGGTTGCGCTTTCCATTTTTGTCCACGACGAGCGCGCGCGAAGTGCGTGCCGCGCGGACGAAAGGAGCACGGTCAAGCGGAGCGCGCGTTGGTCGGGGCGGACGCCATCACCTCAAGTAACGATTTGAGCTTGTTATTAAATTCGTCTTTTGTGACGATTTAGTTGACATTTAAGCTTTAATTCGCCATAAATGGCGTGTTATGAAAATAACCAAACAAGCCACTGACGAAGTGGTTCTTGGCGAACTAGGCGGGCGGCTGGCCAAAATCCGGCTGGATCGCAACCTCACGCAAGCACAACTGGCTACGCAGGCCGGCGTATCGAAGCGCACGGTGGAGCGGTTGGAAGCAGGCGCGGTGGCAACACAATTATCCGGGTTCATCCGCGTGTGCCGTGTGCTCGATGTGATTGAGCGCTTTGATCTGCTCGTTCCGGAACCAGTGCCCAGCCCGGTCGCGCAACTGAAAATGGCTGGCCGAAAACGTCAGCGTGCCTCCACCGCCAAAAGAACAGCCAAACCTTCGGCCAAAAAATGGCAATGGGGAGATGAACGATGATAGCTGAAGTTCGACTTTGGGGACGAACCATCGGGGCCGTCTCGCTGGAAGACGGAAACCAGTTCGCCGCATTTGAATATGACCCGGCGTTCGCACAGAGCGGGATTGAAATTTCGCCCATCACGATGCCATTAAGTGATCGGGTGTATGTTTTTCCCGATTTGCCGCAAAGAACTTTTCATGGCCTGCCCGGTCTGCTGGCTGATTCGTTGCCTGACCGGTTCGGCAATGCCTTGATTGATGCGTGGCTGGCGACACAAGGCCGGACGCCCGACAGTTTCAATGCGGTGGAGCGGCTTTGTTATATCGGCGCGCGCGGCATGGGCGCGCTGGAGTTTGTGCCGTCCCTCGGACCAAAACCGCAACAGGCGAAGAAGATTGAAATTGATGCCCTGGTCAAATTGGCGTCGGAAGTGTTGACTCATCGCAAGAATCTGAAAACCACTTTTGCCAGCGCGAGCCGGAAAAGCGCCTTGAACGACATTCTGCGAGTCGGCACATCCGCCGGCGGCGCGCGGGCAAAGGCGGTCATCGCTTGGAATCGGGAGACCAACGAAGTCCGTTCCGGGCAGATTACGGCGGGAAAAGGATTCGACTACTGGCTGTTGAAATTCGACGGCGTCAGCGGCAACAAAGACAAGGAACTCGAAGACCCCAAAGGTTACGGTGCGATTGAATACGCATATTATTTGATGGCAAAGGCGGCGGGCATAACCATGAGCGAATGCCGTCTGCTCGAAGAAAATGGACGACGACATTTCATGACTCGGCGTTTTGACCGGCTGGATGGCGGTGAGAAATTGCACATGCAATCGTTGTGCGCGCTGGCGCATTTTGATTTCAATAACGCGGGCGCGTATGCCTACGAACAGGCGTTGCTGGTCATCCGCCAGTTGAATCTGCCGATGGAATCAGTGGAGGAACAATTCCGGCGAATGGTATTTTACATCATCGCCCGCAATCAGGACGACCACGTCAAGAACATCGCCTTCCTGATGGACAAGGCCGGTCGCTGGTCGCTGGGGCCCGCCTTCGACGTGACCTACAGCTACAATCCGACCGGCGATTGGACTGCCCGGCATCAGATGACCATGAACGGCAAACGGGACGGATTCACGCTGGCCGATTTCCGCGCCTGCGCCAAAAGCGCCTTGATGAAACGCGGTCGCGCCGAGGCCATTGTCGAGGAAGTGCATGTTGCCGTGGCAAAATGGCCGGACTATGCGGAACAGGCACAGGTGATGAATGATTGGCGAAAACAAATCCAACACAATCTTCGATTGAATTTGCCGCGCACATAGAAATAAGCGTCAACTAATCCACCGCTGAAGGCAATCGGACGATTTCCTGGTTTCGTCGGATGATTATCGGACGATTAGTCATCGGTAGATTCCGGTAAAGAGTCGGAAGATTGTCGGAAGATTCATACCGGACCTCTCGGATGGCGAATCTGACGATTACCGGGTTTGGTCTGACGATTATCTGACGATTGATTTATTATATTTGCTCCTGCTTCGGTCTGGCGTTGGCGGCGGAAAGCGGCAGGCGGCCGGCGAAACGGCATGAGTGAAGCCGTGCGCCGGAGCGGCGCTGCCAATGACAGACGGAAGCGAACGCGACTGCGTATTTCCCGCTGCTGTCCGCGACGAACGCGCGTTGCACGGATGGGCAACGCGCGTTGGTCGCGGACGTTGAACCCCAAAGGCTTTTGCCTTTTAGGATGGACGGATTGCTTTGGAGTCGATTTTTGGTCGCCGCGACGGGCGACGCCTATGCTTCGCGCTAAAGATTCTTGGAATCAGCGATGTGCGGTCCGCGTGGCCGCCGGTAGCCAAGATGTGATTGTGCTGGTGGTTCGGTGGGCACAGATGTGGGTGGTTGCGCTGCTGGCGTCTTTGGGCGGCGCGGTTTCTTCGCATTGCCTGCATCCAGCACTTCGCGACAGTAACGGGCGACGGTCTGGTGCGACACCTCGATGCCGGCGTTCTCGTGTAGCATGACGCGAATCGTTTCATACGAGGCGTTTCGTTCGCGCAGCGCAATGATGGATTCTTTGACTTCATTCAACGCGCGGTATTTTTCCGGCGCGGGCGGCGTATAATTTTTAACGGCTTCAGCGAAGCGAGCCTTCGCTTCGGCGGATACGATTGGTGCATTCATAATTTTTTGGCTCAATGGTTATTGATTTTTTCTCTGGTGTTTTCTTGTTACGTCTGCCCCTTGCGATGACAAGGAGAATAGCGTCCAGTATTTTACTTTGATTATCATTAACACGGACTCGTGTTCATCTTGCGTCACCCATAGCGCAAGATTTGCCCTGCGATGGTTTAACTTGCCGCCATGTTGACGATGAAGGCTCAATACAGTTTGGGAAATGCGGAGTCGTATTTCCGGGAGCATTTGCGGGTTGGTGATTACTACATGGAAGGCCGGAGCGTTTCGGGTCTATGGTTTGGTGAAGGGGCAAGGCAGTTGGAATTGTCGGGCGTCACCAATGAACCGGAATTCGTGAACCTCTGCCATAATCTTCATCCGCAGACGGGGGAACAATTAACGCCGCGCCTGAATACAAAACGGGTCCGCGTTGATAAAGATGGGAACGTCCATGAATCCGCCAATCGCCGGGTGTTTTACGATTTCACGTTGTCACCGCCCAAATCAGTTTCCATCGTGGCACTGGTTGGAAATGATAAACGGATTATCGAGGCGCATGACGAGGCGGTGCAAGTTGCCATGTGTCAGTTGCAGACTTACGCCGCCACACGAGTTCGGACTCAAGGCCAGTATTCGCAGCGGACGACCGGCAATGTGGTCGGCGCGATCTTCCGGCATGACACGTCCAGAGCGTTGGACCCGCATTTGCATAGCCATTGCATCCTGTTCAATGCCACGCGCGATTCTGTGGAAGGTCGGTGGAAAGCATTGGAAGCCTGCGAAATGGTCACGGCACAAAAATTTGTTCGGAAGGTCTATTATCACGAATTGCTCAGGTCGCTGCAACGGTTCGGGTATGGCATTGAGAGCAATTCACGCGGCGATTTTGATATTGCCGGTGTCAGCAAAGAAATGATTGACCGCTTTTCCAAGCGCCATGCCGAGATTGACCAGAAAACCAAGGAACTGCTGGAACGCGAACCGGACAAGGCCGGCCAGAACATCAAGGTCATCCGGGCGAACATTGCGCACAAGGAACGGGCGCGGAAGATCAAGGATGTCGGCATCGTCAAACTGCAATCCATGTGGAACAAACAACTGTCATGGAAAGAATGGTGGCAAATCAGCCGTTTGGATAAACATCGCTCACTGGAACCATCACCGAAAATAACCGCCAGCCAAGCCGTGAGTTGGGCGGAGCAACATCTGTTTGAACGCCGCTCCGTCGTCCATGAGCATGAGATTTGGTGTCACGCGCTCGAACACCTGCGCGGTCAGGATGTGTCGCTGCCGGAAATTCAGGCCGCAACCCGGCAACGCGGCTATATCCGTGACGAACAATTTAACGGCCAAGTGACCACACGCGAAGTCCTGCAACGAGAGTTTGACATCGTTCAACTGGCTCAACGACGGACATGTCAATACGAACCGCTCGCCCCCAATTATCAGAGGATAAACCATTCGCTGGATTATGAGCAGGAACTGGCGGTGAAACATATCCTGTCCTCGCGGAATTTCGTCACTCTGTTTCGCGGCGGCGCGGGAACGGGCAAAAGTTTTACCCTGCGCGAAGTCAAAGGCGGACTCGCCAAAGCCCGTGAGGTCATCCATGTCCTCGCACCGCAGCGCCAGCAAGTTGCCGATCTGGAACACGATGGCTTCACCGGCGCGGAAACGGTCAGTGCTTTTCTCGCGCACCGTTCCATGCGTCGTGGCGCGGTCGTCCTCGTGGATGAGGCCGGACAAATCGGCGGCGAGCAAATGTTGCAACTGCTCGATTTCATCCAAATAAGCCAGGGCCGCGTCATTCTGTCTGGCGACACGCATCAGCATGGAGCGGTAGAAGCATCGGACGCACTGCGAGCGATTGAGAAGTATGCCGGTCTTGGCTACGCCGAACTGACGAACATCCGCCGTCAAAACCCCGATTCAGCCAAAACTCAAACCGAACGCCGCTGGCTGGAACAATACAAGCTCGCCGTGGATGAGGCGCGGCGGGGCAAACTCGGCGCATCGTTTGACCGGCTGGACAATCACGATGCAATCGTCTCTTGCACGCTCGCCGATCAACAGCAGAAATTGACGGAACACTTTCTTGAACTTTTCAAAAATCAGCAATCCACCGTCGTCGTCTCACAAAGCTGGAACGAAATTCACAAGGTCAACGAGCAAGTCCGGCTCGGCCTGAAAGCACAAAAGTTAATCGGTGCCGATGAAATGACGGTCACGGCTTTGGAGCGACAGGATTTAACGGACGCTCAAAAGCGTGATAAGCGGTTTTACCAGCCTGACTCGGTGCTGGTGTTCAACCGTCCTACGGCCGGTTTCAAATCCGGCAGCGCGGGAAAACTGCGCGGCATCACGGACAGGCATCTGCTGATTGAAGCCGACAAACGCATCCGGCCTGTGCCGTTCAAGGAACTGGATAAAATCACGGTCTGCCAACCAAAAGAGCTTTCCCTGTCCACCGGGGACCGGCTGCAACTCAAGGCCAATGCCAAATTCCAGGATGGGCGCAAACTCGCCAATGGCGAACTGGTGACGGTGAAGGAAATTCATGCTGACGGACGTATTGCCCTGAATGATGGCCGGGTGCTGGCAAAAAACTATCGCCAGTTCGTGCGCGGCTACGCGGTCACGTCCTACGCCGCCCAGGGCAAGACCGTGGATTATGTCCTGTTCTCGGATTCAGCGGTCAAGGCTGCGACAAACGAGCAGCAATGGTATGTCACGATTTCGCGCGGGCGCAAAGGCGTGAAGATTTTCACGGCGGATAAAATCCAGCTTCGCCAGAACATCACTCATTCAGGCAACCGGACGCTGGCGCTGGACATGAAGCCCAGCGCGTTCCAAAAGCTGGCAACCATTTGGGGGCGGGACGTTTCCTTTGTTCTCAATGTTCAGGAGTCGCAGCGGGCTTCGGAAAAGCGGGCGGCAAAAATTGCGCAGCAAGAAAAGTTGGAACGCGAAGCGGAAGCTCTCCGGCAGGCAGAAGCGGCCAAACAATCGCAGGCCGTGAAGCCGGCGGAAAAGCCAACTGAATCCATCAAGCCAGCCGAGACGGTCAAGCCCACGGTTCAAAAATCTGAAACCATTCGGCGGCGGATGGAAATTCAACGCGCCCAAAACCAGCAAAAGAGTCGAGGCATGAGAATATGAATGATAATTCCCCCTGCTACAAACTTGGCCGCCACGTCAACAGCGAACCCGTGCCGATGGACAACCTGCGGTTGGAAATCAGCACGGACAGTTTTTATGTGCTGTCGTATCATCACGTCGAACTGGTCAAGTTTGAATCAACGCAAGGCGCTGACATCATCACCATTTCATTTCTGAACCGCACGGTGCGGATCAAGGGGAAAAACCTGCGCAACCTGGGCGTTGCCCTGCAAGCGCGGAACGTGGAATCCATCAAACCAATGGCAGAGCGATATTCATCGCTGGCTGCTGGTGAGGATGGTTGGGTCAAAACCATCGAAATGCTCGAACAAAAGGAAGACAGCCATGCTTAAAGCCAACAGTCAATTTTCAAAATCAGATCACGCTGGTGGTTCAACCAACACGGAAACAAAGAATCACATTGAGAAGAAAGGTTACAAACGCGCGGAAGCGGCCATATATTTGGGCGTTGCCAAAATTACCATTGACCGTTTAACGAAGCGTGGCCTGCTGCATCCTTCGCGGGCATTGCGACATCCGATTTATTCCAAAGATGATCTTGACCGTTTCTTGCGGGAAACTTCCGAGCCAATCGAATGAAGCCGGTAAAATCAGTTGGCTGCGTGTTCATTGGCAACTTCGGATTTTTGAGCCGGTATTCTGGCGGCAATTTCACGGAATGTTGCTTCGGGCGTGCGTTCCAATAGCTCGTCCATGAGCGCCTGCCGGTCGGAAAATTCCTGTTTTAATACTTGGCGTCCCATTGCCTGCTTTGCCACGCCAAGAATTTTTTCCATTGGAACAATAAAAACTTCTTCGTTGAGTTGCCCCCAAAAAACTTCCAGCGGATTTTCGGATGCCCACCACGGATAGCTGTATTTCGTCTTCGCCTTGGCGATAGCGCGGCGGTCAACGGATGACGAAGGTTTTTCGCCTGTATTCGCGTCCCCTGATTTTGGTAGCGCAACGATGTTGGTGGGTTTCTCGAAACTCACCTTTTTAATCATCGCAAAGCTATGTTCCTGTCGTAAATGACCGTAGCGTTTCATCGCCAGCGCGCCGCCGTCTTTGTGTCCGAGCCAACGGCTCACCGTTGGAATGTCCACGCCGGACTCAATACAGGTTGTCGCAAAAAAATGTCGAAAATCATGATGGGTGAACTGTGGCAGTCCCAATTTCTTGCAGGCCGTCTGCAAACATTTACGCGCGCTATTAAACTGAATAATCCGGTCGGTCGGCTGCGGATTTTTCTCCGCCTTCAATCGCGCCAAGAGAGAGCGCAATTTTTCCGACATGGGTATGGTGCGCGGAGCAGCCTCGGTTTTTGTTCCAGGCAGAAAAAGCGTGCCACGCTCGAAGTCAACGTCGTTCCAAAGCAAGGGTCTTTTTTCGCTGGCCTCTCCGCCGCCGATAACTTCGCCGATGCGCGCGCCCGAATATGCCAGAAATTCAACCAGGTCCGCGCCATCCTTGGTTCTTTCCTGATTGCCCTTGTTGCCGTCCGCCAGCCGGATGGCGCTTACGAGTTGCTTCAACTGGTCGAGGGTGGGAACGACAATTTGTTTGGAAACGACCTTCCGACGTTTGATGTGCTTGGAAGGATTGGAAAGAAGCAGGCCGCGATCCAGAGCAAATTCAAAAACCGCTTTCATAACATCCAATTCATGGACGAAAGTTTCAGAAGCGAGCGTTGCACCGCGCTCCTTCACCCAACGGTCGCAATCCTGCGCGGCGAGATTGCGGATCGGAACATTTCGGAAAGAGGGGGCGAGTCCTTTGATATACATTTTCCGGCGTTTGACGGTGCCGGGACTCAATGCGTGTTTGTTCGTCTCCAACCATAAATTTGCGGCCTGTTCAAAATTCAATTTTGCTTCTGGAGACATTTTCAGGCAGCCCACTTTTGCCCGCAGCGCGTTCAAGCGACGGTCGGCCAATTTGCGGTCTTTGGTCTTGAGCGACCGGCGAAACTGCTTGCCTCCGCGTTTCAAGAGGGCATAATATCCTCCTGATGATTCGAGCCGATACAAGTTCTCTGCGACTTTGTGAAACACTGGTTGTCCAGCCGGTGTCGGTGTCATTTTCTGCGTCGTTTTCATGCAGAAATATAGCACAAATCGGACGGGTGACAAGTATGGGTTACAAGTCAGCTTTTCTGGCGGTTGTGAATCTTCAAAGCAGCTTTATTTTACAATAGGATGGGTTGGTAGCTCAGTTGGTAGAGCAGTGCCCTTTTAAGGCATTGGTCCAGGGTTCGAGTCCCTGCCAACCCACCACTTTTGAGAAGATGGCTTGGACTTACATTCTGCGCGGCGATTCCGGGCGACACTACATCGGATCAACAACCAATCTGGAACGCCGGCTTAAAGAACCCCGGCATGGCCAAACGCACTCGACGAAGCGATTGGGTGACAACCTGGAAATCGTGGCGGCTGTGGAACTGGCCACAATCGATGAGGCGCACGCCTTGGAACGGGAGATGAAGCGCAAGAAGAATCCACGACTGGCCTTGGCCTTGTTGCAAAGCCGGTTGCGATAGAGCAGCCCCGAAAGTTTTCGGGGTTGGTCCAGGGTTCGAGTCCCTGCCAACCCACCACCCTTCGCTCTCCGTTCCACAGCCAAGGCGACCTCGTGTCCTTGCGACGGTGCCAAGTGGCGATAATCCGGTTGTTTTTTACAATTTGTCTTTTGCCAAACGCGGGTTAGATTCTTGGCATCAAAACTGCCACTTGCGCAAAATTCTGGGGCGTGCGCGGCTCGATTCCGACGCCGGGACCGACGACCGTGCGCTATGGTGGCAACACGTCGTGCGTCGAAGTGCGCATGGGCGGAGAAATCATCCTCCTCGACGCCGGCACGGGACTGCGGGCGCTGGGCCGTTCGCTGCTGGCGGAATTCAAGGACCGGCCGCTAAATCTGACCATGCTGCTGACGCACACGCATTGGGATCACATTCAAGGCCTGCCGTTTTTTGGGCCAATTTACAATTCACGCTGCCGGCTGCGGATTTTGGGTTGCGAAGGCACGCGCAAAGGCCTGGTCAATGCACTGACCGGCCAGATGGAAAGCACCTACTTTCCCGTGCCGTTCAACAAACTGCCAAGCAACATCGAAATCGAGGAGCTCAAGGATTTTAACTTCAACATCGGCCCGGTGTGCGTGCGGGCGATGCGCGCCAATCATCCGGGCCTTTGCGTCGGCTACCGGTTGTTCTCACCCGACAGCATGATCGCCTTTTTCCCCGACACCGAGTCGCGCACGGGCGGCAAAGACCGGGAAATGATCGACTTCCTGCGTGATGTGGATTTGTTGATTCTCGATTCGCAATACGATTCCGAGGAATACCAGGAGCACCTCGGTTGGGGACACGGTTGCGTGGATGACTCGGTTACGCTCGCCCTGCAAGCCGGAGTCAAACAACTTTCCCTGTTTCACCACGACCCGGACCACGACGACAAACGGATTGCCGGACTGGTCAGGCACGCGCGCCAGCTCGTGGCGAAACAGAAGGGGCAATTGAAAGTGGACGCCGCGCGTGAGGGGATGACGATTAAACTGCCGCTCAAGCCGGTTGCTCGCCGTAGTTGATGGCCATCGCGCCGCCAAGCAGATTGATGACGCGCACATTCACCAGTTTCAGTTCGCGCATTTTGGCCGCGACGGCCAGTTGTGCCGGATAATGCTTGAGCGATTCAAGGATGTAGGCGTAGGCATCCGCGTTGCCGCAGAACAGCCGGCCGATGAGCGGCACGGAGCAGCGCAAATGACCGAAATAGATTGCGCGCCAAAGGGCGTTTGCAGGTTTGCCAAAATCGAGCACCACCAGCCGGGCGCCGGGCTTGGCCACGCGGTGCATTTCATCCAGACCTTTTTCCCAGCGCGTCAAATTTCGCAAACCGTAACCGACGGTGACAATATCGAATGATGCATCGGGGAATGGAATTTGCCGCGCGTCGCCCTGGATGAATTGCGGATTGGATTTGAGGTTTGAATCTTGAGATTTGAAATTTTTCCGTCGCCGAGTTTCAGCGATTTCAAGCATTGCCTGGCTGAAGTCGAGGCCGGTGACTTCTGCGCCGTGGCGCGCGAGGGCAAAGGCGATGTCCCCGGTGCCACAGCACAAATCGAGCGCGCGATTGCCGGATTGAACGGCGGCGAGTTCGACGACACGGCGTTTCCAGCGCCGGTGCAACCCGAAGCTTTGCAGGTCGTTGAGCAAATCGTAACGCCGCGCGATGGCGGCAAAAAGGTCGTTGACCTTCGCGGCGCGTTGTTCGCCGGAGGTATAGAAGGCGTTGCTCACGCGGTCAGTTTAGCACATTGGCAGGCACAAAAAGTCAAGGCGCATAAAATTTCTTTGCGTCAGCAGAAGTGTCTGATAATTTGGCATCAAGTCAGCAGAAGTGTCTGGCAGGTTGGCATAAAATTGGCTGTTAGAACAAAGCGAATGGTTGTTTAATCGTGGAATTATGAACGCCGAAACTCCGGCAGCGCCGAAAAAGAAAATTTTGGTCGTGGATGACAACGAAGTCATTCTCAAGACGGTTTCCTTGAAGCTGCAAGCCTGCGGTTATCAAATCATCACCGCGCTGGACGGCTCCGAAGCCGTTGCCGCCGCACGCAAGGAAACTCCCGATTTGATTCTGCTGGACATCAACTTTCCGCCGGCCGTGGAAGGCGTGCCGTGGGACGGTTTTCGCATCATGGATTGGTTTCGTCGCCTGGATACGGCGAAGAAAATTCCCATCATCATCATCACCGGTCTTGAAGATATGAAAAACAAGGAGCGGGCCGCTTCCAGCGGCGCAGTGGCGTTTTTCCACAAGCCCATCAACCACGACGACCTGCTCAAGGTGATTCGTGCGACGTTGGGTGGTTCGGACAAGCCAGCCTGAAATCGGGCCTGAAATCGGGCTTGTAAATCCGGCGAGTTCGCATAACCTGTCTTTTTTCTTCTGGAAGCGAGCGTAGCTCAGCCTGGTAGAGCATCACGTTGCCAACGTGAGTGTCGAGGGTTCGAATCCCTTCGCTCGCTCCAATTTCATTTCTGCGACCAGGGGTGCCAGACCGAGACAAACCCAGCCATTTACAAGCGTTTTATCACTTTTCTTCCCTTCACTCGCTGCGACAGGTTGCGACACGTTTTGACCGTCCGCGCCAGAAATCTGTGCGCGTATTTGTGTACACCCCCCGAGCCTTGGCAGGTTCTTGATCGAATCATAAATCGGCAACTGTGCTTCATCCGTATAGCCGTCCGTCTGCCGGATGGTTTGATGGCGCATTTGCTTTCTTGCAAAATTATCGCCGATGCCATTCTTCCGCATGAAAGTCGCCCAAGTGTAGCGCAGCGCGTGAAAGTCGCCGTAACGGCCTCGCTCATCTTTGTAGGCAACACCAACCCGTTCCGCATCCACCTTGAGCCGTGAAGCGCGCGGAATTCCCTTCGGAAACACCAAGTCCGACGGAGACCCGTGCACCGGGCGATGCGCTTTCAATGCCTCGACGATTTCAGGCACCAGAAACACCGGCTCCTGCTTTTTATTTTTTGCCGTTTCCGCGCGAACGATGATTTGCGGGATTTTACCATCCAGCCGAACATCGCCCCATTGAAGTTGTCGCAATTCTTCCTGGCGCAATCCCGTCCGCGCCGCCGTGAAATAGATAATTCCGCGCACTCCCGACCCTTCGATTAACTTTCGCAATTCCTCATCCGTGAAAGCGCGACGCACCCGTTTTTTCTGCCCGCGCTCATCCACCTTCCCAACAAATTTCAGCGGGTTGGACTTGATCCGCCCCGCACGCTCCATCCAGTTCAGGAACGAAATCATGCCTTGCAGATAATGATTCTGTGTGCGCGCCGCCGCCTTTTGCTGGTTGCGCCAGGTAATGAATGAATCTGGCGTGACATTGCAGGCCAGTTTCCAGCGGCAATCGTTCATGAGCCGGACAATGCGCGCCTTGAGCAAACTCGCCCCACGGCCACCGCGACCCGCCCGCCCGCGCGTCACCAAATCAGCTTCATAATCGTTCAAATGTTCCAGCAATGGACGCTGTGCAGCATCTCGCATTGGTTTTGCTTCAATGATGCCCGCCGCTTCCCGCTCCTTTTCTTGGATGAATTCCTGCGCCAGTTTGTTGGCAACTTGAAGATCAGTTGCCCCAAGCGATTTCCAGCGGTCAACCGGCATGTCGCCGATGCGGTAGCGCAGGTAATAGCAGCGTGTCGTTTCCAATTTGTCGTTTTGGCGGAAACGACGTTTTTCAACTTTGAATATCATGATTGCCTCCATTCATCAACATTTGCACCTGACTCCAACGAAACCGGATTCCACCCAAGATTTTTACACGCGTCAGCCGGCCAGCATTGACCAGCCTGTCCACCGAGCGCGTTGAGCAGGAAAGTTTTTCTGCGACCTCGCGCTTTTTCAACAAATGATCTTCAAGATTATTCATTCTGTACCTTTCATCAATTGACATACTTCACATCGCGGTTTCCCTTGTCTTTCGGATCGCGGTTAATGTAATCACCACGCTCGTCGCGCTCGTCACCCTGGGCTTCTTGGACCGCCTTTGCTCTGTCGCTCCGCGCTTCCAACTCCTGCGCCCAAGCCTTGCATTCGCTCACTGGAATCCAGATGTATGGCTGTTCCTTGATTTTCCGCTTCCTTCCGAAAATGTTCTTTCCCTCACTCGTCACATGGAAGAAGAAACCCGTCAATTTTCCAGCCTTCAGCCTTTTGTGGACACCCGCGCGGGAAACCGGAACGTACACGCCTACTCCACCAGGCGAGATCAGTGGACCGAAATGCTCGTCAATAAGCTGGAACCAGTCCCCACACTCATCATTGCTACCCTCACGCCGAAAAATTCTTGTTTCCGGATCTGCTTCGCCCACCTGTGGCTTCAACGTGTCCGGTATTTCGACGATGAACGTGTCGCTCTTCATATGTTAACCAATTTAGACGTTTGACAACATATGTCAACCAAAAGTTCATTTTTTCTTCTCCGTTATCCAAGTGCCTAGCTGATAGTGTCTTGTGATGAATCTGCATATGCAAAAACGGTTAAAATTTCAGTCTGTTTGTGCAAAACCCTTCAGACAGGGCGAGAATTCCCCGTTCGTGTTCCCGTGTTTGTCATGCAGGCTTGCGGATTTGAAGGCTAAGCCGGATGCCAACCACGCGAACGCTCACCCCATGCATGACTGGGCGCGTCGCAGGGGCCGGGTTGGGCCTGGCGCTCCTGCCAGACTTGGGCGCTGCCACCCACGCGCTGGACGACCCGTTGAATCTGCCGCGCCGAGACGGCAATGCCGCCGGTTTGCTCCAAATG
>Ga0208937_1000094_pt1 | contig 84048 bp, 84 predicted proteins | sample June2015DPH_11_5_FD_184705 | JGI IMG/M metagenome (GOLD analysis project Ga0208937, IMG submission 184705) | Peatland microbial communities from SPRUCE experiment site at the Marcell Experimental Forest, Minnesota, USA - June2015DPH_11_40... | ecosystem: Environmental > Terrestrial > Soil >... | reverse complement strand
TTCGGGCAGCTGAGCCATCACGCGCGCCAGGCGCTTCGTCGTATGCGCAAGCGGCCTACCCTGGTGATCGCCTTCTGGCAGCAGGCCGATCTGTTTCCATTGTAACTATATTATGCAATGCTCAATAGTCGACCAGCTCAAAAGCTTGGACTGGGCGGGCCGCCAGGCACAATTTCATTCCAAAGCCGAGGCAACGCTGCTCCCGAAAGTGCGGCAATACATCGCCGTGCTGCTGGGAATTCGCTGACGTAGAAGCGGCGCTGTCGTGGTGCCGCTACGGAATCACCTGCTACTATACGGTGACCGCCATGGATAAGACGGAAGCGGAAAGCCGCGTACTCCAATCAGACGCAAGCGGCGATACCCACGCCGTGAGCGCCCCCAGTCCAAACTATAGACTCCGGCCGTCAGCTGGAGCTGGATTTTCGCGCGCCGGTGCTGCAGATGGTTTTGCCCCGGGTCCTCTCACCTGTTTGCGATTGCTCAGGCTTTGCCATCACTGACCATGTTCGCTTTTTGTTCGCTAAATGTCAAGCTCCTTTTTTATCCGGTCGGATTACATTTGCGGCCGACTTGCTCTTCCGCTCTTTGGCCCACCGGGCTAAAACTGCCTTGCGTCCGAGCTCGCTTCTCTGTTCGGGCGTTAGTCTGGCGAATCGGACCTTCTCGCCTTTACGCCCACCAAGTCTTCCAAGCGCCACGGCGTGTGGATTCTTTGACTTCTTCTTCTTCTCCATTTCCTAAAGCCTAAGGCAGATTGCATTTTGGTTCGTTTCGTAATTCGACTCGCCCCCAAATCGATTCTGAAGTGCGGGTGGCAGTGCGGCTCGCCCGGAGGCACAGAACGGCGAGGTCCGCGCCGCAGGCGACAAGCAGCCTACGCTCGCGAAACCGAACAGAGCGTCCGCGCTATCCTTCACCAGCGCAGCGGAAACGTTGTGGACAGTCCTCCAGGTGGGGAAGGGATAGCGCGCGTCCGCGGCGATGCTGAACGTATGGAGGCGGAGCAGAAGGCCCTCGAAGACCACGTGGACTTCGCCACCATTGAGCTGCAACTCACGAAAGAGTACAAAGCGCAGCTGAACCCGCCAGCCGCTTCCGTTTCCACAGGCTGGCTATCACAAACGCATCTGAGACGGTACTCGGGATCGTAGTCGATCTTATTCCGATGACCGCGTCACACCTAGGCGCCCAATCATTCGTTCGAGGAACTTTCGACCCTGTTTCTTGTACGCTTCCGATCCAGCGAGAAGAAAAGCCTCACAGATTCGGGCCGCGCTCTGTCCTTCGCGTTCCGCAATTGCCTCGATTTCTTTCTTCAGGAAAGACTGCACCCTGAAACTGAGCCGCGTATCTTTTCTCATCGAGGAAATCTTAGCACTCGAAGTTCTCAGGAATTTCGGAAGAATCCTATTGACTCAAGAGGGTAAATAATGTCATACTTATGGTACCCATATGTCACCCATGCTGACATTGAGGAGGACCCATGCAGCCCCGGCACGCCCTGACAACAGAAAACCTGAAGATTGCCAAAAAGAAATGGCGGGATCAGCTGAATCGCTCAAGCATTCAGGCCTTGGAGCGATTGACCCAGGCCTATCGGCTCTCAATATCATCTGGAGATCTGATTTTGCTGGATAGGTCGTGGTATGTGACCCACACTGGCCTGCTGGGACTGGCGCGACGAAATCGATGCGCCGGAATCCATGTCGAGCCGGTTCCAGAGTTCTCGCAACCTCTTGTGGCGCGGTGGGCATTCAAGGCGACAGTATTCAAATCGCCCGTCTGTAAAGGATTTGCTGGTTACGGTGATGCAGATCCCTCCAATGTCTCTCCCTTGGTCCGCGGTGCAGAGATGCGCGTGGCCGAGACCCGAGCGGTCAATCGCGCCCTGCGCAAGGCCTACGGTATCGGCATCTGCTCGGTCGATGAGATCGGGACCATTCCAAACCCGCGCGAGAAGCTTCCTCCACAGAACACGAACGGCAACGGCGGTGGCCCCAAGGTTCGGGACCGCCTCTGCCAGCTCATCCGCCAGCACAAGCTCGATCCCGAACTCGTGAAGGCCTACGCCGTGGACTTCTGCGGCACGAAGACGCTCAGAGATGCCACCCGCGAACAGGTTGAGAACTTCGTCCAGCAACTGTCCGACTGGGCCGAAAAGGATCGCAATGCCCTCCTCTGCCAGCTCAACAGCTACGTGCGGCCGAAGCAGGAGGTGGTCGCATGAAACGCCAAGTCCCCGGCCTCGCCGAAACTGCCCGCGATTCGCGTCCAGAAATTCCCGACGGGATTTTTCTCGTTCGGGTTGATGGCGCCCAGTTCCGCTGGCACGCCCACAAACCGTACTACACCCTCCGACTCTCCGTTCTCGAGCCCCGCACCCTGGCCGGGCAGTCCATTGTGGGTCGTCTTTACTGCACACAGAAGGCGATCTGGAAGCTGGGATGGTTCCTGCGGGATTTCCTCTATGACCCGGAACTACTCGCCCACGAACAGGTCGACGAGAAGGCTTTGCCCGGACTGCGCGGTGTCGTCAAGATCAGCCACACCGTGATCAACGGCATTTCGCTTATCAACCTCGACGGCTTCGCCCCAGCCAGCCAGTGGGAAGAACTGTCCGCAGCTCCGGTTTCGAGTGCTTCTCGCTCCAACACGGAGGAGGCTACCCGATGACCTACTCCTACACCCAGATCAGCCAGTACCTTAGCTGCCCGCGCCGTTACCGGCACCGCTACCTTGACGGTTGGCAAGAAAAAGACACGCGCGCAGCGATGCTCTTCGGCCGAGCCTTCGAACAGGCCGTCGCCGCCCTTTTCCGCCGTGAAGACCCGGCGGCTGTGCTGTTCGAGCAGTGGGGCTTGTGTAAGGACATGGGCCTGACGTACTCCGGCAACGACACTTGGGACCGGATGTTGCAACAAGGCATCCAGTTGCTCGAGCGCTTCGCCCAAGACGGCCGCGTTCGCATTCGCCGCCCTCGTTCAACCCAGCAGATTCAGTTCAATCGCACCTTGGCTTCCGGCAACAGTTTTGTTGCTTACGTCGACGCCATTGGTGAGCTGGACGGCACGCCATGCGTTCTGGAATGGAAGACTACCTCTGCACGATATCCGGAAGAGCCAGCCGGCATTTCCGCACTGGATCCGCAACTTGTCTGCTATTCGTGGATGACGGGCATCGACGAAGTCGCCCAAGTTGTTTTCGTGCGCAAGCGCCTGGTTGAAGTCCAGTACCTCCGGGCCACCATTTCTGACGAGCAGCGGCAGGAATTCGCATCCCTGGTCGATGACACGGTCCGACGTATCGAGTCCGGACTCTTCCTGCCCCACAGCGGCATCCGTTTTCCCCAAAACCCCTGCACAACTTGCCCTTTCCTCGGGCTCTGCCTCGATAAGCGTGACTTGGTCGAAGCCGGCCTTGTGCGCAAACCGGGAGTCGATCTTGGTCTGTTTGACGAACTTGTTTACTAGGTATCCGCCGATGCCGCCCAAGCTCAATCGCAAGCGAGCACTGTTTGTCCTCACCAAAATCGACGAGATCTTGGCGTGGGAAAAGCAGAAAGAGATGGAGCGCGACACCCGTTTCGTCGAGCTCGGCAGGTATCTGTGCGAGGTGCGGGCGGGTCAGTACTGGAGGCTGGAGAACCTGAGCTCGTTTGACGAATTCCTGGCGAGACGGTTCCCGGAATCGAGAAGGAAGGCGTATTACCTGATGTCCATCCACGAGCACCTGCCGCCGCAGGCGCGGAAGGATCTAAAGGAAATCGGTTGGACGAAAGGGAGGGAGTTGGCGAAGCTGGCGCGCCGGGACGGGCAGCACTTCGATTGTGCACCCTGGGTGCACAAAGCCCGCTCAATGCCGAGGGAAGTGTTCAGGCGGGAGGTGGAGAAGGAACTGACGGGCAAGGAAGAGGAGCCGTCGGAGCTGATCTACTTCAAGGTCTACAAGAGCCAGATTCCGGTTATCGAGCAGGCGATCGAGACGGCAGCGCGGATGCTGGGCACAGACAAATCGCGCGGCTACTGCCTGGAGATGATCTGCGCCGACTTCCTTGCGGGCGCGCACCTAGACAATGGCAACCCGGAGATCCTGCTCAACTCGATCTCGCGCTACTACAAGTTCTTGCCCGGCGAACAGCAGCAGGCGTTCCTCGAAAACCTCCATGAGAAGGTGTCCTGAGAATGATTCGCCCCAAAGCCGCTCCCTCGCGGCTGGACCCCTTGTCGTACGAAAGTCTGCGCCAGCAGATCCTGCGTCGCGATGGCTGGAGGTGTCAATCATGTGGCACGATGTCGAATCTTGAGGTGCACCACAGAGAATTCCGCAGCCATTCGGGATCCGATTCAGAGGAGAACTTGATCACGCTGTGCGCGGCATGTCACGCCAGAGTGCATCGCCGCTAAGGCCACGAACGGGTAGCGACTAACACGGCGCCAGCGCAAGAGGTAGAGTCCACTGCAGGGAATCTGGCGGAAAACAGTTCCACCCGCTTTTCTTTTTTGGTGCCGCAGCAGCAGATGGAGATATTGGTAACGAAACCGGGGAACCACGCGCTCCACCGCGACCGAGAGTTGCCCCTAATACACGATACGCCCTTGATTGGCCCGCTTGTGCCCAACGCTTAGCACGCACGTGCCATTCTTCTCTTGGCGGAAAGGTCTTACGCTGTGGCTGAACGGCACCCCTAGGGGAGGGGGGCTGTTCACTCTTACGCCCCACGACTCCGACCAGGTTGTGGGGCGTTTTTTGTTGTTGATCGGCCCGCCATGACGCATGAACGAACTTCAGCGGGACACGATTCCATTAGGTCCTGGAATGAACCCGTGATGCTCAGTCTGCATCGTTGCCTTCGACACCGCCATCGGCAATCTCCTTATTTAGGAGATAAGCCGGTCCGAGCGGCGGGAGGGCAGCATGGTTCTGGCCCGATCGTAGCAAGCTCATGGAACGGTTGGGGGCTTTCCCACGTGAGCGTAACGCTGTGAGGCCGAGCTTGGAACAGCACGCGAGACCTTCGCAAAGCACCGCACAAAGCGCCAGCAAGAGCTGCATTGTGTTGGTTCTCATCGCTTCGTATCGTTTGATTGCCTGTCGTTCGCCGTCTATCGACAGAGTCGAATCTGCCCGGTCCGGCCGCTTGGACCTCCTTGGGAACTGGACCGCACCGAGACAGATGCGGAAGGTTGCATTTTCGTGCAACTGTTGCAGAAACTATCATCTTGACACCAAGTTACAGAAACAGTTGAATGTAGTAGGTCTTGAACGATTGCTTGGAAAGCACCCCAGATACCCCCCCCTCTAAGCGATTTGCTAAAGTTACCGAGCGAAAAGGAGTATTGCATGAAGAACAGAAATGGTAAGTGGTGGCTTGCAGCTGTCGCCATGTGTTGCCTCGCTCCTGCGGCGCTTGCTCATAATCGTGACCGGGGTGGCTGCGATCCGAGGTGGCGGAATTGTGGTGACCCGCCGAAGCCGACGACGGCGGTGCCGGAGGGTGGCTCTACTGCGATCTACCTTCTTGGAGCCGGGCTCACATGTTTCGGAGCCATGTTCCTACGGTCCAGGATCGCAAAGCCCACGCAACCGTAAATTCAGCCGGCAAAAAAGATGGGCCACTTTGCGAGTATGCTCGCAAAGTGGTCTATTTTTGTCTCTATTTTGGTCCTGCTTCATGCCAGATCGACCGGCACTCGGAGCCGCATCGCAAGTCCCGACTACCTGGTCCGCTGGCAGTCCCTACGCGGCCCTTCTTCCAGCGGTGGACAGCTCGTTTCCGGGCAAGGCGTGGGCTCGGAGTTCCGAGGCGATGCAAATCAAGAAGCACACTACACTGACCTCAAACAGATTCCGCTTCGTTAGACTCACCTCCAAGAACAGCTTGGTTGCAATGTTAAGATGCAACAAGCCTCCACATACCAATGCGATCCAACCGACGTAGTAGGTAACCCTTCCAATCAACTGCAGTCGAATGACGTGGCTCATGGTGAAACCCTCCTTGGGTACACAGGACGGCGGCCGGGCCGCTACGATTCCCAGGCCCGCCATGGACAATACGATTGCATCTTACTCTTCCTCACGCTCTAGTGCTTGCGGAGGACTAGGAATTCTGGAGCGCCTGGCGGAAAATGGCGAGAATCGGATCCTCATGTCGCAGCTTACCAGCGCGCTTCCAGCTTCACACACTTAACTAACTTGAAGTCTTCTTCTTTTTTTGCCTTCACCCAACGGGTATAGATGCAGAGCCCATCCGAGTAGACGAGTTTTCAAACAAGCGCTTTACCTTTTTTCGTGATCCTGACGAACTGCCAATAGAGATCTACGAAGAATGACCGCTCCATTAGCTCGGGATCAACTTGATTCTTCCGAGAATCCTTCGTACGACACTCGACTGTGCGATCATGGCGCCTAGAGCGGCACCTAGAGTATTCGTGATGATGTCCGTCGTATTAGAACCTCGTCGAGGGATGTAGTATTGCAGTACTTCAATCATGAAACTCAGGATCCCGCATGCGACCGTGGTGACAAGAATTGCCTTCCAACGGCTTCTCGTCCATGCGAGATAGGCACAGACAATCAACCCTAGCGGAACGAATCCTGCGATGTTCACCAGTATGTCACTTGCGTACATCCAATCGGCCTTGAATTCCTTCGCCGGAGACCGCAACAGGCCTTTGTGCGGAACTGAGAAGGTCGCTGGTATTTCCAGGTTCGGTCCGGAGATGACCTCGTTGCGAACCTCACGCCCCGCCGCCTCTGCAAAAGCGTACCGAGCAATGGCACCATCAAGGTCGGGATGTCCGCCTGAATCGGTCCATTCTTTGTAGTGTCGGAGCGCGTCCGCAGGAGTCAGCTCTTTCGAATAGATGGCAAGGCCGCGCAGTTCCCCCGGCCACGGGTGATACGTCACCGGCGACGTCCCGAGAACAATCTCGGCCGACAGTTCACTTCGGGAAATCTTGAATCTGGAAAAAGACCCTGCTGGTTGGCCATCCAGATATACTGTTGTCCCGTTCGGCCCTGACGAAATTGTCACGAGCACGAGTCTTCCCCGACGGAAGACGTGATCGACGTCAAACTTGATCGTTTTGGTTTTGTCGTTCTCGACGGCCGCATCGTGGGTCACTAGTAAGCCGTCCGTCCACTGCCGCACCAACAGTTGTCTCGGGCGAGTCGGTGTGTAAAAAGCCAAGATCGTGTATGCCGATCTTGTACTGGCGGGCCGAAGCAGGAGTTCCAGACTGTACGATTCGGCTTCGGTGTCGGCGGGTCTTAAGAGCCCTCTGCTTACGACCAGGCCAGCTTTCTCGAACTTGAGGCCAGTGGTTCCATGTAACCAAATGACGCCGTTCCGCGGAGAAGGATTGAACGGCCAAAGAGTAGCGATCAGGACCGCAACGACAGCCACCACGCAAAGGGCTTTCGTCCTCTTTCGTTCCTCCAGAGCTGCGAATTGTTCGTTCACCGGCGGGACCTGCGCATCGGTTCCAGCTATCTGGTCTGCTGGTAGTCCCTACGCGGCCTTTTTTACAGGGGTGGACAGCTCGTTTCCGGGCAAGGCGTGGGCTCGGAGTTCCGAGGCTATGCAAATCAAGAAGCACATTACACTGGCCTCAAACAGATTCCGCTGCGGTAGACGCATCGCCAAAAACAGATTCGTTCCAATGTTAAGGTGAAACAAGCCTCCACATACCAATGCGATCCAACCGACGTAGTAGGTAATCCTTCCAATCAACTGCAGTCGAATGACGTGGCTCATGGTGAAATCCTCCTTGGGTACACAGGGCCGGGCCGCTTCGCCCCCCAGGCCCGCCATGGACAACACGATTTCATCTTACTCTCAGCGCGGGCAAGCTGAAACATTCATCCTGCCGCATGAGCGTACACCTGTTACAGGGAATGGAAGATCCCGTTTGGGCAGGCAGGGGAACCATCCAGACAAAAAAGGAGAGAGAGAAACCGGCTTCCGGGTGGGGCAGAGGCGCAGACGGAGATAGCAGGGTCAGGTCCAGGCATAGGTTTCCAGGCGAGAATAAGAACGCTCGAGAGCTACCGTCGCGCGGAAGCCATCGACGACGCTGAGGTCAGCCAGAAACCATTGTTTTCGAGCTTCGGTGTTTCCTCTGATTTCTTCAAGCGCGGGATCGAGATCGGGGTGCGTAGTGACTGAAAATTCTGCTAGCGGAAACGAAAGCCCGTCACCGGTCGCTTTCAGGAAGGACTCCTTGCGCGTCCAGCAGGCGAAGAAGGCCGGCACGCGGAGATGATCGGGCAAAGCCCGAAGACCGGCTCGCTCACGATCGGAGAAAAATCGTTCTGCTAAGGTCGTGATATCGACGTCAACGCGAATCTTCTCAATGTCGATACCGAGCCGGTGGCCGGCGCTCACCGCAATTAATGCCAGCCCGGCGGAATGTGAAACGTTGAACCGCAGCCGCCGCGGATTTTGTTGTTCAGCCAGTTCCGGCTTCCCGCTAGGCTGATATTCGAAGCGTATTTCCGCGGCTGGAATTCCGAGGTATCGGCTGAGCAGAAAGCGCAGCGCCGAGCGGCATCGAGCGAAGTGCAGACGGTCTTTTTCGAAGTGAAAGCGGCTGGCACGGGTGAGTTCGTCGGAAGAGAGAACACTGGAGGTGGAAACAGTTGACGATGGCTCATCCAGATGGACTCGCCAGACATCAACGCGGTCGTTGGAGAGATCTGGGCTCGATGGTCCTTCTGACCACGACTGCGACTTGCCAGGGCGTTGCTGCATATTGAGGGCGCCGGCGCTCATTCTTGCGGGCAGTGGAGAAGGAACTGACGGGGAAGGAAACCGAGTCGTTGGAGCTGATCTACTTCAAAGTCTATACGAGCCAGATTCCGGTCATCGAGCAGGCGATCGAGACGGCAGCCCTCATAGTGGGCACGGGCAAATCGCGCGGGTACTTTCTGGAGATGATCTGCGCCAACTTCCTTGCAGGGGCAAACCTCGGCGACCAGAATCCACAGACGTTGCTGTGCTCAATGACGCGGTTCTTCCAGTTCTTGCCTGGCGAACAACAGCAGCCTTTCCTCGAAAACCTGGGTGAGAAGGCGTCATGAGAATGATTCGCCAAGAGCCGCTCGCTGGCGGCTGATCCCTTGTCGTACGAACGTCTGCGCCAGCAGATCCTGCGTCGCGACGGCTGGAGGTGTCAAAGGGCATGATCGGCTTTAAGATGGTAATAAGCTCTGTTTACCAACATTGGGAGAACCTTTGGTTTGCCGAAAGGTAACCTTAAGAATCGAAGGGGTGTGTTCGCCGCGAGTTCTGAACTCGCGGTGCTCTATCCGATATGTTTGTACAAAAGTTTACCAACCGTTTCCAGAGCTATATCTGGGGAAATTGAAACCAAGCGCCTAGCCAACTTTTCCTTCCAGACGCCGGGCCGTCCTGTCGGCTCCAGCGGATAACTCCAGTAACGTATTACCGTTCCAGTGGCACCCCAGCGCTCCTTGAAAGCGATCAGCCCCAAGTTGTCAATATCTGAGCGGCCCATGTCAAGCTCCTCGAAGCCGTGGTCCCTCGCCTCTTGGATGGTTTTCCAAAACAATAACGCTGTTCCGCCGAGCCTATTGAAGGCTGCGTTGCTGCAGCCGTACTTGTAAATCATGGATTTCTTGTGCGAAAGCGTGAGAATGCTGGCAACAGCTGTGCGAGCCTTGAAGGCCACACGAATCTTAATGTCGTTTCCAAAGGCAGCGATCAAACCGCGAAACCAGTTGAGTGGCTGCGGTGGCAGGTATTGCCGGCGGCGAGTCATCACAAGAAGCCGATAAAACTTCTGCAGCAACTCCTCCGACGTTCCTTCCTCGTACTGCAGCTTTTCGCGTTCGGCACGACGAATCTTCCTTTTCACGCAATTTTTGTGGAAGTTAAGAAACAATTCCTCCGTGGCCGGACGCAGATCTAGGCGATGCAGCAAATACGTAACTCCCCTGCTTAGTTCAGTGCGGCCACTCGGCTGGTAAGAGACAGGTCTAACCTCGATGTACTTGCACTTTTCCTCATCGACGACTCGTCTCATGTGCAGAAGCATTTCGTCGAGTTCATCCGACCGGTCGATCAAGGGGTCGCAATGATCAGAAAAGGGCAATGACACTAAGCGTCGACCTGTCAACCAGCTGTTGATCCAACAGAAAACAAGTCCGTTCGTCAGGTGCGCATCGGGAGGACAGGTGGTCACAACGACAGGCTCGTAACCGTACACAGCGCGCAACGCTCGGAGCCAGTTCAGACTATGAAATACTGACGATCGCGGATGGCTGTCAACCAAAGCTGCCCAGCGGGGGTCCGAAAGCGGATCAACCTTGTAACAAGTCGATCGTGAAACGGGAAACGTTTCGGTTGCACATGCGGTTCCTGCGTCCATACCAGACCGCCCCATTACTTGGATACCATCCGGAATTTCCTTTTTGATCTCGAAAACGGCACCATAGCACCCCATCTCGCCGGTTCGCGACATCGAAAAACATAACGGACAGCTGTGAAAGATCTCCTGGTTCGGTCCGTCAAGAACCTTCGCCTTCCCTCTTCTGTGCTCTCATCGGCTTCAAGCCGCCCATGAATTCCTCGTACTCCACATCGAGAGTGAAAGGTACGGTTATCTTGCCGAATGCTTTGATCCGGGGCGCCCCGCAAAGGGTATAGGGCGGGATGTCGTTTTGCACTGTCGAACCAGCCGAAATCACAGCGCCTTCGCCGATAGTCAACGTTTTCCCCGGCGCGCACACGATCAAGCACCCCGCGGTAATGCAAGCTTGCTTTTCGATAACTATCTTGCCGGGACCTCGAGTATGAGCGACAATTGTGGAACGCAGCCCGATCAAAGCGCCATCATGAATCTCCACGCACTCGGGATGTTCATTTTCAAGGTAAACATCATCGCCAATAAATACTCTGCCGCAGATTTTAACTCCGCGCAACCGATGAAGGAACGGCCTTAGATTAGTTGACCCAGGCAGAAATCTGGCCATCAGATGCAGGATGCGGTTGAACATTCTTCTGGCCAAAGGTTTTCTCATAGCTCGGTCGATGTTTTTCTCCTGATCAACACATACGTCTTTATTATTCATGCAGCCACTTAGAGCCGAAATCGCGCTTGCGGGAGGTATCCCCACCCGCGGTGGTTTACAGTTGCGCATATTTCACACGATCTTTCGAGCGAAACTTAGCTTGCCCCGCGTCACCACTGTATCCTCCACGCGGACGACTCCTTCAACCAAGGCTGCTTCCTGCGTCATTTTAACGACATTTACTTCGATAATCATGGTGTGACCCGGTAACACGGGCACTAGGAACCTCATGTCGTTTACGGCGGCCAGCGCCATGAATTCCCTTGGGTTCATGCCTTTGCCAGTGGTGCGGCTAAACAGAATCGAAGCGCTTTGCCCTATGGCTTCAATGATAGAAGTCCCAGGCATTATGGCAAAATCAGGGAAGTGTCCAAGGAACTGAATCTCGTTGCCCGCAACGTTCTTAAGGGTTTTGATGCGTCTCCCAGGTTCCAGCTCCAAGACCCTGTCTACCATAATGAACGGGAATCGCTGCTTTAAATGTGCCTTTACTTCTTCAAAGGTCATGGTCATAAATAATCGTTTGAAAAATTCGGTTTGACCACCATTCTCACGGCGGGAAACTGATTCATACTTACAATTCAATGGTCTTCCTCAACGCCGGCGCAGCACCATGCCCAACGCACGGGGTAGAAAACGGCCACCAGGAGCCGGGGAGCCCGCATCACAGACCAACCGGGTAACACGGAGGCCGACTTCTTCGGCCATCTTCACGGGCTCACTTTCGTGATGAAACTCAAAAGTGTGATCACGCTGGGCTGATTCCAGCGCGGTGCTGAAAAAAACGAGCCCGTCCTCAGCGAGATGATAGGCTATCACTGTAAACAAGGGGCGCGGATCTTCCAAGTGTTCGGCCAGCATGGCGGCAATAATTCCCTGATAGGTTCCGCGGCTCTCTGTCAGGTTCAATTTAAGGGCGTCTTTGACCCCAAAGGTTACACGGTGACCATGCCCGGAGACGCCAAGCAGCCGATTTGCCACAGCCACCGCCGGCGGACTGATATCGAAACCTTTCACACGGATGTCCGCCCTTGTCTCGGCAGCCAGCAGGCCCATTACTCCATGACCGGAGGCCAACTCCAGGAGTTTAGCGTCAGGCGGCACCGATTTCAGAAAATCGTCCCGATATAATGCGATGTGGTTGATCATTGAGGGCCAGAAAGGATAAATCAAAATTGCGGCCCACATGTAGGGAACCATCCAGCCTTCGTCTTCGTACACTTCCGAGACGAGCTCCGGCATGGTTTCGGGCGTGTACCGGCCGATTTTCTCATATAGTTGTTGGGACTTCCACACGCCCAGACAATACTTGGCGTAGCCCTTCGCAGCATCTTCAAACGCGCGGTCGCCATAGGCCGCTTCCGACCAGCGGGCGAGCGGGTTTAACAGCCAGGAACAGAGTTCTTCATTGGCCTCAAACGTGGCCCGTGCGGAGGGAGCAAACGTCTTGGCTTTTGAATCTAGACCTCTAAGAAACGCCTTAGCATCCGTGGTAATTTGAGTTCCTCTTTCGTAGAGCATTCAGTCTGCCGAGCAAACATGCCGGACCATCCGGACCATCGGCCGGATCAGATCAACCCCGTCCCAGGGAGGAACAAAAACATGCATACGCCCCAGTTTCACGATTCGATCCACACCTCTTTTTCCGGCCAGCAAGGCAAGTTTCCTCTCTTTTTCCGGATCGGCAATGCCTAAACCCAGCGTCTGCACGTTTCCATCGAACTTCGAAACCGGATCCAACAAATTGTCCACTTCCAGCACCGTCAAGGTTTTCCCTTGGATTGGTTGGGGAAAGTCCGATCCAGAGCCGAGCAGCAGCGTCCAATCCGGGCCCTTCGGAAAGGCCGCCTGATGTGCCGTATCCTCTAGCAGCCAGGACGCGCGCGCATGGCAAATCGCTGAAGTCAACGCGGCAGGAATGGTTCGCCGCGGGTGCGCCTGGTTTTCGGTTTCAAAGGCACGCCGAAGAAATGGCAGAAATTGAGTGGTCGACTGGCCATTCCCTTTTTCGAGGAACAAAACCTGGGGTGAGGAACAGGCCTGCTGGTCAAATTGCCAAACATCACGCGCGATGCGCCGGCACCAAGACTCCTGTTCGTCGGGGTTGCCCCAAGCCCCTGCGTCCATCGCTGCGACCGATATCCTGGGCCCGAAGACTGCCACTCTTGCCCAATGTGGGAAAGGCAACGCCCGAATCTGCAAAACGGCCTCTTCACCGCCCCAAATCATTGCTCCGTCCACGGCCTGAGCCATTGCTTCCTGCAAATCCTGCCGGTCATGCTCGAACCCGGCCATAAAAATGCGTCGAGTCAGCAGTTCGCCCGGATCGCTTTGAACCAACTTTTCCATCAAATGTCGCGTCAGGTCAACGAGACCGCTAGGAATGCGTACCAAGGCGGCATTGCCCCCTAGAAGAGCGCAGGTCATGGACAGAATCGGCTGGATCTCTACGTTGCCGGCGGGCCAGTGGCCCACCACGCCTACGGGAAAAGCCTTGCACTTGGCACGACCATATTCACTCCACCCGCCATGTAAGCCATTGGACCCGAGTTCGCGGGCAATGATTGGTTCCAAAGTCCCCCGTCTTAGCCACATCCGAAGGAAAGGGATCCCGGGCGTATCGTCAAGTTCGCGGGCGTCCAAGCTTCTCGCCCAAGAATCAAAAACGGTCATAACGTCATTCGGTGAAATTTCGGCGTCCAAAACCGCTTGACGCAGCTTGACTGCTGCACAGGAGATCTCTGCGGGCGAATTTACGTTCTGTGTAAGAGCAGTCATCGAAATACTCGTGATTCAATTCGCTAGCGATCGATTGATTTGGAGATTTCCGCAGCCTCGGAGCTCAGCCTTGGGAATGCGTCCCGCAAAGCGGAAACTGATGCCCCGCCTCCCGCAGGGGCAACCATCGTACGCGATCACTTGGGCCATGTCTTCAGTGAGCAGCAGGTTGCCTGGGAAACTCGTTGGCAAAACACTACAGACCTGAACAATGCCATGTTCTCCTGCCGCGACTGGTTCGAGCGTTAGCGGATTGCGCACAATCACATCGCCAAACACGGGTCCATGTTTGTTACCCTCGGAGCAATCCGGATAAATCACCCCCACGCTCTCTACCATGCCATAGAAATCGATGATGCGGTCAGCGGAACACCCAAACACCCGAGCCAACTGCTCGTTGAACAGTGTTTTCTCGATGGCCTGCTCCTGCAGACGTTTCCAGCCGCCGCTATGCAGGATCCGAGCTTTCGGCAAGTTGAGACAGATATTTTCCGCCATGAGAGGCTTCACCAAGTAGTTCCATAGAATGAACGTAAAGCCATATACCAGTAACTCGGTATCCTGTCGGTCCTTGGCGAATTCTCTCAGTCTGTCTCGATCCAGCATCAGGTCATCTTGGTCAGTTAGGCTAAGACAGTAGGCGGTCTCATTGGAAAAAGGCTGCAACCCTTGAATCGCCGCGCCCCTCGCCCCCAGCGCGTTCCCGCCTCCCTTGGAGCCCGGTGCGTCCACAACCAGGTAAGGTCTGCGGGACGGACCGATAAAGTCCCGGACAATGGTTACGATTCCTTTGGTCATGCGTCGTGCGGTCGGCGAATCGAGCACAACTCGGCTGGGCAACTGAGACGTCGTGGCGCTCGAGGTTAAGGTTCTCTTGATCTCGTCAAGATCCACCAAGGACAACGGAGGATTAGCCTTTAGAATTCCTACCGGTAGAAAAGGAAGATCTGCTACCTGACTAGCGGATTGATAGTCCAAAGGCCACTGCTGGACATAATTCTTATAGCCGGCATGCCGCTGGCACGCGTAATCCAACTCTTCCTTAAGTATTTCCAACAGACCGCCCTGTTTTTCTTCAGGAGGCTGCCCATAAGGAGGGGTTGACAGAAGAGACTCTACTTTATCCTCAAATTGCTGCATGGAGACCCTTGCCTAAACGGAAAGCGACGAAAGCGCGATTTTTCCCGTGAACGTCTTTGGCAATTCAGAAACCAAACGGATCGAGTCGAGAGTCCAATGGACTGGAAGGTGGCGGCGAACTTCTTCCACCACAATTCTTGCTCCCTGATCGGGCACGATAAACAAAACCAGCGCCTCTCCCGCTTCCGGATGATCGACGGCGCGGGCAGCGCATTCAAAAACCCCTGGAATCGCTTTGACTCTTGCCGTCACTTCCGCAAGAGTCACTCGCATTCCTCTCATTTTCAGAAATGCCCCTTTGCGTCCTTCGATCCATAGATAACCTTCCTCATCCTGCCGAGCCAGATCGCGGGTTCGCAGCCAACCGTTGCAGAAGATGCGACGCGTTTCTTCCGGATCGCTTAAATAACCAGAACAAATGGATGGTCCCTTTGCCAGCAGTTCGCCGACTTGCCCTGCGTGCAAGTCATTTCCTTCTTCATCCATGATCCGGACCGTCAGGTTGTCCAAAGGGCGGCCTACGCTTCCCGGTTTCTCCTCCCAGCGTTCGGGTTCCATACACGATATCCGAGCGGTTGCTTCGGTTTGCCCGTACATCACGTAGAACTTAGTCAGTGGGAAAGCCGCTCGCATCTCACTGATTCTCTGGGGAGCCAAGCCGCCCCCAGCCTGGAGAAAACGCCTCAAACCAGGCATGGCGATCCGCCGAATATTCGATCGTCGAAGCAGCACGTTATAAACTGTCGGCACGCCGGCAAATGTGGTGCAACCCAATTGAGCGATGGCTTGGAGCACCTTATCTGGAAACATGAAGCGGCGGTCAAACACCACGCCACCACCCTGATAGAGATGCGTATGCATCACGCTTGCGCCGAAACAATAGCTCACTGGGAGAATCAGCATGGCTCTCTCGTCGTTGGCCAATTGTTGGCTGCGGATGATGGCTTCGGTATTGGCGATCAAGTTCCCATGGCTGACCATGACGAAGCGAGGAACACCGGTGGAACCAGAAGTGGCCATCAACGCCGCCAGATCCGAGTCTTCGCGAGCAGCGGGCGGCATCATCTTTGGCGCGTCCTTGGCCAAGTCACCCTGCAGGCTAAGGATGGATCCTTGGTGAATCCCTCTCCCCCAAAGACCTGCTTCGGTCCACACGGCTTTGGCCCCTGTTGCTTCCAGCAGCATCGCTGCTGAGGCCGTCACCGCGCGGTCGTCCACCGGCACCGCCACAAGGCCCGCGTACATGGCTCCCAAATAAACCAAGGCGCTGGAGGGAGACAGGGAACAACCGATCAGCACGCGATCGCCCTCTCTCAAACCAGCGGACCGTAAGGAGGCGCCGTACGCCGCAATCAACCGCGGCAAATCCTCCGGGCAAATTGTGACCCCGGTGGCTGCATCGATCAAGTACGAGCACGGCCCTAGGCGTTTGACCAATCGCCCAGCAAAATTTCGTTCGGAGGTGGCTGTCACATTACACTTTCTTGGGAAGCTTCGCTTCAATGATGCGGACGATCTCGCGAACACTCTCCATTTCCATCAACTCATCCACATCCAGGTTGATCCCGAAAGCCTCTTCCAAGTTACTAGCGAGAGACAAATGGCCCATAGAATCCCAGCCAGGGATGTTACTTGCATTGGTCCCCATAGACACCAATTGCGGGTCAGTGTCAAAGGCGGCTTTGAAGGCCTCCCCGACTTTGGCTAAAATGTATTCCGTGTCGCTCATTTCACCCTTTCGTGCAGCTGTTTAACGTGCTCAAAATAGCTCCGCCCTTTACCGAGCGTGCCACATAATAGCAAAGTTTTTCTCTCCACAAGCTTAGGACATGATCCCCGTACCATTATCAACGACGAGGGTATGGCCGATGATCCCTGCGGCCGCATCGGAGCAAAGAAATTGGGCCCCATACGCGATTTCCTCGGCTGTGGCCAAGCGCCCTGCCGGGGTGCGGCGGATGGTCTCGGCGATGCGTGCTTCGCTATTCGGCATCGCTTTCCATGCATCGGTGAGCACTGCCCCAGCCGTTAGGATGTTGACGCGGATGCCGTGCGGTGCCAGTTCGACGGCGAGATGACGCGCAAGCGCCTCTAACGCGCCCTTGGACGAGCCAACCAACGAATAGTACGGGAGGGTACGCACGGCGCCCCAGGAACTAACCGCCACGATGCTTGATCCTTTGGAAAAACGCGCCATAAGAAGCTTGACCAGCTTGAAAAAGGCGCGGACATTCAGGTTTAAAGTCCAGTCGAAATGGCGGTCGGTGAGTTCTTCTATTGGGCGGTGGATCCCAGTGGCAGCACAATGGACCAATCCAGAAAGATGCGGACCCAGTTCTTGCAGCGAGCGGTCAAGTTGTTCCAAACCTCTTTCGTTGGTCAGATCCGCACGACACAGCGCAATGGCCAAACCTTCCTCCGCGGCAATCGCCTTCAAGTGTTCGGCAGCCTTTTCGTTGCGGAGATAGTTCGCGATTACCGTAGCACCCGCCCGCGCGAAGCGCAACGAAATGGCCTGGCCGATGCCGCCTGTGCCCCCGGTAATCAAAATCGTTTTGTTGCACAAAGAAAACAGATCATTCCCGCTTGCGCTCATGCCGCTTCAGTTCCTTCTTTATGAGAGAGGGGCATACTTGTCGGTGCGCGAGAAAGATGTCCTTCCGAATTCCCTTAATAGCCTGTCCAATAACTTCCTCGGTGTCGTAGAATTCAGCCCTGTCTATGAAGCACGCCCCCAAGGCTATGCCGGTTCGATCTCACCTTGGTACTGGCAGGTTCCGAGGCCGATGACCGGCAGCTTGATGCCGGTCCTGCCCAGTTCACTATATTCCATCATATTCCATGTTGCCCGATAAGGTAGAGCTTAGTTCTCCGATGTCGCTCCTGTCACGATATTCGGTGGACAAAGTGAATTTCCCTCTGCTTGTGCTTGCATCAATAATGGCCACGGTTGGCCCTCCACATGGGCTCGAAACTGTATCCAAATGTCGGCAAAGTCACACCCGTCAGCGTCGTTACAAGTAATTTGTGCATCGGCCTCATCGCTGTGCGCCATTTGTCGTCGAGTGTTAGTTGCACTGGTCCGGTGTCAAACCGCACGGTGTTACCTGACACGCCGTGAGTGGGTGCTAAGGACACAGTGTGGTGAGACAAAAAGGGAAGACGCATTGCAGGTTGTCCGATAAACCGAATGATCCGGCGCACGCTATCCTCGGGTCGAGCAATAAAGTCCTCGTAACGTAAGACGAGATATCGTCCTTCTGAAGAACCCCAGAGTTTCCTGATTGCGCAGTTGGTGTAAATCCAGTTCAACGAGGTTCTTGCCGGGTGCCAGTTGGGGAACTCACCAATCGCAGGGTTGGGATGTCGTCTGCTCTTCAGCCAGGAGTATGCACAGCCACGCGGATCGCGCACGAGATGCACAACAAACAGCTCAGCGGCACCGGTTAGCTCCAATAGGTAAGCGTGGGAAGGTAGTTTCGAGGAATCGACCACGACTTTCGCGCCTGCAATCGCGCTGACAGCCTGATAGAGTTTCCTCGTCAGATCTACATATGCATCGAGTGAAGGCTTGACAAATCCTCTCATTAGCGAATTCGTAAGGAGGAATAAGTGGCGGGATCGAGCGCAGCGATTTCTCAAGGTTGAAACCGCTGCAAAATCAAACCGGTCAGGAGTGTCCTGAAAAGCTTCTATAAAGACCTGCCGCCAGAAGTCACAATCTTTGAGGGCGCGGCCGCAGCCGCAGAGCTGTAGGGGGCCTCGGTCCCAAAAGTCTGCAAGCTCGCCGACGGTAAACCAGCCCGGAATTTGTCCCAATATTTGATCGAGAACGGTGCTGCCGCTCCGGTCACAGCCAGCGATGTAGAGGATCTGTGTCTTCTTACAATCCATAGTTGAGGGCTCCCCGAACAAGCGTGGGAAAACGAGCTTTCAGCACCCGGATCAGCTCCAGATCTTCCGGATCCAAGCCGAAAAGCATCAAGCTCCCTATAAACACTGCGGCTGACGATGTTGATCCGATCGCCAAATCCAGCAAAGGGTGAATGTGCAGAGGCCTCATCGCGAGCAGCGCACCTGCAGCTGTAACTTCCGCGAGGATCCCTCTGATCCACCTCCTGTCATAAGGCCAACATCCGAAGTAGGAGTGAACTCCGAGAAGCAAGACCAACATCATGGTAGTGTTGGAGAAGCCTGTTGCCAAGGCGGCGCCGAGAAATCCAAAGCGAAGATTTAAGCAGATCGTTAAGAGCTTCGTCTCATCCACGGGGGGCGGGGGACGCGCCTGCGGTTTGACACCAGTAGTTCAGAAAGACGTCGTCCAGCTCTTGTTTCCAATATCCAAAAAGGACGATTTCGGGCCTACCCGGGAAGATGTGGGAAGTATCTTCTCAATCTCCGCCTTCAACCGTTCCGCCAGAACCTCAACAAAGGGATCGTTCAGCGTTCCTCTAGGATAGTGTGGCAATTCCACAACGTGAACTCCTTGTCGGGCGATGTGTCCCCAACCGAAGTCCCGGTCACCGAAGCCGTGGTAGTGCGTTTTCGTCCTGAACAGGGTGATCTTGCCGTCATAGGGAAGAGGTCTGTAGGCCGCCTGCGCCTTATCGTTCACAGTCCGGGTTTGCAGATGGCGATACTGCAAGCCGCCTTCATAATTGAGCTTCTCAAGCATTGCCGACCACAGGATATTCAAGGTCACTTTCACCCGGCCCAACTCAACCTTCATCTTTTCGAAAAAAAAGCCAAAGCCTCCCTGGGATAAGCTCAACAATAAATTCGTCAGGTGAAAGTACAAATTCTGCGCCTTGTGAATCGTCCTCAATGGAAAGGACACCTTTGGCCGATCCGCCAGATTATAGGTCTCCAACATGGCCAAAAGGGCTACCGATTCTCCCGCTCTTCGGAGCTGTTGCGCGATTTCCAGGGCGATCGTTCCGCCCAGGCAATATCCTCCTAGAAAATAAGGTCCTTTCGGCTGCAGTACTTGAATTTCCTCCCGGTAGTGTGCCGCCATTTCTTCTATCCTGGTCTCCGCCCCTTCGTGGCCGTCCAAGCCACGGGATTGGAGGCCATAGACCGGCTGATTGTCTCCCAGGTTGCGGGCCAAATTCTTGTACAGGAGCACATTGCCTTCCGCCCCGTGAACCAGGAAGATCGGCGGTCTGTCTCCCCGGGTCTGGATCGAAACCAGCGATTGCCAACTGCATTTAGGTGATTTCTGTTGGACGCTTGCAGCCAATTGTCGAATGGTAGGGGCCTGAAATAGAAGGGCAAGCGGCAGTTTCACTCCGATCTGCCGATCCATCTGCGCGAACACCTGGGCAGCCAGCAAGGAATGCCCCCCGAGGTCGAAAAAATTGTCATTGGCCCCGATGTTTTGCTTTCGGAGAGCCTTCTTCCAGATGTCCGCCAACTGCTGTTCCAGTTCGCCTTCGGGTTCCACGAAGGGCGAGCCGGCTTCCAACGTGATGCTTTCAGGTTTTGGAAACGCCTTGCGGTCAATCTTGCCATTCGGGGTGAGTGGAAATACCTCCGTCTCGACGAAGCAAGAGGGAAGCATGTAATCGGGCAGCTTCCTCTGGAGAAACTGTCCGAGTTCACCCGACTTCAATCGTCCACCGGTAACGGGAATGCAATACGCCACAAGGCGTTTGTCGCCGTCCTGGTCTTCCTGGGTCACGACCACCGCGTCTTTGATCGCTTGGTGCTGTGACAGGACCTTCTCGATTTCTCCCAACTCGATCCTGTATCCCCTCACCTTCACCTGGTGATCGAGCCGTCCCAGCATCTCCACGCGGCCATCCGGACGAAACCTCGCCAGATCTCCGGTCCTGTAGACACGGTTCCCTGGATCCAGGAACAAGGTCTCAACGAACCTTTCCGCAGTCAGGTCGGGGCGGTTCCGGTATCCTCTGGATAATCCGTCCCCAGCAATCAGCAACTCGCCGACCACACCACGCGGCACTGGTTCCATCTGCTTGTCCACGATATAAAGCTGCGTGTTGGCAATTGGTCGGCCGATCAGGACTGGATCCGACCCCGGTTGAACCCGATCCACTGACGACCATATGGTGGTTTCCGTGGGCCCGTACATGTTCCAGAGCTCAGCGCCGCGCTGGAGCATGCGGTTGGCGAGCTCCCGGGGCAATGACTCCCCCCCGCACAGCATCTTCAATCCAGGGGTCCTTTCCCAGCCGGCTTCCAACATCAGCTTCCAGGTAACCGGGGTGGCTTGCAGGACAGTCGCACCGCTGCTGGCAATCCTTCCCAAAAGCGCTGCCCCGTCAACCACCTCATTCTTACTGGCAACAACCAGTCTCCCTCCCGAAATCAGCGGGAGGAAAACCTCCAGCGCGGCAATATCAAATGAAATCGTCGTTACTGCGACCAGCACATCGTTTTCATCGAAGCCGGGCTCTTCCTGCATGGACAAGAGGAAATTCACCACGGATCGATGCTCTATCATCACCCCCTTCGGCTTTCCCGTGGAACCGGAGGTATAGATGATGTAAGCCAGACTCGACGGGGGCAGGAAAACACCTGGATCGTCGCTGACACCCTGTTCGATCGCCTCCCACTCGGCATCCAGACAAACCGCTTTCAATCCCGGTCGAGACAAGTCCTTCAGAAGACGGGTGTCGGTGACCAGAAGAAAAATACCCGCGTCCTCCATCATCCAGGCCAAACGTTCCGGAGGAAATGACGGATCCATTGGGATGTAGGCGGCTCCGGCCTTCAGAATGGCGAGCAACCCAATGATCAAATCAAGGGAGCGTTCCAGATAAATTCCGACGCAACTCTCGGGTTGGACCCCGGATTTGCGCAAGTGATTGGCCAGCCGATTGGCCTTCGCATTCAATTCACCGTACGTCAGCGACTGGCCGGCGCATTCAACCGCAACGCGATTCGGCGCACGTTTTGCAGTCCTTTCGAACAGGTTATGCAGGCACTGCTGCCGAGGATAGTCCCTGGATGTGTTGTTCCAGGCCCTGAGGACCTGGTGCTTTTCCGATTCCGACAGGATGGGGAGTTCTGATACCTTCTGTTGGGGATTCGTGACAACGGCTTGCAACAACCGTACAAAGGCTGACGAGAATTTCTCGACCGTTTCTGCACGAAACAAGTCTGTGCAGTACTCGAACCGCACCAGGTAACCTCCGGATTGCTCATAAAAATGGAGACCCAAGTCGAACTGAGCAGCTTTCATCTCGAATTGAAAGTTGCTGATTTCAAGCTCGCCGATTTTTGGGGCTATGGCGGGCAAGATTTGTAACATGACCTGAAAGACAGGGTTCCGGCCCGGGTTCCTTTCAACCTTCAGGTATTTCATCAAGGCCTCAAACGGCAGATCGGCATTGTCAAAGGCGTTCAGAGCCGTGTTCCGGCTCCTTCGCAGCAGTTCGATGAAATCAGGATTGCCGGAAAGATCACATCGCAGCGCTGCCATGTTGAGGCAATTTCCGATCAAGAGGCCCACTTTCCCGGGGTCTCTGAGTGCAATGGGGGTGCCGATGACAATTTCTTCCGCACCGGAATAGCGATGAAGTAACGCCTGAAAGGCCGCCAGCACGGTCATGAAAAACGTGCATTCTTCGCGCGCGCCAAGAGTGGTCAGGCCCCGAACCAACGTCTGCGGAAGGTTGAGAAACACATTGGATCCTCTGAAGGACTGAAGGAGTGGCCTGGAAGAGTCGGCCGGCAATTCCAGCACCGGAAGCTCTCCCGACAACTGCTTCCGCCAGAACCTGAGCTGGTCGGCATATGCTCCGTTGTCCATGGCTTGCCGTTGCCAAAGGGCAAAGTCGGGATACTGCATGGCCAGCTGGGGTGGATGAGGAGTTCTGCCGGAGGTGAACGCACGATAAAAAACATCCACCTCATCCAGGATGAGCCCAATGGACATCCCATCCACCACTATATGGTGAAGATTGATGATCAGAACGTGTTCGGCTTCGCCAACTCTGAACAAGGAAACGCAAATCAGAGGAAGGCGAGACAGGTCAAATGATCTGAGAGACTCCTCCGCGGCCAGCAATTGCAGTCTGGATTCTGCGGTCTCCGGATCCAGTTCCGCGAAGTTGATCCGAATCCTGCACTCGGGGTGTATGCGCTGCAGGGGCTCGCCGTTTTCAACCGTGAACGTGGTTCTCAGTATCTCGTGCCGTCGAATGACTTCATTAAAGCTGTCTTCCAGAGCCGCCGCGTCCAGAGATCCACGAAGACGATAACCGACCGGCAGGTTGTAGGCCGGATTGCCCGGCGTTATCCGATCGATCACCCACATCTGGAGCTGAAAGAAGGAAAGGGGCGCGAAGTCCTGATTTGGCCGTCTGGGTATGACAAGACCTTCAGGAGTTCTCTTCTTCTCTGCAGCCGCCAAGCGGTGTTCGAGCAAGGATTGCTTTTCCGGAGAAAGACGTGAAGGCACTTTATCGTTCTTGGCTGATCGGTTGATGACGCACTCCCAGGGGCAATATCGGCAACAATTGTGCCCCTCAAGGCCATTCGTTCACGGCCAGTATATTGACGAATGTCCCGCAGGACACTCTGAATGCGGTATGCCGGATGGGTCAATCCTCAGCAGGCCACCAAGGTCACCACTGATGAGCATGCTAGTAACTCCGGACTCATCCGGAAACAAGCTCCGTCGCTTGAATAGTCCTGGGCGCCTTCAAACGACGTCGAGGAGCGAATTTCCAACAAAAGTTGAACCTGAGCTGCAGACAGGGCCGGTGCTCCATCAAGTCCTCGGTGGAGCGCCATCGTATCTAATCATTTGAAATCAGCCGACGCGCCTGTTCATCGGTGAGACCTTCGATTTCCGCGAAGATTCTTGCCTGAATCACCGAACTTAATTGAGCAATGGTGGGAACCTCAAAGAAGTCCCTGAGCGTGAAAGGAATTTGATACAAGGACCGGATTCTGGAGACGATTTGCATGGCGAGAAGAGAATGCCCGCCCAGATCGGCGAAGTTGTCGTGAATGCCAATTCGCTCCAAGCCGAACACACTGCTCCACATATCAGCCAGCGCCGTTTCCACTGTATTGGTTGGCTGACCTGCTCCGTCCTGCTGACTTCCAGGCGGCCGAAAGGCCCTCTCTGCCGGGTGCACTTGCGAAAGGTACTTTGTGGGATCGAATACCGCTTCGGATTCTTTCAGCAGATGCTCCAGATTCTCCGGGCTGACAATGACCTGGGTAAGATTTGAATTTAGAGCTCGCTTGAACGCCTCCAACCCGTCTTTTGTCGTGATTGCCCTTTCGAGGGCAGCCTGCTTCCAGCCCTCCAGACCGGGCAGAGTCGCAAGGTCAGCCAGCTGGCCGACTTCTCTCCAGCCCGGCCAGTTGATGGTGAGGGTATGAAAACCTCCATGAGCGTTGGCAAAGCAGGAGTAAGCATCGAGAACGGAATTTGCAGCACTGTAGTCGCACTCCGCATAAGGGGTGAGAATCGAGGTAATGGAGGAGAACAGGACCAGGAAATCCGGTTTGACCTGCCTCAAGAGGTCGAACAGGATCATGGCGCCGTATACCTTGGGAGCCAAGACAGAATCCGCGGTTTCTCTCGTCTTGGCCTGAATCAAGCCCGCTCTGACAACACCTGCGGCGTGGATAACCCCGTTGATTGTTCCGTACCTCGCGAATACTTCGTCGACAGCCGTCTGCATTTGTTCTCTGTCGGAGACGTCCGCAACCAAGACTTCGATCTCCGCGCCCATCCTTTCAATCTCCATTAGGGCCGCGATCGTCTTGAGAACGGGGGCCGGAGTGTCCGCCGCCGTCACCAATTCCATCCAACTGGACTTTTTCGGAAACGGAGACTTCTTGGTCAGCACCAGTTTGGGCCGGCACGCCTTGGCAAGATACCCGGCGATGGCCAGTCCGAGTCCACCGGTGCCTCCCGTGATCAGGTACACTCCGCCGGGCTTCAAACGCCTGATTACCGGCGCCTCGCTCGGCGCTGCAGAAGGGAGAGGCTCATTCAGCTTGACTCGTTCGAAGTGTCGTTCCCACCGATACTTCCCGCGATAGGCAATGACTTGGCTGGCATGTTCTTCGGCGAACTCAGAAATGATCCGGGCAAGCCATTCGTCCGGGAGGCTCTCAAACGGCTGACTGTCTGGTAAATCAATATTGAAGCATTTGACGTTCGGATATTCCCTGGGAATGACGCCGCAAGGCCCCAGCACGGTTGCCATTGCAGGAGCGACGTCTTCCTCACCCGTAACCGAATGCAATCGGTTGGAAATAATGCCGATCGTGATGGGAATGGAACTCCGGAGCTCACCAATTGCCTGTGCGATATGCAATAGGCTGTAGAAACCAAAATTCTGGTCTGCGGAAGAAGCCTGGGCGGCATCCTCATCTTCCCTGATCAGGCTTCCCAGATGAACGATGTTAATCGGGGTACCGGCTGTTCGTCGTTCCAGTTCCAGGAACAATTCCTGATAGCCCTCAATACCTGCGGGATCCAGCTCAAATGAGCCGTCGGTGTGACGGACAAACGTTTCGCCAAAGCACACCAAAGCCGCTGACATTCCAAGGGCGTCGAGTTTGGATTTCATGCGGCTGCCACCGCCGTGTCGATCCGCAACAATCAGCCAGAAGGCGGGCTGAGGATGGGCGGCATCAACAATGTCATTCGGGAAGGGCGTCCGTTTCCAGGTCGAAGCATAGAACCAATTGTCCAGGCTGGATGTTGCAGATACCAGCTCCTGCTTTTGTGCGATGTTTGAACTGCCTGGCGTGTCCTCTAACCAGTAGTTATCTCTTTCAAAAGGATAAGTTGGCAGCGATACTCTGCGCCGTCGTTCCGCGGGATACATGCTTTCCCACCGAATTTCAATTCCGGAGAGCCAGAGCCTTCCAATGCCCTGCAATAAAAATTCAACATCGGACTGGTTTTCATAATGGTGGCGGAGCGAGGAAATGGTCACTGGGTCCGCGGCATTTTGCCGGTCGGGGTGCTGCATGGCCAGCACGCCAAGAGTTCGGCCAGGCCCGGCCTCCAGCAAAATGGGATCCTTCAATCGCCAAAGCTCCTGGAGGGCATCGCTGAACCTGGCTGTGTGATCGGCGTGCATAGCCCAATAGGATGGATTGGTGGCGTCGCGCTTCGTAATCCATCTTCCCGTGACGTTTGAGATGAATGGAATTCGAGGCTCGTTCAGCCGGACTTTTCTTAATTCCTCCTCGAATGCGCTCACAATCGGACTGAGCATTCTTGAATGAAAGGCATGGGCATTCTGCACACGCCGAGAAATGATGTGCCTTTCATTCAACAGCCGCTCAAGGTCAGCCACCGCAGCGGTCGGACCCGCGACCACGCACAATGCCGGGCCATTGATCAGAGAAATGGACAGGTCTCCGGCAAGCATGGGAAGCACTTCCTTCTCCGGGAGCGTGACGGCAAGCATGGCTCCCTGAGGTAGGTCATTGACTAGCCTGGCTCGTGTGGCGATCACACGCAATGCGTCTTCCAGCGAGAGCACCCCGGCCAGGCAAGCCGCAACATATTCCCCCATGCTATGGCCGACGACGGCGGTGGGAGTGATCCCCAACGACTGCCAAAGCCGGGCCAGGGCGTATTCGACGGTGAATAATGCCGGTTGTGCGAACAGCGTCTTGTTCAGGTCCGTGGCGTGTTGGTCTTCGGGCGCATCCGCGCTTCGCCGCAGCATCTTCTTCAAATCGATGCCCCTGCTTTTTCCCTCGCTCCTCCATCCCTGACCATCGGGATAAATTATTCTCCGAATATCAGTCCCCATGTATGGATGGAGAATCTGCGCGCATCGATCAACTTCCTGCCGGAATACGTCCCACGATTCATAGAGGCCGTGGCCCATGCCGACGTAGTGATCTCCGATACCAGGAAACAGGAAAACCACCGGCCGTCCTGCGGATTCGTCGGTAACGCTGGAGAGAACGCGCCTTGAGTTCTCCTCGGCCAGGGCGGCAACGGCATCCTCCCGATCGGCGGAGACTAGGCACCGTCTGTGCTGGAACGCCCTGCGTCCGACACGCAAGGTGTGAGCCACGTCGTTCATGTTTACGGAATCGTTGCGTTCCAGGAATTCGCGCAAGCGGTCGGTGGCATGATCGAGAGCCGCTGGGGTCCTCGCCGAGAGGATGAGCAGGTGAGAAGAACCGATATGCGAGCCTTGCTGCAACTCGGGCGCTTCCTCGAACACAATGTGCGCGTTCGTTCCTCCCATGCCGGTGGACATGACTCCCGCTCTTCTGGGGCCATCGCTTGTCCATTTCCGCAATTGCGTGTTGACGTAGAACGGAGTGCTCTTGAAATCGATTTCGGGATTGGGCTGGCTGAAGTGGAGACTGGGTGGAACGGTGCGATGCTTGAGGGCCAGGATCGTCTTTATCATGCCGGCGACCGCCGCCGCCGCATCGAGGTGCCCCACGTTGGTTTTTACCGAGCCGATGGCGCAGTAACCTGAACGCTGCGTGAAAGTGCGAAATGCCTTGCTCAACGCCCTGATCTCGACTGGGTCCCCGACGGGCGTTCCCGAACCGTGGGCCTCGAGATAGGTGATGCTGTCTACTTCGACCCCGGCATTGGCAAGTGCCTCCACCACGACGTCGGCCTGGCCGTTGACACTGGGCGTGGTGTAACCGGCCTTTTCCGAGCCGTCGTTGTTAACGGCGGAACCCTTGATAACGGCATGGATGTTGTCGCCGTCCGCGAGAGCGTCCGCCAGGCGCTTCAAAACCAGAATACCTCCGCCGCTTCCAAATACAGTTCCATTTGCCTTGGCGTCAAACGCCCTCACATGCCCGTCCGGCGAAACCACGCCGCCACCATCACAGAAGTAACCCGCCCGATGAGGGACTCGCACGGATACAGCCCCGGCGAGCGCCATATCCGACTCCTCACTCAAAAGGCTCTGGCGAGCCAAATGGACCGCGACCATCGAGGTGGAGCAGGCTGTCTGAATCGTGAGACTGGGTCCCTTCAAATTGAGCTTGTACGAGATCCGGGTACTGAGAAAGTCCTTGTCCGAACCAATCAGGGTGGGAATGTACTCCTGAGCAAACTGGCTGTTCAGCCCGCGATCCATGAAATAGGTGTTGAGAGCGGCTCCGGTGAAAACGCCGATGCGTCCGGGATAGCGATTCGGGTCATAACCCGCATCCTCAATCGCCTCATGCGCCAGCTCCAGGAGCACGCGATGCTGGGGGTCCATGGTCCTGGCTTCCATGGGCAGGAAGCCAAAGAAATCGGCGTCAAACTGGCCCGGGTCTTCCAAGATTGGCGCGGCCTTCACGTAGTTCGGATTGCTCAGGTAGGCCGCAGGCACTCCCGATCGTAGCAATTCCTCATCGGAAAACCGGGTGATCGACTCAACACCTTCGACCAGGTTGTGCCAAAACTCCTCGAGGTTTCGCGCGCCGGGAAAGCGACCGGCCATGCCGACAACCGCGATATCAAGTTCGTTATTCATCTCACGAAAGGGCTGATGGTCTCGCATACACTCTCAGGGAGCTCCAGTTGAGACGCCCAGAGTCAGAGGCGCGGGCTTTACCTTGCATCGGAACGTATGGTCTGCTTCTGAGCCGCCAGCCCAACCACAACAGCTTTATAAAGCCCATGCGTTAGGCTGGGAATCCGGTCTCCCTGTGGAGAGGGGGAAAGCACTGCTGGCGCCTGCTATAGAGGCTTCATTTGAATGACGGGATCTGGCAAGGCCTTGCGATCGGCTTTCCCGCTCGGCGTCAACGGCATTTTATCGAGTATCTCAAAGTGGTTGGGAATGGAGTAGTCGGGAAGGTACTTCTTCAGATACTGCTTCAGACCGTCAATCTCCAGTTCCGACCTGCAGACCAGGTAAGCGATGATCAGAATCACGTTCTCCGAGTACTTCCGGGCCACACAAACGCAGTCGGTAACACCGGGACAATCCCTGATCGTGTTCTCAATCTCACCCAGTTCGATCCGCAAGCCCCGGATCTTTACCTGATGATCCTCCCGGCCCAGGTACTCGATATTGCCGTCAGGCAGCCAGCGGGCAATATCTCCGGTTCGATAGATTCTTTCGCCGGGATTGCCAGGATTGTCGACGAACTTTTCATCGGTCAACGCCTGGTTATTCAGGTAGCCTCGGGCAAGCCCGACCCCGGCAATGCACAACTCGCCAGCCTCGCCAACAGCCACCTGCCGACCGTCTCGTATGACGTAGAGCCTGGTGTTATGGATCGGCCTGCCGATCGGAACCTTTTCAAAATCATTGTGGGGCGGGCAATCGTAGTAACTGACGTCGACCGTCGCCTCGGTGGGACCGTATAGATTCGTCAGCCGGGCCCCGATCCTCTTTCCCAGGATGTTGTTGAACTGTCTGACGTGACTGGGCGCCAGGGCTTCGCCACTGACAAAAACCCGTCGAACGGATGCCAAGCCTTCCAGAACGCGATCATCCTTTCCATCCAGATACCCGAGGAAGACGTTCAGCATGGACGGTACGAAGTGCAGGACGGTGACGCGGTGCTTCCTGATGGTTTCAACGATGGCCAGTGGATTGCTTTCACCTCGCGGCATCAGGAAGCAGAGTCTTGCGCCCTGCAGGGCCCACCAGAAAAGCTCCCACACCGAAACGTCGAAGTAATAGGGAGTCTTCTGCAGAATGACATCGTCTCCATCGATCGGATAGCCGTGTTGCATCCAGTGCAGGCGATTCACCACGGAGCGATGCTCGATCATGACTCCCTTGGGTTTGCCGGTCGAGCCGGAGGTATAGATCACATAGGCGAGATCGCGCGCCTGATTGACAATGACCGGATTCTCCTCCGGCCCACAATAAATTCCGGGATCGTCAAGATTGACGATCAATCCCTGGAAGGTTGTTCTGCGGGCCGTCTTGTCGTGCACCAGCAGCACTGTGACGCCGGCGTCCTTCAGCATGTAGTCGGTGCGGGCCGGCGGGTTATCGGGCGATAAGGGCAAATAGGCGGCTCCGGCCTTGATGATCCCCAGGATCCCAATCATCATGGCTAAAGATCGTTCCACCATCAGGGCAACGATGTGTCCTGGTCCGATACCCGTGGCTCTCAACCAATGTGCGAGTTGATTGGCCTTTTCATTGAGCTGCGCACAAGCAAGCGAGGGCACGCCGAAGACCTTATCGTGGTCACAGATCACGGCCGTCGCGGAGGCACATTTGGCAAACTGTGCTTCGATTAATTCCTGAACGGTGGTGTGATCCGGGAAAGCCGCCTCGGTGCGGTTGAATTCAGCGATCCTCTCCAGATCTGCTTTGCTGACGGCACTTGGGGCAAAAGATTCCATAACAGAGCTGAGCGAAGGGTTCACTGTACCGGCCGGCGGGCCTGCTGGACAAACATCCTTCCGAGAAGGTGCTCATGGATCTGGGTGGTGCCTTCAATGATCTCCGTGATCTTGGCGTCACGATAGAAGCGCGAAACCGGGGAAGATCCGTGACAGCCAGCGGCTCCCCTGATCTGAACTGCATCCGAGGCCGCCCTGACGGCGGCTCTGGAGGTGAAATACTTGGCCATCAGGGCTTTTTCAAACGCTTCCGGGAGATTTGCGTCTGCCGCGCGGCAGGCGCTGTGGCAGAGAAAACTGCCGGCCTCCAGGTCAGTGCCCATTGCGGCGATCAACGAGCGGATCATTCCGATATCTCCCAAGGGTTGATTGCCTATCTTTCGGGTGGCCGCCCAGTCGACACTCTCGTCAAAGCATCCCCTGCAAAGCCCCAAGGCGGAGCAGGCGGTGCTGATCCTCCCGTAGTGCAGACCAACCGGCGCGACATGCGACAGGGCAAAGCCGGGTTTGCCGACAACGTTGGCGAGTGGAACTTCGACATTCTTGAAAGCAAGCTGCGCCAGTCCGGCCGCGCGGAACCCCATCAGATCATGAATGGGTTCCACCTCGAGACCGCGAGTTTCCCTGGGCACCAAGCAAGCCAGCGAGCGGTCTCCCAGATTCCCAAATACCAGAAATAACGAGGCAAACTGAGCAGCGGTTATCCATTTTTTGGTGCCGTTCAGAACAAGAAAGCCACCGTCCGATTGATTGAATTCAGTCACCAGGGAATGGATATCACTTCCGGCCCCGGGCTCCGTCAAGGCAAAAGCCCCGATGATCTCGCCTTTGGCAAGGAGAGGAAGCCATTTCTGTTTCTGCTCCACACTCCCCCACTTCAGCAGCGACATGGAAACCATGGTCTGGACGGTCAGCACGCCGGTCAATGATGAGGACCCTCTTCCCAACGCTTCATTCAGCAAGCCGAATGTGACCGTGTCCCATCCCTGTCCTCCATACTGGGGCGGAAGACTGCATCCCAAATAACCGGATTTTGCCAGCATCGATATTACGGACTCAGGAATCTTCTGCTCCCGATCCCATTCCTCGGCAAACGGCCCAACGTTCTGGTTCACGAATGCCTTGAAATTTCCGTGCCTGGCTTTTTGCTGTTCGGTCAATAAATATTGCATCGGAGCGCTTGCCTGTGGACTCGGCTGTCCTCTGCGGGTCAGAGTGCCGAATCGCGAAATGACCATGGCGGCCTTGAGAGAAACAGGATCCGCTGCCCTGAACTCACGGCGTAGCCCCAGCCCTCTGCCAGCCGTTCTTCCTCATGACAAAAGCCGTGGTCGCGTTAAGGGACTTGAAATTCTCGATGTCCAGATCGTCCATCCCTATTTCTATCGCAAAAGTCTTTTCGAGGAACGTCACCAACTGGACCGCAAATAGGGAGTTCACAATGCCGGATTCAAAAAGGTTATCGTCGTGGTTCAGATTCGCAATATTGATCGAGCTCAGCAGGAAGTTGGTAACGGTTTCCCTAACCTTCTTTTCTTCCTCTGCATACACGGCGTTGTTCAACGGGTTCTCTCCAGTAATGAACGCTATGGGAAAAGCCGAAAGGAGGCATCGGGGTTTCGGTACATCAGCCGGCGAAATAAGTGTAAAAACCCTTTCCGGTTTTGCGCCCTAAATGCCCGGCATGAACCAACTTTCTAAGCAGCGGACAACATCGGTACTTCGGGTCCTTGAAGCTTTCATAAAGAACGTCGAGAGAATGCACGACCGTGTCCAATCCTATCAGATCGGCAGTCTCCAGAGGACCCATCGTGTGTCCGAAGCACTTTTTGAAAATCATGTCGATCTTCTCCGCCGTGGAGACGTTGTCCTGCAGGACAAAGGCGGCCTCGTTCATGAACAAGTGGGAGATCCGGTTGGAAACAAAGCCAGGCATGTCCTCGACAATGATTGCCTCCTTCTTCAGCTGGGAGAGCAGTTGCAACAACGTGCTGACTGCCAGATCGGAGGTGTGGAATCCCCTGATCACCTCGACGGCCGGCTTCAAATGGACCGGATTCATGAAGTGAACCCCGACCACATTGGCGGGACGCCCGGAGGCGCTGCCTATTTGTGTGATGGAAATGCATGAGGTATTGGCTCCAAAGCAGACCTCGGGCGGCGCCAGCTCCCCCAATTTCTGGTAGAGCGGCTTTTTGATTTCCCAATCCTCGGTAACGTTCTCGATGATGAAGTCGCAGGAAGCCAGGTCCTTCAGATCGGTGGTCAGGGTCATGCGCTGCAAAGCCTCATCCCTGCTTGCCGGCGGCAGCGTCTTGGAGAGCAGAGGAGCGAACCGTACGTTGTTCAACACCTCGGCTTGAGCGCGTTCGAGGATGTCTTTTGTAAGGTCAACAACAACCGTTGGGATCCCATGAAGGACCAGATCGGTGACGACGCCAACCCCGATGTTCCCCGCGCCCAGAACGCCTATTCTTCCCAAGTTCATTGAGTCCGCCTCATGGCCCTGGCTCGTCTTTGCTGCCCGCGCAGAGCAGCCCCAGCTGCGCTGGGCTCGCTGGAAGGACTTCCGGCGGTTGCGCTCAGTCTGGCAGCGAGAAGTCTTACCGTCGGACACTCGAAGAGACTGACGATGGACAGATTTTGCTTCACTTCCTTCCGGATCATGGCTATCACTTGGACAGCCTTCAAGGAAGTTCCCCCCGCCTCAAAGAAATTGACGTTTAGTCCGATTCCCGGCCGGCCCAGGACCTTTCTCCATATATTGAGGATAACGGTTTCCAGCCAGCCGGACGGCTCTGTTTCCGCCACCTCGTCGAGACCTCGTGTCCGGAGCCGGAATTCACCGATCGCTTTTGCAACCCGGCTGATGTCATACAGCTCTTCCCCAATTCGTTGGAGGTGCTCCGATCGGGCAGATATGCCAAATCCAAACGCCGGTGGAAGCGGCGGCTTCTCCCCATTGGCCGTTGCCGGCTTGTCGTTCCCTTGTCGAGTCTTTTCGTCCAGATTGTATTGGAGGCCCGCCAGGTATTCGGCGGGAAAGAGCCAGGACTCGCCTGCCTTACTTCGATACTGATCGCCGAGGCTGCTGACGAACTCCCTGGCGGGCAAATTTCTCTCCGTCGGCAGGCAGGTGAGTTCCACAAACCTCTTTCCTGAACTGAGTGCCCGCTGGCCGATCCTGGACAGTACCGTGTGCTCCACTCCTCTGCCCAAGACCCGGCAGCTCAGCAGAAAAGTGTCGAGCTTGAACCGATCGGCTTCCGTCTCATACATTACGACACCGACGAGCCCATAGTCCCCGAATCGATCAGCCACCCGAACCACCAGGCATCCGGCGTTTCCCCGCTTTAGGAAGTCTCTGATTTCGCTTGCCGAGCGCCGGATCGTGGTGAAGTTGAATTGACTGGTTCGAAAGGTCAATTGCGAGACACGGCTGAGCTGATCCTCGGTTGCTTCAGCCATTTCGACGCGAACCAAGAGGCCCGCGACAAAGTCATTCAGGGAAGGGGTCTGCGCACGGAAGCTCTCTCTTTGCGCGTTTTCCTGATACATCCTGGTGCGGCTTCGATCCTCTTCGGTCGTTCCCGTGTGATCGAAAGCCCAGATATGCTCGAAAAACGAGGCAAACGACGCAGGTTCCCGCGGCACCTGCAGAGTCAACACACCGGGGCAGTTGATCTCCACATCAGCGCAATCCACAGGGTTGTCATCGATAAAGACAAAACTGTCCAACGCAAGATTCAGCTCGCTCGCGAGAGATTTGATGTTCTCAGACTTGCTGCTCCAGTTGATCCGCCATGAAGCCAGGTGCTCGCGTTTCAGGAGCATATCAGCTCGCTGATCGAATACGTCCAGCACATCCTTTTCGCTGTTCTTGCTGCAGAGGCACAGCAGCATGCCGACGTTCATCTGACCAACCATGAACTGCTGCAGAACGCGGTGAGGCTCGGTGACCGCGATTCCCCGGGGGCCATCCTCCCCACACACGCCCTTCCAAAGGGTGTTATCGCAGTCCAGCACAATTACTTTGAATGGCTTTCGCTTCAGGTTGAAGATGGTTCGGAACAGGGCGGTGCCGATGGCGGCGTAGCACTCCGGTGTGTAGGGAATGTCCCCCAACTGATGACCATGAACGTCGTAATACTCGGCGACCGGATAGCGCCGCGACAGGGACTCCGAACCGATGGTTGAAACGCCCGCCAGCGTGCCAGCTCGTGAGAGCAATTCCCGCTCGGCGTCACCGAGCGCCACCTTCAGTTCCGCATTGGCTTCGACGGCCGGGCTCGCCGGACAGAAACAGAGGACAAGAGGCGCCGGCGTCTGGCTTGTGAATGACTGCAGCGCGGCGCAGAAATCCCGGACATTGCGTTGCAGGCTGCCTGGCAGCCGCGGCATTGGCACCGGAGGAGCGGCGGTTTGGAAGCGCTCCGAATCCGAGCCCATCCTGTCGCCGGTCTCATCACGGGTTGCGAAAAGGTTGAATAGTCCGGAATGCTCGAGCAGTTTTTCCTGTTCGATCGCACATCGGTATCCCTTCCGGATCAGCAGGTCGTTGATCCAACGAACCGCCTCGCGGGTGGGATCGTGGATTTCGATGACGATCTGATCGATCTTCGGCCAGTCGCAATCCGCGATGCCCCTGATGATGTCCAGCTCGCTTTTTTCGGCATCAATTTTGAGAAGATCGATCCTGTCGATCTGATTTTCGCGGATGATGTCCGACACCGATGTCAGGCGGCACTCGTGGGTACTGCGGCGAAGCCTGTCGATGGTGAGCTCATTGACATATTCCTGCAGGGATTCGTCGGCGACCGATCCGGCGTTGAGCATGTTGCGAACGACCGCCTGGATAGCCTCGCGGTCCTCGGCTTCACCGGAATGAAAGCTGGAGAAAACAGAGGAATTCTCATAGAAGGTAAAGGTCGCGGTGCCCTGCCTGTCCGAAACGCCGAAATTAAAGGCCTGGGCGCTGGAGCCGTAGGCGTCGCAGTTCGCCTTCAGGAGGTCATACGCGACCGGGGCGGGCTCGAAGGCGTAAATCCTCGGGTTCCTGCAGCGGCTCATTACGAAAAGGGAAAACAGGCCGATGTTGGCCCCAATGTCCACCACGGTGGCTCCGTCGGGCAGGCGTATACCGTGCTTTAGATAACATTCGTCCTCAAAGATCTCCTTGTACAGGTAGTCCGTTTCATACTGGTTCAAATGAACGATTTCGAGGCCATTCGGCAGAATGCATCTCTTGCGCTTCCCGAAGCACTGCTCGGCTCTCTTTTTGTCGAAGGCCAGGACACAATCTCGTTCGGCAGCGGCCCACTTCTCCAATTGCAGCAGGATAATGTTGACCCCGTCCCTGTTCCTGCGAAACGCGCTCTCCGTCTGCAGCAACTGCTGAAAAATCTGATCGTAGGGCGCAAATTCGATGTTGGCCTGAAGGCCGAAATGCGCCGCCCAGAACTTCAGGGAATCCTCGAGCGGCTCTGCCGTAAAGTTGGAGGCGACTACAAGGCTCGGCGCCGTGTTTTCCTCGAGGGCATCCGGGTGGTCCAGAAGGGTGAAGGCGACTCCGGAGAGTTCCAGGTACGGCTTGCCCGACGGGCCGAAGACCCGAACATTGCCGACCACGCCCTTGCTCTCTCCTTCAGTCTCCGGCAGCAGCGTGGCATGGCACCACAGGGTATCGGGAAAATTGAGGTCCGCTATCTCGATACGTTCAATCGACCGCAGTATGAAAGTCCTGCCCCCGGCCATCATGAAGGGCGCCAGCATCTGAGTCGTCGAATCCAGCAGGGTGGGGTGCAGGCAATGTGGCTCGCTTTCCGCACGCCGCCAGGAAAGTCTCCCGAGAGACTGATTGCCCGCCCGCCAAATCGAGGAGACACACCGAAACCGGGGCCCGTACTGGTTGCCGTTGTCACGAAGCTCTCTGTAAAAACGCTCAGAGTCGATTACGTCATGAGCCTGCGCCTGAAACTCTTCGATTGAAAATGATTCGTTGACAGACTCTTGAAGAGCTGATGGGCTGCGGTCGATCTCCAGACTGGCAGCATACTGGCGGCGGAGGGGAGCGCCTTCATTCTCGACAGCGGCTTCGTAGAAAGTGTATTCGGCGGTGGCACCACCATTGTTCCGGACCTCAACCCTTATGATCGTATCGTCCAGCGAAAGGACGACTGGATTCTGGAAGGTCACGTTTCGCACGACACCCGGGGCGCGCTCAAAAAGCTCCTGATGAACAGAGAGCGCCATTTCAATGTAGAATGACCCGGGCAGCACGACCATGTCCCGAAACGCGTGATCGGCCAGATACGGCAGGGAACGGACGCTGATCCTGCACTCCGCGCAGGCCTCCAGCGACGGATCGGGCACGAAGGTGAGAAGATGCTTCATGGCAGGTGCGAGTTCAGCAGTCGCCTCGGCTCCCAATGGAAGTATCTGATCCTGGTCGGGCCGGCTTCGACCACCACGGAAGCCGAAAAGTTTGTTGCGGGGGTAAACGGGATAATGCTCCAATTCCGGCCCCGTTCGCTTTCGCCGTTGATGCTGTGAAAGCGGTATTCATTCTCCCCCTCCAGGCTCACTTCGATGTCCGCCGGCGAGATGGAGAGCCCAATGCCAATGGCCTTGAGATAGGCCTCCTTGATCGTCCAGAGCCGGTATGACATTTCAGGCTTGCGCCATTCGTACAGGCCGTCAACACTGCGGTCGACCGGCAATGCGGGAATCGGATTCGGTCCCATCCGCGCAAGGAGAGTCGCTGCAGGTGCTTACGCACATCCACCGGCATGATAGGCTGTAGCAGATAATAAAGCCGGCGAACGAGGCTACCATGTCCTCAGTCACCTGAGAAAACCAACATTGAACGCGGTTTCCAATATGCGCGAATCGTAGGCTAGAGTGTTCTAGTGGGACTCGGGGTTAGAGATAGCTGCTTCTACTGGTAATACCGGTCGAGAGAACCCTTGCTCAGCTCCGCAATGGTCGACGCCTACCAAGAGCGTAGCAATATTCCGGATGGCCCGCTGGCGAATGCTGCATGGTGAAGCGAATGCTGCATGGTGAAGACAAGCCTCCCGTCCTTTTCACTGGCGTATGCAACACGGGCCCGTTCGCTTCCCGCACCTTCGATCCGCCACCCGCCTCCGTCGCTAACCAATTCCATTTTGGATCGTTGTCTCCACCATCGGTCAATTTCGCCGGGTGCGGCCACCCAAACGCTCTTCTGGGTGCGAAGCCAGGCCAGATGAGCGAGCAGTTGCTGATAAATCCGGCTTTCACGCTCTTTCGTGATGTAATCCGGATGCACAATAAAACTGATTAGTCCATTTTGCTCCAGGATCAGGTCAATCTGCCGTTTCCAGAGGTCGATCGAGAAACTTCGTAGATAGTTGAAAAGCGAATAATCTTGCGTGGTAGTGACTGGCAGTTCCAGCATTTTGCCCACAAAGTAGGGCATAATCGTGCAACACCCGCCGCGCTGTGGCTCCAGGTGCCCCGAGCTGGGAACCGACATGTCGTAGGAGAAATCAAGATCCGAGTACCACTCTTGCCTGCGGTACAAGATAGCGGACCGGAAGCCTGACGCCCCAAAGCGCCGGCCATATTCGTTGATTTTTTCCGCACGTCTCGCAAACTCACTTCGGTCCTTGTACAACCGGCCGTCGTGGTTCAAGTCCTGAACATTGACTTCGAAGCCGCGTGTGCGGATCGAATCCAGAAACTTCTGGCTCACCTCATACCGATCTTCGGGGACGATCTGAAAAGAGGCCGCTATTCCAAAGGACTCGTTGAGGTTCATTAAGGATTCACAGAAATCCCTCCCCGCAGCGGTCTCAACGTCGTGCGTCATGCTCACGCCACTGGACGCGCCATCCGGCCAGAACCAGATGAACGGGACCTTCTCCAGTTTCTGTGTGCGTAGCAACAGTTGCATGGATCCGCGCACAATGCTGTCCACAGTGTGATCCACTGGCCAGTTGGGAAAAACGATTTTGCTCCAACCACTTAAGTACGCGCGCTGTAAATGCCTGCGAAAGGCAACCGGTAGCAGAGGCCGGATAGCGTAGTACATCCGTGCGATGATGCCGTTTCCAGAGCTGCCGTATTGGCGATCTTCGGTATAGCGCTCCAACCGAAGATTTTCTACGACCTCGTCTAGATCAAAGGGCAAACACACCGAACCAGACGCACAATCCACATCTGCCCACGCATCACGAAGCCGACCTCGCGGAGAATCGGCCGGGCGGTGGCGAGCATACCTACCATAGCCGACAACTCCCTCGCCGAAGTGGAAGAATCCGCTGTTCTCGGAAAGTCCGTCTTTCACCGCTAGCCGAACGTAGCGCTCCGGACAGCGAAAATATTCTAGAAAAGTTTGATTCATAGAAATCACCCAAAGTGCCAGCGTTTACTCAGCCAATGTGCCGGTAGAACAGATTGCCCACTGCGGCGAGCAATCGATCGAGTGGCGCGTTGACGATCCGCCCCACGATTGTTCTCTTCCCCAAGCTTTCGTGAGATTGCGGACGATTCGGGTAACGCCAATAGTAGCGGCTGAAACGGATTCCGGCCAATGCTCCTTGAACGCAGTCAGACCCTGGTTGCTGCTTTCGCTGCGCCCCAGATCGAGCTTCTCATAACCAGCAGCTTTGGCTTGCTGGATCGTATTCCACAAGAGCAGCCCAACACCGCCTAACAAAGGCAATCGGGCGTCGCTGCAGCCATACTTATAAGTGACCGTATTTTTGTAGTTCAAGGTTAAGATACTGGCAATGGGCATGCCGTTCTTGTATGCAACCCGGATTTTCAGGCTGGCGCCGAAGCTTGCCATCAAGCTGCGAAACCACTTCATCGGTTGCGGAGGAAGGTGTTGCCGCCTCCGTGTCGCCACAAGCAATTTGTAAAAATGCCCGAGCAGCCGCTCCGAATTGCCTTCCTCATAGGCTAGGGCCTCGCGTTCTGCCAGCCAGATCTTGCGCTGCACGGAGCTCTTATGGGAATTCCGAAAAATGGCACCAATGCTCGACTGCAAATCGATTGCATGCAAACAGTATCGACCACTTTGCCCGAGCATAATCGAATCATCGGGCTCGAAGCGAACCGGTCGAACTTCGCAGTAGCCCCATTTTCCGCCGTCGACGCTTTCCCGCAACGGTAACAAAAACTTGTCAAACTCTGCGGAGCTCTCCACCAAAGGATCGCAGTGATCCGAAAAAGGCAGCGACACCAAACGGCGTCCCGTAAGCCAACTCTTCACCTCACAGAACACGCTGCACGACGTGAGTTCAACGGCGGGGTCACAGGTGGTGTAAACCACGGGTTCGTAACCATACGCTAAGTGCAAGGCGGATAACCACTCTGCGCTGTGAAACACCGATGACGCTGGATGCTTTTTGACGAGCCCCGGCCATCGCGTATCTCGTAATGGGTCAAGTACAAACACACTCTTCGAATTCACGTCAGGAAAAAGTTTACTGGGCTCCGAGATAACTTCGCGGGAACCTTATTTGACGGGCTCTCTAGGAACATCGCGCATTCTGCGCATAACCATTCGGGTGGCTCGCGGCAATCGGATTCGGCAAGCGAGAACTGCGTGACCTATAAGTCTGTGAATACTTTCGGTAACATGAGACACCCGCATTCAAAGCCCCTGTTCCTAAAGTGTATAAATCCCTTGTGCCAGCCTGTTCGCCTGGAACAAACCAAGAATTGGAGGGCCCAAAAGCATTCCCTCTGTTTCGGCGAACAGCCGAATAAGTTGAGCTTGAAAGGCGGGCGACTCGTCGCGGATGGCCGCCCGCACCTTAGTTCTAATAATGGATGGGTGCGCGGCACTTGTCTCGGCCGATTACTTCAGCAGCCGCTTGTCAACGGCTGCGGTTCAATACAGGACATCATTGCGGGAGACATAATTGTCCCGAAACTCGGAGAGATATCGCCGGGCCGCCACCTTGAGTTTGTCTAAGATTGGTTCTGAACTCGCGGAAGGAGTTGTCTCCTCATGATAAGTGCAGCGTATCTCTGCCGTGCTCCTGGGCGCGACGTTGACGATGAACTGTAGAGATCCGCTTGCGTATTCGTAATCAACAGCTTCCTGGTTGACCGTAACACCTTTTACAGCAACGATGTCTGCTTCGTCTTTTAAAACCGTCATCTGTCGTGGCACTGCCTCTATGTTCTCAATGATGAGCTGTTCAGCAAACATCTTCACTCTAATTGTCCCGTTGCGACGTTGAATGCTGTAGCTGCGGCAAACAGCGTTCCCAAGAGTCCGCCAGCAAAGGTTCCAATTCAAGGACTTGAGCTTCCCTACGAACTCCGATAGTTTTCCGTGGTCCCGGAAGAGTTCGTGGTGCCCGACAACAAAGCACGGCTTACCTAACAGTCCATCAAATGCGAAGTTTTCAATTCCATGGGTAATGTACCGCCGGGTGAAAATGGGGAACCCTCCATATCGGAGGATGGCGACGCTCCATAGATCTGCAATTGTTGTTTCATTGGAGTCATTATTGGCCGGTGCGACTTCCGTGTTCACTGCTGCGACGAAGCCATTTCTTTTTAGAGCCAGCCCGACCTCAGGCGAGAATGCCCCCTGCGGAAAGACCATGACCTGGTCGTGATGAAGCCCAGTTCTCTCGAGAAGGGAATTCATCCGATACTTAGCAGTTTTAAGCTTTCTGTCGAGCAGATCGGTTGATCGCGTCGCAAATTCTCCACCGCTGTGATCGCAGCCGTGTACACAGACGGACAGTTTCTCGCTATTTTGCTGAAAGGTTGCAACAGTGCCGCGATTTGTCCGTCGCCAGTTCCGTGGAATGAAAGCGATCGTCGTGGCGAATGTCTGCTTATTCATTAACTGCAATAATTCGCGAAAATCGAGAAAACCGTACCGTGGCTTCAGGAGTGGATCGTCAATGATGAGACAGGCGCTTGTTTCCTGAGTCGTCCAGCAGATTTCGCGGAACGACCACTTGAGGTACATCACGAGCGGCACCGCACCAGCGAAATACCTCTTCACATCAAAGTAAGTTGCAGAGCGTTGATGAATGCCGACCATCGTCTGCGACGCGTCACCGAAAAAGGGCACCCCAGCGTGGGTAAATCCTACGAAGAGGTGCCCTTCGGGCGCGGCGACGATGCTCTGAAATTCGCCCGCAGCACGCCGGATGGTAAGCACAGAGTCTGCGGCGCCAGGCTCAAGCTGCATCTGGACGCCCGACATTGGGCCGCACATTTCCGGAAAGTCATCTGCAACGGACACGGTTATCGGCCGCGCGTCCAGACTGCGGATGTTCGCCTCTGGATCCCCCGTGATGTCCCGCAGTAGATTCCTGCAAGCATCCGTAGTTTGAAATCCATGAACGAACACAGAAGCGGCTGCCGTCAACCAACCCGGCAACGTTCTGGCGTTGCCGCATTGCAGGGCTTCAGCGAGACACGGCGCGGAAGTCAGGATGGAAAACCTGGAGTGACCAGCGGTCAGCGAGGCTACACCGCCTCCCTTCGCTTCGCTGATTGTCAGCGCTGCCCATGCAATGCCGAAAAAATCGAGAATTTCCGCGAGGCGGCGGTCGTCGGGCGAAGGGGTGCCGCCGCGGAGCAGGAGCGCGATCGGCGACGTGGTGTCCGTAGAGTTAGCCATTTCCTCTGCAGGTTCTCGTATCATCCTTCCACGGCAAAGCGAACTACGGGTGCCGGCGGTCGGTCTTACGGCTAATCACTAGCGATCTCATCGCATGTCGCCGGCCGAGGCCGTTGAGCAAGGGGGTCATGAATCGCATAATCGCGGTCAGCGACTGGCCCGCGGAATGGGGGATCCAGCAGAAGTTGTCTTTCCGCAAGATTTCGAATCCGGCAGACGCAAAAGGACGGGCGTATTCGTCCAGCGACGGCAAGTAGTACGAATCTTTTCCCTTCCTCATGCGATCGCGGAACCAACTGCGAAAGGCCGGGAACTTGTCGTTCATGTCGATAACGATGCACACTCCTCCGTCTGTGAGGAGCTCATGAATTCCTTCTGCGCAATCCATCTCGTTCTTCAGGCGATGACAGTAACGAACCGTGTTCACGCCGAAGATCAGGTCGAATGATCCCACCAGAGACTCTCTGCTGCTTCCCAGCTCCCTTGTCATGTCGCCGATGAGGTTATCGTTTCTTGCTGCGCAAAATCGCACCTTGTCCATGAGCTGTGGCTTAAGGGTTTCCTTGGCTTCGACCTTGGCCGATTCGATTAACGCCTCACAAAAATCGGTGCCGCACGCGAAATCCACGGCCGTGCCACGTCGCTCCAACACCGAAACCAGGTGCAGAAGATTCATACCGGCGCCGCAGCCGAATTCCAGCAAGCGGAGTCCCTTGCCGGTTTTCGCCTTCGGAATATACTTGTCAACCACTCCAAGGTAAATGTCGCCGTAATCGTGCTCCAGCAGGTAGCTGATTCCATGTCCCGCGGTCTTCTTCATGTATCGGCGGATGTTTTCCTCGGCGCTATATTCTTTGAGGAAATCTTGCCGCAGATCGGGAGGGGTGTTATCACGAATTTCCATTTTGCCTCCCAACAGCCTCATACAACCGGAATTTCCGTTTTGACTTCCCGGCCGACCGACAAGGTTACACCCAACCCCCTCAGTATGTTTGAGTGCAGGGCCTTTCCGGCGGCCGCGGCAAAATCCCAAAGCCAAAAACTGACGCTTCTCAAACCCATTCCTCAGACATTTTTCCTTCTCCAGTCTCGCTCGGCACCGAAATCTGTTTCGGCCTACGGCTCGCCTATCCTGCTGGTGCAATGCACGAAATCAAAGTGCGCTTCACCGTGGAAGCCATAGGCAACCACCGGTACCCCCCGTGAACTTTCAGGCGAAATTCCAGTGGTGAATCGTCTGGATCCACCGTGACCCTGCCCATCACAAAGGCATCGGATTCAGAGAATGCTTGCACAGGCACCGTAGTGAAAACCCGCTCATAGCCCGCGTCTCGGCACCACGCGATTACATCTGTGTTGAATGAGCCATACGGAAAACTGAAAAGTTTCACTTCTCTGCCAATGATTTCTTCCAGCATTCTTCGCGACGTTGAAAGCTCTGCCCGGGCCTGCTTTTCGGGCAACCGGGCGAGCATCGGGTGCGTCCGGCTATGCGAACCGATTTGTATGAGATCGGAGGGCAGCGCCAGCAGTTGCTCTGCCGTCATGATCACCTCATGCATCGCAAGATCGGAACCGCCGGAGTAGTCTTCCCAGTTCGGAGTTATTCCCAAGGCTCCTGAAACGATGAAGACGGTGGCTGGAATTCCTCTCTGCGCCAGCTCAGGGAGAGCGTTGTCGACGATGTTCTGATATCCATCGTCGAATGTCACCGAAACATAGCGAGTGCCCGGCCGCTCAGGAACAGGCGCATCGGCCCGCCACGGCTCTGACCAGAGCGCAAGTTTATCCATCTGGCGGGCAAACGCCGCGCGCTTTTCTTTCGGGACCGAGTGATAGTAAAGGACAACCTTGGTTGCAGGCATCCTTTTGCCCAGCAGCGAAACGATCGCGCGCCTCAACCCATCGGCCAGAAAAACTCCGAGGCTTACAGCGACTATTACGACGCGCTTCACTTCCCTCAGAAAAAGGCTCCCTTTGTACCGATGTGCCGTTGCGGCACGCGATTCCGGATTCGTCTTATGTCCGGCTTTGTTCTTTCTCTGCGCTTCGTTCTGGCCCTGCAGATAGGCAACGATCCGCTGGTGCGACAAACCCTCCATCAAATCGGCGAACTCGATCTCCACGCCAAACTCTTCCTGGATGACAAGTAGCAGGTTCAGAGTCGCTACGGAATCCGAGCCGCCTTGACTTCGGCCAGCTCCATAGGGCTATCGTCTACGAATACCACCGCATCCGCTCCGACATTCCAAAGCCTTCAGGATGCGGCTCACTGATTCTGACTTCGGGCCCCACCCCACTTCCGTCGGAAAAAACCACTTCGGCTGGAAGAATCGTAGACCGCTCCTTAAAGACTTCGTCGACGAACCTGGGTTCGTTCTTGCTTGCAACCGCCACTATAGTCCCCGCCTTTCAAAGAGCGTGGAGCAGTTGCGGGTAGACCCCGTGCATTTGAGTGTGATGATCCAAGTCCCAGGAGATGCTGTCATGACCGACCTCGCCAATGATCCCTTCCTTCACCGTGTCGTCGAGGTCGGTCATTTGCGCCAGTCTTCCAACCGACTCAATGGCCGTCGTGTTCAAGAAGAGATCGATGCCTTTTTGGCGTTGTCGATAAACGAACGGTGCCACAATTCAAGAACGATGAGCGCAAATATTTCCTTCGAATACCCAGCGCCTGCATGGTAACGTTGAATCAGGTCTTCCACGGTCTTCTGTTGAAAATAACCGCGCGATAAGGTCTCCGGGGACAGCAAGATCTCATTCACCCACTCGCGCAGATTAGTCCTTAACCAGGCGTCGTAGGGCACCGGGAAGCCGGCCTTGCGCCGATTCAAAATTTCCTCGGGAACGTGCTTGGCTAGCGCCTTCTTCACCACATATTTCATGGTCAAACCGCGGATTTTCTGGTTCCTCGGTAGCTGCGCGGCAAACTCCAATACTTTGTGGTCCAGAAAGGGGACCCGCAACTCCACCGAGTTCGCCATCGTCATCTTGTCGGCCTTGACCAATAGGTCATCTGGCAGCCAGGTTTTTGTGTCCACGTAGAGCATCTTTTCCAACAGTCCGTAGCTCGCTCCGTTGACGTGGAACTGGCGCACCAGATCCATCGAGCGATCTTTGCTCACTCTGTGCGCCATGTCCAGCGAGTAGAGTCCTGCACTGGCCTGATTGAAGAACTGGAACGGTGTGGATGCCCGGCTCAAGTAATAATCAGCCAGATCTGTATCCATTCGGGGTCCGTATTTTGAGAGCACTCGGGAACCAAGCAATTGGCCGAGCGCGCTCATGCCCTGCCCAACCGGTCCCCGAAGCGGTCCGAAGAACTTCTTCGCAGTCTCGAACCAAAAAATGTTGCGGTAGTTCTGGTAGCCAGCGAAGGCCTCGTCCCCGCCCTCGCCCGAAATGAGAACCTTCACGTATTGGCTTGCCAGCTTTGACACATAATAGAGCGCGACAGCTGGCGGCTCAACGACCGGTTCCTCCATGTGCCAAACATACCGCGGCAGGAAGCCCGCAAACTCGTCTGACGACATCGAGATCTCGTAGTGCTTCGAGCCATATCGCTCCGCCGCGAGCCGTGCAAAGGGACGTTCGTCGATCACCCCTTGCGTCGAGAATCCCACGGTGTAGGTGCTGATGGGCTTGTCTGTCTTCTCCGCGGCAAAGCTCAGCATCGCGGTGGAGTCGATGCCACCACTCAGCAGAAAGCCGACCGGAACATCGCTAATCATGTGAAGCTGCACTGCTTCGTCCAGAAGCTCCACCAACTGCCGCTCGTAGCCGTTCGAAGAATGATGGTTGCCCGCGGCGGAGAAATCGAGATCCCAGTATCGCCGGATTTCGACTTTCCCGTTCTTCACGGTGAGCGAATGTCCCGGTTCCAGCTTGAAGAGGTTGCGGAGCAAGGTCTGTCTGCCCGGCACATAGTAGTAAGTAAGGAACTGATCAATAACCTGCGGATCGACTTCACGAGGCACCGCAGGATCTGCAAGGATCGCCTTGATCTCGGAGCCGAAGGCAAGAAAACGGTCGCCGACGTAATAATAGAGCGGCTTGATGCCAACTCGGTCTCTGGCCAGGAAAAGCGTGCTGGTCTTCGAGTCCCAGATGGCGAATCCGAACATGCCCCGAAGTTTCGCCACACACTCGGGCCCATATTCCTCGTATAGATGAACAATCACCTCGGTATCAGTCTTTGTCTTGAAGACGTGACCCTTGGCCGCGAGTTCTTCCCGCAGACCCTGATAGTTGTAGATCTCACCGTTGAAGACGATCCATACCGTGCCGTCTTCATTGGACAAGGGCTGGTGTCCTCCATCCAGATCGATGATCGAAAGCCGGCGGAAGCCGAACCCGACCTGTCCTGACGTGTAGAAGCCTTCATCATCCGGTCCGCGATGGCGAATCGCGTCCGCCATGCTCTTCAGCAAAGACGCGGAAACCTGCTTCTCCCGCGCAAATTCGAGTTTTCCACAAATGCCGCACATATAAGGATTCTATTCTTCTCGGGATTCCTCAAGGCCCAGCCGCAGCACAACTGCGGCCTGCGAGCCTCGGTTCATCTCCAGATGGTTTCCCGCCCCAGCAAGCGCCTGAGTTGCTGGTCGCGAAGATACCGGATGAAAGCCGGGTCGTCGACTTGCGGAAGGTGATTCAAATAACCGGTCACATACCCGTAAAGCAGGCCGGCGGAACCCACGAGAAAAGGCTTTCTGAATAACCGCACGAGGCAACTGCTGGCCATGAACAGGGGATGATATCCCGAGACGTAGCGCGCTCTGCCGCACTTCACCAGGTCCTTCCACCGGCTCTCAGCGGTGCCCGTCGGGCGCTGGTGATGCAATTGAATCTCGAGAAAGCTCCGGCTCGTCCATCCCAGCATGTTCGCTTTGACTTCGTCGATTGTGTCCCAGCCCGGAGCTATCCACAAGCCGCCGATTGCTTTCCAGCAGTCGCGCTTGTAGATCTTCGTCGCGCCGCGAACATGAAACTTGGGAACCTCTTCGATCTGCTCTTTGCCATCAAGCATGTGATAGATCGTTCCCCCGCCAATTCCAAGCTGTGGGTCCTGGCGGAACTGATCGAAACACTTCTCGAAGTAGTCCGGAGCAAAAGTCAGGTCGCCATCCAGTTTGACGATGAAGTCCCAGTCCGTGGCCGTGAGGTTTCTGTAACCATCGTTGAACGCCTCCACCACTCCGCCTCCGGACTTGCGAAAGCCGCGATTGGCACGGTGCACCACCTGGATCCAGGAATGCTCGGCCGCGTAGCCATCGAGGATTTCTCCAGTCCTGTCCGCCGAGCCATCGTCCACGATGATCCACTCGGCGGCCCGCACCGTCTGCTCCAGCACAGAACGGACCGTGCCAGCAATGAACTTTTCTTCGTCGCGAACCGGCGAGACGATCACGTATTGAGTCTTTTTTGGATCCACCGTTGTCCTTGCCACTCTAGGCCAAAGCAATTTCGGGCGAGGCGTGGCACATAGTGATCGTTTCGCGATATGCCTCAAGAAGCGTTACGCCGGCCGCGGTCCACGTGAGCTCGGCTATGTGCTAAGGAATCCAGCTCGCAGCTTACCGAGAAGCTCGCGATCTTGATCGAGCATTGTGACGTGCTTGGTGAGCGACTCAACGTCTCCCGCACAATGCACGAGCGCGTTCTCCATGTGACCACAGACAGCGCCAGCCGTGTCAGAAACTCTTACGCTGCCAACTTTTTCTTGATCGCCGTACAAACTGTTGGCCCGAAGCAAATTCAAGTCAATTTCAGGACCGTTCAAACCATTAAAGATGCTCCTGCAGCTGGTGACGTCTTGATCTATCTTTCTCTTGGCATTCAGCGTCACATCTCCAAACGGAAACGCGAAATTTCCATCTCCTGCCGTTCGGTGTCGTGCTCCGCCTTTAGAAAAGAAGTGGAGAAAATGTGGCTGGCCAATTCGTGGCCATCGCCCAGTAGAGCGTCCAGAGCCTAGCGATGAAATTGTTCGCTTAGTTCGTTCGACTCGTTCATCAAACCCATGTCGGCATAGAGGTTTCTCGAACTCCGTAACCCTTAAGTATGCGCCCGCCAATCGTGAGAGCACTTCGAGGAAAGTCATCGAAGGTGAACGACACAATTGGACCGCGATTCCCCAATGAGACGCGACGCGAGCACACAGAAGATAGCCACCGCCACCGTAGCAATCCAAGCTGCGATCTTAGATTCACGAGTTAGGCCGCGGCCACCGGGTGGTCCTTAACCACAATTCGAATGACCCCGTCATCCGGTACTTCCCTGTTTCTCCGAAATACCAGCGAGGTGACACCATCCGATACGCTGACCTCCTCCATTCCGAGGTCAGCAAATACTTTTCCCGACGGCGCATTCCGGGAAGTTTTGCGATAGTTGGCAAAGAAGTCGTTACCTGACCTAGCAATGTATTTCTGCAGGATATGGCTGAGAAATGCATGCTCAACCCGCTTTGACTGAATTCGACAACTGAACATCAAATCCGTCACTCGTGGCTCACGGCTATCGACAATGCTGAAGCCTATAACCCCATATGAGCCGAATCGGTCCTCACAACTAAGAACATAAGTATCCATGTACGGAGTGGCCAAGATTGTTTCTAAGACATCGCGATCGTAACGATTCCCGGAGAAATTCATCTGGTTAGTCCGCTGGGTCAATTCATGTACCCGGTCGAGGTTCTCCTGGGTCAGGGGTCGAATTGATAGCTGGATCTGGCAATGACGCAAAAACGCCATGTAATCATTCCCGAAGCCTTCGGCTAGCTCCTGTCGCTCTGCCTCAACCTGATACATCTTTCGCCGTTCCCTGCTTTCGGCGGTAACCGGCACCTGACACTCCTTCATTGCTGGTAACATTTGATATTGCTCCGCACTCAACACCCGAACATCTGGACACACAGCCTTGACCTGCTCTAATTCAAATGGTGAATCGTCCACAAACAGCAAAGAGTCTATGCCAATGTTGAGTCGCCTTGCAATCTCGCGAACACCTTCGCCTTTTGGCTGCCACGAAATTTGAGGGCAAAGGAAATACGCGTCGATCTGAAACTGCTTGAGAACTGCTATTGCTTCGTCATGGTTATTTTTGCTTGCAACAGAATGCAAAATGCCTCGATCGTCCAGCATCCGAATGACGTCGGCGATCTCGGGTTTCAGTGTCAATTTGCGAGGACCATCCTCGACCAGGATGCCATCCCAGAGTGTGTTATCGAGGTCCCAAACCACACATTTGATCTTCTTCGCCTTCTCGGCTACCTGCTCAACCTCCTGAACGAACTCCATTAGGCCAAAATAGAGCGTGGTCACATTGTCAACGCCGTTAGGGAGGAGCTCGATATTGAAAGGTTGTCGTACGTCAAAGACCCTAGTAATCTCGTTCATCGGCACACGAATTCGGTGAAAACCAGGTATGAGCTCGATGAGCTTTTGGAAGGGGATCTTGACTTCCTCATTGACTGACCGCAACGTAAGTGAAAGTCGAACGCTGTACGACTCGGGGTTGTAACATTCAAGCAGGAATGATGTTGGCAGGTCATCGCCGTCTGCTGTTCGGCTTGCGAGCTTTTTCTTGAAGCTGTACCGCTTACCCGTAACCGTCGCCTTTATTCTTGAAGGCAGGGGCAGTTGGTACAATACGGTCCCAATGCGGTAATCCCTTCGCTCGAGCCTTTCCGCTTGTGCAGTCGGACGGAGCCGCACGTTTCCTGGTGACCACAGCTTTCCCCAGCGCTTGAACTGGATTTTCAGCAAGTACGAGTTTATCGCCGAGGGGCACTCCACTCTCACCATGCCGTCGGCAAATCTTCGGCATCTACCATCTTCACGCGGACTGTACAGGTCACAAGTCGAGTAACAGGTAGGCCAAACACACTCAGTGCAGTGTTCGCTCCACGGAAGAACCGTTCGTGCCCGGACCTTCCCTTTCAACTCAGCCAGGGCAGCAGCTACATCCGATGGAATCTGGCTGCTGGATTCTACTTTCTGGTTTACCTCTGTTTCGTACATAAATGAACTCCCCAAAGCGCTTTCGCTAGCAGCTACGCTAGGCTTTCTCGAGGGGAAAATGAACTCGTTTCCCATCCAGCGGTTGCGATTCCGGCCAGACGGACCAAATAAATGCCGTATCATCTTGTACATCTCGTCTTGCCCGGCAAACATTGACGTACCGATGGGCGGCAAGCCATACCGATAAAGCGCGGACAGCCTGAAGCCGTTTTCTTGACACCAGCGGACAACTTGCCCCTTGCGGAGGCGGTTGAAAGCGTACGGCTCCGGCCTGATCAGTTTCAAAAGTCGGCTCTGAACAGGAATCTGGAAGAATGTGCATACTTACGCGGCTTTCTGGAAGCAAGGATTTTCGTCTTCAGCAGCACCCAACGACGACATTCGCACGAAACTGGGCAGAATTGCGGGTTCCCTGTGAAAATGACGCTCCGTGGCCTACCGCGGAATCTTTACCGAAGAGTTGTGGTCCGTCCCACGGAGCTTGGAAACCCGCACCAAACGCGGGGTTTCCACATTCCCAAAGCGACTACGGCGACGGCATCCGTTTTGACCGTAAAGCCAAACCCGCTAAAATCGCGGGCCCTGTCAGATTCCTGCACAGAAGCCAAGAGTCTTTGATATACGACCACAGGCACGCTCCAAGAATGAAAACTGTCTGTGAATTCTAGGATCACAGAAGCTCCCGGTTTGGCGATTCGCTCGATTTCGGCAATGACAGTAGCTGGAGAGTCGACGTGAGCGAGAACACCAATACAAAGAACCAGGTCGAAAGACTCAGGTTCCAGGTTGGCGCCAACAATTCTATTAATCAACTCGACGTCAGGCTAGCATAGTCGGCGACGATTTTGCCGGTGTTGTCCTTCGAGCCGTCATCTACGATGATCCACTCCTGGGGGAGAATGGTCTGATGAATCATGCGCTCGATTGTTGCCGGAAGGAAGACTTCTTCGTCCCGAACGGGAGTGATGACCACATATCTCGTGCTTTTAGTTCGCATAATTTGGGAACGAGTTAGATCAAGGTCTGCTGGGGCGGGTTAGACTTTTATCGAAGCCACTTTAGCCCAGCTCGGCGGCATATTCTTTGGGATCTCGATGCCGTCGAAAATGCAACTTTCTCTTGCGCCGTGTTCGCGAACCCAGGCTGCCATTGCGCGCACACCTTCCGTCAGGGATGTCTTGGTGCGTTTGCCAAAGGCCCGTTCAGCTTTTGAGTGATCAGAAAACGCAATCTTCACTTCGTTGCGAGCATCAAGGTGCTTTACATCGCAACGACTCCCTATCGCTTGTGCGACGACCGCAGCGAGTTCGTTTACCGTGTGGGGCACATCAGCGCCAACGTTGAAGACCTGGTTCCGCGCTGATGAAAAGTCGATCGAGGCAGCAATGATCGGGGCCACATCGTCGATGTGTGTGAATGCGCGCTGCTGCAAGCCATCACCGAAGATCGTCATGGGCTCTCCTCGAAGAATTTGATTCATGAAGATCCCCACGACATTACGATAACGATCTCCAATGTTCTGCCTCTCGCCGTAAACATTATGAGGCCGAAAAATGATGTAATCCAGCCCGAACATTTCGTGGCTCACCCGTAGTTCTTGTTCGACCGCCAGCTTGGCAATTCCATAGGAATCTTCGGGAACAGGGGTCATATCTTCAGACATGGGGCTTTGGCCTGCTCCGTACACAGCAATTGAGGAAGTGAACACGAAGCACTTGACGTCGTGATTCACGGAGGCGTTGAGCAAATTGACTGATCCGATCAGGTTATTGTTATAGTTAAACCTTTTAATGAAGTGACTCAAGCCCTCTGCGGCATAGGCAGCCAAGTGATAAACGTGGTCAAAGGAATGCCGGTCAAAAAGTTGATTGATCAAATCGTGATCCATGATCGACCCCTGGACGAAGGTTGCAGTCCCGGGAACATTCTCTCGAAAGCCTCCGCTTAAGTCATCGAGAACGACCACATCGTGTCCCATTCTAAGTAAGTGATCGGCCACATGGGACCCCATAAAGCCAGCGCCGCCAGTCACTAATGATGTATGTCTGTCAGTCATCTTTCATCTCTCCTTAGTACATTTACCACAAGCAGCCTATATCTGTTTAACTCGTTTGCAGCGAAGGCGGCTCCGTCTATTGCTCGATACCCTGCTCCACAAATCGAATCGGGTCGAGATGCTTGTTCCACCGCACAGTTGCGCGATACATCTCCAACCGGCCCTTTCCCACGTCGTCAGGTCGGACCAGGTTCACTAATCCGTACCACGCCTGACGGATGCGGAACTTTATCAGGACGACACGGCGATATTGCTGCGCGCCCTTTCTCCCATAATACTTGTAAAAATAGCGGTACCCGTTTCTACAAATTTCGATGGCAAACCGCACGGGAAAACGACCGACTGACTGCCCTCCCAGATGGGTGATGGAGACTGCCGGCGTAAACCGGATCCGACAACCGGCGTTCCACACCCGCCGGCACAAATCCACTTCCTCAAATTGATAGAAGAACTGCTCATCAAAACCGCCCAACTTCTTGAGCAAATCCCCGCGCAACATGACACAGCAACCAGACTGCCAGTCAACCTCGCGCTCCGTGTCTCCTTTCCACCCTTCGTATTCGTCCGACAAAACCAAGTGCTTCAAATGGCCAAGGAAGCGCAGGCCCAGGGCAGTAACTAAATAACGCGAGATGGTGGGGAACGGACGCGCCGACCGCTGATAAGTGCCATCCGGGTTGTGCACACGGCAACCGAAAGCCCCCGCTTCGGGATGCCGATCGGCAAACTCAATCCAACGATCCAGTGATCCGGGATGAATGATCGTGTCCGGGTTCAAAATCAAGACATACTCGCCGCTAGCTTCGCGGATGCCGGCGTTATTCCCCTTGGCAAAACCCAGGTTGGCACGGTTCTCAATCACGCGTACAGATGGGAATTGCGTACGAATCCATTCCACCGAACCATCCGTCGAACCGTTATCCGAGACGATCACCTCGAACTCGGTCTTGCGTGTGCCCCCGAAAATCGAGCGCAGGCAATTCTCAAGCACTTTCCAATCGTTCCAGCAAATGATGATGATCGAGAGCTGCATAGCTGCGGCGGCCTCCTTTAACAAATGCATCTTACTCGTGTGTGGAGGAGTAGCTGGCTGTGGCAACAGTTGCGACGTCCGGTTTCTTCGTGTTTGACGGGATTTTCCCGTGCTTGACCAAACGGTCCCGCCAAGCTCGTTTGAGCCGAGGGAAAAGCGTCGTGGAGGCCAGTAGTCTCCTCGCAGATCCGTCAACAACCCTGGTGATCGTCCGTATTGACTTGAGCACTTCACTGTCGGACGGAAGATATACACTGCGGCTTCGAGCCAATTACTGCGGCAGAGCGCAACCTTGTATTCAGCATGTCCCAAGCCAAAATCCAACTCCTTCACGATGTCCCCGTTCGCGTGGTTACAGAACCTTCAATCACACGCATGATGAGAACCATTCCCGGAGAAAACTGACGGAATTCGGGGTCGTAGCTCATATACTCGCTGACGAAAGGTCCGTTGTAAAGCATGCCGATCCAGAAGGCGCAGGGTCGATCTCCGAGGTAAAGCAGGTAAGCGCGAAGCCAGCCTTCTGAGTCGCCAACTCCGAGCGCTTCCACACGTCAGGCGTGTCCGCGAATCCCACCCCAAAGCCCCGCATAAGTCTTTCTTGCAATCTCTTCAGCATCTCGAAACAAAGGATCCAATTCCGCTGTAGTCCGGTAGTAGACAATCTTTGGCTCCCCTGTTGGATGGGTCTGGAGTTTTCTGATGCTCGCTCTTGCATGCTTCCTACGCGCATGGGACATGAGCCTATAAACCTCGTCGATCGTGTCCGGTACCACCAGGATGTCATGTCCTTGCGACGCAGGAAGAGCATCGCGACTCAGGATACCGGGCAGTCGCAGGCCGAGCTTGTAAGGTTGAGCCGCTTCTTTTCAAGCCTGCCAACCAGGGCTCCGGCTCGCCGTTCCGGTAAAGATCAATTACGTGCGGTCGCGAAACCTCAGGGTAGGACTGGACAATCATCAGGCAAAAATCGATTCCGAGTCGCGATGTCCCGGCCAAGCGGCCCACGGCCCACGCAGTGCCTCCACTTCGGAAAGAGAGCGTGCGATTCGAATTTTCGATCTTTTCGCCCTTCCGCATATCGGTAGGCGAGTTTGTTGCGTTTAGTTCCATCCGATGTCTACTCCACAAGAAGCTTGTTCAAGCCTGGCTCGGATCCGTCCGGTTGGGCTTCCCACCCGCCGAGTTTTGGTTGAGGGGACTTGGCAATAACCATTACCGTGCGAGCGAAACGGCCCGGGGCTGCCGCGGCCACGATCATCGCGAGCAGGGCATACCAGTAGGTCGATATCTGATCATAATATGAGATTCCTACAAAGGCGACCAGATTGGAAAACAGCGCTACTCCAAGCAGCCAGAAGAACCACGCTTGCTGGGAATCTCTTCCCGCGGCTTTCCTGGCACTGCCAAGGTATTTGAAGCAATAGACGATGGCCGCAATAAAGAAGATGAGCGACAACAGTCCAGAGGTCTCTCCGGTTGAGACATACTGATTGGCCGTATCCCACATGTCATCACCCCCCTCCCAGGTCCAGTAGTTATTGGAGCCCAGCAGCCACCAATCCCAGAAGTGATGGATGAAGTTGTCCAGGATCTTGAAACGATGCCAGCCAGTGGAGCCGCCCACGATATCGATCCTTGCAATCAAGGCCCAAACCGGAGCTTTCATGGCCAAGTGCAGCCCCAGGAGTGTAGAAACGATACCCCACCGGACCAGGCGCATTTTGTCTCGCAAGAACCACATTCCGAGACCAATTACAGTAGCCAAGCAGGCCGAAATGGCTGTACTCGTTCGCGAGGTGATGGCGATCGTAATGGCGGCGGCGATGCCCAGCGATGCCAGCAGGCGAGCCCCCCCCCTGTGCCACAAGCATAGGAACAGTGGAAGAAGGGTCGCGCCAAAAGCGCCGGCAGTGAGATAGACGGTGAACGGGCCTTGCGCCCGCAGGTATCCTTCGCGAATCGCCGTATACTCCGGCACCCCTCCAAATACCGCCAGAACATTCCGACCTGTCATCTGCTCGTTCAACATGAGGGCGGCGACGGGCAAAGCGGTAACGGCCAGCACTTTTATTGTCCGCTCGATATCTTTCCGGTCTCGAATGAAGAATCGGAAAACAAAATATAAGCCAAGGACATTGTACGTCTGGCCAACCTGGTTAAAGAATGCTGCACTGTCCTGCCACAGCAGCGTGTAGCAAATCACGCAGGATATCGTATAGAGGATGACGGCCTTATCGACCGAATTGATCCTAATCTTTGACGATTGACCTTCGCTGCTATATCTCTGCCAGAGCAGCCGTATCCAGGCGAATATCACCAATATGCGAACAATCTGGAAGTGAAACGGGCCTACCATGACCCGCTGCCCCAGCGGACTCAAAATCGACAGCAGAAGCAGGGGCGCCACGACGTGTTTCCGCGGCAGCAGGAGCATGAGGACAATCGCCACAATTGTCGCCGCAAGAACAACGGGGTGAACAGAGGTCTCGCCGTTTGCGCCGAACAATACGTGGTGCCCCAGACCAACTTCGGGAGCGACGATGGCTAACAAGTACATAGATTGCCCGTATCCGAGTTGCTGCCGTCCTAGTCGCTGGTCCCGGCTGCTGCACTTCTCCACGGGAGCAGCAGACCCAGCATTGTGCGTTGCTCCTCGATCGACATTGACTTGGTTACAGCCGCTGCGGGCCAGAAGGCGACTAAGTATGCGAGTGTAACCACTGCTAGCTTGACCAACGCCATGGTGCGCTCATTCAGATTCCATGGCGTGGGAACCATTGCGGCGGCAACGCTGACAGTTATCATCACTGCGGTCGCTGCGGCCAACCTCATCGCATCGGGGATTAACTTTCTCGGGCTGAAGAAACTAAGTACAGACGTCATTGCGGAGAACATATAGACCACGCCGATCAACTCAGCCACGGCCAGTCCCAAGAGCACGCCGTAGAACCCTATGGTCCGGCCAAAGGTCGCCAGGACTGCAAGTACGCCAAGCCGAAATGCCTGCCGGACGTTGTCGTGCAGCGCATTCCCTGACGCACGGTACAGGATCAGTTGCAGCCGAGAAATGCAATTGAAGAAGCTGGACAAACACGTTAGCCAGATCGCCACGCCAAACTGAGGGCCCGTTTGGCCCGTCCAGGCAAGGACCAACAACGTTCCGAAAGCTCCAACGAACGCGAGAGGAACCAGGGTGACGGCTACAGTAATCTTGAAGGACTTCCCGAAGAACCGCACCAACCTTGCGGCAGAACCCGAGGCGAAAATGAGGGTACCGCCAGACAGCAAGGGGAGAATTAGTGCATCCTGCCCCATCAACACTGCTGTGACAAGCCTTGTTGCAACGGCGTAGACGCCCGCGATATCAGCGCCAAAGAACTTCAGAATCGTAACCGGAAGAAACATGACGTAGAGCACTTCAAGGACATTGACTAACTGGTAGCTGCCTGCAAACCGAATCAATTCACGAAATACACGGCTCGTGAAGTGCGCCATTCTGATCTGGATTTCGGGTACGATCCGGCGAGATGCCACGAAACAGCAAGAAACGTAGACCAGTTCCGATATCGCCATGGTGATGGCCATGGCGAAAAGGCCGCGCCCGAAGTGGAGCAGCGTAATGATAGCGACGGCCTCGGCCGTGGTGGTGACCATATTGAATGTCCGCGTCAGGTCAATTCGGTGCGCCCCCATTACAATCGCTTCGAACGCAGCACCAAAGTTCGCTATAACCATGATCAATGCGAGGAGCGTGATCGCCCCTGCCGCCGCGCTAAGAAATTCGGGAGGGATCCCGCTCGCCCGCGCCAGTTTTTGCGAGTAAATCGCAACGGGAACCAAGCCGGCCAAAGAAAGTGCCAGCATGGAAATGCTTCCGGTGCTCAGCAGTTTGTTGGCGGTTTCAAAATCGCCATTGCCCGTTGCTTCGGCAACGTATTTCTGGAACGCGGACTTGAGGCCGGCGCTTCCAAAGCGCATATACCCTGCACTCGCCATGACGAGCGACCAGATTCCATATCCGCCGAGGCCGAGGTGGTAAATCACCACCGGGACCATGACGAATCTCGTCCCGACCTGCACCCCACTCGCTAAGATACCAAAAATTGTATTCTTCCCGATTGTAGCTGCCAGATGACGATCAGGAGAAGGCGCGGTCGATGTTTTGGTGTCCGACAATGGTTCTTACCTGTCTCTTGGGGTTGGATTCGGGAGACTTCGCAGAGGCTCTCTAAGATTGGCCCAAAAAGGCCTGTAACTAGACGAGATGAGGCCAGCGTGCAGCGTGCCGTTTGTAAGCCTTGTTCTTCTAATGGACCACTGCGCTCAGCCCAGTGGGTGGTTTGGGTGGAGGATCGCCGCCTACCGAATCCTCGTAAGCTCCCATGTCCCACGATCCGCTGGAAGGTCGCGCAGTACCGTTCTTGTCGAAGCACAGCGCGCCGAGGCCGGGGTTCGGCTGGCTGGAGCATGTTGAAGTGAGATTCGTTCCGGTCTGCCATGCTGCCGAGGAACTGCTGGTCAAGTGGTAGGTTCCGGTCAGCAAGGGGTTGCCAGTTGTGGAGTTCGCATCGCAACTGCAATCAGTTTTCCAGGTGGAAAAGGAAGAGGTCTGGCTGTCGCTGAACCATGTCCAGCCTCCAACTTCATAGTAATCCTGATAATTTATCGTGGTGACCGTGGCTCCGCTGGCAGTTTCAACGCCGTTCGCCTGCATGTTTTGCATGATGTTGTTTTCGAGCTTCAGGCCGACGCTCCCGCTGTAGTCGATCCCGTTATCCCCCGGCATGGAGTTGCCGTTATTGACGCAAGAAGCAGAGTCGCTGACGAATGTGTTGTTTGCCGCCAAGAGCGAGCCAGCCGTGTACCACGAGATCAACCCATTGGCAAAGCAATGGGTCGTGACTCCCGTGTTCACCATCACGTTATTGAAGACATAGACGGTTGAGTAATCCGTAGTTGTCTGGGGTTGCGCGAAAATCCCCGCGTTGGCATACGCGCCTACGTCTCCGCTGGCGTAATTGTTATAGATGAAGACGTTGCTGAACTGGCTGGTGGCGCTGTTCGTGCTCAAATGCACGATCCAGTCATGGTGGTTGTTGTTGCCGGTATTATCCCAGTTCGCCATGCTGCCATAAGTATTGCCGTAAATGAAGATGCCACTAACCGTTGCCGTCCCCCCGGAATCGGAATCAGTAATAAACAGGCCATGATCCATGTTGTATTCGTTGTTTCCGGTCCAAGTCGCGCTCGGACTAGAAAACGTGCTCCCGATGGCATACGACAAACGGCCAGCCCACTTGACATCGTGAATCGTGTTGTTCTGGATGGTCACGTTGGTCGAATTCCAGATGTCGAAACCATAAGTATTCTGCCCTCCATTGTCAGAGAGAGAACCTTCCACGTATAGATCGGAACATGTAAGCCCCTCGATGATGATATTGGTCGGAGTCGGGCTGCTGTGATTCTGAACGCAGATTCCACCATTCTGTTTGTTGGCTAAAGCGGAGCCGTTTGCCGTGGCTTGGACGGTAAGGTTGTTGTCCCCGTTGATCGTGATATAACTTTGGCCGTTCAAATTGATGACCGGCCCAGACCAGTACGTCGCTGTGATGGTCGTTGTGCCTTGATCGGCAATGAGCGTGACCGGATTCCCAGACGAGCCACTCCCTTGAAACTGAAGGTAACTGCTCGTGCCTGCAGTAGCGGTGAACGTCCCGCAGAGATGCACCGTGGTTCCCGGCCCGATCTGTCCTGCCTGCGATCCCCAGTTTGCCGCGCTGTTGAACCAGGTGACCGATTGGGCATCGGCGCAGTCGGCCCCGGTATTGCCGCCTTGCGCATTCTGGGCAATATAAATGTCGCTGGCTGAAGCGAAACTTGCAGCTGCCAAGGCGAAAACCAGTGCGAGTAAAAGTCTCCGGGACCCGTTCATGTTTCCCTCCGCTAAATCGTGTGCTCGGTTCGCTTTTTGGACGAACCAGCTGGTCAGACACATGGCTACCAGTAGGGGAGTGGCTCACGATCTACTGGACGGTCTATCCGTCTTTATAGCCGGAGGGATGCGGCGCTAGCAAGTCTCACAAGTGCATGACCAATTTCCAGGGAGTGGGTGGCCTGGCTAAGTCAATACAAGCACGGGGCTTAGCTTTGCCAGCAGAGCTTGGCAGCCCGGATCTTTGCCATTTTGGCGACGTACTGCGATTTTGAAATCCAATCATGGGCGCCAGCCAACTTGGCGTTGAACAGAGCAGCGTCATCGCAGGAGTTGATCGGCAATCGCTCTATGAAAAACGGGTCGCTGCTGCGGTCGGCTCTGCCAACAATTGCCCATTGTGGTACCCGGCCAGACGCAGCGAATCGCGCAGCATCTGGGGTGAATTCAGTTTCGGTTTGGGGAAAGGCAAACGGATAAGCGAAGGACTCTACAGCGCATCCCAGCTTCTCTTCGATGGTTTTCTTCGAGTTCACAATTTTTTCATCGATGGCGTGCGCGCTCAACCCATGAAGCTGCGGGTGGGTCACGGTATGAGAGCCAAACAGCATTCCGTACTTGCCCAGTTCCTGGACCTCGGCCCACGTTAGGCAATCTTTACCCTTGAATTGCAATGGACGGTCCCCAATGTAGGCCGTGGGCAGAAAAACCGTCGCGCTGAAGCCATATCGACTCAACACGGGAGAAGCTTGACGATAGAAGTCGCTGTAGCCATCGCCGAAGGTGATGACCACTGGCTTGGTTGCAGCGTGTTTTCCCGATCGCAGGTAGTCGAGGGCCTGCGTCAAGCTGCAAGTGCTGTACCCGTGGCCGTGCAGACACGCCATCTGATCAGCAAAGACGTTGGGGGAAGTGATTGTGCGATAGTACGCGTGCACTTTAGACTCGTCTTCGTCTGTGATGCTGTGGTACATGAGGATGGGGATGGACGGCTCCCTGCCCGAAGCATGCCTCACCAGAGGTAAAACCAGGTACAACGTCGCAAGTCGGTCGAGACGAAGGTCCATACACGAGTCCGCCTATCTGCTTCAGATCATGCCGGAACTTCCTGGACGTCTTTGCCTGCTTGCACCGATAACGGATCTATCTTCTCGCCGGCGACTGCTGACTGAGAAGGCAAAGCATCGACCCGGCCGATGCTGACATATCGAAATCCATTTTGGCTGATCTCCTCCGGACTGAAGACATTCCTGCCGTCGATCACCAAGGGCTGCTCAACCGTCGAAAGTAGTCGCTTCCAGTCTATCTGACGAAATTCGTCCCATTCGGTGACGATCAAGATGGCGTCTGCACCTGCGGCCGCTTGGTAGGCATCAGCGCAGTAAGTAATATTCGGGAGCACAGCCTTCGCCTTCTCGGTGGCTTTCGGGTCATAGGCGTTCACTACTGCACCTTCATCCAGCAGTGCCTTCACAAGGGTAAGCGATGGGGCAAAACGCACGTCATCCGTGTTTGGCTTGAAGGCGAGACCCCACACCGCGATCTTCTTCCCGCGTACGACCCACAGTTCGTTCCGAATCTTTTCAACGAAGTGCTCAACCCGACTTTGATTGATCTTCTCAACTTCTCTTAATAACGAGAAGTCGCAGCCGGATTTCTCAGCGATCCTGATGAAAGCTTGTACATCCTTGGGGAAACAGAATCCTCCAAAACCGATCCCGGGATTCAAGAAGGCGGGACCAATTCGAGGATCCAGCCCCATCCCTTGGGCGACTTTTGTCACGTCGGCTCCAACTACTTCGCATAGATTTGCCACCATGTTGATGAAGGAAATCTTCATCGCCAGGAACGAGTTCGAGGCATGCTTGATTAACTCGGCGGAACTGGTATCTGTAACCAGGAAGATGGCGTCTTTGCGCTTCCGGCAACCCGAATGGATAGGACAAGTGAATCTCTGTTTAACGATCGGTTCATAGATCTCTCGAAGAAGTTCCGCAGCACGAGGTGAATCTACCCCAATGACGATCCGGTCCGGATGCAGAAAATCCTCCACCGATGTTCCTTCCCTGAGAAATTCTGGGTTTGACGCAACGTCGTAATTCAATCCGTTTGTGCTATGTACTGACAGGTGCTTTCGCAGCTGTGCGCCGGTCTGAACAGGTACGGTGCTCTTCTCGATGATCAGCCGATACCCTGCCGCACGCTTTGCAATCGATCGAGCGACTCCTTCGATGGCAGACAGGTCCGCGTCACCATTGGCCAATGGCGGCGTTCCCACACAAATGAAGATCGCGTCTCCCCAAGCAATTGCCTCTTCCGTGGACCCGAAACGCAACCGGCCAATTTTTCGAACGGCCGCGATAACGTCCTCAAGATGCGGCTCAAAAAGTGGCATAACTCCATGCCGCAGTTTAGAGAGTTTTTCGACGTCACTTTCACTGCAGAAGACGTCGTGACCGACTTGCGCTAAGCAAGCCGCCGTTGTGAGACCCACATAGCCCGCACCAATGACTGAGAGTTTCATCTTTGTTGTCCCTTATCTCGAAATTATTCCGGGGAGTTGAAGTGAAAAGTGGTCTACGCTGTCCGGTCCGCCGCGCTCATGGCTAGTTTCCTTCTGCGGCTGTTTCCATTTCGCATGAAAGTGCGACACAAGCGTCAACTGTCTGCTTCTAATCGAAGTCGCGAGGCAATTCTGCAGGCAAATGTACGATCAAGGCATTCTGGTGCTGCTCTAGTCCGTCATTGACGCGCAACTGAAGACTGGGCAGATCGTCACCTGTTTCGACCGCAATCTTCACGCGCAGAGCCCCCGCTTCCCAACTGACGTTTTCAAAAACGGCCGACCGGCGCTTACGAAACCAGGCGACTGCCTGTCCGGCCGTCGTGAGCCACGCTCCTCGAGCCTTAAGTTCGGCAACTAGGTCCACGTAAAAGTCACCCCATAGTCTTTCCGGCGCGATGCTCCGGTCATGCCAGTTAACGGTGAGGCTTCCGCCGAACTGAATCGCATTGTCGATCATTTGTCCCACTCGCTTGTGGGCTTCGTCGACGGAAAGGTCAAGATAACCGGGGAAGAACAAGGCTGTATCCATCACGTGCAGCGGTAACTCGATGAGATGCCTGGTTCCCAGAGGTTTGTAGGCCTGCATCATACCCGCGCGATAACCGATGGTTTCGTTGTAGCCAACCGTGGAATCGTAGCTGGCTCCCGCTCTCTCAAGTGTCACCGGCGATTGTTCATCAAAGCACAGCCAGTGCATCCGCGCACCGATTTCTTGTCTCCCCGTGATTTTGCGAATTTCCTCTAGTTCATCACTGGCTCTCGAACTGTCGACCCATGCGTCGATACCGTGGAGTCCAATCTCGCAGCCAGCAGAGATCAGGTTCCGGATCTGACCGGAGATGTCAGCAGCACCGTAGCGAGCGGCGCGGGCGCTCGGCGCAGTGCCCTGCCGACTCTCGCCCGGGCGCCCCTCGAAAGGAATGACAAAGAAGGATGAGTGTGCCCCCCCTTCCATTGCGATATATCGATCGATCCCGGACCAACAGTCCCTGGCCAGCCCCAGATGGATAAGAGGTAGCTTCAACGCCGCCGCCCAGTTCGTCCAAAGGTTGCGCCACGGCGCCCGGCCTCGCAATGCAGCGACTAGCGACCCGCAGATGGCCCGGTACAGAAAGCCAAACATCGTGTGGTCAAATTTGTGCCGGCGGATCATCGGATGGTCCACGTCGTGGGTCAAGCAGGCAATGAACCGATACCCGTCCGGGACAGGCGGGATCTCAGCGACGGGAACCCCAGTCGCGACAATCAGGTCCCGCAACAGAGCAATATGCAACTCCAACGCTGGAATAGCAGCGTTGACGGAGGGTTGCCCGGTTGTTAGGAGGGTGCGAACCTCTGCGAAGAGGTCATAGCCGATCCGCACCACTTCCCTGCCACGTGACTGGCAGTGGTATATCGCAATCGTCGGAAATCCGTGCGCAGGCAAGACTCCGGTACTCTCACGGAAAAATAAGTGATCCCCATAGATGGGGATTCGGAATCCCTTGTATGGGAGGATGCAAGCGTCTTTTCCGTAGTCAGCAATCTGCACGCTTTCAGCAGTATCAAGCGGCAGCTTCCGCCCGGAGTAGACCAGAACCAGCCTAGCAGCGCACTCGTCGACGTTGCCTGCGCCGGCACAGAGTATGACTTCGTACTTCCGGTGAGGCTGGTAAAACTCCCATGGCGTCTTGAACAGTTCGAAGAACTCACGAACGGCTGCTTCTTCGGGCGAGTTTGCGACGACTCCGATCATAGCAATCTGGGATTGGGCTGAAATGCGGGCGGACAACGCTGATGCACAGCTTACCGTTTGGAACCTGCGGATTCGAGGCGAAGAAAGTGATCAAGGGCCGAAGGTTTAGAGGGCATTGCCGGATCAACTGCATCAGGAGACGGTTCCGCGAATAGGTTTCCCAATGCCAATGGTCGCGCCCAAGAGGACATGCCGTCAAAGGGTTCGTAGCCGCGGTAGATGTGGTCCTCAACCCACTTCTGAACGCTTTCGAGGGATCGTTCGACCTCCCGGGCACGGATCAACTTCGGACTCTCGCCCTTCGCAACCGAGCTTGGGGCGGCGAATGCACCTGTGCTGCTCACTGCCGTTGTTCTCCCTTCAGAAGCCCGCTCACCAGTTTCACCAATGTCTCTCTCTCTTCCTGCCAGGTATGTGCCAAATAGATCTGCTGGCCGCGCTCCGCGACTTCGATCGCCTGGCGGGAATTGAAATAGACATATTCGATTTTTTCCCCCAGCTCCTCTGCGTTGCCCGCCTCGAAGAACAGTAGCGACTCGGGATCGAAGTAGTCCTGAATCCCCGGCGCCCGCGGGGCAATCACTGGTTTGCCCAAGGCCAGATATTCGAAGATCCGAGTCGGCGTATTGATGTCGGTAAACCGGTTGCGCTGATTAGGAATAACCCCTACGTCGCAGGCTTCGATTTCCCGGACCAATTCCTCCAATCGCTTTCGCCCGAGATAGCGAATGTAGCTTTCCAGCCCCATGCTGCGAGCCTTTTCTAGCACTTGTTCAAGAAAAGGAGTACTGCGCCCGTAAACCCTTAGTTCCGCGCTGGGAACGGCCTTACGCACGCGCGCGAGCGCATCCACGGCAACATTTAGGCCGTTTCGTTCGACGAGCGAACCGTGGTACATGATCACGAAAGGTTTGCCCGAAGCTCCCTCCGACGCGGGATACGAACGCGCTGCCCTGTAGGGAAAGATTTCCCCATCCGGAGAATTCATGACTACGCCGATCTTCTCAGGGGGACAACTGCGCGCGGCGAAGATCCGTTTGCAAGCCACATTTACGGTAATGACCAGATTCGCGCACGCGATGCTCCATTTCTCGAGTTTGCGAATCACCCGAACCCGAAGACTATTCTCCTCAAGATTGAAGATCGTCATCATGAGTTCGGGCATGGGGTCGTGCTGATCGAGGATCACCTTGGCCCCAAGTGCTTTCGGCAGCAGCGCACTGAGGACAAGAATGTCAGGCATGTTGTGGATGTAAATCAGGTCATACCTGCGCCCGAGCGAGCGCCACGCAAGAATGCTCGCGGACATGAGAATGAAGGCGGAATACTGGTAGGCGTAGGAGAGATTGCCGCCGCGATGATGCGTAACCGGCACACGGAAGATCTCCAGGCCACCCAGGTTTTCGCGCTTCGGCAACTTCTCATCGGCCTTACAAATCAAGTCCAAATGCATGCCTTCTTTGAGGAGCGCCTCGGCGGCACGCCGCGGCCGTGGGTCGGCGGGATATGATGAGAAGACCACCATACCCACGCGCTTTCCGCGAAGGCCCGATCCGACCGTGAGAGTAGGATCTCCGGAATCTGCCGAACCAGGCATGGACGGATCGGCGCTCACTGCTGGACCGCCGTGGCCCGTGAGATTGGTTTTCATGCTCATTTACCTGACTAGACCGCGATTGTCTCAGCACTGTTCAGGGAGGGTGCGACCACCTCCGCCCCCTTGCGCTGCGTGTCCCGCTCGATCTTCATTCGGTTGGAAGCCTGAATCGCCTCGAGCACCACGGACTGCCTGAATTTGCTGAGGATCCCGATGTTCGACATCACACAGTGACCGCCGATCACCCCCGGGAAGTACTTCACCGGTGGAAAGAACTTGATTTCGTCGTAGAACGAAATGATTTCCCCGTAATCCTGCCCGGATTGGTCACAGTATCGTTCCAGTTCCTGTGCCCAAGCGATCATCAGGCCGAAGTAGGTGGTCTCTGTGAGCTTAGCCAGTTCCGTCGCTTCCGGCGAGGATAGGATCTTAACCTTCAAACCTACGGACTCGAAATGCTTGGCGGCCTGTTCTGCGGTTGCGGGATCGATCGCTCCCACAAACTTGGTGTAGAGCCGGAGTTCCTCCAGCATGCGCGCATGCTTGCCGCGCACGGGGCTGTTCACCACCGCAGTACCGGTTCGCTCGGCAATTGCGCGCGTTGTCCCGACAGACACCGTGCTGTTGATGACGGTCAGTGCCGGCCGAAAATACTCGATGTAGCGCGCGGTCTCGCCGATAAAATTCTTGATTTGGAACGGGTAGCAGACATGCATCACGTCGACTTGGTCGATCTGCCCGACCGGAGAGATATCCACACCGACCACCTCATGGTGCTCGGAAATGAGCTGGAACAACGGCTTACCTATCTCACCGAGTCCGACGACTACGACCTTTTTGTTTGTTTTCACGGCCTTAGGCCTCCTCAAAGAAAGTGACCACTTGGTGATGAAACTCCGCTGTGGGCTTGCCGCCCGCAGCGCAGGTGTGACGTATCTGGCTGCGGCTCAACGGGCGAGCGGCGCGACCTTGGTTTCGACGAACTCAGCAACCGCTTCCACAACTCTCTGCTGCGGGTCCGACTTCAGTTGCGGGAACATCGGCAAGGAAACGATCTCGCGCGCGACTTTTTCGCAAATTGGAAAGTCACCTTCCTGATGGCCCTTATGCTGGTAGGCCTTCTGCAAATGGAGGGGAATTGGATAGTGAATGCCGGTCCCGATGCCTTGCTCTTTCAGAAAGGCCATCAGTCCTTCGCGATCGTCGGTGCGCACCACGTACAGGTGGTACACCGCACGGGACCAAGAGGGCTCATACGGCGGATTCACGGGGTTGCCGGCAGCTTCGAACAGTTTCTTATATTCGGCCGCCCGCGCACGCCGCTGGTCGTTCCACTCGGCCAGATGTTGCAGCTTGACGTGAAGGATTCCGGCTTGAATCGCGTCCAGCCTTCCGTTGTAGCCTTCCATGTCGTGGTAGTACTTCTTAGCTTGGCCGTGATCGCGAAGCATACGCACTTGCGCAGCCAGTGCTTGGTCGTTGGTGGTAACGGCGCCAGCTTCGCCACACGCACCCAGGTTCTTGCCGGGATAGAAGCTGAACGCCGCAGCCTTACCGATGGATCCGGCGGTGAGCCAGCGATTCTGCTTGCGCGAGAAGTACTGCGCGCCGTGAGCCTGGCAGGCATCCTCCACCACGATCAAGCCGAAGCGATCCGCCAAATCCAGGATGGCGTCCATATCGGCCATCTGTCCATAGAGGTGGACTGGAACGATCGCGGTAACCGTGCGTCCGCTGCGGTGGCTGGTGAGTTTACCCGCAGCGTCCTTCGTGCACTTTTGCTCAAGATACTCCCGCAGCTTTTCGGGATCCATATTGTAAGTGCGTTCGTTAATGTCAACAAATTCCGGCAGCGCGCCGGCCTGCGAGATCGCTTCGGTAGTCGCGATGAACGTGTTTGGAACGGTAACCACGACGTCGCCTGATCGGATACCGGCAGCCATCAGCGCGAAACGGAGAGCATCGGTGCCACTGTTCACCGCTACCGCATGCTGTGTTCCGCAGAAGGCGGCAAATGCTTTTTCGAAATTCTCAACCATGGGCCCGCCGATGAAGCCCGCGGTGCGGATTACCTGCTGAAAAACCGCGGTCAGTTCCTGCTCGAGCTCGACATGCGGCGTGACCAGATCAAGAAAAGGAATATTTTGCGAATGATTCACTGAGCTACCCCCGTTTCAATTTGACGCAGAATTCTTGCTGGATTGCCGGCCACAATGGTGTTGGCCGGAACATCTTTGGTGACCACGGCGCCCGCCCCCACAATGGCGTTCTCTCCGATGCAGGTATTGGCGAGGATGGTCGCGCCGGACCCGATCGAGGCGCCTTTCTTGATGACCGTTTTCTCAACCTTCCAGTCGGCTTCGGTCTGCAAGCCACCCGTGGTAGTGGTCGATCGCGGATACAAGTCGTTGATGAACATCACGCCGTGACCGATGAACACGTTGTCTTCGATGGTCACACCTTCGCAAATGAAGGTGTGGCTCGAGATCTTACAGCGCTTACCAACCGAAGCGTTCTTCTGGATCTCTACAAACGCGCCGACCTTGGTCTCATCGCCGATTTCGCAGCCGTAGAGGTTGATGAACTTGGAAAGTTTGACGTCTCGACCGAGTTTCACACTTGGGGCAATGCTGAGGAATTCATCCATAAAAATTGTCTCCCAAACCGCTAAAATGCATTTTGCTGGACGCCGCGGAAACTGCCAGCAGCCTAGGCAGAGTTACAGGTACACGAGCTCGCCGCGCTTGGCGAGCGATTTGCTCGTGGCTTCCAGCATGCGCACAACCTTCAGTCCCGCGCGGCCGTCGTTGAATGGTGCCTCGCTCTTCTTGACGCATTCCACGAAGTATCCAAGCTCAATCCGAAGCGCCTCCAGCTGTTCGATCTGCGGCGCCCACATGTCGCCCGAGCGGTAACTTACCAGCAAGTTGTAGACACCTTCCTGGCTCTTCACGTCCACACCCTTGTCGTAAACCTTCAGCTTCTCATCGGCCTCCAGATCGTTCCACACCAGCATTTTCTTCTCACCGCCGATCAGCGTAGTGCGGACCTTTACCGGCGAAAGCCAGTTCACGTTGATGTGAGCGATCATCTTTTCGGGAAAATACGCCGTGATGAAGGCGATATCCTCGTGCCCGTTCAAGTGCGTCTGCCCCGTTGCGGAGATGGCCTCGGCATCTGCGGTGAGCAGGTAATTCATGATAGACAGATCGTGCGGCGCCAGATCCCAGATCACATTGCAATCGTGTTGGAACAACCCGAGATTAACGCGCGTCGAGTCATAGTAATAGAGCTTGCCCAGAACGCCTTCGTCGAGCAGTTTTCGGATTTTTCTCACTGCGCCCGTAAACAAGAACGTGTGATCCACCATGATCTTGAGGTTCTTCTGCTCGGCAAGATTGATGAGTTCTTCCGCTTGCGCTACGTTGCTGGTGAACGGCTTCTCGACAAACACATGTTTGCCGTTTTCCAGAGCCGCCTTGGCAAGCTCGTAGTGTGTCCACACGGGGGTGATCACCGCAATCGCATCCACCTCGGGTGAGCCGATCAGTTCCTTCGAATCGGAATACACCGGCACGCCGGGATGAGCAGACTGAATCCGCTTCCGGGCCGCAGGGCTCGGATCGCAAATGCCGACGACCTGGCAACCTTCCAGGGCGCGCAGATTGCGCACGATATTCGGCCCCCAATAGCCATAACCGATAACGCCAAACCTAAGCATATGAATTCACCTCATGAGGATGACTGTGGCTGCTGCGCAAAGAGCAATTCGGACAGCGCAGCAACCATCAGGACATTGGGGGAAGGAAGAAACGGGAGAAGATATCAAGGGAAACACTAGCAGGCACCGTCTCCGCCGATGACTGCTTTCGGAGTTTGCAGGAGAATCTTCATATCGAGCCAGGGAGAGCAATTCCGCGCATAGCGCAAATCCAGCCGCACCATGTCGTCAAATCCCACGCGGCTGCGGCCATACACCTGCCAGAGCCCGGTGATTCCCGGCTTCGCCTCGAGCAGACGGCGGCGATGCCACGTGGCGTACGCCTCCACTTCATACGGCACTGGCGGACGAGGTCCGACCAGCGACATTTCGCCGCGCAGCACGTTGATCAGCTGAGGCAGTTCGTCCAGGCTTGACCGCCGCAGAATCCTGCCCACCGGCGTAATCCGCGGATCGTTCGTCAGCTTGAAGACGCCCCCTCCATTGCCGTTGGCCGACTTCTTTTCCGCCTGACCGGCAATCAACTGACGAACATATTCCTTGTGCTCACTGGAATCGTTGTTCATGTACATCGACCGGAATTTCAGAAAAGTGAAAGGGGTTCCATGCTCGCCGATGCGTTTCTGCCGGAACAAAACCGGCCCGCGGGATGTCAGCTTGATCGCCGCCGCGATGATAAGAAACAAGGGCGACAACATCGCCAGCAAGGACAGGCTTCCCAAAACGTCGATCAGCCGCTTCGTGGCGCGGCCCAGCCGGTTCGACTTTTGGCGCTTTTCGAGATCCGGGTAAAAGGTTGGGTTGCTGGGACGCTCCGGATCCTGCGAATCCCAGTCATCTGGAAACACGTAAAAGGAAAACTTGATCCGGCTGAACTGATCGGTGTCGAGCCGGTCGCGCAGGAGCGCGCCGATCCGGGAAACGATCTCGCTGAGCACTGCGTTGTTGTCCAGAACGATTTCGGTGAACATGACTCCCACTACGGAGTTCGCCGTATACCAGCCCGTAACGTCGGTTTCACGGGTCGCTCCCTGGAGCGCGGAAAGCACGTCCAGCAAGACAGGGCCTTGCTTGTCACCCGGCTGACTACGCCCGGTGTCGATAAGCAAAAGCACGAACGGCCGCTGCGAACGCTCGCTGCGCTTGCGCTCCAGCGAGATCATCCGACGGAAAGCTTCTTCCGAGAGGATTTCTTGGGAGTCGAGCAGGTTCTGCGGTTGAGACTTCCGATCAACGGTTTGCGGTTTTACCGATGGTGTCGCCACGGATGGATCTCCTCGCGCGCTACAGATAGCAACAAGTGCTTCGTAGTACGGACACAAATAGGTTTCGACGGGGAAGATTAAGTTGAAGGGGAGGTAAAACTAACTTCAGCGTTCGGCTGCTGGTGAAGAAGACTCCTCACCATTCGCCGGCGGGCTGTATCGTGCATAGTAATACTTCTGCTCATTGCTACTGCAACTGTTCACAACGACGCCTAGCATCGTGGAACGGTCGATGACCTCTACCGCCCGCTCCAGCTGTTTCTTTTCGCACACACCTTCACGGGTCACAAGCAACACTCCATCCGCCAGCTTCATCCAGAGTGGTGTATCTGCCAGAGGACGGATCGGAGGGGTGTCGATAATAATCCAATCGAAAAATGTTTCGAGTTGTTCGAGCAACTGCTGCAACCGGCCCGATTGCATGACCTCAATTGGGTTCTCGGGGGTCACGCCTGCAGGAATGAACCAGAGGGCGGAGCCCTCGATTTTGTACACGACATCGGACAGCTGGCGCTCTCCACGAAGAACCTCGCTGAGTCCCGCGAGATTTCGATGAAAGCCGAAACGGTTTGCTAACTCGGGCCGCCTCAAGTCGCCATCGATGAGCACAGTTTTGAGAATCTTGCTCCGGGATTGATTGAGCGCCAGGTTGGCCGCGATCAGACTCTTCCCTTCTTCCGGAATGCTGCTGGTAATCGCGATGCGCTTGAGCTTGCGCCGCTCGCGCAGGTTTCGCAGCTTTAACCCCAGCACGCGAAACTTTTCCGCCGCCAGGCCGCCCTGATCCGTCAGACACACCAGCCGGGAATCGGCCGCCAGTTCGGCCGAGAGCACTTTCACAGGGGCAAACGTCCTGGCCTTTGGAGACTCCGGTTCCGCCGCCGGCGGCAATTCGGCCGGCGGCAATTCGGAAAGAGATTGCTTTCTCTCGATTTCTTGTTCGACCCCTTGCAGCAGATCCGCGACCGAGTCGGCGTTTTTCGGCAGGCTTCCGCCGGACCGCTCGGCCTCTGCTCGCTGCAACGCTTCAAATATATAGCTCATGTGGAAGAAACCTGTCCCTACTGCAGCCGGCCTTTCGTCTGTGCTTGCTGCATGCGGTCACGCACTTCGAGCAGCGTCTTCACCGCCAGCAGGAGTTCGCGCTGCTCCTGTTCTTCCGACAGCCGGGCACCGCCATTGTTCCTCGGGTCCACGACCACCACGCCGAGCCGCAAATCCCGCGCGACGCCGTCAATGATTTCTGGTGTAATCGTGGCCGCGTGTTTGGCGTAGCCTGCGAGCAGCGCGTTCTCGCAGATGGTGTTGATCAGCCGCGGAATTCCCCGCGAGTGGCGGAACACAGCCTCGATCGCCGGCCCGAAAAAAATATCCGAGGCAGCCGGCGCCCCCGCAATCTTAAGACGGCGGCCCATGTACTCCCTGGTTTCGTCCAAACTGAGCGCGTCGAGATGGCAGCGCAGCGCGATCCGCTGTTTTAGCTGCCGGAGTTCATGGGAATCGAGTTTCTGATCGAGTTCCGGCTGACCCGCCAGCACGATTTGCAGCAACTTTTGCTGCGACGTTTCCAGGTTGGTCAAAAGCCGGATCTCTTCCAGTACTTCCGCCGAGAGGTGGTGAGCCTCGTCCACCACAAGAATCGTCGTCAATCCCTTCTGATGTCTCTGCAGCAGGAATCCATTCAGCACGTGGATCAGCTCGTCTTTGGCCTTGCCCGCTACCGGCAACCCGAAATCGCCCGCGATATAGCGCATGAATTCCAGTGGCGAAAGCGTCGGATTGAAAATCAGAGCGAAGGCAACATCGCGGCGCTGCAGCAACCCCAGCAACGAGCGCAGAATAAGCGTCTTCCCCGTGCCCACCTCGCCCGTCAAAACTACAAATCCCCGGTGCGCGGTCACTCCGTAATACAACGAAGCGAGCGCTTCGTTGTGCCGCGTCGTGGGAAACAAAAACGACGGGTCCGGCGTGATCTCGAACGGGTTTCGCTGCAGATTGTAGAAGCTCTTGTACATGATCTCTAGCCGTACAAATACGTTACTGCCGATCCTAACAGGATGAAACCCATAATCACCACTGCTGCTGCGCCCGCGATCCAGGCTCTGCGTCGGCTGGACGACTGCTCCTGTAAGCTCTCGATCGGCGGAATTTCCGCGATCACATCGAAGGGAACCAGCTTCTTGATCTCACGCTCGCCGTAGATCTTGCCGCTCAGCTTTTCCTGGCCGAAGGCGAAGCCCCCGCCGAGAACAAGGCCCACCGCTAATCCTGCGCCGCATAGCAGCAGACGGTTCGGCTTGTAGGGTCTTACCGGAAGATTCGGCGGATCCAACATGCGGAAATGCTCGCCCTGTTGCGTTTTCTCCAAGTCGGTCGACATCTCCGACTGGTTCTTCTTGGCCAGCAGCGACTCGTAATCGGTCTTCGACTGATCATAGTCGCGCGTGATGTCGGCGAACTGCTGTTCCATCACCGGGGCCATATTCAGCCGTCCCTGATATTGGTTGATCTTGCTTTGCTCGTCTTTGATTTCCGCCTCCCGGTTCGCGATTTCGAGGCGATTGGCCTTCAACTGACTTTCCAGCTCCAGCATCGGTGCGCTTTTCGGATCGAGCCGCGTAGTGGCGGCCGGTTCCGGATTGGAGTTATTCGCTCGACTACTCATGTCAGCGATGATCCGTTCGCGCATCTTTTCGGTCCGGGCAATCTGCTCTTTGGTCTTGCGGACGTCGGGATGTTTATCGGTGTAGTGAGAAGTCAAATCCGCCAACTGCGCCTTCAGTTGATCCAGCTCTTTGTCAATCTCGGCCAGCCCGGCGGGCCCGGCCTCGCCCGGCTTCGAACCGCGATCCAGGGCGCGATACTGATTGATCAGCGATTCCAGATAAGTGTTTTGCTGCTTGGCCCGGTTCAGCGAGTCTTGGTTCGCTTGCACCTGATTCTGAAGGCCGGTCAGGATCTGTAGATTGCTCTGGGTCTGGGTGGGCAACTCGCCCAGGTGCTGATCTTTGAACACGCGCATTTTCGCTTCTTGTTCCGCGAGCTTTGCGCGCGCCTGATCGAGCTGATCTCCGAGGAAGTTGGTCGTGTTCTCCGAGCGTTTCTGCCGCTCCTCGAGATTCTCGGTGATAAACAGGTTGGCAAGTTCGCTCGTCGCCAACTGCGCCATCTTCGGATCGCGACTCACGTAATAGATATTGAAGGCGGAGAGCTTCCTATCGTCGCCGTGCGACAGTTCGATTTCGATGTCCTTGCGCATCTTCTCCACCAGATCGTCCGGGCTCTTGCGCTTCCGGTCCTCGGCGTAGAGACCGAGATGGTCAATGATGCGGATAAGGCGGGTGCGGCTCAGGATTTGCTGCGTAATGCTGTCCAGCTGATGCTGAATGTCGCTTTCGATGTTCGAGACAACATATTTCTCCGGCACGGAAGGCTGCTCGACCAGAATGAGCGTGCCCGACCGGTAGGTCGACGGGATCAACCAACTCGCTCCCCATACCAGCGCCCAGCCGCAGAAAAAGGGCACAAGAAATTGCCACCGCCGACGGCGGACAATTCCCTTGATCTCGGTAAAATCCGGTAGCTCGCTTGATTCTTGCGGTTCTTCTTCCATGGCTACATTCCTAAAGGTTTGGCCCACTGGTACGAAAGCGTCACAAAAAATCGATTCCGGATCGCATCGAGCGTCTTGGCTGAGCCAGGCACTCCGAACTGCTCTTGAAAGTCGTGGGTGTAGCCCATTCGGAGCCCGATACTCTTCCCAACGTTACGCTCCAGCGAGATACCTGCCGAAGTTAAATTGATTGAACTCGCGCTGGATAGATAAGGCACGATAAGCGACTGGTTCGTTCCGTGACTCGCGGTGAGCGCAGCCGCCCACCCCGGAACCAGTTCGCGGCGGAACGTGCCATGAACGGTCTGCAAACGGACGGCACCCAAAACGCCGCCGCCGTCGCTGATGTTTCGGGAGAATCCGGCAGACACGCTAGTACGCTGGTTCGCCCAGCCGCCTTCTATTCCGCCCGCGACGGACCAATTATTTGATTGAGTAACCTGCAGCGCGCCGGGGGCAAAGCCCTGGTTCTCCAAATACTGAGGGCCGACGAAGCCAGTCAGCGTGAATCGGTTCGAAAGGTTCAGTGTGTCCACAGCGTAGAAGCTATGGACGCGGCTTTCACCGCTGCCGGGATTGAACACGATCCGATCAAAATGGTAGCTGGCGCCGGCCCAATCTCCGCGAAAGATCCGGTGCAGCCAAAACGCGGACCCTGTGGCGGTTTGCGAATCCGTCAGCTGAGTTCCCGCGGGGACGTTGGTGAAATGCAAATCATAAAACGACCCGCTCGCCCCAATCAGATCGTTCAAGGCAAAGTGATAGTTGGTCTCTACCGTCGTCATGCTGGCTCTTTGTGTGGACAATGGAGCAATCAGACTGGCGTTCGATCCGCCTGACCCGGCTACAACTTCGGCGCCATTGCCCGCGTCAAAGAATCCCGTGGTCATGGAAAAGGTTTCTGCCACCCGCAGGTTCACGTGCGGGCTCAACCGGTACTGCGAATCGAAATTCAGGTTTTGCGACCCCTGGTTCTGATTCGTGATCTTCTGATTCACAGTCAGGCCGCCAGCGTATCCAAGCGTCCAGCGCATTCGCGACGACGATTCCTCAATCCTGATGTTGGGGAAGATCGACTCGCTCGTATTGCTTTCCGTCCCGCTTGAAAGCAGCAACGGGTTGGAATCATAGACCGCGCCCACATTCACCCCGCCTCGCAGATAGTTCGATCTTTCTAACTCGGAGATGAAGGCCGAAGATATTCCAGCTCCCCCAAGCAGTGCCGGTATACGGGGTAGATCGCTGCTCGCGTCCTCTGTCCCGCCTTCGGTCTGCATTCCTGCGAGGGCCGAGAGTGCGGCAGCCGGAGCTGTTCTGGCGCTGTTGTCGATGGGACTCTGGGCCGGTGGGTTCTGCGAAGGCGGGTTCTGCCCCGCCGAGAGAACCTGCAACCCAGCCAACATCCACCCGAGGATCAAATAGCGTCGAATACTCATCGCCACAACTACGGGACCACCACCGTATCGCCAGCTTGCAGGCGGATGTTTTGGTCCGCATTCTTGCCTTTGATTACGTCTTTGTAGTTGAACGGGACTCGTTTCTGCGTTCCATCCGGAGCTTGTCGAAGAACATAGATCGACTTCTGCTTCGCGAAGTCTTTGAAACCCCCGGCCATCGCAATCGCATCAAGCACGGTGGTCGAGCTCGTCAACAAATAGGCGCCAGGTCGGCTCACCATACCCATGATGTTCACTTTCTGACTATTGCTAGCGGTAACGATGACCGTGACTTCAGGCTCGGAAATATAGCTCTGCAGGCGCTTGGTGATCTCTTGTTCCAGCTGCCGTGGCGTCTCGCCACCCGCCTGCAACTCCCCGACTAACGGCAAAGAAATCTTTCCATCGGAACGAACGGGAACGGAACGCGAGATGTCCGGTTCTTTCCACACATTGATTGCCAGCACATCGTTGGCACCGATCACGTAGGAACTGTCCGAATGTGCGGCCCGCGAGCCTTCCGCTTTCGTCTCGCCGGCTTGCTTATCGGCTGCAGCGGCGCTGGGCGCCGGTGGTTGCGATGCGGACCCGGATTGCGGGAACGCTCCGATGGACACCAGCACCAGAAGCGTCAGGACCGACATGATTCGATGGGTCGTCATGGATTCCGTCATAAGCAATGCCTCTCAGCCATTCCCCGGTTCAATCGTAGATGGTTCAATCGTAGCTGTTCAGTGCCACCGGGTTCAATCGTAGCTGCTTCCATGTCAGCGCTACTTCGCTTCCCGCAAACCGTCGGCACCAAAGAATCGTGCAGACTCTGCCGGCGGGGCCAAGTGGTACTCCTGGATTTTGTAAAGCAGCGCACGGTAGCTGACATTCAGTAAACGAGCTGCCGCTTTCCGGTTCCAGTGTGTCTGCTCAAGCGCGTGGGCAATCGCGCCGCGCTCGGCTTCCCCTTTTGCGTTTCTTACCAGCAACTTCAGAGACGACTTTCCTTTCGATGTGGGCAGGCTCGACGGGGGAACGCTGGTTGTCGCGTGGCCGTCTCCGTTCCCCTTCTCATTCTCACCTTTACTGGCGAACCCGTAATCGGGATTCGAATGCAATTCGTGCAACGCCGCGCCCTCATCGCCGTGCGCCAGGAAGCGTTTGGCAAAGTTCTCCAACTCGCGCAGGTTGCCGGGCCACGCATACTGCTGGCATGCATCCAACAACACGCTTGAAAGGCGCGGGGCCGGCACGCTGTAGCGCCGGGTCAGCCGGTTCATCAGGTGCCCCAGCAGCAGCGGGATTTCCTCGTGCCGCTCCCGCAGGGGTGGCACGCGCAATTCGAAAACGCTCAAGCGGTAGAACAGCTCTTCCTGAACTCTCTTCTCCGCCGCTGCCAACTCCAGGTCCCGGCACGTGGCAGCGATGATGCGCACATCCGCCCGGATCGGGTTCTGGCCGCCGCACCGGACAAACTCTCCCGTTTCCAGCAGTTTCAGAAGCCGCCGTTGCACCGCGTCCGGCATGGCATCGAATTCGTCCAGCAAGATCGTTCCCTTGGCGCACTGCTCGAATTTCCCTAACGTCGATTCCGGCCGCCCGTTGGCGGAAGCGTGTTCGTAACCGAACAGTTCATTCTCCAGCAGGTCGGAGGTGATCACCGCGCACTTGACCGGCATGAACGGGAAGCTGGAACGAATCGAAAGCGAATGGATAAGCCGGGCCGCGGTCGTCTTCCCGCTTCCCTCTTCTCCGGTAATCAGCACCGGCACGTCAGTCTGCGAGAGTAATTCCGCTTGCGTGCGTAGCCGGCGTGTGGCCGGGCTGGCCGCAATGAAATACAGCTCTTCATTGATTCGCTCGATTTCTGGTTGATACATGTTGAAGAGTGGCTGACGGAAGATGGAAAAAAATCTTGGATCGCTTACGGGGAAATTGGTTGATTGGCGAACTGCAACACTTTTTTCAGACTATCTCTTCAGGCTGGCTCTACGTCGTACCCATCGATTCGCACGGCCATCGACCGCTGAATCGCATCGACGGAAATGATCAGGCTGTGGTCGCCGTTCTCCGACAAAAATACGCCTTCCACTCCGTCCATTGCCCCACCGCGTATCCGCACCCGCTGCCCCGCCTTGAGAAAGGGGTACGAACGCCAGGGCGCCGTCTGCGCCAGAACTTTCTGGATGCTTTCGATCTGCTCATCGGGAATCGGCAGGCTCGCACCGCGAACGCCCACAAAACCGTGCACGCTCTCCACCTGGTACACGCGCGTCCGGTCTTCCGCGCTCAAAGCGCAGCGGATGAACACATAGCAACTGAACAGTGGCACTTCTACTTTCTTCTTGCGATCGCTCCAGCGATGCACTTCCAGCGTGGTGGGCACGAACGTTTCCATGCCTTGATCGCGCAACCGCCGCTCGACCGCTTTTTCATGGCGCGCTCTGGTGTGCAGCGCGTACCAGCGCAGCTCTTCTTGCGATACCCATTGGCTTATCCCGCTGCCGACTTCGTAGCTCTGATTGGGAGTGCTCATAGCTTCGCCCTCTGGGTCCCATTGAACTGGGTCCGATTGGACCGCATGCTGGATCGCATGGCAGGTCTCTTCAACGCTTTCCGGGGGAAGGAAAATAACAGGAACGACTAGGGGAAATTTCTTTGAGGTCTAAACTTAAGGGCACTTGCAAGAACGTGCAAGTGGTAGAACTTCCTAGGACATATCAACCCTATTTAGGCGAGGGCTGATCTTCTCATGACCAAGCTATACAGCTTAGAGACGTTATTCCTTGGCACAGCCGTGGTATACGCACCTGCGCAGGTCGACCAGTTCGCTCCGCACAGTGATCGGTCCGTCGAGCATATATTAGCTATCTTATTGATACTGTTAATGTTAGTCCATCATTCCTGCTTTATGACCATCGACTAAATCCATCCCCCGCTGGAGTTGATCCTTGTGCATTGTCGTGCAACCGGTCAAACTGCAACAGAGGCCAGGACTACCAGTGCACTTTTTTGCATAGTTGCAAATCCTTTGCTTGCCAGTTCGTCAGTGTGGTGGTACATTTTCAACTGTAGCAAGAGACCCTGGCCGAGTTTTTGCCTCACTTTCTTCCTCCCCTGAGGCCATCGTCCGTCTAAACGAACGGAGTGATTCCCCCCATCCGATTCGCATAACCAAATGTCAGGAGACCCGATGCCATCCCATGAAGAAGTGGGCTCGGACTTTGTCAGTATCGTAGTTGCCGACGGCACGCGCATCCACACCCAACTTTTAGCCGACGCTCTGCGCAACGATCGCGGCCTGCAGGTCGTGGCTGCGGCCTCGAGTTCCGAGGAACTGTTGGCCGCCATCACTCGCGTGCCCATCGATGTCGCGGTCATCAGTGACAATTTGGACGACCAGCCTGGCCGCGGCACCCAGGTGTTGCGGGAGATGCGTGCGCTCCGTCCGCAGATCAAGGGCGTCATCTTGCTGGACTCTTCGAAGCCCCAGGAAGTCCTGGAGTGCTTTCGCGCTGGCGCAAGGGGAATTTTTTCCAAGCAAGAGCGGCTGGAGAGCCTCTGCAAATGCATTCGCAGCGTCCATGAAGGACAAATCTGGGCGCGGAGCGTCGATCTGGATCAGGCGCTCGACGCGTTTGCCAACACGCCGCTCGTCCGCGCCACCAATCACAAAGGAATCGAACTGCTTTCCGCGCGCGAACGCCAAGTCATCCAGCATCTGGCCGAGGGTATGACCAATCGCGAAATTGCGCACGCTCTCGAACTCAGCCCGCATACGGTCAAGAACTACCTGTTCCGTCTTTTTGACAAGCTGGGCGTCTCCAGCCGCACCGAGTTGCTTTACCTGACCCTGAACAACTCGCAAGCCCAACCGCAACGCCCCGCCAACGGAGACGGCCACGCATTCTCTGTGATTATCGAAGCCGCCGAGGCCGGCGACCCCTCGGCACAACTTCGCTTGGCCGAGCATTTTTGTCAGATCGAGGGCGGTCGGATCGAAGACGGTCAGATCGCGGGCGCCCAATCCGACCCGGTTTCTGCTTACACGTGGTACCTGCTCGCAGAAAGAACGGCGGCCCCAATGCTCGAGCAAATCGAGGAAGGCAAGAAAAACATCAGCCGGAAAATGTCTCCTCAACAGATGGAAGAGGCCGAAGGCAGAGTCGCCGCGTGGTTGAGAAACACCAAGAAACAGTCTGGTTTCGCGGGCGGCGGCGAGGCACAGACTGACGGAGAACGGAAGATGCACGCCAGCGCTCGATAGAGCTTCGCATGTCAATCGAGTGACCTTGGCATCCTCGCGCGGGATGCTTCAGCATACTTACATCTCTCAATCCCCCGTCAGAATTGGCCTGAAACCAAATCCTCTACAACCGAGTCTCCGAAGTACTGGGACGACGCACTGGACAAAAGTCCGGCACGCTGGCGTTCGGCCGCCCTGTGCTGGTGTCGCCGCCATGACTGCAGGAAATTCTTCGACAAGATTCTGTCCCTCGTCGACTACGAAGAGGGCGACATCCTCTGCCCGTACTGCGGCAGCAAGAACGTCGAGCAGCGCTGGTCTGTCCTCTCCGCCATTACCTCAAAGAAGAGCGCCTGAGAACCAAGCCCGCAGCACTGCACCAAAAACGGTCGTTGACAGTGCCCCCCCTAGGCCGTAGGGTTTGCGGTGGTCTCATTGGCCACAGCCAAAACTTCTGTCGCCTTCTCTTATAAAACGGCCCAGGAGTGGCCCTGACCCACGAGGACATTCGGGCACTTGAAATTAACCAGACCTATCACCTGAATCCGGCGTGAAAACACCGATTTCAGGGTTCGAGAGATTTCAACCGGTGAAGCTTTTTGAGCATGTCAGCGGCCAGGTCTCGTAGCAGCTAAGAACCACTGAGTCGCAGCACGGGACGTTTCCGGTTGATCATCACTCGGCAGAGTTAGGAACTGAACTTATGGGAGGCTACAGCGGCCTGTTCTTCCCTTCGCACCGCAGTTCATCCCAAAAGGAGGGATTGGCCCTGCACACCTTGGCCAGATGCCGCGCCCAGCTGGGCCTTTCGCAATCTATGGCTCGCGACAGCAAGGCGCGACACTGGTCTTGCTGGAGCTAGAATTTCAAGACTCCCGCGGCCCGAAATCCCCCGTCGTGGTACGCGAAGCCGGCAAAACGAGGTCGCGTTGAACGGTTATCGTTTGCATAGTAGCTGGGCGATTTCCCTAATCATTGCTGGCGGCCTGTTGCTGCTCACGGGGTGCCAGAGCCTGGCTGGAGGCTCGAACGGCGGAGGCACTGTCGGCGTCGGGAGTGGCAGCCTGAACTTCGGATCGGTGGCGATCGGCAGCAGCAAGACGCTGTCCGACACGTTGTCGAACAACACATCGGCTTCGGTTACCATCAGCTCGATTCAAGGATTGGGCTCCGGCTTTCAGGTCACTGGCATCACACCGCCACTGGTGTTGGCCGCGGGACAAACCGCTTCATTCAGCGTCCAGTTCCAACCTACAGCTGCCGGCGATCCGACCACCACGATTTCCTTTGATGGGCCGAATGCGCAACCCTATGTTTCTCTGTCCGCCTCTGCCACCGCCGTAACGCTGGGTAAGCTTTCGCCGAATCCCTCGCAGGTTGCCTTTGGAAACACCCAGATTGGGTCCAACCAGACCAGCGCCGTGACTCTTTCGAACAGCGGTGGGACCGATCTCACCATCACGCAGGCAACGATGAGCGGCGCAGGATTTTCGATGAGCAACCTCGCGCTGCCACTCACGGTCCACGCCGGAACATCAGCTTCGACGACGATCACGTTCGCGCCCACCGGAACCGGAAATTTCAGCGGCAGCGTCACGTTTGCTACCACCGCGGACGGGGTCAGCAGCAACGTATTGCTTAGCTTCTCTGGCGTGGGAGTTACTCCCGGAACACTCGCTCCCAATCCTTCCAGCCTGGCATTTGGAAGTATCCAGGTGGGCAGCAACAGCAGTCAGTCCGAAACTTTGACCAATACTAGTGGAGCCACCGTCACGATCTCACAGGCGACGCCGAGCGGAGCCGGTTTCTCCGTCAGCGGACTGAATCCACCAGTGACTCTCGCCGCCAATCAGAGCGTCACTTTCACCGCGACCTTTGCTCCAGCCAGCGCAGGTGCTGCGAGTGGAGCGTTGAGCATCGTGTCCAGCGCCTCCAACTCGCCGCTCAGCATTCCACTCTCGGGCACGGGTCTGGCGGCGGGCTCGCTGACCGCAAATCCAACCAGCGCGAATTTTGGAAATGTAACGGTAGGAAGCAATCAAACCGTGCCTGTGACAGTTGCAAATACAGGCGGGGAAAGCGTTACGGTATCGAGCGCGGCGGCGAGCGGCAGCGGCTTTAGCGTCACGGGTCCGAGCCTACCGATCACGCTCAACGCCGGACAGAGCACTACGTTCAATGCGATATTCGCGCCCTCGGCCACGGGTGCGGCGAGCGGCACGCTGACGATCAATTCCAATGCGAGCAACGCGACACTCTCCATACCACTTTCTGGGACGGGTGTTGCACAAGGTCAATTGGCATCGAATCCGTCTAGCTTCAGCTTCGGAAACATCCAAGTCGGCACTTCGAAATCACTGACCGAAAGCTTGACCAATTCCGGCGGAACGACCATCACGATCTCTGCTGCCACTGCAAGTGGCACCGGATTCAGCCTGAGCGGAATGGCGTTGCCTTTGACATTGAGCGCCGGCCAGAGCACGCCCTTCACGGTACTTTTTTCTCCGACCGCAAGCGGCGCAGCCAGCGGCAGCGTAAGCATCACTTCCACCGGTTCCGATTCCAACTTGAGCATTCCACTGTCTGGAACTGGTGTGGCGCAGGGAGCGCTGGCTGCCAATCCCACGAGCCTTGCGTTCGGCAGCGTTCAGGTCGGCAACAGCACGAACGTGTCTGAAACACTGACCAACACTGGCGGATCGACGGTCACCATCTCGCAAGCGAATTTGACCGGGGCGGTCCTCTCGGTCAGTGGATTGACCTTGCCCCTCACGCTCGCGGCAAATCAAAGCGTGACGTTCACTGCGACCTTTGCACCGACCAGTGCCGGGGCGGTGAGCGGAAGCCTGTCCGTGGTGTCGAACGCGTCGAACTCGACGCTCAATATCGCGCTCTCCGGGACCGGAACGGCCGCGGGCCAGTTGGCGGTGTCTCCAACCAGTCTCAGCCTTGGCAACGTGGCCGTCGGATCGAGTTCGTCGCTCAACGGCAGCCTGAACGCCAGCGGCGCTTCGGTCACAATTACATCGGCAAGCCTTAACAACGGTGAGTTTGTGCTCTCCGGAATTTCGCTGCCGGCGACGCTCGCTGCCGGTCAATCCACTCCTTTCACCGTCACTTTCACACCGCAGGCGAGTGGAGCCACTTCGGCATCCTTGTCGTTCTCCAGCAACGCATCGAACTCGCCATCCCTGCAATCGATGACAGGCACGGGAACGGCGCCAACTCAGCACACCGTGAGCCTCACCTGGACCGCGTCGGCTGACGCAGTCGGCTACAACATATACCGCAGCACCACGTCTGGTAGTGGATACACGATGATCAACTCTTCGCTGGATGGTACGACCGCATACACCGACAACACGGTTGTCTCCGGCACGACTTACTACTACGTAGCCACGGCCGTGGATGGCAGCTCGAATGAGAGCGGATACTCGAATCAAGCTCCGGCGGTCATTCCGAATCCGTAAGCGTCGCGCTCAGCATGGCCGGTTAACTTTAGACCAGCTAGCTTTTGACCAGTTAACCCCGACTAGCCAACTCAGGGAATGGTGGCTGAAAGCCTTCGGGATCGAAAAGTGAGTCCGATTGCGGCGGGTTTTTGGTCGCTATTTCCAGATCGGAAACGCGCCGTTCCAGCGTGTCCACTTCTAGTGCCTTCAGTAGAATTCCCGATAGGTACCCGACTGAATTGGCCACTCGCGATAGTCTCGGGTATCTGAAAGGGGTACGCGCGTACCGCGAAAGACCAGAATCCACAGGGCACATCGAGGTCTTTGACAATGATTTCGTCGACTGGACGCATTGACCCCATTCCTCCGGACTTGTCGACCCGTGCGTAGTGCCCTGGGAAAGTGCGAGCATGTCCTCGGCCAGGGAGAAAAAATGACTCCAGTCCGATGAACTCAATCTATTTCGTCGGCGTCTTGCTCAATAGGAAACCTTGATAGGCCAAGTACGCCGCGATGGCGAGCCCTATCCAGCTGATCCAAATTGGCACGACTGCGCCTTCAATAGTGACCTGCCATCCACGAAGGAGGCGAACGGCATGAAGGAGAGCTATCAGAAAGAAAAGCACTGCCGTGATTAGAGAAAAGGTTCGTTGCGTCATTTCAACCTCCGAACAACTTGGGGGTCAAACTTCAAGGCCGAGGTGCTGTGGGACGCTGGTTATCGCCTCTCTTCCCTTATCAATCAGTTCATTGCTTCCTCCCGTGTGTTGAACCTGCGGGAAATCACACAGAGAGAAGGGACTTCAGGCGGCTGCCAGAAAACGCTTAACGGTCTCTCCCCACTGTCCGGATGAGACATCTTCGGCGATGACTTCACCGGGCCAAGCAAGGGAAAGGTAGGTTGGGGGCCCAACGAGAAAGACAACTCGCTCCCGGGGACTTGCTTGCTTGATCTGCTCGTAGAATTCGAGCGTCTCCTCAGGGGAGTATCTCCGAACATCGAGCATTACGAGGTCATAGATATTGGGCTGCCAAAGAAATAGCGCTACGGGGATCTCTTCGGCAGCATGCACTTCGACTCCATGACTCCGCAGGACGGCAGCGCGCACCTCGCAGGTCGCCTGGCAGCGATCGACGAGGAGAACTTTCTGGCCAGCAAGAACCGGGCGGCCACGAAGCGGTGGTGGATAATACATAATCACACTTCCGAAACTAGAGCGCCCTCTTTGGAGGGTGATTCGAGCAGATTGTGCTCCCGGAAGGAGGGGAAGTCAACAGCAATAGAAACATGTGTCATACCACATTAGAAATGTCCCCGTCTTGTCCACAATAGAAATGTCCCCTGGTTGTGGTTTCATGCTGCCCCGGAAAAGAGTGCGCGGGCCTTGGCGGAAAAGCCTTTTCTCCAGGGATGATTC
>Ga0208937_1000092_pt1 | contig 86417 bp, 65 predicted proteins | sample June2015DPH_11_5_FD_184705 | JGI IMG/M metagenome (GOLD analysis project Ga0208937, IMG submission 184705) | Peatland microbial communities from SPRUCE experiment site at the Marcell Experimental Forest, Minnesota, USA - June2015DPH_11_40... | ecosystem: Environmental > Terrestrial > Soil >... | reverse complement strand
AGGCGAGTAGTTGCGGAGCTGCAATTCCTCCAGCATCCGTTTTCGTAATTCGGTCATTCACACCTCCTTTCAGAAGTTGAATAATCCGAATCGTGGTGGAATGCCAGCGGTTACCTGCCGCGCAGCGGCTTAGTACAAACGCCCTTTCCGGCTACTTCGCCTCATGACCCACTGCCCACTTTTTCTTTCTTCCGCCCGCCAAACTGCGGCCTTGAGGCTGCCCCCCCTTCTCATGGCTTCCGCTCCGGGCTGGCTGAGTATTGAAAAGAGGTATTGGCATGTCATTCGGAATGAAGAACTCAGAAGTAAGCTTGGCGCCCCGACCTGCCGGGGCGGCCCTCCAAAAGCAGAAGGCCCAAAGCAGCGGGCAGTAGGTAGTGTGGAGAAGAAAGAACCCAATTCAAAATTCAAGATTGCCCAAGCCCCTAGTCCCTTTTGCCGACCGCCGTGTAGTCGTACCGCGTGCGTGTCTTGTCGCGGTGGCGTTCGAGGGCCAGTTCAATCAGGCGATCGAGCAGCTTGGAGTAGGGGACGCCACTGGCCTCCCAGAGCTTTGGATACATGCTGATGGAAGTGAATCCGGGGATGGTGTTGATTTCCATCACGAAGATTCTTCCGCTCTTCCGGTCCAGCACGAAGTCCACGCGGCCCATTCCGGCGCAGTCGATGGCTTTGAAGGCTCGGACCGCCAACTCCTGGACGCGTTTGGTCTGGCGGGGGCTGAGGCGGGCGGGAATCACCAGCTCGGAGCCTTCCTTGATATACTTCGCCTCGTAGTCGTAGAACTCGTTGACGGGGATAATCTCCCCAGGCAGGGAGGCTTCCGGGTTATCGTTTCCCAACACCGCGCACTCGATCTCCCGCGCGTCGACGGCCTTCTCCACAAGGATCTTGCGGTCGTATTGCGCGGCCAAGTCCATGGCGGCTTGAAGCTCTTGCGGCTCGTGCACCTTGGTGATGCCCACGGATGACCCCAAGTTGGCAGGCTTAACGAACAGCGGGTAGCGCAGCCGTTTCTCAATCCTCTTGCGAACCCCCGCGGGGTCTTGCTCCCAATCCCTCCGCAGCACCGTTTCCCAGGGAACGACAGGCAATCCGGCATCGCGGAACAGCCGCTTCATGACGTCTTTATCCATGCCCGCCGAGGAAGCCAGGACTCCCGCACCGACGTAAGGAACGTCTGCGAGCTCGAGTAATCCCTGGATCGTTCCATCCTCCCCAAAGGTGCCGTGGAGTACGGGGAATATGACGTCCACTTCCGGGCGAGCATTTGGAGCAGGGGATGACTTGGCCAGGGGAAGAAGTTTCGGGCCGGTTGGATCAACCGACGGCGTGACCTCCCTGCCTTCCTCGAGCACAGTCTGTAAGGGCGCCGTTCGCTGCGCCGCATCATCTCCCGCCGCCTCCGTCAAGAGTCCGAACGCTCCGGACCCCACCCGCCATCGGCCTTCGCGCGTGATGCCGACCGGTACCACCTCATACTTCGCCGGGTCAAGCGCCTTCATCACTGAAGCGGCGGAAGTCAGTGAGACTTCGTGCTCACCCGAGCGTCCACCAAAAAGGACTCCCAACCGGATTTTCTTTGTCACAGAATCTTCTTTCCGAGAGCGGAACTGACCAAGCCCACGCCCAGTATCGCCGTCTTATTCATGACATCAATGATGGGGTTAATCTCCACCAGTTCGAAAGCCAGCATTTTCCTGCTGTCGGCGACCATTTCCATTGCCAGATGAGCCTCGCGGTACGTGATGCCGCCAGGGACGGGCGTGCCGACGCCCGGCGCCTCATCCGGGTCTACTACGTCCACGTCGAAAGAGACGACGAAACCCGCAGTCCCATTGCTGACAAGTGCAATGCTCTTCTCCATGACCGAACGCATCCCCAGCTCGTCGATTGCCCGCATCGTGAACACCTTGATGCCCGACTCTTTTACAAGGTGCCGCTCGCGGCTGTCCAGAGCGCGCGCCCCAATCAGGACGCACTTTTGGGGCGGGATTTTGGGCGCGTAGCCGAAAATCTTGCTCAGCGATTCCGGACCATGACCCAAGTTTGCAGCCAGCGGCATGCCGTGAACGTTGCCGCTGGGGCTGCTTCCCGGCGTGTTCATGTCAGCGTGCGCGTCAATCCAAAGACAACCGACTGACTGCTGCCTGTCATGGTAAAACTTGGAGACGCCCGCCTGGGTGCCGACGGCTACGGAATGGTCCCCGCCCAGCGAGAGAGGGAAGTAACCCGCCTCCAGGGTCTGGTAGATACGCTGCGCCACTTCCTGCGAGGTCTCGGCAATTTCCTTCAAGTATTTCGCTCGCCGGTCACCATAGTGCTGCTCCTCCGGCAACCTGACATGGATGTTTCCGGCGTCCTCCACCTGATGCCCCAGGTTCTTCAGCGCGTGGTTAAGCCCCGCGGCGCGCACCGCCGACGGGCCCATATCCACCCCCCGGCGCTCTTGCCCCAGGTCGAGCGGAACGCCCAAAATGCGAATCTTCACCGGCCTGCCCCCAGAACCGATTGCGTAACAACAACTTGCCAACTCATATCATATTACCTCAACGTTTAGGCGCCCAGCTAAACGGGGCCCAGCCTGTCTTCCGTACCTCGCACGAGCCGCAGTCAAAGTCCCTGAGGCTCTCACCGCCTCCGGTGATGCGCTCGGGTGAGATGTTGTCCACCTCAAAACGAAGCATCATAGGACACATTTTCGTCTTTCCATCCGGCAGGGGGCAAGGCAGAAGAATGCGGGATGTGCCTACCCACTTTGTGCCGCTGCGGCGGCATTCGCTGCGAATGTATGCGCCTTGTTTGGCAGCCTCAGGTGGGATGTTTGACCACTCGGCAGTTAAGCGGTCGCCATCAATCTGTACGCGGTACTCTTTGCCAGTCGTCGCGGACTTCCAAATCTGAGGAAGTGCGGTGGCTTTCGCAGCAGATTCCGTGCCCCCAGCCTTAGGAGCACTTTGGTTTTCAAAAGAAAGTTGCCACGAGCTAGTAGCAAGGATTCCGCACACTAAAATGATGACCCGCCAAAACGCTTTTACCCTCAAAGGGTTCTCCTCACTTTCCTCAGCACTCATTCACGTGCTGAAAAACCCGCTTCGCCATAATGCCTGCCACAATTGACAAATTGTCTATGACCGTCACTCGCTCTTGCTCTGGCTAGCTATAACAACTTGTGTTTTCAACAACATTCCCGCCTTATAGGGCTAAGTACCTTTTTTTCATAAACATTCCGGCTTCGCGCCCGAGTTTTCCACAGCGGTCCTTTGTTTTCAATAACATCCCCGGGTCGTCCGTTCCAAAAAAAGAATTCTTTCCGAATTGCCGCCCACTGTCAAGAGTTGATGGTTGACAGAAGACGTCTGCCAACAAATCATCATCCCTGACGCCGGGGGCTTTTCGTCTCCAGGACAGGCCAAGGCGCTGAGGCGTATGTGGCCCTTGCGGGCATTCCCGACCGTAATCATACGCTAGTATGCTAGCTCACGAAGTGCAATCTGTCAACCATTAAATCTCTGCGATCATGGTTTGCCCCAGAATGGCGAAAATTGCCGATCTTCCCGCCGCGGCGGGAAAACCTAGTCTTCGATGTCGCTAACTGCCACTCGGCCATCATGTCACTGTCCGAACTCGGGACGAGCTATCCCAAAATCGGACACCTCAGCCGGGAGTTTCACCCGCTCTTCTCCCTAACCCCTTGAAAATAAATGTCTCGAATAACGAAGAGGATGGCAGCCCTCGTGCCTTGAATATCCTCGGAGAGGTTTTATGGACATACCACGTGAGTCTGCCAAGCGACAACGGCGAATTCGCAGGATCATTTATTCTATTCTGGGTCTGTTAGTCCTTGCTTCTGTAACCCTTGGACTTTCGCGCCTCAAACCCGCTGCGCCCAGCGTGGATAAGGCGACCGTCTGGATTGACACGGTAAAGCGAGGGCCGATGCTGCTGGAAGTGAGAGGATTGGGCACGTTGGTTCCTGAGGAGATCCTGTGGATTCCGGCGACCACGGACGGGCGGGTGGTGCGCCGGCTGGTTCTGCCGGGTGTGCCTATGGAGGCTGATTCGGTAATCCTTGAACTGAAAAACCCTGAGTTAGAGCAAGCCGCTCTCGACGCCGAATGGCAACTCAAGGCCGCCGAGGCTGACTACAACAGCCTGAAGGCGCAGCTTGATAGCCAACTCCTGGACCACAGAGCGGCAGCGGCCACGGTTCAGGCTGACTATCGCCAGGCGGCGCTCAATGCCGAAAAGGATGAAGCGCTGGCCAAATCAGGTTTGGGGGCGGAACTGAACTCCAAGCTGTCAAAGGCCAAGGCCGACGAGTTGACCACCCGCAATCAGATTGAACAAGACCGGCTGAGCGTAAGTGCTGCGTCCGCCAAGGCCCAACTCGAGGCTCAGAAGGCCAAGGTCGAGCAACTTCGGGCTCTTTACGAGCTGAAGCGGGCACAACTGGACCGTCTTCAGGTGCGGGCAGGCGCGGAGGGTGTGCTTCAAGAGCTGCTCGTGGAAGTCGGCCAGCAGGTCACGGTGGGCACGATCTTGGCCAAGGTGGCCCAACCGACCCGGCTGAAGGCTGAACTGAAGATTCCCGAAACCCAGGCTAAGGACGTTCAGATCGGGCTACTCGCTTCCATAGACACGCGCAACGGCATCATTTCAGGCCACGTGATGCGGATTGACCCGGCGGTGCAAAACGGAACTGTGACGGTGGACGTCAAACTGGAGGGGGCACTTCCGAAAGGCGCGCGTCCCGACTTGAGCGTGGAAGGCACCATCGAAATCGAGAACTTGAAGGATGTGATCTACGTGGGCCGGCCGGCTTTTGGCCAGCCCAACAGCACGGTGGGCATTTTCAAGCTGGATGAGGAAGGCAACGGCGCGGCGCGGGTGCAGGTGAAGCTGGGCCGAAGCTCCGTCAACACCGTGGAGATTCTGGACGGACTCAGACCCGGGGACCGCGTAGTCCTTTCCGATATGTCCACCTGGGATGCCTTCAACCGCATCCGGCTGAATTGAGGTGTCAGCTTTCAGCCGTCAGCCATAGCAGGATGTCGAAAGGGTTTTGGCAGGTCATTAGAAGCCAAGTAGTCAGTCGTCAGTGGTCAGTTGAAGAAACGAAGCCGGGGGGTGGGAGCTTGCTGATAGCTGAAAGCTGACGGCTGATAGCTTACTGAGAGCCGAAAGCTGACGGCTGACAGCTTGCGAACTCTTGAGGTGAACGATGGGCACACTGCTCCAGGACTTGCGCTACGGCTTACGGATGCTGGCCAAAAGTCCCGGCTTCACGGCCATTGTTGTGCTCACGCTGGCACTCGGCATTGGCGCCAACAGCACCATCTTCAGTTGGATCAACTCCACGCTGCTCAACCCCATTCCCGGAGTCGCCCACACCAGCGACTTGGTCTCGGTGATGAGGGGGGAACGGAGTGAACACCCTACTCCCCCTTTCTCTTATCTTGATTACGTGGATCTCCGTGACCATACTCAGAGCTTCTCCGGCCTCCTTGCCTACCACGACGATTTCATGTCCCTTACCGGCACCGACAAGCCCGAGCGCATTTATGGGGCTCTGACCACTGCCAATTACTTCGACGTGCTCGGTGTGCGCCCCATCCTCGGTCGTGGTTTCCTGCCGGCGGAAGAACAGAGGCGCGGAGGAGGGTCGGTAGCTGTAATCAGCGAAAGCATGTGGCGTGCGCGCTTCGGTTCCGACCGATCCATCATCGGCCGGACGATTCAGATCAACCGGCGCCTGTACACGATCGTGGGAGTCGCTCCGCCGGATTTTCAGGGATGCAAGACCGGTCTGCGCACGGACGTGTGGATTCCCCTGGGGATGGACCCATTCGTTTGGGGCCCGAATCGCCCGGAGGATCGCGGCGCCTTCTGGCTCCAAGTGCTCGGAAAACTCAAGCCCGGCGTCGATCGCCGGCAAGCCGAGGGGGAACTCAACCTCCTGATGCAGCAGATTATAGAGAACTCTCGCAACGTCGATCGCGGTCCCAGCCAGATTACGCTCGACCCGCTCTGGCGCTCGCCCTTTGGAGCCAACGTCTACATGTACAAGACGCTGCCCATGTTGCTGGCGCTGGCGGCAGTGTTGCTGTTGCTGGCCTGCGCCAACGTTGCCAATCTGCTGCTGGTGCGCTCTGTTACTCGCCGGCGTGAGATGGCCCTGCGCTTGGCGCTGGGCGCCAGCCGCTGGCGGCTCCTACGCCAGCTCATGGTGGAGAGCGTCTTGCTCGCGCTGGCCGGCGGCGGAGTCGCCATGCTGCTCACCACTTGGACGGCCGGGACGTTTGCAGCCTTCGTTCCGCCGTCAAGCCTCCCGTTCACGCTCAATGGCCACGCCGACCGCACGGTGCTCCTGGTGACGATGGTCGTCGCGATCCTTTCCGCCATGATTTTCGGCATTTTGCCGGGGCTGCGCACTTCCAGCCTTGAGCCCATCACAGTGCTGAAGGAGGAGGCGGGCAGCATGTCGAGCGGAATTCACAAGTCGCGGCTTTCCAGGGCCTTGGTCGTGGTGCAGATCTCTCTTTCGCTGCTCCTGCTGATTTCTGCCGGTCTGTTCGCCCGCAGCCTGCGGAACGCCCAGCGTTTAGATCCCGGTTTTGACCCCAACCACGTGCTGCTGGCTTCCTACGAACTTGGGCCCGCGGGCTATTCGGAAGCTCAAGGCATCGCCTTCCACCGGCAACTGCTCTCGAAGCTCGAGGCCCTGCCTGGGGTGGAGTCCGTAACCCTGGCGGATTTCTCGCCTCTCAGTTTTTCGCTCCACTCCGACGATGTCCTCCCCGATGGTTACCTCCCAAAGCCCGGCGAATCCATGGAAGTCAGCCGCGCCATCGTGGGTCCGAATTATCTTCGGACAATGCGCATTCCCATCATTGGAGGGCGTGACTTCACCGAGCAGGACATGGAAAAGTCACAGCGGGTTGCCATCGTCAATCAGGCGTTTGTGGACCGATACTGGCCCGGGCAGGATCCGCTTGGCAAGCGGATTAGCGTCTACGGGCAGTGGTTCAACGTCGTGGGCGTGGCTCGAAATGGTAAGTACCGCCGCTTGGTTTATCCCCCGGAGCCTGTTTTTTTCCAGCCTCTTTATCAACGCTACCGCGATTTGGTGACGATTCACGCGCGGGTGACCGGTGATCCGCAGGGTTATGCCGCAGAGGTGGAAAGAACCGTCCACCAACTCAATGCCGATTTACCCGTCTTCGGTGTGACCACTCTCAAATCCAGCATGCAGCTTGGGAGCATTTTTGAACGGCTCGCCGGAACCTTCGCCGGCGCATTTGGATTACTGGCGCTAATCCTCGCGGCCGTGGGCATCTACGGAGTGATCGCTTACACGACGCGCCAGCGCACGCATGAGATTGCCATTCGCATCGCGCTCGGAGCCGAGCGGGTCGCCGTTTTCTGGCTGGTGCTGGGACAGGGTCTGCTTTTGACACTGACCGGCTTGGCCGCGGGCGTCGCAGTGTCACTGGCGCTGACACGCTATCTGAAAAGTGTGCTCTTCGGCGTCACCGCTACCGATCTACTGACCTATGCCGCGGTGGCATTGTTGCTATGCCTGGTGTCGCTCGTCGCCTGCTATATCCCTGCCCGCCGGGCGACCAAGGTCGATCCCATGGTGGCGCTGCGTTACGAGTGAATTATGAATTGTGAATTATGAATTGTGAATGCTCAAGTACGACATACATGGACAGTGTATTTTGTTAATTTATAATTCAGCATTCATAATTCAGAATTTCTTGATTGACGGCATTGTGTCCAAGAATGGGTGAAGGCGACATATGGGAACGGTTCTTCAGGATTTGAAATACGGCTTACGCATGCTGGCCAAGAACCCGGGCTTCACCGCCGTGGCCGTGCTGACGCTGGCGCTCGGCATCGGCGCCAACACCGCGATCTTCTCCGTGGTGAACGGCGTGCTGCTCAATCCGCTGCCCTACCCAGAGCCGAACCAGCTCGTCACGCTGCACGAGAGCAAGCCGAATTTTCCGTACGGCTCGATTTCCTACCTGAATTTTCGTGACTGGCAAAAAGAAAACCACACGTTCTCCTCCATCGCCGTCGCTCGCGGCTACGGTTTCACGCTGACCGGCGCCGGCGAACCTGAGCGAGTACGCGCGGAGTTCGTGTCCTCCGATTTTTTCCCCTTGCTCGGTGTGAAACCCTTGATCGGGCGGACCTTTGCGCCGGGTGAGGATGAGATCGGCGCCGCCCCCATCGCCCTCGTCAGTGCGGGCTTCTGGAAGCGCAAATTCGGCTCGGCCCGCGAGATCCTGGGCAAGGCCCTCATCCTGGATGGCAGAAGCTACACGATTGTCGGAGTGATTCCCTCGAGCTTCGATTTGCTCCTGAAGTCCTTCAGCCCCAAGGAGGTGTACATTCCCATAGGCCAGTGGGACCATCATGGGCTGAAATTCCGTGGGGCCGGGCTGGGAATCCACGGGATTGGGCGGCTAAAACCCGGCGTCACCCTCCAGCAGGCTCGGGCCGACATGGACGGCGTCACCAGGAACCTCGCGGTTGCCTACCCCGACGCGGACAAGGGCATAAGCGCCGGTATCCTGCCACTGAGGGAGGATATGGTGGGCGATATCCAGCCGTTCCTGCTGGTGCTGCTCGGAGCCGTGGGCTTTGTGCTTTTGATTGCCTGCGTGAATGTCGCCAATCTCCTGCTGGCACGCTCGGCCGGCCGCAGGCGCGAATTCGCGGTTAGAGTTGCTCTCGGCGCGTCGCCCCAGCGCGTCATTCGGCAGCTTCTCACCGAGAGCGTTCTGCTCGCCCTGGCCGGAGGCGGGCTGGGCACAGTCCTAGCGGCTTGGGGCACGCAGGCCGCACTCAAAATCCTGCCCGCGGCCCTGCCGCGAGCGCCGGAAATCGGAATCGACGCCCACGTTCTGGTTTTTACGGCGGTGGCTTCGGTGCTGGCGGGTATTCTCTTTGGATTAGCGCCGGCGCTCAAGATATCAAAACCCAACTTACAGGAAACCCTCAAAGAAGCCGGCCGCGGAACCAGCGGCGCCCACCACCGGACCCAGGGAGTCTTCGTGGTGATCGAGATGGCCACGGCGCTGGTCCTGCTGATCGGGGCCGGACTGATGACCCGCACGCTGGCGCGGCTCTGGGGCGTCAATCCGGGCTTTGATCCGCACAACGTGTTGACGTTCGAGCTTTCCCTTCCGCCGGCGATGAAAAAGGCAAGCCCGGACGCGATTCGGGCCGCCTACCGGGAATTCGACGCCAAGCTCGGCTCGACGCCCGGTGTGCAGGCGGTCTCGCTCTCGTGGGGGGCGATTCCCATGGATACTGAGGACGACGAACAGTTCTGGATTGAGGGCCAGCCCAAGCCCTCGAACGAAAACGAAATGAATTGGGCCCTAGAATACACTGTTGAACCGGATTACTTGCGGGTGATGCGGATTCCCCTGGAGCGCGGCCGATTCTTCACTCCCCAGGATAATGAGCGCTCTCCCGCCGTCGCGGTGATTGACGATGTCTTAGCCCGAAAATACTTTCCGAACCAAAACCCTATCGGTAAACGTATAAACCTGCATGACTACGATGATCAGCCGGCCGAGATCGTGGGCGTGGTCGGGCACGTGAAGCAGTGGGGGCTCGATTCGGACGATACGCAGTCGCTCCGGGCCCAGCTCTATCATCCGTTCATGCAGTTGCCCGGAGATGCCTTGGCGCTTTCCCCCCTTGGCATGGGAGTGTTGGTGCGTTCGGAAGGAGCGGCGACCTCGCTCTTCACCTCCCTTCGCCATACCAACGAACTGATGAACAAAGAGCAGGTCATTTACAGCGCTCAGACGATGAACGAGGTCATTGCCGGTTCTCTCGCCACAAGGCAGTTCTCCATGATTCTGCTAGGCAGCTTCGCTCTGTTGGCGCTGGTTCTCGCGAGCGTGGGAATTTACGGCGTCCTGGCGTATCTGGTCGGCCAGCGGACGCATGAGATCGGCATTCGCCTGGCGCTCGGCGCAAGCCGCTATGATGTGCTCCGCCTCGTGGTGGGCCAGGGCGCAAAGATGGCGCTCCTCGGTGTGGCCCTGGGCCTCGCGGCCGCCATGGGCCTCACGCGTCTGATGTCCGATATGCTGTATGGCGTAAGCGCCACTGATCCCCTGACGTTCACCGCGGTGGCAATTCTGTTGATACTCGTGGCCCTCGTGGCCTGCTACATCCCGGCGCGGCGGGCGACCAAGGTCGATCCCATGGTGGCGCTGCGGTATGAATAGGTGTCAGGTGTCGCGTGCCAGGTGTCAGCTTTCAGCCGTCAGCGGTCAGCTTGCCGCCGGTCGCATTGGTTGTTTGCTGATAGCTGAAAGCTGACGGCTGAAAGCTTGCGCGTTGTTGAGGTGGATGATGTTGACTCTGCTCCAGGACCTGAAATACGGCTTGCGCATGCTGGCCAAGAACCCAGGCTTCACGGCAGTAGCCGTGGTCTCGCTGGCGCTGGGAATAGGCGCCAACTCGACGGTCTTCAGCATTGTGGATAATCTTATCCTGAAGCCCTGGCCGGTTAAGGACCCCGCGCGTTTGGTCGTAATCTCGACGGATTGGCCGAAAGAGCCTGATTTTCGCGGGTCCTCATATCCCGATTATCTGGACATTCGCCACGAGATCAGCGCCTTCTCCGACGTTGTCGCCTATGGCGACCGGGGGGGCTTCGTAAGCGGCGAGGGCCAGGGCCAGGAAGTGTCCGTCGAAGTCGTCTCGCAGAACTACTTCGCGGCGCTCAGTGTAAAGGCCCTGCTGGGTCGCACCTTTTCGCCGCAGCCAGACCAGGCTGCCGCCGAGGGTCACTCCGTCCTGGTGAGCTACACTCTCTGGCAGCGCTACTTCCGCGGCAATCCCTCTCTGCCCGGCAAAACTACTCTCCTCGACGGCAAAGAATTCACGGTGATCGGCATCGCGCCCCAGGACTTCTGCGGGCTGCGGCAGAGATGGGCTCCCGACATCTGGGTCACCAAGGAGGGCTGGGAAACTATGGTTCCCGGAGAGGAACAAGCCGACGCTGCCCGCGACGAGCGCTGGCTTGAAGTAGCCGGCCGTCTTCGCCCCAACGCCCAACTCAGTGAGGCACAGGCGCAACTCCAGACGCTCGCGAAACGCCTTGCGCTGGCGTCTCCCGCCACTAACCAGGACGTCAATTTCCGCGCTCACCCTGCTTCCGAGGCGGCTCACGAAGGGATGGGAGTGGGAATCTATCTGATGGTCATGGTGGGCCTGGTCCTCCTGATTTCCTGTGCCAATGTTGCCAATCTTCTTTTGGCCCAAACAGAGCAGCGGCAGCGCGAGATCGCGATGCGCCGAGCGTTGGGCGCGGGACGGCGGCGCCTGGTCGGCCAGCTTCTCACCGAAGGGCTTCTTCTGTCCGTGGCGGGCGGCGTCCTGGGTGTCTTGCTGGCGTCGTGGCTTATGAGTCTGGTGCCCGCGCTAGTTCCCGGCCTGTCGGAAATGAACCTCAGGCTCGATGGCCGGGTGCTTCTGTTCACCACGGCCATTTCGCTCCTAACGGCTCTGATCTTCGGACTGGCCCCGGCGCTTCGTGCTGCGAAGTGTGACTTGGCCGCGGTCCTCAAGGGTGAAGATCCTCGATTGGGACAGGGCGCAGGGCGGCTGCCACTGCGCAGCTTGCTGGTGTGCGGGGAAATCGCGCTCTCGGTGGTTTTGTTGGCAGGCTCCGCATTGTTGCTCCGCAGTTTATTGTATAGCCAGCGGATCAATACAGGATTTGACCCGAAGAAGAATGTGCTCATGCTCTCGGTGGCGCCGCCAGAACTCTACGGCTACACTGAGGCCCAGGCGCGCGCCATTTATCCTGCCTTGGCGGCTCGCGTGGAATCCGTGCCCGGGGTAATACGCGCTAGCTATGCCCGGCGGCCTCCCTTGACCGACAGCGAAGGAGGAGAAACGCGGGCCGTGGTTATTCCTGGAGTGCAGCCGCCTGCCGGAACCGATCACTTCAAGATTCGCTACAACATTGTCGCCCCGAAGTTCTTTGCCACCGTGGGCGCCCGGCTCGAGAAGGGGCGGGAATTCAACGAGTTCGATTTGCCCTCCACGGTGCCGGTCGTCATCATCAACGACGCTATGGCGCGTAGATTCTGGCCTGGCCAAGACCCCGTGGGAAGGTCACTCCGGATTGGTAAAAAGGACTATCAGATTGTCGGCGTGGTGGAGGCAGGAAGGTATGTCGACCTTCATGAAACGGTCCAACCTTACCTGTTCCTTCCTTTCACCCAGGTGGGTTCGTTCGAGTGCTGGTTGCTTGTGGAAACGGCTGCCGACCCGCGCGCGCTGGTCTCCACAATTCTGAAAGAGACGGCGGCCGTCGATAAACACCTTCCTATCGTAAATGCGGTGACCTTCAGGGAATACATGCAAGAGGTTTTGGCCAGGGAGCGCTCGATGGCTGGGCTGCTGGCGAGCCTGAGCATCCTCGGAATGTTTCTGGCTGCGGTAGGGTTGTACGCGGCGGTAGCTTATCTTGTCAATCGGCGCACGCATGAACTCGGTATCCGCATGGCGCTGGGGGCGCGCCGTGGTGACGTGTTGAGGCTCGTGTTGACTCAGGGCTTGCGCTTGAGCGTAGCGGGCGCACTCGTAGGCTTGGCCGGGGCTTTTGCTGCGTCCCGGCTGATGTCCCGATTCATTTACGGCGTTGCGCTTACGGATCCACTTAGTTACGTGGCCAGCACTGTTGTCGCCATCAGCGTGGCTCTGTTGGCGTGCTACATCCCCGCGCGCCGCGCGACCCGGGTCGATCCCATGGTGGCGCTGCGGTATGAATAGGTGTCAGGTGTCGGGTGCCAGATGTCAGCTTTCAGCCGTCAGCGGTCAGCTAGGGGAGAAGGCGTCGGCTGCTTGCTGATAGCTGAAAGCTGACGGCTGACAGCTTGCGAACTAGCGAGGTGAATGATGGTGACTCTGCTCCAGGACTTGAAATACGGCCTGCGCATGCTGGCGAGGAATCCCGGCTTCACGGCGGTAGCGGTACTGACGCTGGCACTCGGCATCGGCGCGAACGCGGCGATCTTCAGCGTGGTAAATGGGCTGTTTCTTCGCGGTCTTCAGGTGCAAGATCCTGGCGCGCTCGTGACGCTCGGGTTCACGCACAAAAAAGATGTGGGTCTCAGCCTCGTCTCCTATCCTGATTTCGAGGATATCCAGCGGCAAGCTAACAGATGGGTCGATCTTTTCGCATACCGGTTTGGGGTTGACGGGCTGAACGCAGGCGATCGCGCGGATCACATCCTAACGAATTACGTGACAGGAGATTACTTCACCGCGCTGGGTACCAAGCCTGCGCTGGGACGTCTGATTTTGCCCTCCGAGGGCAAGGTACCCGGCGCCGATCCGGTCATCGTGCTCGCATATTCCTGCTGGAAGACGCGATTTGGCGGCGATCCTTCGGTCATCGGGAAGGCAGTTCGCATCGACGGGTATCCAGTTACCATCGTGGGGGTTGCGCAGAAAGGGTTTCGCGGCGCTTTGAGCGAGGTGGATATACAGGCGTATCTGCCTCTTAATATGACGAGCATCGAGGGTTTCGGGGGGTTTTTGACCGACCGCTCCGCCCGGGCGCTCTTTGCGCTCGGACGCCTCCGGCCAGGTGTGACGCTACAACAGGCTCGTGCATCCATGAATGTCATCGCCACACGGCTTTCCCAGCAGTATCCAAACACCGATCTGGGGGCGGCCATTTGGGTCCTGCCCCAGAAGGAAGCCGCGCTCAATCCTTTAGCCAAGCCCGGCGAATACCAGCAAGTACTGACCGCGGTGGGATTGTTTCTAGCCCTGGCCATCCTGGTGCTTTTCCTTGCTTGCTTCAATGTGGCCAACGTTCTGTTGGTCCGGGCTACAACCCGAGAGCACGAAATGGCCGTGCGTGCTGCGCTGGGCGCCCCAGGCCACCGTCTCATGCGACAACTGCTAACGGAAAGCTCTCTGCTCGCTCTTTTCGGCTGTGTCGCGGGGATCGTCGCCGGTTCTTGGGGTTCCAGTCTTTTACGTTCCATTCATTTCACTGCAAGCTTGCCGATCAGCCTTGACTTCAGCTTCGACTGGCGCGTCTTTGCCTATGCGGTGGGGGTCGCGACTCTAGCAGGCTTCATGGTGGGGGTCGTGCCGGCGCTTCGCGCTTCCCGCGTCAGCCCCGGCAACGCGCTCCATGAAGGCGGACGTAGTGTAGCCGGCGGTCGCCATCACCTTCGGAATATTCTTGTCGTGGCACAGGTGGCCGGCTCTATTGTCCTGCTGATTGTGGCGGGACTTTTCACGCGCAGCCTGCAAAGAGCCCAGCGAATGGATCTTGGCTTTAACCCCGCCCGTGTCCTCAACCTCACCATGGACCCGCACGAGGCGGGCTTCAACGAGGCGCAAGGGCGGGAGTTTTATAAGAATCTCCTTTTGCGCGTCCAGGCGTTGCCGGGAGTCCAGTCAGCCAGCCTGGCTTTTAGTTTTCCAACCGGCCAATTCACGGATTTCGACGCTGTTTATGTGGAAGGTCACTTCCCTCGTCCGGGAGAGGCCCCACCCACGATAGCCGTAAACCCCGTTTCCCCCGGCTACTTTACAACCATGCAGATTCCCATCCTGAGTGGCAGGGCATTCCTGGATTCGGATACCGCGGCGGCGCCGGGCGTGGCAGTGATCAACCAAAGCATGGCCCACCAGCTCTGGCCCGATGAGGACGCCCTCGGAAGACGCTTCCGGATGAACGGCGAGTCGGGACGGTTGGTTGAGGTGGTTGGGATCGCGCGAGACAGCAAGTATCTTGACCTGTTTGCCAAAGCCACTCCCTACATCTATCTGCCCCTGGCCCAGTACTATATCTCCAGCGAAACACTCCAAATCCGGACGGAGGCGGAGCCTGAGTCGGTGATCCGCAGCGTGGAAGAACAGGTTCACAGCCTTGCTCCCGGGCTGCCGGTTTTCGGTGTCGAGACAATGGAGCAGGCTCTGAATGGCGGCTTCACGGGGTTCTATTCGTTCCGTCTGGCAGCCTATCTTGCTGCCGCGCTCGGCATATTGGGATTGATCCTCGCTATCGTGGGCGTCTACGGGGTGATTTCCTATAGTATGAGCCAGCGGACGCATGAGATCGGCATCCGCATGGCCCTTGGCGCACCTCGGCGCGATATCTGGCGAACGGTCTTAGGCCAAGGGCTGGGGATTCTTGCCCTGGGTGGCGTTATTGGGATTCTGGCCGCTCTGGGGTTGACGCGCGCCATGGCAAGTTTCCTTTATGGCGTCAACGCGCACGATCCACTGACATATCTGGCGGTGACCTTCCTGATATCGGCTGTGACGCTGCTCGCCTGCTACATTCCTGCCCGCCGGGCCACGAAGATCGATCCCATGGAGGCGTTGCGGTACGAGTAGAGCAGTGGTTAGTGGCTAGTGGTTAGCGGCCAAGAGCAACCTGCGGTGCGTGGGGGAGCGATATGACCGGAAACGGCGAGATCAGGAGTTGTCGGGATCTGGCTAGCCACTAACCACTAACCACTAGCCACTTGCCCGTTGAGGGGGAACACGATGAGCACTCTGCTTCACGACTTGCGCTACGGCCTGCGCATGCTGGCGAAGGACCCCGGCTTTACGGCCGTCGCGGTGATTGCGCTGGCCCTTGGCATTGGGGCCAACACCTCCATCTTCAGCAGTGTAAACGCCATGCTGCTTCACCCCTTTGCCTTCAAGCATCTTGACCGCATCGTTACGGTGTGGGAAACCGTGCCGAAGCAGAATGAGAACCATATCAAGGCCGCTCCAGCGAACTTCCGCGACTGGAGGGAGCAAAGCAAAGGGTTCGACATGCTCGCGGCCGGTCATGGCTGGGACGTCAACCTGACCGGCGCCGGTGTTGCCGAGCGCGTCGAGGGCTATCAGGTCACCGCCGGCTTGTTCCCCCTGCTGGGGATGCCGCCACAGTATGGCCGGGCCATCACTGCGGGCGATTTCGAGCCCGGGCATACGTCCGTCGTTGTGCTCAGCTATGGATTCTGGCAGCGGCATCATGGCGCGGACCTCGGCATTGTTGGTAAGAGCCTGCACTTGAATGGGCAGGAATTCACGGTCGTCGGCATCATGCCTGCGGACTTCGATTATCCTGTGGGCGCCGAGGCTTGGGCCCCTCTCGACCTCGGCGCCGCCCAAAACGCGGACCGCGCGGGTCATTATTTGGAAGTCATTGGCCGCTTGAAATCCGGGGCCACCATGGCGCAGGCGCAGGCGGATCTCGAGACCATCGCAGCCCGCTTGGCGCAGCAATATCCGCAGACGAACGCCGGCCACGGGGTGAGAGTGATGAGCCTGGTCGAAGATCTCACCTACGGTTCCCGGCAGTTCCTTTGGGTGCTGATGGGCGCCGCTGCGTTCGTTCTGCTTCTCGCTTGCGCCAATGTGGCGAACCTGCAGTTGGCCCGCGCCACCGTACGGCAAAAGGAACTCGCGGTGCGCCTCGCCCTAGGCGCGAGCCGGTGGCAGATTATGCGGCAGTTACTGGTGGAAAGTGTGGTGCTGGCCCTGCTCGGCGGACTGGCGGGAGTGCTACTCGCCAGTTGGGGAGGCGAACTCATGCAGCGGACCATCCCGCCGTTCATCGTTCAGCACATACCGGGATTAAAGCACATGAAGATTGATACCGGAGTCCTGGTGTTCACCCTCGTGGTGACGCTCCTCACCGGAATCCTTGCCGGGCTCGCCCCGGCATTGCACGTTTCGAACCCCGACCCTAATGAGGCGCTGAAGGAGGGTGTTCGCGGCGGGAGCGCCAACCCCGGGCGGCAACGTCTCCGCGCGCTGCTGGTGGTTACCGAGGTCGCGCTCGCGCTGGTCCTGCTGGTGGGCGCCGGACTGATGGTGAAGGGATTTGGTACCCTGTTAAATCAATATCCGGGCTTCGATCGCAGTAACGTGTTGACCTTCCGTATCGCGCTCGCTGAATCGAAAGCTCGAGATAAGGCTCGCGTGAGGGATTTCTACGCTCAGGTCATTGAGAAGTTACAGGTCCTGCCCGGTGTCGACTCGGCTGCTGCGGTCACCAGCCTGCCATCGGGTTGGAGCTGGAACCGGACGGAATACACGGCCGAGGGGCAGCCTCCTGCCGCTCCGGGCATGATGCGTGTGGCCGTGTGGCAGTCCATTACCCCCGGCTTTTTCCGCGCCCTGCGCATACCGCTGCTCGAGGGACGGCTTATTACAGCTCAAGACGGCCCTGATGCTCCGCTGGCCATTGTTATCAGCCAAAGCATGGCGCATCGGATCTGGGGCAGCCACGACCCCGTCGGAAAGCGCATCAAGTTCGGCCGGGCAGAAAGCAGCGAGCCGTGGCAGACCATCGTCGGTGTGGTGGGCGATATCGAGCAATCGCCTTTCGATCATGTGCCGCAGCCAACCGCGTACTTTCCATTCGCCCAAATGCCACTAGCCTCTTCGGCCCTGGTGGTGCGCACGTCGGGCAATCCCATTGCTCTGGCCGCCTCAACGCGCGCCCAGGTGCGAAGCGTGGACTCGGACCAGCCCCCCTACGACATGCGGACCCTCGAGCAGCTCATCTCAGACAATGTCAGCGGCGTCGAGTCCTCAGCGCGCATGATGTTTGTTTTTGGTGTTGTTGCACTTGTACTCTCGGCCTCCGGGATTTTTGCGCTCATGACCTACTCCGTCACGCAACGCACTCATGAAATCGGTGTGCGCATGGCGCTGGGAGCGCAGCGCGCCGACGTGCTCAGGCTCGTGGTGGGTTATGCAATCAAGCTGGCGATCGTTGGCCTGGCGATCGGAGTGCCCTTTGCGCTGGCGCTCACGCGCGCGCTATCGAGCTTGCTCTTCGGCGTCGTCCGGATCGATACTCCGGTTTTCGCCCTGTTCACACTTTTGCTTGCGCTGGTCGCGGCCCTGGCAGCTTATATTCCGGCCCGCCGGGCGACCCAGGTCGATCCGATAGTGGCGCTGCGCTACGAATAGGTGTCAGGTGTCGGGTGTCCCGCCGCGGCGGGTCAGTTATCAGCCGTCAGCGGTCAGCTTGCCGCCGGTCGCATTGGCCGTTTGCTGATAGCTGAAAGCTGACGGCCGATAGCTTATCGTTTGAATGAATCAATGACGTAAAGGAGATGAAAATGGACTCTAACTCGGAAGCCGAAGCTACCTCCCGGAACTCCCCGCAAGATAAATCGAACGGTTCCGGTCAAACTCTGATTCAACTGGAAGGTGTCACTAAGGTCTTTTACACCGACGAGGTGGAGACGCACGCCCTTTCCGGTATCCACTTGCAGATTAAGAAAGGCGAATATCTTTCCATCGCCGGTCCCTCGGGCTGCGGGAAATCCACCCTGCTTTCCATCCTGGGGCTGCTCGATTCACCCACCGATGGGAAGTACACTCTGAACGGCACCGGGGTCGAAGACCTCTCGTTATCGCAGCGCACCCGGATTCGCAACCGCGAAATCGGTTTTATTTTCCAGGCCTTCAACCTCATCGGCGATCTGAACGTTTATGAAAACGTGGAGTTGCCTTTGACCTACCGTGGCATGCCTTCCGCGGAACGCAAACAACGCGTGCAAGAGGCGCTGGAAAGGGTGGGGATGTCCCATCGCATGAAGCATTATCCTTCCCAACTCTCCGGGGGTCAGCAGCAGCGCGTGGCGGTGGCGCGGGCGCTGGCCGGGAAGCCGTCGATTCTGCTGGCCGATGAGCCCACGGGAAACCTGGACTCCAAGAACGGGGAGGCGGTGATGGAGCTGTTGCGCGAACTCCACCGTGAAGGCGCCACCATCTGCATGGTCACTCATGATCCGCGGTACGCCGAGTTCGCCGACCGGACCGTCCATCTTTTCGATGGCCAGATCGTGGAAGAGACCCAGTAATCGGGTGATCGGGTGATCCGACGATCGGACGAACAAAAACCGACGGCTGGTCTCATGAGGTGATTAGAGGGTCGGGAAGTGGGCCCGCTGTTTGGTTTCTTGCTCACCCGATCACTCGATCTCCCGATCACCCGATAGGAGGAAGGCAATGAGTACTCTGCTTCACGACCTGCGCTACGGCTTCCGCGTGCTGGCGAAGAACCCCGGCTTTACCGCCGTTGCGGTGCTGACGCTGGCACTTGGTATCGGAGCCAACACCGCCATTTTCAGTGTGGTTTACGGCGTACTGCTCCGCCCCTTGCCCTATCCTAAGCCCGACCAGATCGTCGAGCTGTGGGAAGTGAATGCCAAGGGCGGACATATGCAGTTCGCCGATCCCAACTTTGAGGACGTGCGCTCACAAAGCCATGTGTTCCGAGGGGTGGCGGAGTACAGCGCCTGGCTGCAATCAGTGTCCGGCGGCTCCGAACCCACGCGTACCATGGCAGCTTCAGTCTCCCACGATTTCTTTCCGCTGATGGGCGTGGGACCCGTTCTGGGCCGGGGATTCTTGCCAGAAGACCAGCGCTTCGGCGCCGCTCCGGTCGCGCTGGTGAGCTACGGCTATTGGAAACAATACTTGGGCGGAACGACGGACCTGGCCAGGATCAAGCTGACCGTCGAAAACCAGTTATGCTCGGTGGTGGGTGTGCTTCCGCCCGGCTTCCGATTCCCGTCAGACAGTGACATCTGGGTACCTCGTGAACTTTTGGAACGATATCCCAGCCGTACGGCGCACAACTGGCACGTTGTGGCGCGGCGGCGTGAGGGCGTTCCGCTGGCCCAAGCGCGCGCCGAGCTTACGGGAATCGCACAGAGGCTCAAGCAACAGTACGGCCAAGACACCGGTATGACGGACGTAGCCGTGTCGCCGCTACGTAACGCCCTGACAAGCGACGTCCGGCCAGCCCTGCTGGTGCTGCTAGGAGCGGTCGGCTTCCTGTTGCTGGTCGCCTGCGCCAACGTAGTAAATCTGCTGCTCGCGCAAGCTGCCGCCCGCGAGCGCGAACTGGCGATTCGTTCGGCGCTGGGCGCGGGGTGGAACCGGCTCGTGCGCCAGTTCCTTACTGAAGCCCTTCTGCTTTCCGTTGCCGGCGGCGTACTCGGCGTCCTTGCGGCGCTCTGGGGTGTGGATGCATTGGTTGCGATGGCCCCGAGCAACCTGCCACGCCTCCAGGATGTCGCGGTAAACCTGCCCGTTCTGTCCTTCACATTCGCTCTTTCGGTGGCAGTTGCGGCCGCACTCGGCATCTTCACGGCGCTGCGTGCAACCTCCCGAGACCTCCAGGGGGCGCTGGTGGAACGCGGCCAGGGACACACGGGCACATTGCGCGGCCAGCGTCTCAGCCGCACCGTTATTGCCGCACAGATGGCGATTACGGTGGTACTGCTGGCCGGCGCCGGGCTGCTGGGCCGGAGCCTTCTGCGCGTGCTCGCGATTGATCCCGGCTTCCGCACTGAACACATTCTGACCATGGACCTTGCAATGCCATCCGTCGAAAAGGACGCGCAAAAAGTCCAACGGGTGGAATTCCTGAGCGAACTGTTCTCGCGGTTACGCGCAGTTCCGGGCGTCCTGGAAGTCGGCGGCGTTGACGGCCTGCCCTTGATGACCGGCTTGCCCGACGGCATCTATGTTTTGATGAACCCACAAGAGAAACTGCCGCCCATGGAGGACCTCGAGCGAATGTTCCATGATTCCACACGCACCGGCGATGCCGACTATGGTGTAGCGAGCGAGGGCTATTTCCGTGCGCTAGGCATTCCCCTGCGGCGTGGCCGGCTCTTCGACCAGCGCGACACGATGGATGCGCCGCACGTGGCGCTCATTAGCGAGTCGCTGGCGCGCGAAAAGTGGCCGAACACGGATCCGCTGGGCCGGACAATCGAGTTTGGCAACATGGATGGGGACCTGCGCTTTCTCACCGTCGTGGGGGTTGTGGGTGATGTCCGGGAAGACAGCTTGGAAAGAAGACCGAACCCGACCATCTACGTAGATTACCGGCAACGGCCCCAGGCCATGAATGCCACCGGAAGCTTCACCGTGGTGATGCGCACGGTGGCAGACCCCAGCATCGTTTCTTCCGCCGCGCGGCAGATTGTACGCGGCCTCGATCCCAATGTTCCGCCCAACTTTAGTACCTTCACCGAGGTTTTTTCCGCTTCGCTCATGACACGCCGCTTCAACCTGACGCTGGTGGGGGTCTTCGCCGTGACAGCTCTGCTGCTGGCTGTGGCGGGGATCTACGGTGTGATGGCTTATTCAGTGGCGAGGCGCACACACGAGGTGGGGGTTCGGATCGCGCTCGGAGCTAGCGCGCCAGATGTCTTGCGGCTTGTGCTCAGCCAGGGACTGCTGACCACTGCGGTTGGCCTGGCGATTGGAATTGCCGGCTCGTTCGTCCTGACTCGCGCCATGCAGTCGCTGCTGTTTGGGGTGAGCGCGACTGATCCGGTTACGCTTGCCGGAGTCGCCTTGCTGCTTGGTTTTGCGGCGCTTTTGGCCAGTTACATTCCCGCGCGCCGGGCCACTAAGGTCGATCCCATGGTGGCGCTGCGCTATGAATGAAGCTGTCAGCTATCAGCCCTCAGCAGTCAGCTTTGAGAGAAGGCATCGGCTGCTCGCTGATAGCTGAAAGCTGACGGCTGATAGCTTGTCCTTTAGATGAATCAATGACTCGATGCGAGGGAGACGATGAATACCCTGCTCCAAGACCTGCGCTACGGCTTGCGCATGCTGGCCAAGAACCCCGGCTTTACCGCCGTGGCGGTACTGACCCTGGCGCTGGGCATCGGCGCGAACACCGCCATCTTCACTGTCGTGAACGGCATTTTACTGCGGCCACTATCGTTGCCGCAGCCGGAGCGACTCATCTGGCTCTGGCACTCCTTCCTCCCTCCAAACAGCGGCTTCGGTTCGGTCTCTTACCTGGACTTGGTGGACTGGCAACAGCAAAACACGGTTTTTAAGGGCCTGGCAGCTTTCTACAACAGCAGCTTCAACCTGAAAGGAAAAAGTAGTCCGGAGCGCGTGCCAGGCGCGTTGGTCTCCGCGAATTTCTTCGCCGTGATGGGCGTGGGGCCAAAATTGGGCCGGGGGTTTCTGCCCGAAGAAGACAAACCCGGGGGGCCGCGGGTGGCGGTGTTGGATGAATCGCTCTGGCGAACCGAATTTGGCGCCGACCCCAACATCGTGGGGCGTACCATTTCCTTGAACGAGGAAAGCTATACGGTGGTGGGTACCGTGCCTGCAAGCTTCCGGTTTCCCAGTTCGCAGGTCTGGGCGCCGCTTGTGCCGGACAAGATGATGCTCAATGCGCGCGGCAACAACATGCTGCAAGTCGTCGGGCGACTCAAGGCGGGCGTTAGCCTGGAGCAGGCTCAGGCCCAGATGGACGTGATCGCCGCCCATCTGGCGAAACAGTACCCGGACACTAATTCGCATCGAGGCGTGAGGATGCGTCGGGTGCAGGACGCCATGACGGGTGACGTCCGGCAAGACCTGTTGGTGCTTCTCGCGGCAGTGGCGTTCGTCTTCCTGATCGCCTGCGCGAACGTGGTGAATCTGCTGCTCACGCGGGCCACGGCACGACAGCGTGAATTTGCGATCCGCCTGGCGCTGGGTGCGGGTCGACGGCGTCTAGTTCGGCAATTCCTCACCGAGAGCCTTCTGCTGGCACTTTGCGGCGGAGCCCTGGGTTGGCTGCTGGCGGCTTGGGGAGTCCATCTCCTGGTTGCCCTGAAGCCTGCCAACCTGCCCCGCTTAGAGGATATCCGTCCGGACGCTGGAGTGTTAGCGTTCACGGGCGTCGCTTCGGTGCTTGCGGCAGCAGCTCTGGGTCTGGCGATGGCGCTCAAGGCCTCGGGACTGAACATGCAAGGAGCGCTCAAGGAAGGGGGAACCGGCCTGGGTGGCGGGAAGCGGCACCGCCGGGCGCGCGATCTGCTCGTGATTGCCGAAATAGCCCTTTCGCTGGTCCTGCTGATCGGTGCGGGCCTGTTGATCGAGAGCTTATGGCAACTCCGGCAAGTGGACCCCGGCCTAAGAGTCGAGCACGTCCTCAGCATGCGTCTCGCTTTGCCAGAATCGAAATACACGCCTCAACATCCGACTTCTTCGTTCTATCAACCGGTCCTCGAAAAGGTTGCGGCTCTTCCGGGAGTTCAGGCAGCGGGTCTCATCACCCTACTACCCTTGCAGGACTCCTGGACCAATGGCGACTTCGAAATCGAAGGCCGCGCGAACATGGACAACGGCTCTGGGACAGCGGAAATTCGGGCCGTGAGCTCGGACTACTATCGGGCGATGGTAGTCCCTCTGATCCGGGGGCGGTATTTCTCACTGGACGACACGCAGGGCCAACCTCCCGTGGTGATCATCAATAAGAAGTTGGCGCGTAGCTTTTGGCCGGAAGAGGACCCCGTGGGCAAGCGGATCGAGATCGGCGCTGAGCTGCCCTGGTACACCATTGTCGGCGTTGTGGGAGATGTGCGGCAGTCAACGCTCGACGATCCCGTGCAGTTCGAAATCGATATCCCCTATTTGCAATGGCCACCGTCGTGGCCAGATATGACAAAGACGATGAGTTTGGTTCTCCGGACGGCGCTCGAGCCTGAGGCCGTGGCGGATTCAGCTCGCCGGGCAATTCTCGCCGTGGATCCCGAGCAGCCGGTGTTTGCGGTGGCAACCATGTCCCAGGTGGTAATAGAATCCATGGCCAACCGGCGGTTCAACATGTTGCTGTTTGAAATCTTCGCCGGGTTGGCCGTCGTCCTGGCCGCGTTCGGAATCTACGGCGTTCTGAGCTATGCGGTGAAGCAGCGCACGCACGAAATCGGCATCCGCATGGCGCTCGGGGCCGGCCGAGGTAAGGTGCTCAGGATGTTCGTCGGCGAAGGGATGGTACTGGCCGGGGTGGGTATTGCGCTGGGTTTGATCGGGTCCCTGTTATTGATGCGTTTCCTTGCCAACCTGCTCTACGGCGTCCGGCCTACCGATCCACCGACGTTCATTGTCGTGGCTCTCGTCCTGGCAGCCGTTGCTTGCTTCGCTTGCTACATCCCGGCGCGTCGGGCCACCAAGGTCGATCCCATGGTGGCGCTGCGCTACGAATGAAGTTTTCAGTGATCAGTCTTCAGTTCGCAGTCAAAGCTGGGCCAGCCATTTATATGATGGCCGCGTGGGATCGGTTCGGATTGACAGAGGCTCGAGCTGGGGACTGAAAACTAACTACTGAGGACTGATGACTCGTATGCGTTGGTTCTACAGGTTGCCGCAACGGGAGGGGCGAGGGCGAGAATCCGACGCCCCCTAAGCGCTTGGACCACGGCTCTGGCATAGGATTCGAGGGCGCCCGCGCGTACAATAGAGGCATGGACCCTGTCGTTGCCAAGTTTCGGACTTTTCGCGAGGCCGAAGCGGCCACGCGCGACCACTACCGCTGGCTCTCGCCGGCCGAGCGGCTGGAGATTCTGTTTCAGCTTCGGGCTCTGGCGCACAAGGAGGGCGATGCTGCTTCCGGAAGACTGGCGCGCGTTTATCGAATCGCTTAACTCAAACGGGGTTGAGTATGTGGTCGTGGGTGCGGTGGCGCTGGCCTACCATGGATTCCCGCGCTACACAGGCGACCTGGACATCCTGATCCGCAACTCCCCCCAGAATGCCACGCGGCTGGAGTCGGCACTGGGAGCGTTTGGATTTACGGCTCTTGGTTTGAAAGCGGCGGATTTCGCCGAATCTTATCGCGTGAACTAAGCTGTCAGCTTTCAGCCGTCAGCTATCAGCTTGAGCAGTCAGCAAGATGTTGGCAAAAGGGGAGGGGCGTTCGCTGAGAGCTGAAAGCTGACGGCTGGCAGCTTGTCTTTTCAATGAATCAATGAGCCAATGGAAAAATGACTCAATTGGATATGAGGACCACGCCATGATAACTTTGAGAAACATCGAGAAGTCCTATCCTGTGGGGCCTGGAAGATACTACGTCTTGCGACGTATCACGGCGGATATTGCTGAAGGGGAATTCGTCACCATCATGGGGCCGTCTGGAGCGGGGAAAACCACGCTCCTTAGCATTCTTGGTATGCTTGATGGCGCCTGGGAAGGTGAGTACTACCTGATGGAGCGCCCCGTTCATAAAATGAACTTGAAACAGCGGGCAGAAATCGGGAAGCAGACCGTCGGCTTCGTTTTCCAGCAGTACCATCTCCTGGACGGCCTAACGGTCGCCGAGAACCTCGACATTCCGTTGTCCTACAGGAATATCAAGGCTTCGGAGCGCCAGGCCCTCGTGGCCGACGCGCTGGACCGATTTCACATTGTCGGGAAGAAGGACCTCTTCCCCAGCCAGCTTTCAGGCGGCCAGCAGCAATTGGTGGCCGTGGCGCGGGCGGTGATTGCGAGCCCGAAATTGATCCTGGCTGACGAGCCGACGGGCAACTTGCATTCGGACCAGGGCCGGGAAATCATGGAGCTTTTCAAGAAGCTCAACAACGAAGGAACAACCATCATCCAGGTGACGCACTCGGAAACTAATGCCGCTTACGGCCACCGGATCATCCGGCTGGTGGATGGGTGGATCACGTGAAGCAGTGACAAGTGACGAGTGATGAGCCAGAAACGTGATCCCTATTACGATGAATGACTGGCAGACAGCAGTAACGCGCCGCGTCCATGGTCCTTCTAACTCTCGACTCCTGGCTTCTGCTCGTCACTTGTCACTCGTCACTTGTCACTTGTCACTGTTCTTCTGACACCTGGCACCCGACACCTAAGCAGTGCCGCGTTAAGATAATAGCCAGCCCCGAGCATCACGATGATATCCGACGGAACAACCCCGAAAGTCCTGATAGCCGATGACCTGCCCGACGTGTTGGAGGCGCTTCGCCTCCTCCTCAAAGGCGAAGGCTTCGCAACCGAGTCTGCGACTTCCCCGGCTGGAATCCTGGCGGCGCTCGATGCCCAGGATTTCGACCTGATCCTCATGGACCTGAACTTTGCCCGCGATACCACTTCCGGCCAGGAAGGTCTGGACCTGCTCAGGCGGCTCCAGACGATGGACAGCACTTTACCTGTGGTGGTGATGACCGCCTGGGGGAGCGTGAATTTGGCGGTGGAGGCCATGCGGCGGGGCGCACGGGACTTTGTCCAGAAACCCTGGGATAACGCCCGCCTACTCGCCATTCTGCGTACCCAGATCGACCTCAGCCGGGCGCTCCGGCAGGGCCTTCGTCTGGAGGCGGAGAACCGGTTGCTCCGCGCCGAGGGACGTCCCACGCTGATCGCGGAGTCGCCCGCCATGCGCCCAGTGCTGGAACTGATCTCCCGTGTGGGCCCTTCGGATGCCAACGTTCTGATTACAGGTGAGCACGGCACAGGGAAGGAGGTCGTTGCCCAGACGCTCCATGCCCTGTCCGGCCGGGCAGCGAAGCCCATGGTGACCGTGAACGCCGGGGGGCTTTCCGAAGGAGTGTTTGAGAGTGAACTATTCGGCCACGTGAAAGGGGCTTTCACAGATGCCAAGATGGACCGCGTAGGACGTTTCGAGCTCGCCGAGGGCGGAACTTTGTTCCTGGATGAAATTGCCAATGTCTCACTCAACTTGCAGGCCAAGCTCTTGCGCGTGCTTGAGACCGGGCAGATGGAGCGAGTAGGTTCCTCCAAGACGCGACGCGTGGATGCGCGCGTGCTCTCGGCGACCAATGCGGACGTCATCCAGGAAGTGCAGGCCGGCCGCTTCCGCGAAGACCTTCTGTTCCGCCTGAACACTATTGAAATTCACATTCCTCCCCTGCGCGAACGACGCGAGGACATCCCGCTGCTGGCCAACTACTTCCTGCGACGTTATGCCGAGCGTTACCGGAAACCCCTGACCGCCTTTGAACCCGCGTCGGTCCAATTCCTTCTGGATTATGCTTGGCCCGGGAACGTGCGGGAGCTCGAGCATGCGGTGGAGCGGGCGGTACTGATGGCGCAAGGCGATGTTGTGCGGCCCAGCGACTTTGGTTTGCGGACGGAGCGTGAAGGCGCCTCGCGCCTGGAAGCGATGAGCCTGGAGGAAGTGGAGTGCCTTCTCATCAAGAAAGCAGTGGCGCGTTACGGGGGGAACGTGAGCCAGGCTGCGTCGGCGCTTGGCTTGAGCCGTAGCGGCCTTTATCGCCGCTTGAGGAAATACGGGTTGTGACCCAGGCCATGTCCCCAGACCCTGAAATCCCGAAGACAGGCACGACGGCGCGGCCGGTGCCAGCGCGGCGCACTGGTCCGGCGCTCGAAAACCGCCTGGTGCTCATTGCCCTGGCCGCAGGTTTCCCCGCCATCCTCGTTGCCCTCGTCCTGTTGTGGACGGGGATTTACTCCTCCCAAACACGCTGGACCCTGGCCGCCATTATGGTCGTTGTCTGGCTTGGGTTTTCCTTCGCCTTGCGCGGGAAAGTGGCTTACCCCCTCCAGACCCTTTCCAACTTGCTTTCGGCACTGAGGGAGGAGGATTACTCGATTCGCGCTCGAGGGACTCGATCCGACTCCGCCCTGGGCGAGGTCTTCACGGAAGTGAACGCGCTCAGTGAGATGTTGAGAGGTCAGCGGCTCTCTTCTCTCGAAGCCACAGCGTTGCTCCGCAAAGTGATGGAAGAGATCGATGTGGCCATTTTCACTTTCGACGGTGAGCAGCGACTCCGGCTTTTGAACCGGGCCGGTGAACGGCTGCTGGCACAGCCTGCGGAACGAATCCTGGGGCGGACGGCCATGGAACTAGGTTTGGGCGTGTGCCTCGAGGGCGAGCCGGTGCGGACGATGGCGACGTCCTTTCCGGGGGGCGCCGGCCGATGGGGAATCCGTCGCAGCACCTTTCGGGAGCATGGCCGGCCGCATCAGATGTTGGTGCTGGCTAATCTCAGCCGGGCTCTGCGCGAAGAGGAGCGGCAAGCTTGGCAGCGCCTCATCCGGGTTTTGGGGCATGAGCTCAATAATTCCCTGGCGCCCATCAAGTCCATGGCAGGTACCCTCGGCAGCCTGCTGGCCCGCCAGCCGCGCCCAGCCGACTGGGAGGAGGACGCGCGGCGGGGCTTGAGCGTTATCGAGGGGCGCGCGGAATCGCTGAGCCGGTTCATGGAAGGCTATTCACGCCTGGCGCGCTTACCGTCGCCCCGATTGCAGCCGGCTGATGTGGGCCCCCTGGTGCGACGCGTGGCGGGCCTCGAGAGACGACTACCCGTGACCCTGATTCCGGGGCCGGATTTGACGCTGCAGGCTGACGCAGACCAACTCGAGCAGATGCTTATCAATCTCTTACGCAACGCGGCGGATGCGGCGCTCGAAACCGGAGGTGGCGTGAAGCTGGGCTGGAGGCGGAGCGGGGACTACGTGGAATTGTTGGTCGAAGATGAGGGACCGGGCCTTCCAAACACCACGAACCTTTTTGTGCCATTCTTCACAACCAAGGCCGTAGGTACGGGAATCGGACTCGTCCTGAGCCGGCAAATCGCCGAGGCGCACGGAGGCACATTGACCCTCCAGAACCGGCGCTCGGGCCAGGGATGCGAGGCGAGGGTGAGATTGCCGATATAGGATTCAGGATTCAGGAGGCAAATTCAATTCTCGGCCCTCCCAGTATAGTGATTCATTTCCTCAGAAGGAACAACTACAAATCTCCGACACCTAGACCAGGAAGCGCTGCGAAATTCGTGGAGTGTCACGTAGTCACCACATTCGTACGCGGCTCTGCCGCGACGAACAGCTTGCCGCTCCGCTGGCGTGGGAGTCTCCTGCGGGAATTGGCAAATCGTGGTTTGGATTTGTGACGTGCACATGGGCGTTACTTGGGGTGGGGGATGATGTCTAGCAGGATGTAGGTGTCGTCCTCTATGCGAAAGTACAACCGCCAGTCGCGGGTCACGCGGGCCTGCCAGCGGCCCTTTCCTTCATCGTACTTTTTGGCGTCGAGGGAAGGGTGCCGAGGGTTTTGGAGTAGGAGCAACGACTGCTTGTCAAAGGCTGCCTGGATTTCCTTGGGCGCTTTGGCATAAGCCCGCGCGAAATGGGAGGTCCACTGGAGCTTCATCTGGCTGTGTGTTTAGTCTTTGCTAGCAGCCAACTTTGCGGCTGCGTTCTGGAGATCAGCGATGAACTCGCTGTGGTCTGAAAACGGTTTGGACACGCGACGAGCCTTGATGTCGGCCTCCGCCTTGGCTAGGTGGGCGTCTATGACCCGGCGCTGGGCCGGGGTATATTCGCGGTTGATGATGATTTTTGGGGTGAGAACGATCCTGCCCCTGTGAGCTCTGGCTTCTACCAGGTCGCCGTCAACCAAGCCCAGTTGGGCTCGGAGGCGCGTGGGGATGGTCACTTGGCCCTTGCGCTGAACTTTAACGATGGTGCCCATAGTGATTCATTTCCGGAAGTCAGAAACTCGGACTTCCTGGGATGAAGGATAGCCGCTCGCTGAAGAGCTGTCAAGGGGGTGGCAGAATGGCCGCAGATTTTCAAGGCCGATCCCCCCTCATTCGGGCCACGACTGAATGGGTCAATGAATCAATGAGCTAATGAGTCAATGAATTACTGATTCGAGGTAATATTCGTCAATTTTTCCCATCTGTTAACCAACCTTGAAATAGTGGAACTTAGCCGTTGGATTCGGTGTCCAATGGGATGAAGGAGAAAGTGAGCAGCCAACGGAGCGCTCCGTGGCCGTCACCTCAACTTCGGATGCTACCGAATTCTCGAGGAGGTGCAGCCATGTTTGCCGAAGCGTTGCTGGAATCTTCGCCCTCGCGGGCGCCCGTGCTGAAGAAAGGTCATTACTTTTACGCCACAGCCTGCGGCGCGCTGGTGTCGCTTGCCTGCTTCTTCGCGCTGGGGCGGCTGTTTCCGCCCACCTCAATCAGGGCGCCTGCCATTCAATCGCTGCTCTTCGGGACGGTCGTCGCCGCTTTTGCACTGATGCTCTGTTATGTGTACGCCGACTCGCGACAGTTGGCGCTGAACACTGCATTTTGGGTCGCGCTGACCTTCGTTCTGAACTTCGCAGGCTTCGTTTGCTTCCTCGTCTATGCAGCAGCCAGGACTGGAGATTGGAAGCGGGCTGCCATTCCGTGCGCATATATCGGTGAAGTCCTCCTGGTGGGAGCAATGGCGCTGGTTCCACTCATCTATACGGAGGCGTTGCCCAAGGCAGTATGGATGGAAGTTTTGCGGGCTCCTTCGCCTCCGCCGCCTCCGTCGTTCGTGGGGACACAAGCCTCGCGAAGAACCACACGAGGTGTCAGCTCCGACGAGATTCTCAAAGCCCCACCGACGATCCCGCCAACAATTGCGCAAATCCACGACGAACCTCTCCCACCCGCGCAGTTCCCATCCACATCTATCGGGGTTCCGGGAGGAATCTATGACGGGCAGTCCGACGCTGGGCTCGATCCTGTATTGCGAAACATCCTCCGAAACGGCACGCCGCAACCACCCCCTCCTCAAACATCCAATGCTGCCCCACCGGTGCGGATTCGCCAGGGCGGAATCGTGAGCGCCGCCAGGCTTGTTTACCAACCCAAACCCGAATATCCTGAAATCGCCAAGATGACTCGGACCGAGGGAGCCGTGGAGTTTGAAGCAGTCATTGCTAAGGATGGAACGATAGAAGAGCTGAAGGTGCTCAGAGGCCATCCCTTGTTGGTGAAGGCTGCGCTCGATGCTGTGCGGCGTTGGCGCTATCAACCCACCCTGCTGAATGGTGAGCCCATTGAGGTCGTAACGGAGATTACGGTGAATTTCAAACTGGCGGAATAAACTGACGACTGTGCGCAGCGCGGCCTTCGGCTGCAACCAAAAGCAGATTCTTCGCTGCGCTCCGCTCAGAATGACAGCAGGGCACATGCATACGCCCCTTGTCGCAAATCAAAGGCATTCAAGCGGCGGCTGGGAGTGGAGCGTGTTGGTAAAGGGGAAGGGCTGCGACTTCGGCGACTGTGCCGGATGGGAACTCCAGTTTTGTGCCGGGTTCTGAGACTTCGTGGCGGAGGTAAGCCATGGCTACCGTCTTGCCAAGTGTTGGAGCAACGCAGGAGCTGGTGACTTCGCCGATCTCTCTGCCCTCTCGAACCAGCTTCTCGCCCGAGGGCGGTGGAACCTCTGACTCCACGATGAGTCCCATTAGTTTCCAGTTCACGTGCCCGCGGCTTCGGGCTCGCTCCACGATTTCCTGACCGACGTAGCAGCCTTTGCTAAAGCTCAAGGCATTCCACAATCCCGCTTCGTTGGGAATGGTGTCCTCACCCAGTTCCTGACCGTAGCGGGGGATTCCAGCCTCAATGCGCAGAGTTTCCAGCGCCTGTGTCCCGCAAGGGAGCATGCCGTAAGTGGGAGCTTGGCCGCAGGCGGCGCCCCAAACCGCCAGCAGGCCCTTTGCGCCCACCCAGACTTCATAACCTTCCTCACCGGTGCTACTCGCGCGCACTACGCGCACAGGGATGCCGGCGTAGTTGGTGGCAAAATGATCAAACTCCCGCATCGCGGGAAGGTTGATGTGCAGGGTTTTTTCGAGCAAAAGGCGTGAGCGTGGTCCCTGAAAGGCGAGAGCGTAAAGGTCCAGAGGTTCGAATTCTACCTGATCGCCGATGACGTAACGCTTGAGGCCAAGCAGCGCCTTGTCGCGCAGGTCGGCGTCGGTATCGACGAAAAACCGGTCTTCGGTACAGTAGAGACGCATATCCACCAGGATATGTCCGTGGGGGTTCAGCAAGGTGGCGTAAGTTCCCTGGCCAGCAGCAAGCCGCTGGATGTCGTTGGAGACCATGCGGTGAAGGAACTTGGCATGGTCCCGGCCCTTCATGGCGAACTTGCCGCGAAAGGAGAAATCAAAGAGCCCGGAGGCCTCGCGCACCGCTTTGTGCTCCGCAACAGGATCGGTGAAACGCCAGGGAACAAGCCCGCCATGATAGTCGCCCAGCGTGGCGCCTTGTGAGAGGTGGTAGTCAGCCAAGGGAGACGTGAACAGAGATGAGTCCATTTGTTAGATAGTGGAAAATCGAAATTCGAAAATCGAAATTCGAAAGCGGAAAGTCCAAGAAGGAAATTGGAAAAGAAAGATCCAAGATTGAAGTCGACAAACTCGAAAGTTGATAATCGCCGCTGTTTATACCGTAATTCTGCGGTTTCCAATTTCGATTTTCCAATTTCGAATTTCGAATTTCAATTTTCGAGCTACAGAAAGCCGAGTTGAAGCTTAGCAGCCTCGGACATCATCTCTTTGCTCCACGGCGGATCCCACACCACATCGACTTTGACACTCTTGATGCCGGGAAGCACGGTAATCTTGTCTTCGACTTCTCCCGGCAGTGAGCCGGCAGCAGGGCAGCCAGGCGCGGTCAGCGTCATCTTCACCAGAGCATGGCCGGAGGTATCCACCTTGGCCTCATAGATCAACCCGAGGTCGTAGATATTCACCGGAATCTCCGGGTCGTAGCAGGTGCGCACAGCCGCAACCATCTTGTCCTGAAGCGCGATCGCCTCCGAAACCGTCAGGGGGGTTGGCTCGTCCATGGGTTATTTCACTCCGTCGTCGCCGCTTTCTGGTCGCCGTCGAGCGCGCTACGAAGTGTGTGCCACACCAGGGTGGCGCACTTGACGCGCACCGGAAACTCGCAAACTCCGGAGAAAGCGGCCAGTTTCCCCAAGGCTGGAGTCTCACCCTCAGCGTGGGTTTTTCCGGTGACCAGGTCGTGAAAGGTTTCGAAGAGAGCCTCAGCCTGGGCTCGCGTCTTCCCCTTCAGAATTTCCGTCAAGATCGACGCGGAGGCAGTGGAAATGGCACAGCCGGTTCCCTGGAAGCTGATGTCGGTGATCCGGTCGTCCTGGAGTTTCAGATAAACGGTGAACTTGTCGCCGCAGAGGCGATTGTAACCGTCCGCGTGCCGGTCGGCATCCGGCATGGGATGAAAGTTCCGCGGTTTCTTACTGTGATCGATAATTAGTTCCTGATAAAGTCCTTCGAGGTCTGACATATGAATGAGTCCATAGTCGAAAGTTAAAGGTCAAGAGTTACAGCTCATCCGAAAAGAGCCTTCACTCTTTGGATGCCCCCGGCCAGGGCGTTGATCTCCTGCTTGGTGTTGTAAAAAGCCAGCGAAGCGCGCACCGTTGCGGGCACGCCGAAGCGGTCCATGACCGGCTGAGCGCAATGGTGGCCGGTCCGGACCGCGATGCCCTCGCGATCCAGAATAGTCCCCACGTCGTGGGCGTGCACGCCTTCCAGAACGAATGAAATGACGCCGGCTTTCTCGCGCGCCGTGCCGATGATCCTGACGCCGGGGATCTGACTGATGGCCTCGGTGGCATAAGAAAGCAGTGCGTGCTCGTAGGAGGTGATGTTCGCCAGGCCTACCTCGTTGACATAGTCAAGGGCGGCGCCAAGGCCGATAGCGTCCGCAATATTGGGCGTCCCCGCTTCAAACTTATAAGGAATCACATTGTAGATGGTCTTCTCGAACGTCACGGAGCTGATCATATCACCGCCGCCCTGAAAAGGAGGCATCGCCTCGAGGAGTTCGGCCCTCCCGTAAAGCGCCCCAATCCCCGTCGGCCCAAAAACCTTGTGGCCTGAGAGTGCATAGAAGTCGCAGCCGAGTTCCTGAACGTCAACCTTCATGTGAGGCGTGGCTTGGGCGCCATCAACGAGCACCGGGACATTCATGGCATGTGCCATCTCGACGATCTGGCGCACGGGATTGATGGTGCCCAGGGCGTTGGATACATGGGCGACAGCGACCATGCGCGTGCGGGCGTTCAGGAGCTTTTCAAATTCCTCCAGGATCAGCTCGCCGCGGTCGTTGATCGGGGCCACGCGAAGGACGGCATTCTTCTCCTCGCACAAAATCTGCCAGGGAACGATGTTCGAGTGATGCTCCATGGCAGTGATCAGGACTTCGTCACCTGCCTTCACGTTTTGCCGCCCGTAGGATTGCGCTACGAGGTTGATGCCCTCCGTGGTTCCGCGCACGTAGACGATCTCCCGCGAATCGGGAGCGTTCAGGAATCGCTGGATTTTTGTCCTCGCGCCCTCATAGGCCTCCGTCGCGCGCTCGCTCAACAGATGCACGCCGCGATGCACGTTGGAGCAGTCGTGCATGTAAAAGCCAAGAATCGCATCAATCACTTTGGCCGGCTTCTGGCTGGTGGCCGCGTTGTCGAGATAGACGAGCGGCTTCCCGTGCACCTTCTGTTTCAGAATCGGGAAATCCTCCCGAATTCGCTTCACATCGAAGGCGGGACTGGATGATTCGCGGGCGGGTATTTGGATCGCTTCCTGCGTGGTGGCCATCATCCCTCCTCGGCCCGCTGGCCCCTCGCCAGACGAGCAAATAAACCTTCCCTGAGCCGTTCGCGCAGCGGCGCATACTTGATCCGCTCCAGGACGTCGTTGGCAAAGGCGTAAGTGAGCAGGTCGCGCGCTTCCTGACGGCCGATTCCGCGGGAACGCAAATAAAAGACCGCTTCCGGATCGATTTGCCCGATGGTGGCGCCGTGCGTACACTTGACGTCGTCAGCGTAAATCTCCAGCGCCGGTTTGGTATCGATGATGGCTTTTTCGGAAAGAAGGAGGTTTTTGTTGCTTTGTTTGGAATCGGTCTTTTGCGCATCCTTGCGGACAATGATTTTGCCGTTGAAGACTGCGGAGGACTCTCCATCCAGAACGCCTCGATAGACTTCCCGGCTGCTACAGTGCGGCTTGGCGTGGTCCAGGGTGGTTTGGTTGTCAATGTGTTGGCGGCCGGTGACAACGTACAGGCCGTCGAGTGTGGCCTCGGCGCCCTCGCCATCCAGAACGGACATCACTTCTTCGCGCACAAGAGCCCCGCCGATCGCAACGGAATGTGTGGCAACGTTGCTCGAGCGCTCCTGGTGGAACTGGAGCCGCCCAAAGTGGAACGCCGTTTTGCTTTCATGCTGAATCCTGTGATACTCGAGGACAGCGCCTTCACCCACCGCGATTTCGGTCACGGCATTGGTGAAGTAAATCCCTTCGGGCGTCAAGCTCCTGGCACCTGCCGACCTGAAGAGGGGCGCTGCGTCCGGTCCTACGTAGCCTTCAATGATGGTGGCCTGGCTTTCTCGCCCGGCAATAATCAGGTTGCGGGGATAGGAAACCGTGGGAAGCCCGTTTGCCTCGGAAACGTAGAGCAGGTAAATGGGCTTGTCAAGAACTACCCCCTTGGGGATCTCAAGGAATGCCCCGTCCTCGAGGAAGGCCGTATTCAGTGCCACAAATGCATGCTGCCTGTAATCCGTAGCGTAACGGGTCAGGTGGCCTTGCAGAGTTTTCCCGTCACTCGCCAGGGCTTCCGCCAGGCTGCCGGCCCTGGCGCCCTTGGGGAGAGCTTCCAGCGTCGAAAGCTGTTTCGAAAAACGCCCATTGATGAAGACGAGCCTGGGGCATCCGAGGTCAGCAAGGGGAAGCTGGCTGATTCGCTCGGCCAACGATGCAGCGGACTCTTCGCGCACTTCGCTGGCGCGTTGAAATGGCACGGCGGCTATGGGTGCGACGTTGGTGTTTCGCCACTCTTCCTGGCGCGTGGTCGGAAACCCCTTCTCCGCAAAACTCTCGATCGCCTCCCTGCGGATTTCATGGAGCCAGGAGGGCGCGCGGGCAGCAAGGCGCTCCTCGATCTGCCTGAAGTTTGAAAGGTAAACACCTTCTGTTTCTTTTAAGGCAATCATCAGCTCAGTATTCCCTTCGCTCGAAAACCCGTCTAGCCTGTCATTCCGAGGAGTCCCGCCCTGCGGGACGACGAGGAATCTCGCAAGTTCTTTGATTCCAGAGCGAGATTCCTCTCCCGCAGGGCGGGATCGGAATGACGACATTCGCAAACGTCTTCTCACCATCCTGCTGGCGCCTGCCTACCGGCCCACCACGGCAGCAGATTCCTCCAGCCATCCGTAGCCCTTCTCTTCGAGTTCCAGGGCTAGTTCCTTGGTTCCCGACTTCACGATGCGGCCGTCGTACAGAACGTGTACGAAATCGGGAACGATGTAATTGAGCAGCCGCTGGTAGTGCGTGACCACGATAATGCTGCGGTCCTTGCCGCGCAGCGCGTTCACCCCATCGGCCACGATCTTTAGGGCATCAATATCGAGGCCGGAGTCGGTCTCGTCGAGAATGCCGAGCTTGGGTTCGAGCACCGCCATCTGGAAAATCTCGTTGCGCTTTTTCTCGCCGCCGGAAAACCCTTCGTTCACCGCGCGGGTCATCAGTGTGTCGTCCACGTCCAGCAGCTTCATCTTCTCGCGGAGGAGCACGAGGAAGTCCATCGCGTCATATTCGGGCAACCCGCGGTGCTTGCGGATGGCATTGAGCGCCGAGCGCAGAAAATAGGTGTTGTTGACGCCGGGGATCTCCACCGGGTACTGGAAGGCGAGGAAAATGCCTTCGCGGGCGCGTTCTTCGGGCGGCATCGCAAGCAGGTCCTTGCCTTCATAGGTGACCTCGCCCCCCGTCACTTGGTAAACATCGCGCCCCGCCAGCACCTGTGCCAGCGTGCTTTTGCCGCTGCCGTTGGGGCCCATGATGGCGTGAACTTCGCCGGTGTTCACTTCCAGGTCAATTCCGCGCAGGATTTCTTTACCCTCCGCCGTCGCGTGCAGGTTCTTGATTTGAAGCATTCAGCTCTCCCTAGCTAGAAACTGGAAATTCGAAAATGGAAAATCGAAACTCGAAAACGCACCGTGTCCGGGTGTCTTTCGGTCATTATGCTTTGGAGGACCGTGCCCTATGCAGCGTCGATTCATCCGACTCTTCCCTGCAAATTCACGCCCAGCAGCTTCTGCGCCTCCACCGCGAATCCGCCACAAGGGAATTGCTCACATGTACCTTTCGCGGTGCCCCTGACACCCTTTATCCTTTACCCTTTACCCTTTTACCGTTCACCATTTACTATTCACCATTCAGAATTACCCCACGCTGCCTTCCAGACTCACGCCCAGCAGCTTCTGGGCTTCGACGGCGAACTCCATGGGAAGTTCCTTGAAGACCTGCTTGCAGAAGCCGTTGACGATCATGGAAACAGCATCTTCGGTGGAAATACCACGCTGGCGGCAATAGAAAATCTGGTCCTCGCCGATCTTCGAGGTGGAGGCCTCGTGCTCCACCTGGGCGGTGGAGTTCTTCACCTCGAGATACGGGAAGGTGTGAGCGCCGCACTTGTCGCCAATCAGCAGCGAGTCGCACTGGGAGTAATTGCGCGCCCCCGTGGCGCCGCCCAGAATCTTCACCATGCCACGGTAGCTGTTCTGCCCGTGGCCGGCGGAAATACCCTTCGAGACGATGGTGCTCTTGGTGTTCTTGCCAATGTGGATCATCTTCGTGCCCGTGTCCGCCTGCTGGTAATTGTTGGTGACGGCCACGGAGTAGAACTCGCCGATCGAGTTGTTCCCCTGGAGGATGCAACTTGGATACTTCCAGGTGATGGCGGAGCCTGTCTCGACCTGTGTCCACGAAATCTTGGAGTTTACGCCCTGGCACTTGCCGCGCTTGGTTACGAAGTTATAGATGCCGCCCTTGCCGTTCTTGTCGCCGGGGTACCAGTTCTGAACTGTGGAATACTTGATTTGGGCATTATCCAAAGCGACAAGCTCGACCACGGCGGCGTGGAGCTGGTTCTCGTCCCGCATGGGCGCGGTGCAGCCTTCAAGATAACTGACGTAGGCGCCTTCCTCGGCAACAATCAGAGTGCGCTCGAACTGGCCTGTTTCGCGGGCGTTGATGCGGAAGTAGGTGGAAAGCTCCATCGGGCAGCGCACGCCCTTGGGGACGTAAGCGAAGGAACCGTCGCTGAACACAGCGGAGTTGAGCGTAGCAAAGAAGTTGTCCGTATAAGGCACCACCGAGCCGAGGTATTTGCGGACAAGCTCCGGGTGCTCGTGCACGGCTTCCGAGAAGGAACAGAAGATGATGCCCAACTCGCCGAGCTTCTCCTTGAAGGTCGTCGCGACCGATACACTGTCAAACACCGCATCCACCGCCACGCCGGCAAGCAGTTCGCGTTCTTTCAGCGGGATTCCGAGTTTCTGGTAAGTTTTCAAGAGCTCCGGGTCGATTTCCCCGGGTTTCTTTGTTCCCATCCCTTTGGGCGCGGAAAAGTAGCGGATGCTCTGATAATCAATCGGATCGTACTTGACGTTTGCCCAGGTAGGCTCTTGCATGGTCAGCCAGTGGCGGAAGGCTTTGAGTCGCCACTCCAACAGCCACTCAGGCTCATGCTTCTTGGCTGAGATCAGGCGGATGACGTCTTCGTTCAGTCCCGGCGGAACTGTTTCCTGTTCGATGTCGGTGACAAAACCATACTTGTATTCTTGGGTTGCCAGGATTTCGACTTCAGATTGCGGCGTGGCCATCAAAACTCCTCCTCAGGATTACTCACACGTGACAGCGCCCGACCACTGGGGCCGGCGCGGCGCTGCTCCGTTGTACAAGGCGGGCCTGCAAGTCCGGAGATAAGCGCTTCCAGTGCAATCGTCTTCGCTTTCATCTCGGCCTTCCCTCGACCCGGAGCTGCACCAAGCTTGAGTTGTCGCCTATCAGGCTCGAAACTGTAACATCACTTAGCGCCTTTACGATGGCGTCGTTCACTTTGCGCAACGGCTCCCGCACCGTGCATCTCGTCATCTGGTGGCATTCGCTCCGGTCGGTTACGCAGGAGGTGATGACCAGCGGGCCCTCGAGGGCCCGGATGACCTCAAAGGCGTTGATTTCTGAAGGGTCCTTGGCCAGAGCGTATCCACCGTTAGTACCGTGCTGAGACGCAAGCAAGCCGATCTTCGCCAGTCTTTGGAGAATCTTGGCGACCAACTCTGTCGGCATTCCATATGTTCTGGCGATCTCCCTGGCGCTACATGCTGCACGCGGCGGCTGTGAGGCCAAATGCCTTAAGGCAATCAATCCGTAGTCAGCCTTTTTCCCAAGCCTTAGCATTTCTATATCCGATCCTTTAAGTCGTATATATCTTAACTCTCTCTCGTTTTCGTGTCAAGTCATTTCTCATGGTTATTTTCGTGGTTGGCGTTCCTTAAGGGTGTCCGGCCGGGTGTCCCTCGTTTCAGGCCCACCTGCACGCACGTCGAGCGCGGTGGCGTAGGGTTCAAGTTTGAGATTGCGCCACAGTGAAGGCGCGATCAGTTCTCCAACTAGGTCCAGGGCAGGGCGCGGAGGAAGAAACCCAATTAGGGTCGTCTTCCCGCAGTTCATGGCAAATCAACGCTGAATCCTCACCCGGAGGCATACGTTGCGCATTAAGCGATGTTTACAGTGGCCAAGTGAAGAACGCGATCAAGCCATAATCCGGTATGTTTGAGCCGGTCGCGGGAACCCCGTCAGACTTCGAATGGGGTCCGGCCCAAGGTGCGGGGGTGCCCTCTTCTTTCAAGCAGAATGGCCGGAGGCGACATGATGGGAAGCAGCCTATGGAGGGCTAGGCCCTTGAAGGGCACAATTCGTCGCCTCCGGCCCGGTTACTTCTATTATCGGCTGAACGCTTGACAAGCTTAATCAGGCCGGTACGGAGAAAGAAGGCGGGGCTGGCAGTCTGACAGCAGTGACGGGTGACCCGCTGTGGCGGGACGAGTGACGAGGCAGAAAAACGGGAGACTGCAGTTAGGACACAGATGGCAGTGGGCAGTGGGGAGAGGAAAGGAAGCAGCTCGAGATTGCCCTAGGTTCTGGCACCCAGCACCCAACCCCAAGCGTCGCGTAACACTCAATTCCTTGCCATGCAGCAAGCTTTGCATATCTGTACAAGCCCTGTGAGTCGGATGTGAAGCGCGGTGAGTATTGTGGCTTTGGAACACGCTTACGAACGCCGTCACGCGAAGGTGCACGGGCGCGCAGACCATGAAGTTCATGGATTGCGCCAGTCGTCTTCAGGACAAATGTTCTAAGCCTGCGATGACACATTCTGTCACGCCGTTTCGACAAAATAGGGCAAGGAGCGCCCTTTTTTTCAACAGGGACGAAAGAGCCGCCTCAGGAAGTTTGCAACAATTTGAAAAGACAATGGTTATCGGCAAGGGAGAAGCCTCCAAAAATCTCAGATGGCAGGAAAAGTGCTCCAAATCTAATGCTATTGACGTATTCCCTTAGTGCAACGAAGGAGGAAGAATGAAGAAGTGTTCACGAGGATTTTCCCTGATTGAGTTGTTGATCGTGGTTGCGATCATTCTCATCATTGCCGCAATTGCTATCCCGAACCTGCTCCGATCGCGGATCGCGGCCAACCAAGCCTCAGCGGTGGGATCACTCCGCACGCTCAACACCGCAGAGGTCACTTATGCTACTACCTACAACACGGGCTACTCTTCGACCTTGGGCGACTTGGGCCCAGCGACTGCCGGAGGTACGCCTGTCGCTACTGCTGCAGGATTAGTTGACGAGGTTCTGTCAGGGGTGTCGGGGACAGCAGGAGGACCCACCGCCACCACAAGCACAAAGAGTGGTTATCAGTTCACCTACTCACCGGGCGGCACGGATACGAGTGGCAAGATTAATACTTACTCGTTCACCGCCACGCCGATCAGTGTGGGAACGACTGGGACCAACTTCTACTTCACCGACCAGTCTGGCGTAATCCGCCAAAACAGCACGGCGGTGGCCGGTTCAACCGACTCGCCACTGGCTGGCTAGGCTGTACACGGAAGCCACGACAATCCAACCGTTCGGGGAGGGCTGGAAGAGCCTGTGCGAAAGCCGGCTTGCCCAGATGTGGAGCGCCGCTCGATCTGTTCCGGCTGTAGGCAGGCCGGCGCTCGAGCGGAGGTTTTCAGAGAGGCACGAAAGCCCTCTTTTCTTGCAGCGGGTGGTGCGGAAAGCCAAGTTGTTCTTGAGCCATTTTGGTACCCCTGGCGGGGTCCTGACCTTCCCCGCAAGTTCCGAGTCGTGACCTTTGTCTCTGGCTTTTAACTTGTCATTGGCCAACTTCGGCCGCCATAGAAGGCCAAGTCGCCGACACAAAATACCGACAACAAGTATTCGATCCCTCGAGGCGGCATTCAGGCCCCCGCCTCGTGTTCCCGCCGAAAGAGGATCTTGATGTCCTCCCTCCAGCCGTCATTGATCCCCACCTGAATGATGCGGATGGCTGGATCCAGATATCGGAGCATTCGCCCGGTGGTGGAATGGAAGCGAAAGGCGGGGGAAACCAGATAGACCAAAGGCGCAGAATCGGCGAGTTCGATCCCCGGGAAATAGCCGAATTCCTGAAACTGGCCACGCTCTTGCAGCCACTTGACGCGCAGCCAGTAGTCGAGACCCTGGAGAGGGAGGTTGATATCCTCCTGTACTTTCAACTCCAGCACGGCAAGGCGACCGCTTCGCGTTGCCAAGAGAATATCGATTACTCCCCTATCCATCCCCGAAAATGCCGGGACCTGCGGATAGATACAAGTGGGCAAGAGAGCCGGGTCAAGCTTTGTGACATCCCGCACGACCATACTTTCGAGCCAGCGCTCGGACTGGAGCCGGCAGAGGTCACTTGAGGAATTCGGGCTTCCCGCGCAGCGAATACTCAGCGCCGTCTCCAGGAACTGACGAAGTTCGGCGTGATTGCCTTCCTCGAGTCGGCAGGCATTGCCCGGCAGGCCAAAAGTAATGCGCGGCGCTAGCAAACCCTCGATGCGTGCCACCTCCAGGCCCAGGACCCGAATCGAGAGCGCAGCGGCAGCAGGGTCTGCTACCACGTCAACCTTGGCGAGGAGTTCGCCCAGCAGCCGCGAAAGCAGTTCGCGATGGTGGTCGACAAGGTCTGCGGCCAGCCGGCGCGGGGCGAGTCGCGTTTCGACGTTGCCGTAATCCCTCCAATCGATCACGCTTGGCCGCTCCTCCTTCACGGACCACTCGAGAATCTCCACCTGCACGGCGCGATGGTTGAGGTAAGCGGCGCGATGAGCGCTCGTTTCCGCCGCCTGGGGCGGAAAGATCAGTTTCAATCCAGGGTAAGTGACGCGGTCCGAGCGGCTGCGCAGCCAATCCAGCCAGATCAGTCCGAAGGCCAAGGCCGCGTCAGCAGCGGCGGGGGATTCACTTTCTCCCAGGCCCAGAAAAGCCCAGGCTGTCCGGCCCTGCCGGGCCACACCCCTCGTGTACCACGCCGAGAACGAGTGTTCCCGGTCAGATCGGTGACTGACGCGCTCCAAGCTCCAGCCTGGGTATTGCCGTGAAAGCAGGGCGAGCAGTTGTTTCTGGAAGCTCGCGCGCGCCGGCGCCTTATCGGCCGCCGGGACGAGATGCGCCTCGCGGAATTCCAGAGTTATGGTTTCGCGACCTGCCGCCTTGCGCGCGAACAGGCCCAGCCGCTCACCATCGCGGTAGGCGATATCCTCCACCCGGCGACTCACCGAGCGCGCGGCGTTCCAGGCCGCGAAAATCAGCTTGCCGAATTCAACCGTCAGGCGCCACTCGCTGGCGGACAGGTCAAAGAGCTCGACCTCATCTTCCACCACCACGGGATGACGGAGAGACTTGATGAAGAGTTCGATCTCGTCCAGCAGTGGGTGAAGAGAATCACGCTCGCGTGCGCTTGGCATGGCGGTACCGTAGTGTCGAGGAATACTTTGTGTTGTGTCATTCCGAGCGCAGCGAGGAATCTCGCCCTGCACTGACTCGTGGGAAAAAGAACCAGAGCGAGATTCCTCGCTGCGCTCGGAATGACACCGAACTTTGATTCAGGGTTGTGCTCGCATCATGACACCGGCGGATGATCCAGGATCATTTCAGTCGCCGGATCGTAGTAGAGCTTCTTACCCGCCCAGAAAGACTGTGCTGCCGCAGTGCACGCCAGCGCGTGCGCGTAGCCGTCGCTAACGGTGGAGTGCGGTTGCTGGCGACTGCGCAGGCATTCGAACCAGTTTTCCATGTGGTGCAGATCGAGGTCTCCCATCCCCCCTGGCGGCAGCGCCTTGTCCCCGGGAAGCAAGACGTCTCTTTCGGCGCGTAGCTGGTCGATATCAGGGTTATCTTCGTGGTTACCTTTCTCTTCCACCAGTTTATATCGGGGGCTACCTTCGCCGCCCACGTTCATCAGGGTCGCCTTCTTTCCCATATAACGTGTAAAGCTGGGCGCATCGTTACCAAAGCTGGTTGAATAACTGACCATGAACCCCTTGGAATATTCGAGCAGCGCCTGGAAGGTGTCCGGATTCTGACGACCGTCTCGCCAAGCAAAGATCCCCCCGTGGGCCACCACGGACCGCAAATACCTGTCAGCCATAAACCAGTGGACAAGGTCGATGGCGTGGCTCATCCATTGGTCGGCGATGCCACTGGAGAACTCCTTGTAGAGCCGGAATTCAAAATAGAGTTGCGGGTCGAAGGGACGAGGCGGCTTGGTCATCAGCCACCTGCCCCAGTCGGTATCTTCGGCGCGGAGTTGGTTCACTTCAGGCCGCCCCCGCCACCGCGGCCCGTGATAGTTCCACACGATTTCCACCTTGCTCACCTCGCCCAGGGCCCCCGTCTGGATGAGTTCGCATGCCGCCTGCGGGTACGGTTCGCTGCGATGCTGCGTGCCCACCTGAACAACCAGTCGCTTTTGCAGCACCGCGTCGCGCGCCGCCTTGACCTCCTCCAGGACGTTCCCCATGGGCTTCTCCACGTAGGCATCTTTCCCGGCCTCGGCAACGAGCTTCAGGATAGGGGAATGCGAATGTTCGGGTGTGGAAATCAGAACGGCATCAACGTCCTTCAAAAGCAGAAGATCCTCGAGATACTGGAACTGTCGCGGCGGCCTGCCGTAGTAAATCTTATTGGCCAAGACCGCTTTCTCCCGATTCACTTTCCAGAGGTCGCAGACGGCGGTCATCTCGACGTTATGTTTCGCCCCCAGCCGGGAGACAATCCAATCCAACTCGCCCCCGCGACTTCCAATTCCGATGTGCCCCAGCGAGACTCGATCGTTGGCGCCCACGATGCGCCCATAGGAAGCCGCCGTGGCCCCCAGGGCGGTCCCGGCCAGCATGGAAGCAGTGCGATTGAGAAACGACCTGCGGTTGATGGTTTTTTCCGGCTTGTCAAGCATCGTATCCCCCGTTGGTAAGGTTGGGGAACATCTTACACCAAATTGCCGATTGCTGATTGTCGATTGACGATTGAAAAAGTGGTGTGCCAAATTGCTGATTGTCGATTGACGATTGAAAAAGTGGTGTGGCAACTCCTTCCAATGTGCATCAGCAATCGGCAATCGAAAATCAGCAATTCCGGCTTACTTGCTGGGGATGCGGGGGAAGGAGCGCGGGATGATGCCTGTTCCTTCCTTCACCGTGATGATCTGGTTGATGGCGAGGTTGGTGAGCTTATCCACGGTTCCGCTCGGCCAGGTGATTTCCAGCCGTTCGATGCTCTTGCGCTGTCCCAGGCCGAAATGGACGCGCGGATCGTGGGCGGACATGTAGCTCATGCCGCCTTTCCTCTGCTGGTATTGAGTAAATCCCTCGGAAACCAGCTTCAGCGCCGCGCCCACGCCGTCGCGATTCGACGTGGTTCCTACCAGCATCACTTCCAGCCAGTTATTCGCGTTGCCGCCGTCGTTACGCAGGAGCTGGGGATAGCCCCCGCTGACGGAAATGGCGATGTCCAGGTCACCGTCGTTATCGAAGTCGGCCACCGCGGAGCCGCGTCCCACGACGGGCTTCATGAAGTCCGGACCCAGGAGTTCCGAAACCTTCTCGAATTTCCCCTGGCCGAGGTTGCGGAACATGAGCTTGGGTTCCATGAAGGTCTCTTCGCTGTGGTAAAGGCTGATATTATCCAACATTGATCCATTAACTTGAAATATATCAACCCAGCCGTCGTTATCGTAGTCAAAAAGCTTTGTGCTGACCCCGCTCAGCAAGGTCGCTTTGTTCCCCATGGCGGAGCTGTAGGTCGCGTCGTCGAACGTCTGGTCGTGATTGTTGCGGTAGAGGCGGTTCAACTCGAAATCCAGGTGGGTCACGTAGATGTCGAACCAGCCGTCCCCATCCACGTCCGCGGCGTCGGTGCCCATGCCGGCCTCGTATTTCCCGTCTTCGCTGGCCGCCACTCCGGACATGAAGGAAATATCCTCAAACGTCCCGTCCTTCTTGTTGATGAAGAGGGAATTCGGCCAGGTGTCGTTGGCCACGAAGACGTCCGTCCAGCCGTCATTGTTGAAGTCGGCGAGCACCACGCCCATGCCTTTTACCTCGGGGATGCCGATCCCCGATTTCTCGCTCACGTCGGTGAACGTGCCATCGTGGTTGTTGTGGTAGAGCTTGAGCCGCAGCCCTCGATAGTTGTCCGGATGGCAGTAAGCGCGGTAGCCGGGCCGATGCTCGCCGCAATAGAGGTTGGTCTTGGGCGACCAGTCAATGTAGTTGCAGACCAGCAGGTCGAGATACCCGTCCTTGTCGTAATCGAACCAGCCCGCGCTGGTGGACCACTGGCCCTCGTCACCGACGCCGGCTTTGGCGGTCACATCCGTGAAGGTGCCGTCCCCGTTATTGTGGTAAAGGATGGCCCGGCCGTAGCCGGTGACGTAAAGGTCGGGATAGCCGTCGTTGTCGTAGTCGCCCACGGCCACGCCCTGCCCGTAGAGGCCCTCGGCGCCCACACCAGCCTTTTCCGTCACGTCCGTAAAGGTCCCATCGCCATTGTTATGATAAAGGGCGGAGCGCAGCGGGTGCGGAGGCTTGTACCACTCGGTCTCCGCCGTCTGCACAAAATAAAGGTCCATCAATCCGTCCTGGTCGTAATCAATCCAACCCAGGCCGCTGCCCATGGTCTCGAGATAGTTTTTTTCCGCAGTGAAAGTATGGTCGTGCTGGAAGGTGATGCCAGCGACTTGACGGATGTCCGTAAAGCGGACGGAAATCGGGGGGGTCTTGGCCGTCTCGGCGCTCAGGAATTCCAGCGCCACAACGCCGGATGACAAAGTCAACGCAAGCAGGGCTGCCGGAACAAGCCGCCTGCCTCTACTTCCTGAGCGTGAAGAAACCTGGGCCATCTGCCTTCTGTTGGTGGTCAATCGCGAATCTCAACTATAACCTGAGATGGCATTGCGGCTCAATCGCCATTCTGCCCGAGAGAGCGCGAAAACCAAATCATGCTCTTCTTCCCGTATGTGGTAGGTAGGAGGTGGTATTTGGGGGGGGCCCACCTACGACCTACGACATACCACGTACCGTCTGCCACCTACCGCCTACCACCTACGACTGCAGTAGGCCGTCGGCAGCAAGCAGAAGGCAGTCGGCGGTGTCAAAGGAAAGAAAGCAACTCACAATATCATTCACAATTCATAATTCAGCATTGCTCTATCGCCTGTCCGCTGCTCTTCTGATTCCTGAATCCCGAATCCTGAATCCTGTTCTTCCCCACCTACGTCCTTTCTTTTCAGCAACATTCCCGCTTTCAACGCGTAACTACCTTTGTTTTCTGTAACATTCCCGCTTTGTCGCGGCCTGCTGAAAGCCGGTCCTTTGTTTTCATAGACATTCCCGCGTTGGTCGGTCATTTTTTAAAGTTACTAGGGTTTCTTCTTTCCCAGCCAAGACGACATCTTGTCGTAGACCGCGGTACGGGCCAAGAGTCCGGTAGTGTCTCAGTTTGAATTTTCCGCCTATTGACTCACCCCGCCATGCTGCGATAATGGATGCATGGCAAAGCGTCCCCGAGATCCGAACCAACTAGCGAAGATGATTGTCGATATTGCGACCGGCGAAGTCGAGGATACGGTTAGCGAGTCAAAGCGCCATCCTCCGAGCCGTGGCCGTGCTGGTGGGCTCAAGGGCGGAAATGCCAGAGCACGGAGCCTCTCAGCATCTAAGCGGAAGGCGATTGCAAGGCGGGCGGCTGCGGCTCGCTGGCAGAAATAGAAATGGCCTCTGAATCCTCAAAAGGAAATCTGAGTGTACGATTATAGCGGGGCGCCACCTTCTCTACCGACAGATAAAAATCATCCCAATTACTAGATGCTCTTCCTAGAAAAATTAGACCCGAAAGATGATGCTGTAATGCGGGGTGCCCCACATCGGGAGTGAGCAATTGTTGTAGCTTTCCCCTTTTTCCTGTGGTATCAAATATCTCCTCTCGTCGCTCTTGAAGTTCCTTCGTTAAGCCGGGTCCAATACGGTCGTAAACCAAATCAATGGTTAGTCTTGCCATGAGCATAGGTCGTTTTGAACTCGTTGGATCGTATTGCCAGCCTCGCAACCGGAACGTTTCTTTATAGAATTCATCGGGAAATCGCTTTGCCCATTTAGCCAATTCCTTGCCGATGTACAGGTTTAATATTTCCTGTAGAGCCTCTCGATCCCGAACATTTTGGAACCCCGTTGCTTCGTCAATCAGCGCGATGATGCCGACCGTTCCTAACGCACCAAGAAGAATTTCAGCGGCTATGGCAAGTGATTCTTGAGGCTTAGTGAGGACATTGCCTTGCCTTCGAGCTTCAAGATACACGTTGCACAGTTGAGGCAGAAGTAATGCATTGTATCCTTGGTTCATTCGACCTTTTAAGTCCTCATACACTAGCAGTTTGAGCCCACCACCTATGTGCTTGCAAACAAACGGTTGAAGGTTCTTTGCATCGATAAAACTGGGCATATTGGGCACCCTGTTTTCGTCCTTGGCGCGCCCCCGCTTGGTTCTTCCAAACGCCCTGAATATGGCGTTGCGGGAAATAACTCGCGTCACGCCGTCGTTAAGATTTGCACAAGGAATGACGAGAGGCTTTTCACCTATTCTGAGTTGTAATTCTCCGGTGTGCGAAGCCTTGAAGACCTTCTCGACGGACCCAGGGTCAATGCGCTCCACGGCCCACCTTGCGTTAGCTCCTTGCCGCCCGAGTGCGCTTCTCTGATCGGGAGTTAGTTTCTCCATCCGGGCCTTGCCCGAGCGCACACGCCCATCCTTATCTTCCCTTAAATCTAATTCTGGTATTTTGTTGTTGTTTTCGTTTTCCATGCTTGTATAATAGCCATGTACTGGCATTCTGTCAAGCGTATTTTTTGAATGCCAGAAAATAATTTCTCAAACTGAATTTTATGCTTGACAAACAATCGGGGGTTCAGTATGATTAGGTTCATGAACAGACTATCCATTCAAGAACGCGCACGCATTATAGGGATGCTGATTGAGGGAAACAGCCTTCGCGCCACCAGTCGGCTTGCGGATGTGTCGATCAATACGGTTACAAAGCTTCTGGTAGACGTTGGCTCTGCCTCTGCTGATTACCAGGACCGCACACTCCGCAATCTGAAGTGCAAACAGATTCAGTGCGATGAGATATGGGCGTTTGTCTACGCGAAGGAAAAGAACGTGCCTGCCGACAAGAAAGGTCAATTCGGCTTTGGGGATGTGTGGACCTGGACCGCAATTGACGCTGAAACAAAGCTGGTGCCTTCCTTCATGATTGGAAACCGCAATGCTCGCAGCGCCCGCATGTTCATTGATGATCTTGCATCTCGACTGGCTAGCCGTGTCCAGCTCACAACGGATGGCCTCAAGGTATACTTGGAAGCTGTTGAAGGAGCGTTCGGATGTAATATTGACTACTCTATGCTGATTAAGACTTACGAATCAACTCAAGATGAAACACGTTACAGTCCCGCGGTATGCACAAGCTGCGAGTGCAAGCCAGTCATGGGCCATCCCGACCCTGACCATATCAGCACCAGTTTTGTCGAGCGCCAAAATCTCACAATGAGAATGGGGATGCGCCGATTCACTAGGCTGACGAACGCATTCTCAAAGAAAGTCGAGAACCACGCGTATCAAGTGGCCCTCCACTTCATGCACTACAATTTCTGCCGGATTCACAAGACGCTAAGAGTCACACCCGCAATGGAAGCGGGAATCACCGATCACGTCTGGACAATCGAAGAAATGTTAGGTAATATTGGCGTGTAAATGGGACTGGCCCGATTCACGGTCGGGCCTTCCTCAATGTCTTGGGGCGCAATTCCAAGATAGCGTGGTGGTGCGCCCTTGTCAAGCCTACGATGGAAAAGTTTGAACTCTTCAAACAGATCAAGAACGCACTTTCTGCTCTGTCCCAACAAGAGGTGAAGACTCCATTGTCTTTCTTTTTCAGAGTTGTTTTTTATCTTAGCGTGATGGTGATCGTAGCCATCGTCTGGGGGAGACCCGAGATGCAACGGCTAGTTTTCCTTACCGGCGTCGGCGTTATCGGGCTAGTGGTATTAGCTGTTATTGTCTTTGGCTGGTACAAACCGAAAAATCTAACATATGGGGAAACTGGACATCGAGCAGAAGCTAAACTCGCCTTCGGCACTGAAAAAAGGGAATTAACTTCTGCGGAAATCAGTTCATTACCAGGATCAGGAAAACCGCTAGAACTTCCAACTGGCGGCGAAAGCTCTTGAACATGCACCTTCTCTTGGTCACATTTTCGCTGCGCAATCAGGATATTGACTACTCTCCGTTCTTCGTAGCACTGCGGGGAAATGCACTAAATTGGTGGCATTTCATTGAGCAAACGTGTATCGTCTTCACCAATCGGGATGCGGAACAATTAACAGACTTGCTTTTGCCCTATATCCACACAAACGATTCACTTTTGGTGGCAGAGATTGATGCAGCTAACTGCCAAGGCTGGCTTCCCCTGCAAGCTTGGGACTGGATTCAAGAAACCTCCAAACAGATTCGCAATGAAAAACTTGGTAAGATATTAGCTCCTCCTCGTCAGTTACCGCGATAGTCATCCAGGTTTTTCAAACTGAGACACTACCAAGAGTCCCGCCAACTCGACCTCCCCTCAAATGCAGTAGGCAGTCGGCAGTAAGCAGAAGGCAGTCGGCCGCGATCAGAAGTGGGAAGGCAATTCAATTCACAATTGAGAATTAGCCCCTTTCCCCGTCCTCTGTAGCCTGCCCCCGCTCTTCTGACTCCTGACTCCTGACTCCTGAATCCTGAATCCTGAATCCTGCTCTTCCCCACCTACCGTCTACCAACTATCACATCCCTAGCCTCGTGTCAAGGCAAAAACGCCGGATTCACGAGAGCAGGAGTGTGGAGGCGGACTTTAGCCCGGCGCCTTAAACCTGAATTCGGAACTCGCACCTTGGATGTCGCCTGCCAAGGCGGGCGGAGAGAGACTCCTCGGGGGGATCTGGTTTGGCAGGCATCCTCGATATGATTGTTGGCAAACGCAAAGAGGCCGCGATGCACATTGATAACCGAAGACCATCGGCTGTTTTATCTTCCTAACAACCCCACGTACGCCGCCGCGCCTATCGCACCGCCGATGAGCGGCCCCACAACCGGCACCCAGGAGTATCCCCAATCTGAGCTGCCTTTGCCCGGTATAGGCAGGAGCGCATGGGCAAGGCGTGGACCCAGATCTCGGGCCGGGTTTATGGCGTAGCCGGTCGGAGCGCCCAGCGAGAGACCAATCCCCCAGATCAGTAGTCCAATGAGCAAGGGTGTGACTCCGCTTTGCGCCGGACCAGCGTTCGCCGAGATGGCCAGTACCCCAAAGACCAGCACGAACGTTCCGATTATTTCGGTGAGGAGGTTTAGAGGGTATCGACGGATGGCGGGGATGGTCGAGAAGACGGCAAGCTTCGAAACTTGGCTTTCAGTTTCGGACCAGTGCGCCAAATAGGCCAGCCATACAATGACCGCACCTAGGAAGGCGCCAATGAATTGGGCCCCGATGTATCTGGGCACATCGCTCCAGGCAAACTTGCCGACCGCAGCAAGGCCCAGAGTTATCGCGGGATTCAAATGCGCGCCGCTGATGCGCCCGACCGCATAGACCGCAACTGCCACGCCCATCGCCCAGCCCGTAGTGATCACCATCCAACCTGAGTTCTGCGCCTTTGTCTTATTCAACAGAACTCCCGCCACCACCCCATCTCCCAAAACGATCATCAATGCCGTGCCGATGACTTCAGCAGTGAATGGTTTCATGCGCCTCCTCCATGAGCGGATTCTGATTTGCGAGCCGCGCTAGCCTGGATATCCACAATTTGATCGAAGCGAGACTGCTGCCCCTGGCTTGAGAGCGAGAAAAGCTCACACCAGAGAATAGACACAAACCTCGTGCTCCGCGAGTGTACCAGACTTCCTTGGCATTTCATCCCTTGGGCAGGCGACATTTGAGGAGGGAGCGTAGAACCTGCTGTCGAGAATTGTCCGGCCCCGAAGGGGCGACGAGCGCGAGAGTCGATATGGCGTAGGCGTGATCTTTCATAATTCACCTTCCGCTCACCAGGTTTATGCCGAAGCTCTTCGAATTAACTCTTGGGAACATCCGAGCGGTTCCACCATCCGCCGCCAAGAGCCTGAAACAAGGCGGCAGTGTCGGCATAACGATTGGCTTGCGCCTGCACGAGGTTGATCACGGCTTGCTGATACGCTTGTTCCGCGCTTAAGAGCGCCAGGTAGCTGACGTAGCCGGACTGATACTGTTTTCTGGCCAGGTCGAGGGTGACGCTGGCGGCATGTTTTGCGGCTGCCGCGGCCTTCAAAGCATCGGCGTCTTGCTGGAGCGCATGCAGTGTGTCGGCGACATTCTGAAAGGCGGTGAGGACAGTGCTGCGATATTGTTCGGCGGCCTGAGTAAAAGCGGCTTGCGCGGCGCGCTCCCGATGCCGCAGGGTACCGGCATCAAAGATGGGCTGGGTGATTCCCGCGGTCAAATCCCAAAAGCCATTGCCGTGTGAGAACATCCTGCTGACTGCATCCGGCGAGCTGCCGGCATCGGCGCTCAGGGTAATAGTCGGGATCCGGTTCGCAATGGCTACGCCGATGAGGGCGCTGGCAGCATGGAGGTTCTCCTCAGCCTGACGCACGTCCGGGCGCTGCTCGACGAGTTTCGAAGGAAGGCTCACCGGCAGTTCCTGCGGCAGTCGCAGATTCGACAGCTCAAACTTTTCGGTCAAATCCTGGTTGGGGAACCCGCCCGACAGCACAGCCAGCAAGTCCCGTTGTTGAGCCAACTGCTTAAGCAGCGGCGGCAAGGTGGCGGCGACTAGCGCGAGCTGCGATTCCTGCGCCGCCACGTCGAGCTCGCTCGCATACCCCTTCGCATACTGTTCCCGTATAATCTTGAGCATTTCGGTGTTGATGGTAATGAGCTCATCGGTGGCTTTCATCTGCCCCCGCAACGATGCCTCTTGTATGGCTCCGGCGGCGACGTTCGAGCTCAGCGTGATATGCGTGGCGGCCAGGGCAAAACGCGCCTGCTGCTCCTGCGCTGCGAGCGACTCCACGGTTCTCCGGTTCAGACCGAAAACGTCCGGAACAAACGAGACGCTCACTTGCGGCGTATAGAGGCTGTAATTCAAGACGCTCGTGTTGGTCACAGGTGAAAGGTCATTCGCTGACTTAGCCCGGGTCGCCGAAAAGCCGCCCGTAACACTGGGATAGTAAAAACCTCGTTGGGCCAGCACATTTTCCCTTGCCACTATCAATGCCGCCTGCGCCGCCCTGAGGTCGGGATTGGCTTTGAGCGAGCGCTCTATCAAATCGTTAAGTGGCTTCGAGTGAAACAAGGTCCACCACTCTCCCGGAATATCCCGCCCTTCCACAAGGTGTTGTGCCTCTCCCCCGGCGATGTTGGCCGTGCTGCTGGTGGTCGAAATCGGAGTGGGGGTATAACCGCCGACATTCGGAGGAGCAGGCTTCTTGAACTTAGGCCCAACCACGCAAGCTGCGGTGAGCAGTAAGGCAGAGGTCGCGATGAAGCCGGCGAGGCGCAATATGCGAGTGCGAAACATGCGTTTAGTTCCTTCGAACGTTGCCTCGGAGCGCGGGCATCCTGCCCGCTGTTGCGGGAGCGTCCCGCTTCCGCAAGAGGTAGCGGGCAGGATGCCCGCGCTCCATCCTGTTAAGGCTTGCGGTTCATACGGGTTCCGTTGATCGCCCCGGTATTGCTGCTATGTGAGCTCGGCGATCCACCCACGCCCGCCGGGTTAGGGCTACGATGGCGCACATTGTTGAACGATGGTACGGTGGGTCGGACGACACTTGGCGTCCGAACAGGCAAGGCGATGTTGACTGTTTCGTTCTGGATTAATCCGCCTTTTGCCGCGCCACCAGATTTGTTTGAACCCGGTTGATGAAGAGCATTTCCAGGTAGGGAACGTTGCCGGCTATTCGGAAGCTGCTTAGGACGATTTACCTTGATTAGGGGCGCACGGCTGGGCGGGTGATTCGGGTCAGAAGCCCGGCCGTGGTTTCGCTGTTCATCAGAAGCCTTTCCACCCGTCTGATGTCTCCCGTCGCGAGGCGAAGCGGCGTCCCGATGAAGTGCATCGGGATCGCGCGGATGGTCGCTCGCGGAGTTCGCGGGAGATGTCTGTTGGGATGCTGGGCCCCAGTGACCCCTCACCCTCCCGCGTCCCGATGAAGTGCATCGGGATCGCGGGACACCCTCTCCCCAAGGGAGAGGGCAAAGAACTAATTTCGGGACGGCGTGGCCTATCCCCTCTCCGCAAGGGAGAGGGCAAAGAACTGATTCCGGGACTGCGTAACCTGTCCCATACGTCAACGTCGCCCAGCTAATCGACAGGAAAAGGAGACACGTGATCTTCATCCTGATTGAACCCCCGATACTGGGTCATGGTTGCGGCCTAGAAATATCATTCTCAGCGCGGGCACAGCCAGAAGCAGCATAACGGGGCCGACCAGCATGCCGCCCACGATCACCGTGGCGAGCGGACGCTGCACCTGGCTGCCGATACCCGTGGAAATTGCTGCGGGAAAAAGGCCGATGCAGGCCGAAAGCGCCGTCATCAGCAGTGGGCGCATGCGGGTGGTTGCGGCGCGGAACATCGCGTCCATGGGCGCCAAGCCCTTATCCCTTTCGTGGTTGTAAAAAGTCATCATCAGGATGCCGTCCATGACGGACACGCCGAAGAGCGAGACGAAGCCGATGGCGGCGGAGATGCTGAAATGGAGACCTGAGATATAGAGCGCAAGTATGCCGCCCACCACCGCGTTAGGGATGCCGGCGAGGGCCAGAAGGGAGTCGCGCACGTTATTGAACAAGCTGTAGAGCGCCCCGGCAATCAGGATGAAGCTGATCGGTACAATGACCCACAGACGTTCTTTGGCTTCCTGAAGGTCTCCGAACTCGCCGGCCCAAATCAGCCGGTATCCCGGCGGAAGTTTCACGTTGTTCGCGATCCGCTTCTGCGCCTCCTCGACCGTGCCGCCCAGGTCGCGGCCACGGACGCTGAACTTGACCGGGATGAAGCGCTGCACGCTCTCGTGATAAACCCAGGCTGCTCCCGTATCCAGGGTGATCGCGGCCAGTTCGCTCAAGGGTATATAGGCATTGGCGCCGCTGCTGGTTTGATAGGCCACTTTGATGTTGCGGATTTTTTCGATGCTGTCGCGGTATTCCGGCGTATAGCGGACGACGAGGTCGAACTGCCGGTCGCCTTCCAAGACCGAAGTCGCTACGGCTCCACCCATGGCCGCTTGAACGACCGAGTTAACATCACCGGAATTGAGGCCGTAGCGCGCGGCCTTGGCACGATCCACCTTGATGTTCAAGTTTGGCTGTCCGAGGACTGGGAAGATGCCGAGGTCGGCGATGCCCTGCACCTGGCTCATTTGGTCGCGGACCTGCTCGGCAAGTTTGGTGATGGTCTGGAGATTGGGACCGACGATCTTGACCGAATTGACGCCTTTGACGCCCGAGATCCCTTCCTCGATGTTGTCCTCAATGTATTGGGAGAAATTGAAGACGACCCCCGGCAGCTCGTTATTAAACTCCGCTTGAATCTGGTCGGTTAACTTCTCCTTGGTCAAGCCTTTGGGCCATTCGTCAAAAGGCTTGAGGGGCGCGAATAGCTCGACGTTGGAGAAGGGCGATGCGTCGCTGCCGTCGTCCGGCCGGCCATGCTGGGAAAGCACCGTAAGGACTTCGGGGTGTCTCAGGAGAATCTCGCGCATCTTTCTCGCGGACGCCTCGCCGTCCTCGAGCGAGAGCGTGATCGGCATGGAAGCGCGGATCCAAAAGTTGCCTTCTTCCAAATGCGGAAGAAACTCGCTGCCGAGTCTCGGTGCGATCAGGAAGAAGGTTCCCAGAGAAAAGGCAAGTTCGAGTCCTACCACGAGAAAGCGGTGATTCAGTGAAAAACGCAGGGCAGGATTGTATATCTGGTGCAACAGGCGGACGACGATCGTTTCGGCTTCCTTGACGCGCTTGGGGAGCAGCATGGAAGCGACCACGGGCGTGACGGTGAACGTTGCCAGCAAGGCTCCGGCCAGGGCGTAGCCGTAAGTGCGCGCCATGGGGCCGAAGATCTGACCCTCGACTCCCTGCATGGTGAACAAGGGCACGAAACCGGCCACGGTGATGAGCGCCGAGAATAGAACTGCCTTGTCCACCTGCATGGCGCTGATCAGAATCAGCCGCAGTCGATCCGTCCATCCGTGAGCTGCCGCTGTATGTTCCGAGGATCTCGTCGGGTCGGGCCCCCAGGAACCCCCCGCCAGACGCTGGAGCAGACTCTGTCTTTCTTCCGGGTCGCGCTGAAAATTCCGGAAGATATTCTCGACTAGGATCACAGCCGAATCCACGATGATGCCGAAATCCACCGCGCCCACGGACAGCAGGTTCGCGCTTTCGCCCTGAATCACCAGGAGAATGGTGGCGAAGAACAGCGCGAACGGGATGTTCAACCCCACGATGGTCGCGCTGCGGAGATTACCGAGGAAAATCCATTGGATCAAGAAGACCAGCAGGCATCCGAAAATCAGGTTGTGCAGAACCGTGTGCGTGGTGACGGCGATCAAGGATGAGCGGTCGTAATAAGGAACGACCCTGACTCCCGGCGGCAGACTCCCGTCGTGATTCAGCTTGTCAATTGCCGCTTTGACCTTGGGAATCATGTCGGCGGTCTTTTCCGTTCGCCTCATCACCACGATCGATCCCACGACATCGTCCTGCTGGTCGCGGCCCAGAATGCCGAGCCTTGGCCGGTAGCCGACCGACACCTTGGCGACATCCCGGACCAGCACCGGGACGCCGTTGGCCTGGGTCAGAACCACATTTTCGATGTCATCAACCTTGTAACCCTGCCTCAAATCATCATTGCCACCATCGTCAATCAGGCCGACGCCGCGGATATTGATCGACTGCTGGCCAATGCGGATTTCGCGTCCGCCGACGTTGAGGTTGGCGTTGCCCAGCGCCGTCAGGACTTGGGGCACGGTGACGCTGTAGGCTTCCAGCTTGTGAGGGTCCACCTCGACCTGGAATTCCTTGGTGGGGCCGCCCCAACTGTTGACGGCGGCGATGCCGGGAATGGTCAACAGCCGGCGCAGGACAATCCAATCCTGAACCGTGCGCAGATTCGTGATTCCGAAATGCTTTGGACCGACGACCTGATAACGATAGATTTCTCCAGTCGAGCTGTTAGCTTGGATGGTGGGCACCAGATTACCTGGCAGGCTAACGTTCTGTTGCATCGCGACCGATGCCTGGGCGTAGGCAAAGTTGTAGTCCACCCCATATTTGAAGGTGACGCGCACAAAGGACAATCCATAGAACGAGGTGGAGCGGATGACATCAATGCCGGGCGTGGTGTAGAGCCCAATCTCCGTGGGGAGCGTGTAGTAACGTTCCATCTCCTCGGCCGAGAGGCCTGGCGCCTGGGCGGTAATTTCCAGGATCACGGGCGTGGGGTTTGGATACGCCTCAATATTGAGCATCTTGAAAGCAATGAGCCCGGCGCCGGCAAACAACAGCAGGCCCAACACCACAATTGGGCGGCGGCTCAGGCAAAATGAGATGAGAGCTTTGAACATGGCAGTCAAGGGTGTCATTCCGAGCGGAGCGAGGAATCTTGCTCTGATTCTTTCTTCCGCATGGCGCCTAGCTATGCGCCTTACCGCAGGGCGAGATTCCTCTCCCGCAGGGCGGGATCGGAATGACAGCGTTCACAATCGTTTTCAGCATCCGGCTAATCGCTTGGTGGCGCTTGCAGCATGTTGCTAAGAAACACGGCGCCGTCTGCCACCACCAGTTCTCCGCGCTGCAAACCATCGAGAATCTGAACCCGGCCGTCCTTGCGCAGGCCGGTCTTGATGATTCTCTGCACAAAACGGTGACGATCGGTTGTCACCCAAGCCGTCATCGTGCCGTCGGGTTCGCGGACCACGCCATTAGCGGGTAGGGCGGTGGCTTCCACCGGGTCGTGGACGCTAATGACGAAGTTAGCGAGCATTCCGGAATGCAGCTCATCGTTGGGGTCCGCGATCTCGGAACGGATCGTTACTCGATGAGTATTCGGATCCACCGTCTCGTAGATCTTCGAAACCTTCCCCTTAAACACGCGGTCAGGATAGGAGATCACCCGGACTTGGACCGGCTGGCCCAAATGAAAAAGCGGGATCTCACTTTCCATGACATTCGCCAGCATCCATTTGATCGAGACGTCAGCCACCGAGTAGGGCGCCGGCAGGTTTCCCGGCTGCACCAAAAATCCCGGCTGCGCGTTCTTCGAGGTGATTTTGCCGGGAATGGGACTGCGCACGACCAGGGCGGGATCGATCTTGCGCGAGGCGATCATTTGATCAATTTCGGCATCCGTCTTGCCAAAGACGCGAACGGCATCGCGCGCGGCTTTGAGCGCGCCTTCCGCGGTTTGTTGATCTGAGGTCGCCTGTTCCTTCTCGCGCTCGGCAATTCCGCCCAGACCCTGGACGCGCGCCAGTTCCTTGTTGGTCAGGACGAAAGTCGCCGCCGCGCCGATCAGCGTTGACTCAGCCTGGATGAGGTCAGGGCTTTTAATTGTGTAGAGGGGCTGTTCCTTCTGAACTTCGGCGCCAAGTTCCCCTAAAGCCTGGATGATGGTTCCCTGGTAAGCCGGGAAAACTTGAACTGACAGGTCTTCGTCATAATCAATGTTGCCAACCGCTTCCTTCTCAACGGGAAACAGGTAGCTACCCACCGGTTCGATCTTGATCGAGTTCAGTTGGCTGGGTGACAGGTCCAAGGTCGCTTCGGACGGGGACGTGTTGGATTTTGCACCTGCTTCCTGCGGCGTATTCGCGCTTGTAGCCTGACTACGACTGCGGCCGGATTCCAGGAGTCCCGTGGCGACAACTATCGCCGCTGCCGCCACCAACACCACGGCGAATCTCTTGCTGATGTGAACCGGATATTTCATCGTCTTCCTCCGACCGTCAGGCCTCCCAACCTGCTAACCCTCTCAGGTCTCTACGCTCAAAGGCCTCGGGCACCATCTCGTAATGCAGTGGATCTGGGCACAATCTTATTCAGGCCGCGAGCTGGAGCATGGAAGTGTTTGAGCACGATAGTCTGGACCCATGAGACGGCGTTGCCTTGGAACTGACCTTTAAGATTAAGGGTCCGGCTCGGCGGTCCTCAAGTTATCCTCTGGGCAGCCAAGCCTATCTCTTGGACAGTATCTTTCGGCCAGATGGAGCCTATCTTTCGGTCATCGGTGCAGCGGTCGGCGGGTGCTTTTGGTAAAATTGTGGGCGGTGGTCGGTGCGTTTCGCACGAAAGCGTAGTCAGGCATTAGGGGGGCGGTAGCGAAATGCTTTCATTCTTCCTACGGTTAAGTCGCGCCAAACTTCTCTTCGTCGCCGCGATGATGATTTTGATCGTGGCCCTGATCGATTGGCGTGTCGAACTGAACGTCTCTTTTGGCTTTCTATATCTTTTTCCCATGCTGATCGTGGGCAGTTGCCTGCCGCGCTGGCAACTCGCCATACTGGGAGGATTGTGTACCTTTCTGGCCGAACTCTTTTCCCCCTTTACGTGGGATCTGGCAGCAGGGGTTCCCCGCGACATCTTCATGTTCGCTGCCTACTTTGGCACCGCGCTCTTCGCTCATGAATCCGCCAAAAACCGGCGACTCACGGCGCAGCACGTCCGAGAAGTTGAGCAAGAGGCTCTGTTGCGGCGCGACGCTGAACACCAGTTGAAAGCACTCATCGAAAGCAGCCCCGCAGCTATCCTGACTGTGGATTCCGCCGGTAGAATCCTGATGGCCAATCAGGCCGCTCATCGCTTGCTGGGCTTTGAGCCTGAGAGCTTGCCGGGCGAAGCCATCAAGGACTTTCTACCGCCCTTGGCCAGAGTCCCGCCGGCCGATGAATCCACGCCCAGCTTCCGTACCGCGATGCAGTGCAGTGGCCGGCGTCGAGACGGGGATGTGTTTCTCGCGGACGTTTGGTTTTCCACTTACAAGACAAGCGCCGGACCAAGGTTGGCGGCCATGCTCGTCGATAGCTCCGAGGACCTTCGCGACGAGGAGGAATCCAGCCTCCATCACCTCCTGGTCGCGTCACGCTTGGCCGTCGGAGCCGTATCGCACGAAATCCGCAACGTATGCGGCGCCATCTCCGTGGTCTACGAAAACCTTTCGCGCGGTCCCGAGCTGGCACAAAGCGAGGACTTCCGCGCCCTGGGGAATCTAGTGGAAGGTCTGGGAAAAATTGCAACCCTTGAGCTTCGGCAAAGCGCGGGGAGCGAGGATCTGGCTCCCGTGGACCTTGGCTCGGTACTTGACGAATTGCGCATTGTGACCGGGCCTTCATTGCGAGAGTCGGGTGTGCTCGTTCGCTGGGACGTCCCCAAAGTCTTGCCCCGGGTGTGGGCGGAGCGCCATAATCTCTTGCAAGTGCTCCTGAACCTCACCAAGAACAGCCAGCGCGCCATGGAGGACCAGGAGCAGAAGGAGTTCAGAGTCAGCGCGTCCCTGGAAGGTGAGCGGGTCGTGGTGCGAGTCCGCGATACCGGTCACGGCATTCCCAACCCTGAACGTCTGTTTCAACCGTTTCAGGAGGGGGCGGAAGCCACCGGGCTGGGGTTGTACCTCTCGCGGGCTTTTGTGAGGACATTTAACGGTGACCTACGGTACGAACCAGGATCTCCCGGGTGCTGCTTCGCTTTGGACCTCGTGCCCTTCGCAGACCGGCGGGACGAGGACGGTGCGCAAGAAGTGAATGGATAGAATCAGGATTCTCTTATTGGACGATCACTCTCTCTTTCGAGAGGGCCTCAGCCGGCTGTTGGCGGGCGAGCCTGATTTGGTGATGGCAGCTCTTTGCGCATCGGTCGGTGAAGCCACCGATGTGTTGCGCCGGAAGCCCATTGATCTTGTCTTGCTGGACTATGACCTCGGGAAAGAGCGCGGCTTTGAGTTCATTACCCAAGCCCGGCAGTCGGGCTTTGAGGGACGGTTCCTCATGGTCACCGCAGGGATGAGTGATGCTGAATCCGTACAGGCGCTCGGCCTGGGCGTGGGAGGAATTTTTCCAAAGCACAGTTCGCCAGCGCTCCTCAAGCAGGCCATTCGCAAGGTCATGGCAGGAGAAACCTGGCTGGATGAAAATGCGATTCAGTCCTTGGTCAGGGTGTCAAAACACCCCGAAGGAGCGGACCAGACCAAACCGTTTACGGAACGGGAGACTCAGGTGCTGCACGGGGTGTTTGAGGGACTCAGCAATAAGGAAATTGGCGCGCGTCTCAACATCTCGGAGAGTTCGGTGAAAGCTGCTCTCCAACAACTGTTCCAGAAAACAGGTGTGAGAACCCGCAGCCAGCTCGTCCGGATTGCACTGGAGGAACACGGCGCCCGCTGGAAGTAGGACCACAACCGCAGCGCAATCGCCGCGATGGACTTCTTCGCGGGGCCGGAGCGCGGTCCGAAGTCGAACTGACTAATGCGTGCTGCAAGACTTCGCTGGCAGGTCGTGTGAACGAGCAGCACGGACTTGCGACATTCCCGGAGAAACCTCCTCGTTATTCTTCACCGAGGGCAGTTCTTCTTGCCGCGCGCGCGGCCAAATGGTCCCGGCCGAGCTTTACAAAGCCCAGGAACCGGCGGGCCAGTTCGCCAATCCGGTCCTGCTGGCGACGGCGGATGGCGTCAGGAGGGATCAGTTCACGGCCTACGCCGAGCGCTATGGCCCCAGCGAGGATGAATTTGGATGCGTTCTGTTGATTCACGCCCCCTGAGGCGATTAACGGAATGTGAGGGAACATCCGATGGAGAGATCCAATGTAGGTTTCACCGCCAATTTGGGCGCACGGAACGACCTTGACGAAATCCGACCTCGCCTCCCATGCGGCCATCACCTCCGTCGGGGTCAGCGCTCCCGGAATCGTCACAATCTCCTCTAGCGCCGCGAACTCGGTCACTGCCGGATGAAGTCCGTCGCCGGTCAAAAACTGCGCTCCCGCATCAAGACACTGACGCGCGGTTGCCACCTTCCTCACTCCGCCCGCCCCCACGACCATGCGGGGATGGTTCTTCACCAGGTGCGAGATGACCTGGGTGGCTTGGGGCACGGTTAAGGTGATTTCGACGACGGGAATCCCGCCCTCCGCGACCGCCTGGGCGGCAAAAAGGGCGTCCTCCTCCGAGAAAACGCGAACCGCGGCAATAACCCCGGTTTCCTCGATCCAGCCCCTCACTTCGTGTTTTTTCACTTAATTGCCTCCTTTGGGGCAAGGAAAAGACTTACCACAGAGCGCACAGAGACCGCGGAGAAACCGAAATTCGAAAATCGAAGTTCGAAACTCGGGCCGATTTTCGAGCTTCGATTTTCGAGTTTCGTCATGGCAGGTTCCTGGCGCCTACTGCCTCACGCAACTGCTCCACTGCCAGAAGCCATGAGGCCAGCGCCTGGCGGTAGGCGAGCTGCGTGGCGCGATAGCTGCGCTCGGCGTCAAGAAAATCGAGCAGGCTGACGGCGCCCCGCTGGTAAGCGTATTCGCTGATGTCGCGGTCTTTCTTCGCCCGATCGAGATATCCCGAACGGTAGAGCTGCACAATCTGGTCGCTCGTCTGGAAGTTTTCGTATGCATCGCGCACGTCGGTCATAACTTGGTTGTTCGCGGCCTTCTCCTGTTCCTGAAACTGCGTAATGGCGAATCGCGTGCGGGCGATCTCGCCCTGGTTTCGGTTGAAAATTGGGAGCGGGATGCTCGCATATAGAGAAACGGCGTTGATGCCGTTGACGTGCGAGTGGTTCCCTTGCACGGTGACATCCTGCTTTCCGTCCGCCTTGGCCAGCAGGTATTGACTGTTCGCCGCCGTGACGCTCTGCCGCGCGGCGCGATAGTCGGGGCGTGTTTGGAGAGCCTTCAATTGAAAATCCTCGAGGTTGGCGTGCATCGGGATGTAGTCGAATATCCCCGCCACATCGTAGGTCGCTGGGATTCATATCCAAGCGAATTGCGCAGATCGGAAAGTGCCTGAACCCTCGCGAGCTGTGCCTGCGCAACGTCATTCTGGAACTGGAGGAGCTGTAGTTCGATCTTTAAGTTGTCATCTTCGCTGATCGCTCCTTTTTTGTAACGCAGTTCATTGAGGTCAACCGTGCGCTGATAACTTTTCAGATCCTCTTGGGCCAGGTCCAATGTCGATTCGGCAAGCTGCACGTTGACGAACAGGGTGGCCACCTGAAAGGTCAGTGTGCGCTCGTTGTCTGCTACCATCGAGGTGGTCACTGCCGTCTGGTCCTTGGCGGCCTGAAGCCGGTGCTGGCGTTTCTTGCCGCGCTCGATCAGGTAGCTGAGGCCCAGGTCACCCTCCGTCGAGTCGTGGAGGTAAGTACCCGTAAAGTTGCTCGGCGAAAACAACGGCAGGTAATCCCAATCGCTGAAGATTGAGGGGTTGGGGCGTAGATTCGCAGTAATTTCCTGCGCCTGGCTCTGCTGGATGGTCGTGCGCGCGGCCAGCAGGCTATGGTTGTGTTGGAGCGCCAGTTGAATGGCGTCGTCCAGAGTGATCCTCACAGGACCTTGGGCGAATGCCGCGCCCGCTGAGAGGGCAAACGCAACGCCGCCGAGCGCCGTGCGCCCGCCGGGAAATCAAGACTGAATGTACCTAGGGGTGAAGCTCCTTCAAATCGAAGGTGTAGATCAGCGCACCGGTTATCGTATCATGGTGGTCCGCGGGCGTCGTGCCCTTGAACAGGCTCGGACGGTTGGACATGTCGCGCCCGTACTCCAGCCGGGTGAGCAGGTGATCGTTGAAGGTGATCCCCGATATCATTGTGAATAGCGGATCAATCCCTGCTAGCGCCTAAGCCGCCCCTGTGCGTCTGAATTTACGGTTTCTTCGCAATTATATTGTTGCCAAAAATGAATCCTATTTCACCCACGGCTCGGGGCTGGTTTGGGTTCGTGCCCGTGGGGCCGAAGGCGTAACCCGGCGTGTAGCTGCTCGCCCGAACAAAAGAAAGGTCTCCGCGAAAGAAGAAGCCTCCGTATTGAAAAGTGGGCGTCAGAGTGGCCGACCAGCCCGCGCTGCCCGGACCGTACATCAGATTGACGGCTTGCTCAGCGGCGCTCCCCGTGCTTGAGATATATTCCCCGCGCCCTGCGAGCGAGAAGCCGTGTTTGAACGTGTGACTCACCAGTAGCGCACCGCCTCGCGTCGACGCCCCCTTCACGACGCCGATCTTCTGGTTGGTCGGCACATCGGTGTATTGAAAGTAGGGCTGGACGATCCAGGACCCCTTGGAGTACGTGTAGATGACGGCGTACATGCTGCCGTTGTTTTGTACGGGTGTGGCCACAGTCTGATAGGCTGTCTGCCCCAGGTTGCCCATCCCCTCGAACGCCAAGCTATGGGGCCCATTAGCATAAGTTAACGAACCGCTCATCCAACTGTAGCGGTTGGAATAGAACCCGTCGTTCCAACTCAATGAGGCAGTGAATTTGCCCATCGTCTGATTCACTTGAATTCCGCGATTGACGGCGTTTTCCTGGTTCCACAACAGGCCGCGCTCGATGTTCATGTTTTGGAAGGTGAACGTTGACTCGGCGCCCATCAGTGTCGGTAGGGCACCGATCAGGATGGAGGTGTTCTTTCCCGGCGCCAGTTTCAGGAAGCCGACCGGCAGCGGACCGTAGAGGTCGGTCAGCGTTTTGTCTGTGGCGAGGAACGACACCCCCAGGGCCGGAATATTATACGCGCCCGCCTGCAGGTAGAACTGAAACCAGCCGTCGGTCCTTTGAAGGAACACCTGCCCGTTACTTAGAGCCGCTTGAGTGGAGTCATCACCCGGGATGTGATTGCTCTGCCACAGGCCCATGCCGCTGAGAATGCCGTTCGCAGCGACTTTGCCGAAAGGTCCGGCGTTGAAGATGGCTGGGGGGAGTTCCTGCAGCGGACCCGTTATGGAAGGAGTGGGGAGCGCTGCCGGGGCTGGAGGCGGGGCCGTCGGCGCGGCCGCATTCTGCTGGTCCGGCGTCTGCGCTTGTGCTGTAGTGGCAACTAACGTCATCAAACAAAGTAGTCCAGCGCAGATCATCTGTTTCCGAACTGCTAAAATGAGTAGTAAAAGCTTTGCCGTGTGCATTGTTTTTCCTTCGCCAGTGCTCCGGCGGTTCTCAAGGCCACCCGTGCTCCTTCTGTACTCGTGTAATCGTTCAGGTCTTCGTACCCAGCCAACCGGCTGTAGGCGGACTGCCGGAACAGATCCGCCAGGGGAAACTGTGTATTCCGCCCAGTGCGAGAATCCACCAGGTGATCCTGAATGAGTCCGGTCAGGCCGAGGCGTTCATCGAGGTGAACTTACTTAGGCGCTCCGTAGCGTTTGCGAAGCTCTAGGTTGACCTCCAATACGTTTACCATCTTTTCCCCTGCCAGCCCGCCAAACGGAGCTTTGGCATTGGCCTGAAGTATCTGGTCGATTTCTCTACGGATTGCCGCGGGATCATGCTTGGCGTCAGCAGCCCATTTGGAAGCGACTCGATCCAACTGGTATTCAGCATTCTGCAGGGTAATGTCGGGATCGAGGCCAGAACCGGAAGTCGTTACCAAATCACCAGGGACGTTCTGTAGATCAGCGTCAGGATGGTCCTGCCGCCACATGTCGAAGAAGATCGACTGAACATCCGAACCATCCTTGACCGGTTCAATCGCAGTTGTAGCCTTACCGTCGGCACCTGTGTGCGTGACCGGAAAAGGGAACCGGCCAGGGTTTTCCTTGGAGAAGTTTTCAAAGAAAACCACTGCCAAATCGGCAGCCTTGGGTTGCGGGGTGCTCGGGTTGGCTTTCACCCAGTCGGCGACGACGGCCGGATGCGCCTTGGCCCAGGAGTCCACATATGCGCCATGGGTGGGATCTGCACCCACCCAGGCAGTCGCCAGGCCGTTGTGGAGATCGGCCCATTGGGCCACAATTCCCGCATTTCCTTGGTACCGATCTTGCTGGAACCAAGCCTCAATATCCGGGGCTACGAGCTGTCCAGCCTTGGGTCCGCTTTGATACCTGACAATGGGGCCGAGCGTGCGGGCAACCCGATCACGCAGCAGGTAATTCGAGGGAGCGAGAGTCGAAGACGCGGATGCAGATGCGTCGTATGACGCTGCCGAAGGCCGGGGCTGGAAATATTCGTCCTTCGTGAAGGGTTGCGCGATCAGTTTGGAGCCGACCACCTTCCCATCGGGGCCCTTCAACAAGCTGCCTTCCGCTTTAAAGGGAAAGAAAACGTGTCCGATGAGCCATACCGCGCCGGGAAAGAGGATGGCGAGAAGTGGTACGGTGAACAATAACAAAAAGAGACTCTTTGAAACGTGTCGTGACATTGCAACTCCTCTGTTACTCTCGAAAACTTCAGACGGTCAAGCGCAAGCCCGCCATGGCCAGATCAATGATCTTGATCCCGATGAAGGGTACAATTACGCCTCCGAGCCCCCAAATCAGCAGATTTCGGCGAAGCAAAGCGTCGGCCCCAAGGGGTTCGTACTTGACTCCTTTGAGTGCGACCGGAATCAACAAAGGGATGATAATCGCGTTGAAAATTACAGCCGAGAGGATGGCTGAAGTCGGCGAATGCAGGTGCATGATGTCCATCGTCTTCAGCCATGGCAAGGTTCCTGCGAAAAGCGCAGGGATGATTGCGAAGTATTTCGCCACATCGTTTGCAATGGAGAAGGTGGTCAAAGCTCCCCTCGTCATCAACAACTGTTTACCAATTTCAACGACCTCGATGAGCTTAGTGGGATCACTGTCGAGATCCACCATATTGCCGGCTTCTTTAGCTGCCTGGGTCCCGGCATTCATGGCCACGGCGACGTCCGCCTGCGCCAGGGCTGGAGCGTCATTCGTGCCGTCGCCCATCATCGCGACAAGTTTCCCTTCCTCCTGCTGCTGTCGAATGTATGCCAGTTTGTCTTCAGGCTTGGCCTGAGCAAGGAAGTCGTCCACGCCAGCCTGTTTGGCAATTGTTGCCGCTGTGAGCGGATTGTCTCCGGTGATCATGACCGTGCGCAGTCCCATTTTGCGCAAACGGTCAAACCGCTCTTTCATCGCCGGCTTTAGAATATCCTCAAGAACCACCACACCGACTATCTTGGGGCCATCTGCGACTACAAGTGGAGTGGCTCCCCGCAAAGCGACGCCGTCCACCAATGGCGAGACCTCCGTTGGTACGCTGCCACCCTGCTCCCGAACGAACTCCGCCACGGCATCTGCCGCTCCTTTCCGAATACGCCGGCCGTCCGAAAGATTAATGCCGCTCATACGAGTAGAAGCAGAAAACGTGATGAATTCCGCATTTTGCGGCACGCTGACTGGCTTTCGACTTTGGAACTCGTAAATGCTGACAATGCTCTTACCTTCTGGCGTTTCGTCAGCAGCGGACGCCAGAGCAGCCAACTCCCCGACCTGGGCGGTAGAATAGCCCTCGACAGGCAGGAATTGCGTCGCGCGCCGGTTGCCCTCAGTAATCGTTCCAGTTTTGTCCAGGAGCACGATGTCGATGTCACCCGCAGTCTCGACGGCCTTGCCGCTCTTGGCAATGATGTTCGCCTGCAGAGCCCTATCCATGCCGGCAATTCCAATCGCCGCAAGCAACGCGCCGATCGTGGTCGGAATCAGGCAAACGAGCAGAGCTACGAGCGTGGGAACGTCCGTGCCCAAGCTATGCAGAGGCTGTTGCAGTCCCAAATAGCCCATCATGTACTGTTCCGCATTCCAGGCCATCGGCCAGAGTGGTACGACGACAATCAAGAAAATCACAGTGAAAGCTGTCAGTACCAGCGTGAGCGCGATCTCGTTGGGGGTTCGTTGGCGGATGGCTCCTTCGACCAGTGCAATCATGCGGTCCAAGAAGGATTCACCAGCCCCGGCCGTGATGCGAACAATGATCTCATCGGAAAGCACCCTCGTGCCTCCGGTTACGCCAGAACGATCGCCTCCCGCTTCGCGAATCACCGGAGCGGATTCGCCGGTGATTGCAGATTCGTCGACCGAAGCAATCCCCTTAATGATTTCTCCGTCGCCCGGGATAACCTCTCCCGCCTTCACGACCACCGTATCGCCGGGATTCAGCACCGTAGAAGCGACTTCATCCACAGTACCTGTGACACTCAAGCGCCGAGCGACGGTTTCGCGTCGAGTCCGTCGCAGTGATTGGGCTTGAGCTCTCCCGCGCGATTCGGCAAGGGCCGTCGCAAAGTTCGCAAAAAGAACCGTGAGCCAGAGCCATGCATCAAGTGCGACAAAATAGGTAACCGGAACCAGGCTGTCCGAATGACCTAATGCTGCCCGTATTACAAACAGTAGGGTTAGAAAGGCGCCGATCTCGACTACAAACATGACCGGGTTCTTCCACTGTATGTCTGGCCGAAGCATCGCAAATGCCTGTTTCAATGCCGGCCCAGTTGTCCCCGCTGCAAACAAGCCGTGCGGCTTCTGTCTCTTCTGCTTTCCAGCAGGGGAGGCCGGCTTTTCTGCTAATTCTGCAGCCCTCGATACTTCCATGGCTCTTACTCCTTGTTAGAACTTGCCTGGGTTTCGACCCCTCGATAGCAAACTTCTACTCCTGCCGTCAGCCTCCGAACGGGAATGGCCCCAAGTGCTCTGCAAGCGGCCCGAGTGCGGCCACCGGCAAAAAGAGCAATGCCCCGATGATGACGATGGTTCCAAATAGCAAGAACCCAAACGTCAGCGAATCGTCACGCAATGTTCCGGGACCGAAAGGAGAGGACTTCTTTGCGCCGAGCCCCGCCGCCAAGGCGATTGGAGCAAGGATCGGAAGGAACCGGCTGAACAGCATTACAAGTCCAGCGGCGATGTCCCATGGGATGGCTTCCGGCGCAGGGTTTGGATTGTCGTAAAAGCCGTAGGTCACCCCGAGTCCATCGAAGGCCGAACCGTTATTCGCTGAGGCCGATGAAAACTGGTACACCATCTGGGAAAATCCATGCGGGCCGGGATTGCTTGTGGCCTTCAGCCCCCAGTCCGTAGCGGCAAAGAGTCCTGTGGGCATCAGAATCATGATCGGATGCACCAGCAGGGCGATCATCGCCAGCTTCATTTCGCGGCCGCCGAGCTTCTTGCCCAGATACTCAGGCGTTCGTCCCACCATCTGCCCGGCAATAAAGATCCCAATCACCAGGAAGAGCAGCAAGTTGATCATTCCCACGCCCTTGCCTCCGAAGATGCAGTTCAACCACATCCCGACCATGGGAGACAGGGAGGCCAGCGGGTTCAGACTGTCGTGTTCGGCGTTGACCGCACCACAGGTGACGTCAACGGTCACGGTTGCGAACGTGGCGCCTGCGGATGTCCCGAAACGCATTTCCTTGCCCTCAAGATTGCCGAGGTGCTGATCCACAGGCAGTCCGGCCACCGCTGGCAAATTGACCAGCAGCTTCCCACCGGGTGCACTTGCGCTGGTGATCTTGTAGCTTCGGGCCATGGGGTGAGCGATGAGGCCAGGATTCGGCTTTAACGTGTCGTAGTAGATCGCCCAGGCAATCCCGCCAGCAAACATCACCAACATGACCGAAAAGATCACGAGCGAATGCCGAAATCTCCCCAGCATGCGGCCGTACATCAGCACGAGGCAGAAAGGGAAAATCATCATGGCGAAGGTCGTGAGGAAATTGGTCACCGCCGAGGGGTTCTCGAATGGATGCGCGGAGTTCATTCCATAGAAGCCGCCGCCGTTGGTTCCCAGCATCTTCTGTGGCACGAAGGCTGCCAGTGGACCCACCACGATCGTCTGCTGTTTCGCTTGGCCGCTGTCCGTTGTCCCCATCGCCGCAGGTTCTAACGTCGAAACCTGATAAGAGCTTCGGTAGGTCATCGGCATGCCTTGTTGCACGAACACCAAGGAAAGGAGAAAAGCCACCGGCAGAAAGATGTAGACCACCACTCGCCACATATCGACGAAGAAGTTGCCGATCTTCTTTTCCCCGCGAAATAGCCGAATGATCGCGGTGAGGGCACACAACCCCACTGCCGCCGACAAGAAGAAATTCGGTATGCAAAAGAAAATCTGGCTGAAATTGGAAAGGTGCTGGTCTCCCGAATAGTGCTGAAGGTTCGTATTGGTCATGAACGAGACAGCACTGTTGAAGATGGTTGTCGGCGACAAGAGTCCCTTGTGTTGCGGATTAAGCGGCATCCAAGGTTGAATCGACAAAATGAGATAGCCATAGATGAACAGTGCCGTGTTAAAGACGAGCAAAGCGACGGCATACTGCTTCCAGTCTTGCTCCCCCGAGTCCAGTTGCTTCTCAACCCAGCGGAAAATTCGTGGCGCGTGGTGCTTTCCCTCCATAATCCCCGTCATGTACTTGCTCAATGGGAACGCAATGATAATCGTGAAAACGATTATGGAAAGCGGCAGGAACCACATATCCTTACCCTCCTCGCAGTCGGGTACAAAGCCCGCTCAGAACCATTCCGGCCGTATCAGAGCCGTGAACAGATAAACGAACAAGAACAACACAATAATCGCGGTGACATAGATCATGGCTGTCGCTTCACCTCTTATATTTTTTCGCAGCCGTCCAGGAACAGTAAACACAAGAGCATTGCTATAATTCCTAGAAAAAACATTGCCGGCAGCCAAATCGCGAGATTCATTTGCCGTCCCTCCTCGCATTTACCTCGAGCTTCCGATCTCTGTGGCCGTGCGCGGCATCGTTTGGCGCAGCGAAACCCGTTGCCCGAAGCTGCTCTTCGCTCACCCACATGTTCATGGGAACCTCATCACGACCAGACTACGGCGGCGGGTATAAAGAAGTCATAAAAAAGGCGTCAAGATTCTATAGAGAAGTCATAACAAAGGCCTCAGGATTCTATAAAGAAGTCATAAGAAAGGCGTCAAGATTCTATAATCGAGCGGCGGGTCGCTACAACTTCCTTGGTGGGCTGCAGTCTTCGCCACCCATGCCTGGAGAGTCGAGTCAATTTTTATCGGCTTCGTTACCTTGGCGTTTTTGAGCGCTGTCATCAACTCCTGATCACCGCCGCGCAGACGCACTTCCTGGAGATAATCATCCTGGGGCTTGAAGTCGATGCAGCGCTCTTTCAGCAGCATCGCCACGCGGTGGCTGGGTACCTGCCCGGCGAGCAGGGCGAAAACTCGATCTTGTTCATATCGGCAGGGACCTTCTGCGTGCAAACATTTTTATCGCCGCCAACAATTGTTTTTGGCCAAGCGATTTTTATGCATTGAAGAAAATCTATTTGTTTGACCGGAATTAATCATCACTGTAATGTCACCTCGCTGGTCAACGGAGTTGAAGCATTTCAAAACTGATTAACAGGCCCTGACTGAGCAGAGAGAAGGTGAGAAGACCGCCCATGAAAAAATTGTGCAGCACTACGTCTAAGGTAATCGCCTTAGGTCTCGTGTGTTTGATCTCGCCGGCATCTCGGGCTCAGGCCCAAGACAATTCTTCCGCAACTACAGCCACCGCCGACATCGCGAAGCGTGTGGAGGATTTGGAAAAGGAAATAGAACATCTTCAAGAGGAATTGGCGGCAGTTAAGAAGCAAGTCGGCATTGGGGCGCAAGCCCCAGCAGCGCCCGCGGCTGCACCCGCTGCTGTACCTGCGGCTGCGCCCGCGGCTGCGCCAACTCCTGCGCCCGTCCAGGCTGCGGTTGCGACGGCTTCGACGCCATCTCCGGCCGCTCCCGCCGCTCCGTCCAAGACTACGCTAGGGAGCCTGCTTGGTCCGCTGAGCGTCACGGGGTTTGTGGACGGCTATTACGGCTATGACTTCGAACATCCCCAAGCGAACGCTCCGAGCGTGCTTGGCGGTAATCCTTCCACCACGCTTGCGGGACTGCGGGCCTTTGATAGCCCGCAGGAACAGTTCGCACTCAATATGATTGAGTTGATCTTGGACAAGCCTCCGGACACCACAAACAGCCGCATCGGGTATCACCTCTCTTTTGGCTATGGAAACGCCATGAACGTGGTCAATAGCACCGATCCGGGCGGCCTCGGATTTGCCCAGTACCTCAAGGAAGCTTACGGTTCGTACCTCGCGCCGGTCGGCAAGGGCCTCCAGATCGATTTCGGCAAGTTCGTCACCCCGGCGGGCGCGGAAGTGATCGAGAGCAAGGACGATTGGAACTATTCGCGAGGCCTGCTATTTACCTACGCGATCCCGTTCTACCATTTCGGCCTGCGCGCCAAGTACGTTTTCAACGACAAATACCAAGTCTCGGCCTACCTGGTGAATGGCTGGAACAACATTGTAGACAACAACACCGGCAAGACAGGGGGTCTGCAGTTTGGGTGGAATCCCAACAAGAAGTGGAGCTTGGTGCAGACCTACATGGTGGGTCCTGAGGAGAATAACAACAACAGCAATATCAGGCAACTTTCGGATACGGTGCTGACCTACTCGCCGGCCGGCAAGGTCTCTCTCATGGTCAATTACGACTACGGCCGCGGGGACCGCATCAAGGCGTTTGTCAACCCCGTCTGGTGGACGGGCGTGGCGGGTTATCTGAAATATCAGTTCAACGACAAGTGGGCTTATGCAACCCGCTACGAGTACTATAACGACCATTTCGGATTCACCACCGGCACGCCGCAGCATGTCAACGAGATTACGGAGACCTTCGAGCGCAAGATACTTGGTAACTTGATCACGAGGTTGGAGTACCGGCGCGACATGTCCAACCGTCCGAGCCTGTTCAAGGACGCGATGCCCGTGGACCAACAGGATACGGTAGAGGTCGGGTTGATCTACGCTTTCGATTTGAAGGAGCTTCATCCTTAGGTACATTCAGCCGTGATTTCCCGGCAGGCGCGGCGCCAGAACTTCCGAAGGTTATCTTGCTGGTCATTACGGGCATGACGGTTACTTGATCAAAAGGAGAATGTACATGGCTGAGAAGACCACTGCTGAGATGAAACGGACCCTGGGCTTGACCGGTTTGACGATGAACGCGATGGCGCTCATCGCACCGGGCGCCTTCCTTTGGCTCACGTTCATGATTCAGGCAACCACGGGCCAGACTGGACCGGCGATGTGGATCGGCATCGTTGTAGCCCTCGCGCTGTGCCTGGCCACGGCTGTCTGTTACGCGGAAATGGCGAAGCTATATCCGGGGACGGGGAGCTCCTATTACTTTGCCGAGCAATCCTTCCTCAATCACGACAAGGCGTGGCCCTATGCGCGCCTTTCGAAGTTCATTGTCGGCTGGGCGTCGCACCTTTACTACTGGATCTATCCAGGGGTCATGTGCGCGGTGATCGGGGTGTTCTGCGGATACATGGTGGGGACCCTCTGGCCGAATGTCATGACCGCTTCCACTCCTGGTCCGGCGTTTATGATGGTTTGCGCCATCGCCGCCGCGTTTGGCATTGCTTATATTGCCCACCGTGGCGTGACGGGATCGACTGCGGTCAGCATTGCCATCAACGTCATCCAGATTTCCGCGCTGGTGGTCTTCTCTGTAATGGCATTGGGCTACCGCATGAACCATCCTCCAGGGAGCGTGGCCTTCCAATTCGATCCGCAGACGAGCGCTTCCTACAGCTACGAATTCGCAACACAAAAAACGGTCGCGAATGGCCAGACGACTGAAACGATTGTGCGCAACTCGGACGGCGTGCCGCAGCCCTTGCTTGATTCATCCGGAAAGCCGGTGCCTTACCATGTGAGTTACCCTGACAAGGACGCCAGCGGCAATTTCCTGACCCACCCTGATGCGCTCTCTGTCGTCAGGGTGCACAATTGGGGTTGGGCGTTTGTTCAGGCAACGGTCGCCATCCTGATTCTGGTGGGATTTGAATCGGTAACCTCGCTGGGCGGGGAGGCGAAGAACCCCAAGCGTGACGTTCCGATCGCGGTCATCGTCTCCTTGCTTGTTCAGGGGGCGTTTTGCTATCTGTTCGAATATTTCGCAGGCAATTACCTTCTCAACAGTGGCTACACCATGCAAAACGCGGTCGGCTCCGCAGCGCCCATTGGCGACATGATGGTTCTGGTGGGCGATGCTCTCTTCGGCCCAGGACGGGGACGGGTCTTTATGTTATGCGAGGCAGTCACGGTTTTCCTGGCGCTGATCGGCACCACGCTTTCGTGTATCAACACCGGGGCGCGTGTTACTTATGCAATGGGTAAGGACCAGGAGGTGCCGGAGCACTTCGGCATGCTGCACTCAAAAAACCTCTCGCCGCATCGCGCCATCTGGACGTTGGCGGCGATTTCAGCGGTGGTCGGTTGCTTAGGGGTGATGATGGCGTTTGGCGATGCCGGCGCGCCTTCGGACGCTGCCATCCGGGCCTTGCCGCAGGGCTTTTGGTCGAGTTTCGGGTACTTAACCCACGACAAGATGGCGGCGCTGCCCAATTCTCTGCTCACCGTCACCCTGGCTTCGAATTTCGGCACTTTCTTGCTCTACGGTCTGAGCTGCGTGATTTGCCTGGTCGCTTTCCACAATCACCCGAAATTCAAGGTTGTGCGCCACCTCATTATCCCGGTGTTTGGGTTGCTCGCTAACCTGGCCTGCATGGGTTTCTACTTGGTTGGGCCCTTTATGGGATATGGAACGAAGATGGAGCCGCTGCTGGCCCTGGGAATCGCACTGGTCTGGGCCATTTACGGTGGAATCTACTTTGTCATGTCCAGCAAGGGTAAGGGACGAACCACGCTGGTCGAAGGCCGCGCCGAGAGGGCCAGATCCATGGGTTAGAAAGAGAGTGAATCCGGAGAGGGGTGGCGTCCTTTCCCCAGGCAGCGTCGAGTTGTTTCGCAACCCCGTATTCAGTCGTCGATACCGTCAAAGGGGCCGCCGACTTGCCTAGCAAAGCGGGGCTTGAATCTACTCACTCAAGGCACATTCTTCTGGAACAAGAGGGAAGCGAAGCTGGCAAGGTTGCGCCGCCAGACCATCCAGGTGTGGGCGCCCGGTGTCTCAATATCGGTGTGCTGGATTGCCTTGGACTTGAGCCAGTCACGGAACTTGCGGTTTATGTCGATGAGATGGTCGTCCGTGCCGCACGCGATCCAAAGCAGGCGCAGTTGCGAGTTAGCTTTGGAGTCGAGCGCCGGGAAGTCCGCCTTGAAGTCCTCGGTAAGTCCACCTGAGCTGAAAGCGCCGATCCAGGCGAAGTGGTCCAGAGTGTTCAACCCGGTTAAGAGGGACTCGGCGCCGCCCATTGATAGCCCCGCGACAGCTCGGGACTTGCGGTCCTTTGAGACCCGGTAAGCCTCCTCGACCTGCGGAATGACTTCGTTGATCAGGGCGTCACGAAACTTCTGGAAGTTCCGTTGGCGAAGGCTGGCGTCGTGAAACGCCGCGAAGCCCTGGGAGACGATCTCCGGTGCGCCGTAGCCGAGGGGCATGACGACAATCATGGGCTTGGCCTTCCCCTGCGCAATCAGGTTGTCGAGGATCACGTGCGCGCGCCCGACGGCGGTCCAGGCGCTCGCGTCATCGCTGAAACCGTGCAAAAGGTAGAGCGTGGGGTAAAGTTCATTGGCTTTGGGGCTGTAGGCAGGGGGAGTATAAACGTAAAAGTCCCGATCATCGCCCACGATCCCCGACCTGTAGAAATGGTGGTGGATGGCGCCGTGTGGAACGTCGTTGATCTCCCACGGCAGGGAGGCCGGTCCGGGCACGTGTACGACACTCTGGGTGTTAAGCAGGTTGGGTTTCATCAGGTGGTTCGAGGGGTCGATCAAGCGGACCCCGTCGGCCTCAAACGAGTAACCGTAGAAATCCGGCTCCAGCGGATCGGTAGTGATACTCCAAACACCTTGCTCGTCTTTCTGCATGGGCACGGGCTCTGTACCCTCGCGGGCAAGCAAGACCTCCTTAGCATTGGGAGCGCGGAAGCGGAACGTAACACGATTGTCAGAGTGTACCTCTGGCGAGATCAGCGGCGGCGGGGCCTGAGGCCGCTGAGGCGACTGAGCCCATCCGAGAACCATCGACGCCACGAGGAAAAGCAAGGGGCAAAGCAGTAAGGTGCGGTTCATGGCTGTGGCGATCCTTTCGGGATTTGGACCTTCCACCCGGGCCCCACTTTGGGGCTTCCTGGGTCGGAGTGAGTATACAACATTCCTCCCTTTCCGCTGCTTCACCGCTCGCTAAGCGTCAACTGCTTCCCGGCCTGCCTCTGACAGGCGTGTCCCTTCCCTGCCTCGCGCATTACCTTCAACCCCTCTCGATCCCTCCGGCTCACGCATAGCATCCGTTGTTTTTTCATCTCCCCAGTTTGCCCTATCTCAACAGGAACTTTCCATTTTGCTCAACAAAACAGGAGCTTCTCACTCCGCTGCGACAAAAGCAGGCTGGAACCGTCCCAACGAAGGCGGCTAGGTGTATACTCTCAGTGCGCCGGGAACCCAGAAGGGAAATCCCGGATTACGACCTCAAGGATGAACCGACGATATGTGATGGGAGAAATATGGAATACTTGGATCAAAAATGTATCGAGGGAATCCGTTCTGAAACCTTCCAGGGGCAGCGACCCTACCCGTGGATCAACATCCAAAACACCTTGACCCAAGAGGGTTTCGAGCGTCTCCGTGGGACCCTTCCGGACGTATCCTTGTTCGAACGCCAAGTGGGGATCAAGCGCGCCTATGGGCAAGGCAGCCATGACCGTTATCTTCTGCATTATCACCCGGGCCTGGGGCTAGCGGAACCCTGGAGGGACTTCGTCGCCGAGCTCTATGGGGAAACCTATCTGTCCTTTCTCCACCGGCTGTTTGGCCCTCAAGCCGGAAAGCGTTTCATTCTGACTCTGGAATGGTACTTCGCCTGGCAAGGTTGCGCCGTCTCGCCGCACTGCGACGCGAAGCGCAAGCTGGCTACCCACATTTTCTATTTCAATACGGATGCAGATTGGGATTCGAGCTGGGGAGGGCACATCCTGATTCTGGACGATGGAGGACGCTTCAAACCCCATTCGGCCCCGGCCTTCGATGACCTGCAAGTCGGCGCCGAAATAGACCCGCGGGGAAATGGAAGCCTACTCTTCCAGCGCACGGACCATTCCTGGCACGGCGTGCGTCCGCTGCAGCCTCCGCCCGGCAAGTTGCGAAAGCTGTTCATCATCACCATCAACGTACCAACGTTGCAGGTGTGGTGGAGGCGCGTTCGCGGCAAAGATCCGGACGGTTATCCCTTCAAGGCAAACTGAACCTCTGCTCTCGCACTCGATTACAATGTTCTCTATCAACTGCGGAGTGGGGAGGCACAGTGGAAGGAAACTTCTGGCCGCGGATTACCGTACTGGGTGCGGGCGCCGTGGGTAGCTATTTTGGCGGGATGCTGGCGCGGGCGGGTGCGCCTGTCACCTTGATTGGCCGCCCCCCGCACGTCGGAGCCATCAGCCGCCACGGCTTATTTTTTGACGGTCTGCATTTTCAAGAGCAGATTCCGGTTGTGGCTTCCACCCAGGTCAGCGCCGTCCGGGACGCGGAAATTGTGCTTTTTTGCGTGAAGACGCTTGACACCGAAGAGGCCGCGAAATCCCTCGCGCCGCATCTTGCGCCCAGCGCCGCCGTCATCAGTCTTCAAAACGGGGTGGACAACGTGGAGCGAATTCGCTCTGCGGCCAAAATCGATGCGTTCGCAGCCGTCGTCTATGTAGCTGCCGCTATGACCGCGCCGGGGCACGTGAAGCATTCCGGCCGCGGCGATCTCATTCTGGGGGATCTTCCAGGGCGCGGTGAGGAAGAGGGGAATCGCCAGCGCCAACTGGAAAGCATTGCTACGCTCTTCGAGCGCGCCGGTGTTCCCTGCCGTGTCTCAGAGAATGTGGCGGGCGAACTCTGGACAAAGATGATTATCAATTGCACCTATAACGCGGTTTCGGCTTTAGGTCGCGCCCGGTACTACCGCGCGACGGGTAATCCCTGGACGCGCGCGGTGATGGTAAAGGTTATCGAAGAGGCCATCGCCGTGGCGCGCGCCGCCGGGGTTCGATTGCCGGATGTCAACATGGTTGAGACCGTGCTGAAAATCTCGGAAACCATGGCCGACGCTACCTCCTCGACTGCTCAGGACCTGGCCCGTGCAAAACGCACCGAGATCGATTCCCTGAACGGCTACCTGGTCCGGCATGGCGCGGAGCTGGGCGTTGCGACGCCCGTCAATCAGACCCTCCACGCCCTCGTCAAACTCCTCGAAGAATCTGTCTGAGCAAACTCCATCTCCCGCGCGTTACAGGGAACCAGGGCCAGGGGTTGCGTCAGAGTACAAAGGCAATGAATCAATGAACCAATGAATCAATGGATCAATTCCTGCGTCCCGTTGCCCTGCGTGTCAGTAGGAGTTCGGCAGGTGCGGATGGTAGTTGGGGTAAGCCGGCTTCTTATACGCCGGCGGCGGATTCTTCTTGAGCGCTTCCATCGTCAGCTCAACCGCCTTCTCGAGTTGCGGATCGTGGCCTTGGCGTACCAGCTTGGGATCAAGCTCGACCTCGAGGTCCGGGGTGATGCCATGGTTCTCCACTTCCCATTCGCCTTTGGTTCCGTAGATGGCCCAGCGCGGGGCGGTAACGAAACCGCCGTCCATTAACTGCGGATAGCCGCCGATACCGACCAGCCCGCCCCAGGTGCGCGTGCCGACCAGGGGGCCGATCCCAGCCTTGCGGAAGTACCAGGGCATCGCGTCGCCACCCGAACCCGCGAACTCGTTAATGATCATCGTCTTGGGCCCATAAATCGCCTCTTGCGGCTCGGAGTAAGCCTCGCCTTCGCGCGTCATGACGAAACTCATCACCGGGCGGCGCAGGCAGTCGACGATGTAGTCGGCAAGGGAGCCGCCGCCGTTGAAGCGTTCGTCCAGGACGGCGCCTTCCTTGCCCACTTGCGCAAAATAGTAGCGGTTAAAGTTGGTATAGCCGGCGCCGGCGGTGTTGGGCAGATAGACGTAAGCGAGCTTGCCGCCGCTCATCTGGTCCACCTTGCGGCGGTTGGCCTCGATCCACGCCAGGTTCCTCAGCGCCGTCTCACTTTCAACCGGAACCACGGTCACATCGCGGGCTCCGCTGCCGTCGGCCTTGGGACCGACTTTCACCACCACCTGCTTGCCAGCCGTTTCCTGGAAGAAGCTGTAGATATCGTCGGTGGCGTGCAGGTCGCGTCCGTTCACCGCCAGCAGATACTCTCCTTCTTTTACGTTTACACCCGGCTGGGTGAGGGGCGCATGAAGTTGCGGATTCCAGTTCTCGCCGCTGTAAATGCGCGCCAAACGGTAGCGTCCGTCTTCCAGGGTGTAATCGGCGCCGAGCAGGCCCACCTTCACGGTCTTGAGTTCGGGCTGCGCGCCACCGCCGACGTACATGTGCAGGACGCTGAGATTCCCTAGCATCTCGTCAAACAAGTAGGCAAGATCAGCGCGGCTTGCGACCGCGGCTAGGAAGGGTGCGTAGGCTTCCTCGGCCGTCTTCAAGTCCAGTCCGTGGAAGTGCGGATCATAGAAGAAGTCGCGTTCGATCCGCCAAATCTCGTGGTACATCTGCTTCCACTCCGCGCGCGGGTCAACATACACCTCCATGTCCGCGGTTTTGAGCTGGCCTTCGCCCGGCTTGGGAGGCTTGTCGGCAGCGGCGATGAACCACTTCTCATCCTGGCGATAGAGCATCTTTTCGCCGTTGTCCGAGAGCGCGAAGTCCCGGACGCCTTCCAGCAGCTTTTCGGTCTTGCGTGTCTTCAGGTCAAAACGCTGGATAAGGAACCGCGTGGGGCCTTCCTCAGTGTCCACTTGCGGGCCCTCGGCCAGATACAGGATGCCCTCCTTGCCCGCCGCCAGACCCACATAGTTGCGCTCCGGAATGGGCAGAGCCAGGATGCGCTGGCTGATGTTCTCAAAGTCAATGGTGACCTTTACGGGTTCCTTCTTCTCTTTATCTTTGTCCTTGTCTTTGTCCTTACTCTGATCGGCGGCTTGGCCGGACTTATCATCTTTCTTCTCCTCTGCCTTTTCGTCGTCACTTTCGGGCGCAATCGGGGAAGGCAAATCCTTGCGGAGCACCACGGCATAAGCGCTGCGCGTCACGGGACGGCCCATGCTGGTCATGTCGAGCCAGCCGGTGGCCAGGCCCATATTGGTGCTGGCCGCAAAGTAGAGATATTTGCCGTTCTTGTCGAAGTTGGGATAGAGCGCATCGCTCATGCCGTCGGTAAGCTGAGTCACCTTGTGTTCGTCGAGTGAGTATACAAACACGGCGCGCAGGTGATTGGGTAACTGCCGGGTGTAAGCCAGCCAGCGATTGTCGGGCGACCACACCACATCAAACTGGTGCAATGGCGAATCAAAAAGGTCCGTATCCACCTTGACCGGCGCGGGGTGGTCCAGGTCCACGTACCAGAGGTTTAGCCGCTTGTCACGGTAAGCGATCTTCTTATTGTCAGGCGACCACGTCGGCGAATAATAGAAGGATGGTGGCTGGCCGAGGTCGATCTTGCGCACGGGACCCAGACCGTCCTGGCTGCTGATGTGAAGCCCATATTCACCGGATTCATCCGAGAAGTAGGCAATGGACTTGCCGTCCGGCGACCACGCTGGGTCGCGGTCGGCCACCGCTGGGCTGCGGGTAAGGTTGCGGATGTCGCCCTTTTCGGCGGGCACAGTCAGGATCTCACCGTGCGCTTCGAACACGGCACGCTGTCCCGTGGGTGAGATGTTGGCACTGAGGATCTGCTTTTCTACCTTCTCGAAATGCGGCGTCACTTGTGGCATATCGCCCGCCACGCGCACCTCGATCCTCTTCGCCTTGCCCGAGCCCAGATCGTAGAGGCGCAATGACCCGAATTGTTCGTATACAATCGCGCCCGGCCCCGCCGATGCTGACTTGAAATCAAAGCCGTCGTTCTTCAACAACTCTTTCACTTCCTTGGTCTTCGTATCGTAGGCAAATAGCGTGACGGGACCGTTGCCGTCGGAGAGGAAATAGATTCTGTCGCCGATCCACATGGGGTTGAAGTCATTCGAATTGTCACGCGGCACTTTGACGATGCTCGAGTCAGACAGGTTGGCAATCCAGATGGGCGCAGTATGCCCGCCCCGATAGCGCTTGATAGCGATGTAATTCGACCCCGTCCCCAGGCGACGGTTCCAGCTCGGCACGTAGGCGATCCTCGAGCCATCAGCCGAAAACGAGCCCTGCACCCCCATGGGCAGAGGCAATTCAGTTGGGAACCCGCCTTCGACCGGGATGGTGAAAAGCTTCTCAAACCGTGAGTAACTGCTCCGCGTGGAGCGGATCAGGACTTGTTTGCCATCCGGAGTCCATCCCACCGCTACGTCCGTACCAGGGTGGTAAGTCAAGCGCCGCGGCTCGCCGCCGGCGACCGGCACCACATAGACGTCTTGGTTGCCGTCATAGTCGCCGGTGTAAGCCACCATCGTGCCGTCCGGCGAGAAGATCGGGCCGCTTCCTAGCCCCGTTCCGGTCACCAGCCGGCGAGCGTCGCCGCCGCTGCGGTCCACAATCCAGATGTCACCCCCATACGCAAAAGCGACCTGGGTCTTGCTCACGGTTGGGCTCTGAAGCAGGAGCGGTCTCGCATCCCGCGCCAAGCACGCCCCACTCCACACGAAAAAAAGCGAGAGCACCACGCAAGCTCTTTTCATCATGTCCTCCTCTTTGACTGCCCCGAAGGGGCAAACCGTGAGTAGCCGTGGGTGCAACCCACGGAAGGAAAGGGGAAAAACCTCACCGGCCCTGAAAGGGCCGGACTATGGCCCGGTTCACAGCATGTACCGCTCGTCGAATTCAATCCCCGCCTCCTCCAGCAGCTTGCGGTATTCCTCTGCGAAGGTCGTCCGCCGGTGATGTTCCTCCTGCCTCTTTATATATTCGATCAAGCCGTCAATTTCCCGCTTCGAATGCGTAAACGCGGCATAGCCATCCTGCCAATGCGAGAACATATGGAAAATACTTTCCTTCTTTATCCACAGGGATGAACCCGTCTTGACGTCCTTTACAAGATCCGACAGGCTGACCGACGGATGGAGGCTGCTAAGAATATGCACGTGATCCTCCGTCCCGTTGATTCGATATAAGTGGCTTTCGCGGTTCTTCAAGATACCCCAGATGTACCGGAAGAGGTCTTCGCGACACTCCGCCCGGAGGATGGGCTGACGGTCCTTTGTGGAGAAGACGACGTGATAACAAATCTGCGTATGCGTTGACATGGTGGAATTCTATATTGGCCAACCCCGTCGGGGTTGGACGAATTCGCCGGGCAATGCTTTCCGCAGGTTGAAACCTGTGGCTACTCACGGGAGGCCCCTTCGGGGCCTGCCAATTGTGGGCCCCTCCAGCATCGTCTTCCCTCCGCATGAGCCGCCAAGTTCACAGCGAAACAAGTCGCCTCATTGCAGGTGCATCGCCATGAAATACTGCCCGGCTGCAATCACACCATCAGCGCCCAACTGTGAAGGTGTTCTTGCGCGACGCCTTCGCTCGCTCCTCCTCACCTCCCCGCAGTCAGACGGGTTCGCATTCTAGACTTAGAGGTTTGCCTTGTCAAAGGATAGCGCAAAGCTGTCAATGCGCTCGTCGTAGTGCAGGACCCGCTGTTCGGTCCTGCGGTTCTTCAATGGTCTCGCGACCGTTTCCTGACACCTGAAACCTGTCCTCTACCTAGATTTTCAAGAATAACTTCCGCCGGTACATCCACCAGAGAATCAACCAGTACGTCAATAGCACCACCGCGCCTTGCGTCAAGGGTTCGAGCGCAGTCCCGAAAATCTGGAAAACATGCGGGCCCAGGTTAATGTGGAATGAATCGACAATGAATTCCTCCAACAAGTACGAGATGAGGTAAGCCGCGATGGAGTTCATCCCGATGACCACCAGCGGAAGGGACCACTTCTTGTACCCTCTTACATCAATCACCCAACTGAACCCCGCCAGGAGCAGGAAACACGCTCCACCGCTAAACAAAGTCCAACTCGGCGTCCAGATGCGCTTCACCACCGGGCAGATGCCGGTCACGTGCAACAAAAGACCGGCAGCGATGCCGATCACACCCGCGATCAGCAGGCGTTTCATCGGAATTCGGGGAGCGGCGGCGCGCAGCCAGCGGCCGGCAACCAAGCCAAGAATCATCGTGCCCAGCGTCGGAATAAAGCTGAGCGTCAAATATCCTCCCTCGTTGGCGACAAACGGCTTCGGGCGCGGAAACAGGTTCAGAAACCACTGATCGAAGGCGGCCCCCAAGTTGGCGTTCTTGTTCCAGTGCGCGGCGAACCCCGTGTAGGGCCAACCCACCGGCTCTACCACAGCCTGGTACTGGTAATTGAATTCAGGACCCGGCACAGGATACAACGCCCAAGCCAGCCAATAGCCCGTCAGGATCACGGCGAGCGCAGTCCATTGCCAGCGCGGAGAACGGAAGGCGAGCAGGAACAAAAACGTATAGCCCAACCCGATTTGGGTGAGCGTATCTTCGAACGTGAAGTTGGTCTGCGGACTATGCAGGGAACGCAAAAAGATTCCCAGCGCGATCAACAGCAGCGCCCGCCACAGCGTGTGCCCGAACATCCTGCCGAAGGTTGCGTTCTTCGCCAGACGGCTGGCAATCGAGTAGGGCAGCGCGACGCCCACCAGAAATGAAAACCCCGGCTGAATCAGGTCGTGCAACGAGCAGCCCGCCCACTCGGCATGCGTCTGGTTAAAGGCCAGAATTCTCCAGAACCAGTTCCCCGGAAAAGCCTGGGCTATTCGTGAAAACTGCAGCACTTCGGCCATCATGAGCAGCATCACGAATCCGCGATATGCGTCCACAGCGACGTTGCGCGCGACCGGCTGGCGGCTGCGGATTGATTCCGGTACGAGCGGCGAAGATTCGACCACCGACGGCAAGGGTCACCTCCCGAGGGATCGGCACTACCATACACGAAATGGGAGCTGCAGGCTACACCGAGAAATTCAACTGTTTCGGCAGCGGTAATCGCGCTGCCCTGTGATGGGAGCGCCCCCTGTGGGTAGGCACAAATTGGGACTTGTGGCCTTCGAGGGCTGAAAGCTGAGAGCTGATAGCTGAAGGCTGAAAGCTGAGAGCTGATAGCTGAAGGCTGAAAGCTGATGGCTATGATCGACGCCACCGCTAATCGGGTTCTAGGCCTGCGCCGAAAGCGTCCCCTCCGCCACAGCAGAAGAGGTCTCCTGGCTCAGTTCCTCCATAGCGCGGCGAACTTTCTGTTGAGTTTCCGGATCGAGACCGCGTTCCACCAGCGGGAACAGACGCCCGTTTTCTCTCAGCAGATGCGCGCGCACCCACTGAACATAGCTGCGACCACGTTTCGTTACTTCCTGCCGGTTCTTGCCGCTCTTCGCCCACTGCTCGATGCACTGGACAAACGCCTTCTCCGCAACCCCGCCCGCGTGGTTCTCGCGCCGCATGCGGTCCAAGGTTGCCGCGAGGCCCTGCATGTGCCCCTCGAGCGCGGGATACAGAATCTGTTCCTGCTGCTCAATATGAGTGTGAAGAACAAGCGTAATCTTCCTTGATAATCCCCGCAGGCGCTCAGAACTCGATTCCAAATTACGCGCCAGACGGAGCACTTGCAGTTCCTCCTGAAGTTCATTCAACAATTGAGACAGTTCCTGGTGCGCCTGTCCCAGGTATTCAGCTACAAATTGTGTCATTAGGTAAAAAGACCTCCACTTATAATGATGCGCCAACGTTCCGAAAAGATTGATGACTCTTGGGGAGGGGCGGTTTAGCATTTCAATACGCGCTGTAAAACTGAAGCGGGCTGCGGTACTATTTGCGAGATTCTTCGTGGCTCGCGAAGAATCTCTGTGATCGTGGTTTGGCCCAGGATGTCTGGAATTGCCGATTTTCGATTGCCGATTGCTGATGGACATTGGAAGGAGTTGCCACACCACTTTTTCAATCGGCAATCAGGCCGCCGCGGCGGGTCAATCACCAATCACCAATCGCCAATCACCAATCAGCAATGAAAATCTGACTTCTGACTCCTGCTCGTCATTCGTCCCCCCTCTTCCGCCGCAGGTGAAGTTCAGTCTTCGGCCTGGGAGGCGAGTACTCTCAATTCCTCCCCGCTCACGCGCATGGTGAGCCATTCCTTCATGACCTTGGCGCCGAGCGATTCGTAGAACTCCATGGCGGGTGTGTTCCAGTCGAGCACTTGCCACTCAAAGCGTCCGCAGCCTTCATCCACGGCCACTTTCGCCAGACGCAGCAGGAGCGCTTTGCCGATTCCCTTGCCTCGGAATCGCGGGTGCACGAACAGGTCTTCGAGAAACAGCGTCGGCCGGCCCACCCAGCTCGAGTAGTGATAGAAAAAAAGTGTAAACCCCGCTGGCTCGCCTTCCCATTCGGCGATTAACACTCGGAATTTGGGATTCGTGGAGAAGCCGTCGCGGCGTAAATCTTCCGGTGTCGCCACCGCTTGCTCCGGGGCTTTTTCATATTCGGCGAGCTCACGGATGAATTGAAGGATAAGCGGAATGTCGTTTACGCTTGCGTTTCGGATGTTCAACATGCGGCCATTGTACCAGCGTCGAGTCGTTCCTGGACCCAGCAGTTCTCTGGCCGAGCGTCCATGGGGCTGCGGCCCGCCTAACGAGATGGGAATCGCGGGCGTTGTCACCCCCGCGTAAGCGGGGGTCCAGGTCCGTCAAAATAGGGCTGGATTCCCGCTTTCGCGGGAATGACCGGCATCGGGTGAATTTCGGGAGAGCCCATCGGCCTCTTGGGAACGAAAGCCCCGCCCCCCTGTCATTCTGAGGTCCCCGTTCTTTGGGGGCCGAAGAATCTCTGCAGTTTCTTTGAATGACCCTCCAGTGAATGTTCCCGGCGAACTGCGGAGATCCTTCGTCGTCCCGATGAGATCGGGACTCCTCAGGATGACATGCCTGGGTGCGCGCCGTGTCTGGGCAACCCCAACTTCCTGCTTCGGGTTCACTCCTGCCGGGCTGTCCCCCGCCGGATAAGTCGATGTGAATCCCCTACGGAATGAGTTCTGATACGTCCAGTTTGTGTTACACTGTCCGAGACACATACTCACTGCTGTTTTCGCAACACTGCCAGAGCGAGTGTCGGTAAGTGATCGATGGGCCGTTAGCTCAATTGGTAGAGCAACTGACTCTTAATCAGTAGGTTGGGGGTTCGATTCCCTCACGGCTCACCAGCATCAATATGTACGCGGCCGCTAGCTCAATTGGTAGAGTCGGCCGCGGCCGAACTCTTAATCAGTAGGTTGGGGGTTCTCCGCCGCGGCGGACTCACGGCTCACCACTAATTCCAGCAACCTGGGCACCTAAGCACCCGGCAACGGGTACAGCGACACTTCCTTCATGGGATAGTGCTTCGCATTGTCCGTGATCAAGGTTAGATGGTGGTAAAGGGCCACGGCCGCGACCGTAACGTCACCAATGGCCAGCGTGATTCCTTTGCGGCTATAGTCGCGCTTCAAGAAACCGGCCAGGCGGGCGATAGGAAACGTCACAGGATAAAACTGCAGGCTGTCCAGCAGTTCTGCGGTGCCCGCTTGTTCCTCCTCCCGCATGCCGGCATATACTTCCGTTACGTTGACCGAACAACAAGCAAGCAGGTGGCCTTGCTCCGCCAAGCCGGTGAGCAGCTCCCCGCGCCTCCGCTTGTTGTTGAGCGCATCGATGATAACGCTCGTATCGAGGAGGTAGATGCTCATCTTAACGGCGGGCGCTCACTTTGCGGTACCGCTTTTCTTCCTCCCTCCGCACCTTGGCCACCCACGCTGCGGCGCCCCGCTCGAGTTCCGGATGCTCCTCGTCTCTCCAGGCGCCGATGGCAGTTTTAAGGGCCTTAATTTGACGGAGGCGCATCAGCTCCTTCTCGGCAGCTTGGGCAAGAAAGCTGCTACGGCCACGCTTGCCGACCAACCTGTCGATCTGCGCGGCGAGTTGCTCCGCGATGACAATGTGAGTGCGTTTTGTTCGCATGATAACGTCGCTGGCCCCCCCTTAGACCTGGCCGCCAAAGGCCCATTGGAAGTTTACCACCCGTGGGATTTTCGTCAACCCCCGCCAGCTTGTTTGCCGCTCTCGATATCGATGTAGACTCGCGTCCCCGGAATGCCGGGCTACCCGCCGCAGACCTTGGCATCCACGACCACTCGGCTCGCAGGTCCTTACTCGGTCATGCCCTTCTCCTCCACAGCAGCTTCGGAAACGGCAGATAGGCGCTTCCGGCTGTAGCTAGGAGCCGCGCATCTCCCGGCGTTCCCCTCGAGTTCTCCTGAACCCTTCCTATTTTCGCATTCCCCAAAAAAGGACTTGACAGG